>Ga0208979_100110_pt1 | contig 153613 bp, 136 predicted proteins | sample HotLakConsUCCSLE_FD_184738 | JGI IMG/M metagenome (GOLD analysis project Ga0208979, IMG submission 184738) | Hypersaline microbial mat communities from Hot Lake, Washington, USA - Hot Lake Consortium UCC-SLE (SPAdes) | ecosystem: Environmental > Aquatic > Non-marine Saline and Alkaline >... | reverse complement strand
CCTGAGACGTCCAAATGGACGCCCATTTTGCCGTCTCTCTCCAAATCAAACACCTCCGCCACGCACCTGCGCGCAGAATGGCCGGATCAGCTCAAAAATGGCAGGAGGGGGTCGACGTTGCGCTTACGACGATCCATCCATGCACAAATAATCAAAGTGAGGACGAAAGCTGCTTGATTGATAAGAGTCTGCTTCCAGTCACTTTCGGTTTCGCCCGAATGAATTGCCACCTTTAGGCTGGCAAATCCTTGCTCTGCCTCCACAGAAACAAACTGAGCAAGTGCAAAGACTCCCACCATTGCAAACAAGACGAGCCCAAAGCATCGCCTCCAAAAGAAAGCTGGGTTATGAAGAAGCATCAACACGAACGACCCAAAACCAGTCATGGCGGTTGCTGCCAGGCGGGCATCAAGAGTCCAAGAGGCCGGGACAAGAAGTAGCCATGTTATGAGACACGATGCCAATCCCACTCCAGCAGAAATCATGAACCATGCAAAGGAATTATTACGTCTCGCAACTTCTCCAGCAGCAATTCGTTCGCGATGGCGCGCTGTCATCTCTATTTGGAGGTTTTGTTGAAATTCTGGGTTGTCTGTCCAAATGCGGTTGAACTCGTGTCCCGGAACTTTAAGGGCGGCGACTTCATCTGTCAGTGCGTATACGCTTGCCGATCTTTTTCTTCCGAGCTCGATCGCTGCCATCTCGCCGACTTGGTTCGGAGCAACGCGCTTTGAACCAAGCTGGCGCCGGAAAACGATATCCACCTCACCGGACAGAAGGAAATATACATCATTGTCCTGACCGCCTTCATGTATCAAGCAGTCGCCCTTGCGAAAAAACACAACCTCGCCATGATTTATTAATCCGTCCAAAATGGACAAGTTGCCTCGAATTGCCCGGTTCTCACGAAGCGTTTGCCTGACAAGGTCAGCCGCGCTGTCCCCGGAGAACAGCCCAGGCAGTTTGGCTTCATTTTCCCGCCCAATAATTTTCTTTAGCTTCGCCGACCAATACATTCGTCTACTTCTTCCAGATTTTTGATACAGAGTGAAAAGCTACTCTTGTTGCGGATCATGCCTTCTTCAGTTTCGTGAGGGTTAAATCCATAAAAGCGCAGGTAGTAAAACAGCATCGCTTGGCGCACTTTTAGCAAGAGCTCTCCGCTGCTCATGTTATATTCAATCTCCAGACGTTCGCGCTGCCTATCACTGAGAGCTGGATCAGACTGCAAGCGTAAATCTACGATATTCGACCACTCTTCGTCTCTTGGAGGCTCTTGATCGTTACCTTTCTTGGTCGCAATTTTTTCAATGCGCGAAAGTACAAAGTCTGAATGGCGGTTCTTGTCCCCGTCGAAAGCCCGCATGTGCCAGCGGTGGCCATCGCTGGCAATCGCATGCGGGTATAGGCGACGGGGAGAATCCGACTCTGAACTTAAAGAATCATACATGACCTCTACGCAGTGGCGATCACGAATTGCCCGGAGCACAGTCTTCAGGGTAACGGGATCGATCTTGCGCGAAGAGGCCACCACCGCGTCGAATTGAGGGACACTTGCAGGCCATATTTCATCAGCGGCGCGGTAGCCGTGATGCAGCATCTCCAAGTGTTGAAGGTACTCTGCCGCCTCTCCTTCGACGAAGGCCGGGCGAAAGTTGGACCGAGCTACGTATGTTCTCTGGCGCGGATCGTACGCCATGTTCTTCGGCACCAAGTCGAGGTAGGAAGTGAGGTCCAGCGTTGCTTGCTGTAGGGAGATTTCGAACTTATCTTTGAGAAGCTTCCGTCCGACCGTACCCTCCCACATGAGCTGGAACTCAATAAATTCATAGCGTTTTCGTTGGCTTGGCTTGATGGTCTCGTGCTTCATGGTGGCCTTGTCCTCCCTCCGAAAGACTAGCATATTGACAAATGCTGTAATAGTCCTAAAATATAGGAGTACATTAAAAACTAGAATCGGCGCGGCGGGTCATCCGGTGACGCAGAAAGGTAGACCAAGATGGCCTGGAACGAAGCAACAGCGCTTGCGCGCATCAACAAGCTGAAGGGGGAGGCTCCGGATTTCGACGTTCAGCGTTTTGAAGATTACAAGCGTCTGTATGAGGCCGACATGGCGATCCGTGCAGCGAGAGATCAGCCCACCACGCCGCCGCTGTTCAGCTTGCCAAGGGGCAAGGCCGTGGTGGTTGACACCGTGCAAATCTACATCGCGATCACCAACTATGACGACTTTCGCCTTGAGGAAGGCCGCGAGACGGAAGCCTCGCACGAACGCGCCATGCGGCTCTTGCACCTCTACTACAGCGCGGCTGACCGGGCGATCGAGGCATCCGCAGCGCAGCGCGTGGATTTCCATAGCGGCCGCGTTCACGCCGTTGTGCTGGAGCGCGGAAAGCAGGGTGTCAGCCGCGACACTGTAGCTGAGGCCCTCGCTTTCGTTGATGACTTCAAGCGGGTTGCCGACGCGGCGAACCGCGAGCTTGCCAAGAGCGAGTTCACCGCAGAATTTCGAATCGGCATCGACGTGGGCACTTGCGTCGCCATCAACAACGGAACGGGCTGCGAACAGGAACCCATGTTCCTTGGCAGCGCTGCCAATCACGCCGCGAAACTGGCCTTCGGCAAAGAGCCAGGCGTCTTTGTTTCTGACCGCGTGCGGGCGCTTCTCAACCTCCAAGAGTTCGGTGTAATCAGCGAATTTGTGGGCCTCTCCGAGACCGATATTGCCGTGAATGCAGCGCGCCAGGACGCAGGCGGGCATCTGGTGTTCGGCGTTCAGGATCGCCAGGCTTACACGCAGGATTTGGTGGCCAACTGGAAAGATGAAATCCGGCGTGGTGAGTTTCCGAACTTCACCGACCCTAGCTTCAGCTTCTCTCACAGGGAGCCGCCGCTCCGCGAGATCGATTATGCTGAGCTTTCGCCAAGCCGCTCGATCCGCATGCCCTTGGTCTCAATGTATGCCGACCTCTCCGGGTACACCGATTACATCGATAAAGCTGTCGCGTCTGGAGGAATTCGTGAAGCAGTCCGCGCGCTTCACGTGATCCGGCAAGAGTTCCAGAACGTGGTGGAGAAGGATTTCGGCGGTCGGAAAGTCAGGTTCATCGGAGACTGCATCCATGCACTCATCGCCGAAGGAACCCGCACCGAGACCGATGAACGCAAAACTGTATCCTCGGCAGTGCAGTGTGCTGGCGGTCTTCATTCGTCATTCGGTCTGTGCAAGCTCGTTCTTGGCAACCTAAATAGTCTGGGACTGGCCATCGGTCTGGAGCTAGGGCCGACCCCGATTTCCCGGATCGGTATCCGCGGGGATCGGTCCGTGCGTGCGGCATCCAGCATCGCAACCACGCTCTCGGAGCAGATGCAGCGCGAATGCAAGGACAACGGCGTCAAACTTGGCCATCGCGCCCTGCGCGTTGCTCCTGTGGCGCTAGAAGACCTGCTGGATAAGGACGGATATGCCGCCAGTATGGACTATGACGATGTGGCCGTCTGCCTGTCGGTTGTTCCGGCGCAGGTTTCCAGCCCGAATTACGCCAGAGCGCACGTTCCTAGCCAGTCCCCTCAGCCTCGGGCACATTTCAAGCCCGAATGAGCGGACTCAACCAACTACTCCAGACCGTTCCGCATTGGGCGAGTATCGAGGACAAGGAACAGGTGGCGGCGACCGTGTTAGTCTCGCCGCCTGGCGCCCGTGGGCTGAACTCGGGCGGGTTCTGGCTGACGCTTGAGGCTTCAAAGCATGGTGGCGTTGCTGTCAAAGAGGTGCAGGATAAGCGCCAACTTCCTGAGTTTTGTCTCGAACGCCACATCAATTCTGACAGCACATTCTGCGTTTTCTTCCGTTCCGAATATCCGCTGGAGGACTCAGAGGCCGCCAAGACATGGTGGTCTTACCTAGGAATTTACCTCAGCAACCAGCTCTATGCACAAAGACGAGGCATTTGGCCGCTAGGTTCCGGCCTGAGCCACGGCGAAGCGGCGCATGTTCAGGTCGCCATGGAAGCTCTGGCCGAGCCTTTGGGATGGAAGGACGATCTGTGGCTTGCGATGTTTCGCGGCAAAGGGTGGCTGGCCAAACCCTTGCCACGCATATCCAGGCAGCGCGACCGCGTCTTGAATGCGCGCTCGCCCTGTCCACGAGGTTGCACGTGGAAACATAAACTCTTGCGTAAAGAGTCGTGCAGGACTCCCTCTTGCCTTTCAGGATGCAATCGGCTTCATAAGCCGATCTTGCGGGCCGAGTGCCCGAATAGAACAACTATCGAGGAATTGGTTTTGCATGAACATGAGCGGCAACGTATGGAATCGGAAATTATTGACGATCTGAGAAAGGAAGGAAAAGTTTGCTGCGGCACGATGGAACGCTGCCCGCTAAAATCATAAGCCACTTATGACAGTTTTGCATGCGGTCTGTAGCAATTCATCCAAAACGCGGAAACTTAAGTGTTAACGGGGTTCTGAGAGTCCATCTCCCTGAAATCCGATTCTAGCATGTGAAAAACAGTTCTCATAGAAAATTCTCATGAATATTGGTTTTGCTGTGGGCGCATCCGCCCTTGGTTGCGGGCGGACCGGGCTGTCGTGAACCGAGCCCGCCGGTGGCGGTCTCGTCCATCCGGCGTCCATCCCTTGCGCATCATTGGCCAGCCCTGAGGGGCTGACACCTTTTCTTTTTTGTTTGGGGCCTGCGGCCCCGTCCTCCGTCAAGACCTTAAACGCCCTTTGGGGCGCACGCGGCGCGTATCCCCATCCTTCCGCGCTTCGCTTGTGCAGGACGGGTGATCCCCCTCACGCCGCGTGGGTCTTGACGGTCCTCCCCCCGCTCATTGGCGCGGGCCTAGTCCGGTTGCATGCGCAACCGGCTAAGCAAGGAGAAAAAGCCAATGAAAAAAGACATTTATCAGAAAGTCACCGACAAGATTATTGCCGATCTGGAGCAAGGGCAGCTCACATGGCTGAAGCCATGGAGCGCCGGAAACATGGACGGACGGATCACCAAGCCCCTGCGGCACAATGGCATGCCCTACAGCGGGATAAACGTCCTGATGCTTTGGGGCGCAACTCAAGAGGCGGGATATCTCTCCCCGTTCTGGATGACGTTCAAACAGGCCAAGGAATTCGGCGCGCATGTGCGCAAGGGCGAGCGCGGCGAAACCGTTGTCTACGCCAGCACCATCACCAAGGCCGAGGAACAGGACGACGGCAGCGAGAACGAGCGCAAGATACCGTTCCTGAAACAGTACACCGTTTTCAACGTCGAGCAGGTGGAAGGACTGCCCGAACATTTCTACACCAAGCCTGAACCGATCATCGATCCGTCGCAGCGCATCGATCATGCAGAAGGGTTCTTTGCCGCAACAGGCGCGGACATTCGCCACGGCGGGAACAGCGCCCACTATAACGGCGGCAGCGATCATGTGCAGATGCCGTTTTTCGAGAGCTTCCGTAGCCCGGAAAGCTACTACGCCACGCTGGCGCATGAACTGACCCACTGGACGAAGCACAAGAGCCGCCTTGACCGCGAATTCGGGCGCAAGCGCTGGGGCGATGAAGGCTACGCCAGAGAGGAACTGGTCGCAGAACTTGGCGCGGCATTCTTGTGCGCCGATCTGGAGCTGACGCCCGAGCCGGGCAGCGATCATGCAGCCTATATCCAAAGCTGGCTGAAGGTCCTGAGCGAAGATAAGCGGGCGATCTTCAGCGCCGCAGCGCACGCGCAGCGCGCCGCAGATTACCTGCACAGCCTCCAGACCAAACACGATCAGCAGCCCCAAGCAGAAGGAGTCGCCGCGTAAGCGGCGGCTCCCTCAAAAGGAGGCAAAACCAATGGAAAAGCACACGATAGTATGGCGCGGCATCGAGATTAAGATCACTTTCACGTCCCAGAAGTTCGGCATGGTGGAGCATGTCGAACTCATGACGGAGCCGCGAACGCCGCTGCCCGTCACCGAAACCGGCTACCGCTCGCACTTCATGCCCTACGGCACGGTTGAGAGCCACGGCGGCGCAGTCGCGTTTGTCACAGCTTGGCTGGAGCATGACGCGAAGCGCGCCGGCTGGAGCGGCGCGCAACTCACCTTGTTCTAGGGTAGAAACAAAATTTTGCGCCCGCCGGAGAGGCGGGCGCGAGAGCCCCGTCACGGCGACGGGGAAGAACCGCTTGGCGGTTTTGGTGCGAGCCTGCGGCGCAGGATTGCTTCTACGCGCTCCAACGCGGCTTGCATGACCAGACGCTCGGCTGGTGTGAAGCGGCTTGATGCCAGGGATTCCAGCAGAATCGAACGCAGATGCCTCAAGGCGTGGTCGGACAAGCCACCAAGAGCGGCCGAGTTGAAGATCGGGGACATGGGGTGCCTCCATTTTTTCCGGTTTTGACCCGAAAACCGTCCGGGCCTTTCTGGCCCCGGCTGGCGGCACGATTAGCGATGGTCGGAACACCTCTTTCGGGCGCAACGGATGTGAAGCAGGGCTTGCCCCTTGTTTCCCTTGGCCTCCGCCTTGTCGTGCGACGACGGAATTGCCCTTCTTCAAGGGCACCGGACGGGTGCGGCAGCACCGGAAAATACCCGCTGGCACCCTTGTCGATCGGCAGATCAGCCGTCTCTGGCGTGACCCTCATCACTGAGCTGCTTTGATCGGGATCTCGCTTCTTTCGTGAATGCCTAAGTTCCTGGCCGAACGCGGCCCCCCGTCAATGTCCTGCCCGCGCCAGTTCGCGCTATTCGCTGCTCACCCGTGTTGAACCTGACCGGCGTCCTTATCCGTCCGGCCTGATCGGACCGGCATGAAGCGAAACCCCAACCAAAGGAGATCAGACATGGGACGCAATAACGAAACGGGTTCAGCCAATACCGCCGCCAAGGCACCGGATTTTCTGGCCTGGCACGTGGTGCAGAAGGGCGAGAAATCCTTCTGGAACAAGGTCGGGGCGGCCTGGAGCCACAAGGACGGCCACGGCTACACGATCCAGCTCGAAACCTGCCCGATCAATGGCCGCATCGTCCTGCGCCAGCCGCTGGAAGATGCAGACCGGGCCGAAAACGGAAAAGAGGGCGCATAAGCGCCCTCTACCATCTCCGCTCCATAAGAGCGCGCCGCTGATGCTGGCGCGCGAGAGGCAGCCGATTGCGCACCCCAGAAGATTGCGCTAGTGGATTCGCGAACCAAAAAAAGGATCGCGAAACTCATGGCCAAGATCGATCTGAGCAAGATGTCTCTCGATGAGCTTAAGAAACTGGAGAAGGATACCGGTAAAGCCATCAAAGGCTTTGAGGAACGGCAGCGGAAAGAAGCCTTGGCCGCCGCAGAAGCAGCAGTAAGCAAGTACGGCTATTCACTTGCCGAATTGACCGGCACAAGCCGGAAAAAGCCAAAGAGCGCGCCGCCTAAATACGCCCACCCCGAAAACCCGTCTCTCATCTGGAGCGGGCGCGGACGCCAACCGGCCTGGTTCAAGGAAGCCATCGAAAACGGTAAGTCCGAGCAGGATTTGCTGATCGGGTAAATGCATTAAAGCTCAGCCGTGCGCGGTTTTCACTGCACGGCCGCAGCCCATCAACACCACAGCGATATCAAACCGAAGATGGTCCCGATAACGCCGAGTGCAAGTGCGAATACAGCCAGCCAGGCGGGGACGTGAACGGCGGGATCGCGAGTGTCAAGATACCAGCAAAGCTTTCCCCAGAGACCGACCTTCTCAATTTTGAAGTTCAGCTTGTCATCCGTTTCAACACCGAGGGCTTTCCGGATGTCGTAAGGCATGAAGATTGCGTCTTTTCTGTCATGTCCGAGAAATAGAACGCGCTCCTTCTTTTAGTTCTCTTCGTTGATGATCCACGCAATCTCGTAGCGATCTATGCCTTTGCGGTAGCCGATATTAAGATGAACGAGCATACGTCCGGCATCACCAGATGGAAGACGTTCGACCGGTAGTATCGGCATTTTCTATCCTGATCTCGCAAGTCTGAGTGTTTGCAGCAGGCCTGCTCCGTCAGTCCACGTCAATAGCAACAAGGAACCGGTCGCTCCAGCCCGCACAAGTGCGGGCCTCAACGTACCTCCAGATTTCTCTCCAGAGTTGTTCCTCTTCCGTGCCTTTGGCCGCCAGAAACAGGACTCCGGCCTGCATATGGAAGTCTAGCCCGCACCGGTCGCAGTTGGCTTCCAGTTCCGTGGCCATGCGCCACGCACGGACAGACATCCGGACGACCCATTCGTCTTCGACGTCGTTCAATTCTTCTGGTCCCATGTTTTGCATCCTCACATTGGCGAGGGATCGTCCGGCAGGTCAGCCTCCGGCTTCTTCGCTTTCGGCCTGAACTCCGGCACCAGCACATCGGGCTTCTGCCTGAAGCGGGCATGCGTCAGGCGGATGGCAAATCGCGCCGTATCCTCTGCCGACAGCCGGAAATGCTCCCGGAGCTCGTCCAAAAGGCGGGCGTGGTTTTCATCAAGATTTAACATGAGTGTATATCTCATGGCGGTCTCCTTTCGTTAATTTGGCTCAATCCCACGGTGACGCGGGCGCTCGCGCTCTGCGCGGCGTTCGGGCTGCGGCTGCGGATTCCTGTCCGGCACGCGGCGCAGTTCCATGGCCCGCGCGACATCACGGTTCAGCGCCTCGATGGAGCGCTGCTGCTTTTCCTTCGCGGCTGTGATCTGTCGTTGCAGTGTCCGGCGTTCGGAAAGCTGGCGCTGGATGATCTCGTGCTTTTCGTTTCGGTCACGCTGCTGCGCACGCGCCATGTCGGCTTCGTTTTCCTGCCTGATCTTCCTGTTCTTGCCGGTAACCCAGCCCCAGAGGCCGCGAATGCCCTTCGGCGTTCGCTCAGCGCGCCTCCGCTCTTCGGCCAGCCAGCGCTGCTCTTGTTGCTGGCGGAGCTGGGCGCGCAGGTGACGGTGGCGCTGCACCATCTGGTCACGCTGGAATTTCGCGGCGAGGTTCTGTTTCTCGGCGAGCGCTTCGGCCTCTTTCGCCCAGACTTTGAGCTTGGGCGTCATCCGCTCGCCGATGTAAGCCTTGGCCTGATCGGTCGATTTCAGCTTGCCGGGATCGCCGAGACGGGCTTGCATTGCCTTGGTCTTCGCGCCGGTGGCCCGAGACAAGGAATAGACTTCGCCCCGCCAGTCCACCGCGACATAGCCGCGCCGGTCGCCTCTGGCGAGGATGTAGCCCCGTTCCTTGAGAGCACTCTCAAAAGCCTGGCGATTATCAGAGGAATCCCAACAGGAACGGAACATTTCTTTCAGGGCCTTCGGGTCTTGCCGCGTGCGCCGGGCTTGCTGCCATTCCTCCAGCGTGAAGCCGCGCGGATCACGCGCGCCCCGGTCCTTAAAGCCTTTTGGCATCTCCCAGCCATGTTCGCGGTAGAGCTCGCGGGCGATACCGTTCAGCGCGCGTTTGTAATGCGGCAGGTTGATCGCCTTCATCTCTTCGCCGTCGATCCGGCTCCAGACGGCGTGGGCGTGCCTGCGGCCTTCCTTTTCGTGGAAGACAATGGCGCGCGGCTGGCCCTCAAGACCAAGCTCGCCCTCGATCCGGCCTATGGCCGCCTCGAACACTTCAGCGCGGACGCTTTCGTTCTGGGGCGGGTTCAGGCTCAGCGAGAACAGGTAGTTCTTGCAGCGCGTGCCCTTGGCGATGGCCTCGCTTTCCTGCATCGCCCCATGCAAGTCATCGGCGGCGAAGCCGCGCAGGTCGTGAAGCTCGATATGTTCGTTTTCCCGGCCCTTCATGAGATGATTGGCCAGCTCGCGCCCGTTCCCGCGCTCATTGCCCTTCAGGATCATGACGGCCCTCCGTCCCTGCCGAGCGCGCGCAGCAACTCACCGCGAAGCGCCATCACTTCGCGGCAAGCGTTTTTTAGTTCGTTTTCAGTTTCGGGGGTGACCGGCAGCGAGCCGGTGTTCACAGCGCGGGCGAGCTGGTTCAGGTTGTTGGACAGGCGTGACTGACCGAGTGAAGCCAGCACGCGGCCCAGAGCCTTGTGGTCTTCCACCGGCCTGGTATTGCGGCGGCGCACCTGCGACAGGTCGCCCTCAAACAGCACGGCCTTGATATAGGCCCCGAGCGGAACGCCGTTCGCGGCAGCCTCCAGCCGCGCCCGCTCTTCAAACGTCAGCCGCAGAGAAAACGGCGCTTCCCGCTTTTTCTTGCCGCTACCGGCTATCTTGTTGAAATCAGGTCGCAATGTCATCATCAGCGCACCTGAGATCGTTCAGATCAATAGATGCGAGATGGGCTTCCCACTCTTGAAGTACGTCGAAGAGAGAGTTCAAACTTTCTCCCTCTAGGCGCACCATTCCCGACATGCAACAACCTGTTGATACGAATTTTTGCCACCCGCAACGGCGGGTGTTGCCTGCAGAGGCGGAGTGGGCGTGAACCCCGCGGCCGGGGCGTCTCCCCGTTCCCGACGTGTTTCATCGCCGTGGCCGGTTTTGGGCCACCGACATGGCTGGGAGCGCTACTGGGTGATTTGCGGCAGAGCGGCGACGGTGTGCACGGCCTTGGCACTGTCCCCGCTACGTCGCTCGACGGCAATGCGCGCCTTGCCCAGTCGCGGGTGCAGCTTGCGCGTCAGGACCCATGTGCAGAGCAGACCGACGCCTCCGGCCGCGAACACGCCGGAAAGCGGCGCGACGAGAAGCACCAGCCATGCGGCGCCGGGCGTCACGATTCCGGAGACATCGCGGAACGTGGCGTAGATCGCGGACATTTCGGTGCGCTCGGATGGTTTGACGGCGAGCAGAAAAGGCAGGCCCGCCGAGACGTCCAGCAGGATGAGGAACAGGGAGCCCGTCATCAGGAGAATCACCGGGACAAGAGGCGTGCCGGTCGGAGCGCCGGCCAGAAGGAACAGCAGCCCCGACATCAGAAAGCCCGTTCTGACAGCCGTGCGCACCGAATTCCGCTGCATGTAACGGAGCATCAGCGGGGTCAGGAAAAGGGCGCCGTTCGATATCGAAAGCGCGATCCCGCCAAGCTGGCTGCCAAGCCCGTTCTGCACGGCATAAATCGGCAGATACACGACGTAGACCCACCAGCCGCAGGACCTGACGACGGCGAATATCCATCCGGTGACGAGGCGCGGTTGCGCGACGAACCTCTGGCAATAGGCGAAAGGATTGGCCGGTGGCGCGCTGCTCCTGGTGATGAGCTTTCCGTTTCCGAGGCGCATCACCAGGAAGATGACCAGCATCGCGAATGCCGCGAATGCCGCGATCAGGAACGGCGCGGGCCGCCACCACGCGTAGAGGAACGTTCCCAGCGCCGGACCGACCGTCCACCCCATCGCGCTGTAGAACAGCCGGGAGGTCTCGAAGCGTCCAAGTTCGATCCTGGCCACGTGGTCGAGGACATAGGCGTTGAAGCACACGAAGGTGATGACGACGGCGAAGGTGATCAGCGCAAGCCCCGTGATCACCGCCACGGGCGTCTCGAGGATCGTCACCACTGCGCCGCCGACGAACAGGACCGAGCCGAAGACGTAGACCCAACGCCTTGGGACGAACCGGATCAGGTAGGGGACAAGCAGGCCGATCAGCAGGGAAATCGCGCCGATCACGAAATAGACTTCCGACACCAGGCGCGCGTCTTTCAGCGCGTTGTAGATCACGACCGGAAAGACGGAAATCAGGATGCCTCTGGCGATCGCTTCGGTTCCCGCCAGCACGGCGAAGCCGCGCACACTCGGCGCGGGCGCATGGCGAAGCCACTCGGGTATACGGCGCTCGTGCATGAGGCTTCCCCAGATGTACGGGGACCAGTCAACCGGGTTTGCCCGATGCTGCTCTCCCACTTGCGACCAGATGTCGTTTTCCGCTGGTCCTTGTGTCCGCTCGACGAGGCCGGGCGGGCCTTCCCGAGCTTCGTGTCGCGGGCCTTCCGGGGCCGGGGCCGGTCGCACGAGGGCGAGGATCGGCACAGGCGCGGCCCGCTGGCCGGCCGAATGCCGTGCCGACTTGATCGAACGCAATCCCGTTGCCGTGTTGACCTGATAGCCTTCGGATTCGGACACGCGCGGCCCGTTTGCAGGTGCCGACGCGCCGCGGATACGAGCGAGGAGGGTCACCGATGAGTATCAAGCTTGCCTGTCTGGCCTGCGGTCAGGCGAACCGGGTGCCGGAGAACCGGCTGGACTCGGGTCCGAAATGCGGCACATGCGGCGCGCATTTGATTTCCGACAGGCCTGTCGAGGTGTCGCTCGACGTGCTGAAGAAGGCCGAGAAGCTCGACGATCTGCCGCTTGTGGTGGATTTCTGGGCGGCATGGTGTGGGCCCTGCCGCATGATGGCGCCCGAATTCGCCAAGGCGGCGCGCGAGCTCAAGGGCCGCGCCCGTTTCGCCAAGCTCGACACCGAAGCCTTCCCCGAGGCCGGGAACCGCTACGCCATTCGCGGCATCCCGCTTCTGGTGGCGTTTCGCGGCGGGCGCGAGATCGGCCGCCGTGCCGGGGCGACGCCGGCGAAGGATATCGTCGGCTGGCTCGGCTCAAGCGTTGGCGCGTGAAGGCCCGAGATGCCTGACATGAACGACGACCCCTACAAGATCCTGGGCGTGTCCAGGGACGCCTCCCAGGACGAGATAAGGAAGGCCTACAGGAAGCTCGCGAAATCCCTGCACCCCGATCTGCACCCCGACGATCCCGGCAAGCAGGCGGAGTTCCAGGCGGTGTCTTCGGCCCATGACCTGTTGCGCGATCCCGAGAAACGTCGCCGGTTCGACGCGGGCGAGATCGACGCGTCGGGGCAGGAACGGCCGCAGCGCCAGTATTACCACCAGTATGCCGGGCAGGATCAGGGTCGGCGCTACGATGCAGGCCCCGGACCGGAGGGCTTCGCGGGCGGTTTCGGGGCCGGTGGTGAGGAAGACCTCTCGGACCTCTTCTCGGAGCTCTTCGGTCGGCGCGCCGGGGCCGGCGCGGGGTCGCGAGAGTTTCATGCCCGCGGACCCGACATGCGCTATCACCTCGAGGTCGAGTTCATGGACGCCGCCCGGGGGGCGAAACGCGCCGTGACCATGCCCGACGGCAAGCCGATCGAACTGACGGTGCCCGCAGGCGTGCGGGATGGCCAGACGCTCCGGCTGCGGGGCAAGGGCGGGCCGGGGTATGGCGAGGGTCCGCCGGGCGACGCGCTGGTGACGATCTCGGTCAGGCCGCACCCGGTCTTTGCCCGCGATGGTGACGATATCGAGATGGAACTGCCGATCACCTTCGACGAGGCGGTGCTGGGCACGAAGGTGGACGTGCCGACAGTGCACGGCCCCGTTTCGATGACGATCCCCAAGGGCGCGTCCTCTGGCCAGCGGCTGCGCCTCAAGGGCAAGGGCATCACGCGCGGCAAGACCGCCGGCGACCAGATGGTGCGGTTGAAGATCGTGCTGCCCAGGACGATCGATGACGAGATGCGCGACCTGGCGGAACGCTGGCGCGAGACCTCGAGTTTCGATCCGCGCGCTGATCTCAGGAGGATGACATGAGCCTCGGTGAAAAGGATGTCGTCGCCCGGGTGGAGCGCGTCACGCTCCGTGAATTGCGGCTCTGGGTGCGCGAAGGTTGGGTGCGGCCGCTCACGGGCGAGGCGGGACCGGTCTTCGACGAGGTCGATATCGCGCGGGTGCATCTGCTGTGCGAGCTGCGCAAGGACATGGCGCTGCCCAACGACGCGCTGCCCACGGTGCTGACGCTGCTGGATCACCTGCACCGGGTCCGGCGCGACCTGCGCCACCTGACCGAGGCGCTGGAGGAACAGCCCCCCGACGTGCGGCGGTCGGTGATCGATGCGGTGCGCCGGCGTGCGGGGACCGGCGACGAAGGCGCTTCGTCATGACCGGGCGGGAGGGATCGGCCGCACCGCCAGATCCGGACGTGACCGGACAAGCGGAAAGCAAGCGCTTCCTCGTGACCGGCGGGGCGGGGTTCATGGGGATCAACCTCGTGCGCCACCTGCTGGACCGGGGACATTCCGTCCGCAGCTACGACACCGCGCCTTTCGCCTATCCCGAGGCCGCGCGCATCGACGAGCTGCGGGGCGACATCCGGGACGCGTCGCTCCATGACCGCGCCTTCGCCGATATCGACATCGTCGTGCATTGCGCCGCGGCCCTTCCGCTGGCCGATCCGACGGAAATCCACTCCACCAATGTCGATGGCACGCGGATGATGCTCGAGGCGGCCCGGCAGCGCGGGACCGGGCGCTTCATCCATATCTCCTCGACCGCGGTCTACGGCATCCCCGACCATCACCCGCTTCTGGAGGACGATCCGCTGACCGGTGTCGGCCCCTATGGCACGTCGAAGGTCGAGGCCGAGGCGGTCTGCGCCGAATACCGCGACATGGGGCTGGTGGTGCCGGTCCTGCGGCCGAAAAGCTTCGTCGGCCCCGAGCGGTTGGGCGCGTTCGAACTGCTCTACGATTTCGCCGCGACGGGCCACAACTTCCCGGTGTTGGGGAAGGGGAACAACCGCTACCAGCTGCTCGACGTGGAGGATCTGTGCGACGCCGTCACGGCCAGCGCCTTCGCCGATCCCGCGCGCGCAAACTCCGTCTTCAACATCGGCGCGGAACGGTTCGGGTCGCTGCGGCAGAGCTTTCAGGCGGTGCTGGACCGGGCGGGTTTCGGCAAGCGCGTCATCGCCCTGCCGGAGGCGCCCGCGATCTGGGCCCTGCGCGCGCTGGAGGCCGCGCACCTCTCGCCGCTCTACAAATGGATCTACGAGACCGCCGGGACCGACAGCTATGTCGGGATCGACAGGGCAAGGGAGGTCCTGGGCTACGCGCCGCGCTATTCGAACGAGGAGGCGCTGATCCGCAACTTCGAGTGGTATCTCGAAAACCGCGCGCGCATCTCGACCGAGACAGGCGTGACCCACCGCGTCCCTTGGAAGCGCGGGGCGCTTGCCGTCGCGCGGTGGTTCATCTGATCCGCCCGCCGCGCCTCAGCGCATCAGGACCACGGGCACCTTGCAGGACCGCACCATCTCGGTCGTTGTCGAACCGATGACAAGGCTGCGGATGCGGCTGTGGCCATAAGCGCCCATGACCACCATGCCGAAGCCTTCCGCGTCCACCATCTTGCCCAGTTCGGTCTCGGGCTGCCCCGGCACGATGCGCGTCTCGGCCGCGATCCCCGCGGCTTTCAGGAGCGCCTTGGCGTCTTCGAGGCCCTTGCGGATCGCGGGCGTCTCGCTGCCCACGGTCACCACGGTGACGGCGAGCCCCTGGAACAGCGGGCTGCGCGCGATGTGGTCCACGGCCTTCATGGCGGAGGCGCCGCCATCATAGGCCACCAGCACGCTGTCGATGGGCCGGAAGGCGCGGGCGGCGACGAAGACGGGCCGATGCGCCGCGCGCACGATCCGTTCGAGGTTCGAGCCCAGATGCCCCTTGGCGAAATCAGCCGCCTCGCCACGCTTGCCCAGGACGATGACGCGGGCCTCGGCCTCGACCTCGCCGATGGCCTCGACCACGTCGCCATGGCGTAGCCGCGTGGTGATGTCGGTCACGCCGTCCTGATCCACGATGGCGCGCGCATCCTCCAGGATCGCGCGGCCCCGGTGGCTGACAAGCTTGGCGCGTTGCGCGTCGAGCTCGGCCAGCTCCTCCATCAGTTGCGAGCGCGCGCCCAGCCGGATCGTGCCGGAAAGGTCGGTCTTGCCGGGCGCCTCGCGCCGGCCCAGAACGTGGATCAGTTCGACCGGCGCCTGCGTGCGCTGCGCGATCCACGCTGCGTGATGGCAGACGCTTTCGGAATAGATGGAGCCGTCCACCAGCGCGATGATCTTGTCGGTCATGGTCGGATCCCCCTCAATGGTCCATCAGCTTGTCCATGGCGCCGGGCTTGTCGTGGACGGCAAGCCGGTCGACCAGCGTTTCGGTCGCCTCGTTCATGCCCACGACCTCGACCTCGGCCCCGTCGCGGCGGAATTTCAGGATCGCCATGTCCAGCGCCTGTACCGAGCTGATATCCCAGATATGCGCGCGGCTTACATCGATCACGACGCGTTCGGCGGCCTCCCTGAAGTCGAAGGCATCCATGAAATCCTCGACCGATCCGTAAAAGAGCTGACCTTCGACGTGATAGGTGCGTACCCGTCCATCGGGGCTGATCTCGGTGCGGACGGTGAAGAGCTGCGCGATCTTGCCGGCGAAGAAGATCCCCGACAAAAGCACGCCCACCAGCACGCCGATGGCGAGGTTGTGGGTGTAGACCACGGTCACCACCGTCGCGATCATCACGATGGAGGAGGAGCGCGGGTGTACGGCGAGGTTCTTGATCGAGGACCATGAGAACGTGCCGATCGAGACCATGATCATGATCGCCACCAGGGCTGGCATGGGAATGATGCTGACCAGATCGCCAAGACCCACCACGAGGATCAGGAGGAACACGCCCGCCACGAAACACGACAGCCGCCCGCGCCCGCCGGATTTCACGTTGATGATGGACTGGCCGATCATCGCGCAGCCCGCCATGCCGCCGATGAAGCCCGTGGCGGTGTTGGCCAGACCCTGGCCCACGCATTCCTGGTTGCGGTTCGACTTCGTGTCGGTCAGGTCGTCGACGATGTTCTGCGTCATCAGGCTTTCGAGAAGGCCCACGACGGCGACCGCGACGGAATAGGGGAAGATGATCGCCAGCGTCTCGAGATTGAGCGGGATGTCGGGGATCAGGAACACCGGCAGCGTGTCGGGCAGGGCGCCCATGTCGCCCACGGTGCGCACGTCGAGCCCCAGGGCGAAGACCAGCGCCGTCAGGACGACGATGGTGACCAGCGGCGAGGGAATCGCCGTGGTCAGGAGCGGGAAGAGATAGATGATCGCAAGCCCGGCTGCGACAAGGACATAGGTCAGCCACGTCACGTCCCTCGGATCCAGTTCGGGCAGCTGAGCCATGAAGATCAGGATCGCCAGCGCGTTGACGAAGCCGGTCATCACCGATTTCGACACGTAGCGCATGACGAAACCCAGCCGCAGCACGCCCGCGCCGATCTGCAGAAGCCCCGCCAGCACGGTGGCGGCAAGCAGGTATTGCAGCCCGTGGTCGCGCACCAGTGTCACCATCAGAACCGCCGTCGCCGCCGTCGCGGCCGAGATCATGCCGGGCCGTCCCCCGGTGATGGCGGTGATGACGGCGATCGAGAAACTGGCGTAAAGCCCAACCTTCGGGTCAACGCCCGCGATGATCGAAAACGCGATGGCCTCGGGGATCAGCGCCAGCGCCACCACCAGACCGGCCAGCAGGTCGCCCCGGACGTTGCGCAGCCATTCATCGCGATAGGCGTGCAGAGAAAACATCGGATATCCTTCCCCGGCGACCGCTTGTCGCGGAGCCTGCGCAGCGATGCGAATTGTCCTTCTGGAAATGAACCGGGCGCGTCGCAATGTGCCGTCGCGGACCTGCCCCTTCACGGATTTCCGCGGCGCAGCATAGGGATTTGCGGCCGGATCGCAAGGCGGTCGGCAACGGGGACGCGCGAAGGGCGGGGCTCAGGCCGCCTTCGACAGGTATCCCACCGCCCGGCCCGGCGTGGCGATCTCGGGATAGTCCTTTTCGGGAATGTCCACGCCAAGCCTCTCGTGCAGCGCCGCCACGAGGTTCAGGACATCCATCGAGTCGAGCTCGAGATCGTCCTGGATATGGTCGTCATCGCCGATGCTGTCCGCGTCCAGATCGGGCGCGACGCGCAGGAGTTCCTCAAGGTAAACGGCGCGGATGTCGGTGCTGGTCATGGCTCCTCCGGTGTCTGAACGGATCTGGCGAATTCGGCGATGAAACGGGCGACCTGGCGGCCGTCGCTGACGCGGTGGTCGGCCGAGACGGTCACGGTCAGGACGCGGCGGGGCACGACCGCGCCGTCCACGACCCAGGGCCGCAGCTTGGGCGCGCCGATGCCCACGAGCGCCACCTGCGGCGGAAAGATCACGCCGCTCATGGCCTCGGCCCCCGTCTCGCCGAGGCTCGAGACCGTGATCGTGCCTTGCGTCATCTCCGAGCCGCGCAGCCGTCCGGCGCGCGCGCGGGTCACCAGATCGCGCATGCCCGCCATGGTCTCGGCGAGGCTCATGGCGCCGGCATCCATCAGCGCGGGCGCCACCAGCCCGCCGCCCCGCAGCGCGATGGCGACGCCGGGGTTCACCATATCGGACGGCACGAAGCCCTTGTCGTCGAGATAGTGGCCGTTCAGCTCCTTGACCTTCGCGGCCGCGAGGGCGGTCGCGCGCACGAGCACCGCGCCCAGAAGGAAGCGTTCGTCCGGCGGGGCGGTCTCGTTGTGGGTATCGAGAAAGCCGATTGCGTCGTCGATATCGATGGTCTCGGTCAGGTAGAAATGCGGGATCGTCCGCTTGGACCGCGTCATCGCGGCGGCGATGGCCTTGTGCATCTCCTCCATGGGGGAGGTCTTCTTCGCGGGTTTCCCGGCCGTCGCATCCTCCACGTCGGAGAGCACGATCGCGCCGCCGGGGCCGCTGCCCTTGAGCGCGGAGAGGTCGACGCCTTTCTCGGCGGCCAGTTGCCGCGCGGCTGGCGAGACGCGCAGCGCACCGTCGGCGGCGGGTGGCGCAGCGGGCGGCGGCGATGCCGGCGCCGTGGCTGCTGGTTCCGCATGTGCGGGCTCCGGTTCCGGCTCGGTCGCCGGGGCGGGGGCTTCGGGTGTGGTCGTCTCGGCCGTCTCTGGCACCGCCTCGCCCTCGGCCACCACCGTGGCCAGCGGTGCGCCGACCGGAAGCTCCCGGCCGAGATCGGCCAGCAGGTCATGCACCACGCCGTCCTGGAAGATCTCGATCTCGATCGCGCCCTTCTGGGTCTCGACCACGGCGACCACGTCGCCGCGATGGACGCTGTCACCGGGTTTCACCAGCCATTCGACCAGCTTGCCAACCTCCATGTCCGCGCCGAGCGACGGCATCACGAAGACGCCCATCTCAGCGGCCCATCTGCGCGCGGGCGGCGGCGACGATCCGGTCCACCTGCGGGATCGACGCCTGTTCCAGATGCGCGGGGTAGGGGATCGGCACCTCCTCGGAGCAGACGCGGGACACGGGGCCGTCAAGCGACCAGAACCCGCCCTCCATGATCCGCGCCATGATCTCGGCGGAAAGCGAGCCCGTGCGCCAGCCCTCGTCCACGATCACCGCGCGCCGCGTCTTTCCCACGGAGGCAAGGATCGTCTCGTCATCCAGCGGGCGCAGCGTGCGCAGGTCGATCACCTCGGCCTCGATCCCGTCCTTCGCCAGTTCCTCGGCCGCCTCCAGCGTCTTGAAGAGCGAGCCGCCATAGGTGATGAGGCTCAGGTCCTTGCCCTCGCGCCGGACCGCGGCCTTGGTGATGTCGACCGGTCCCGCAGTCTCGTCGATCTGCCCGCTCATGTTGTAAAGCATGACGTTCTCGAAGATCAGCACCGGGTCGGGGTCCTGAAGCGCCGTCCAGAGCATCCCGCGCGCATCCTCCAGCGTCGCGGGCGCCAGCACCTTGAGGCCGGGGATATGCGCATACCAGCCCTCGAGGCTGTGGGAATGCTGCGCGGCAAGCTGCTTGCCCGCGCCGGTGGCCATGCGGATCACCAGCGGCACGCCGAACTGCCCGCCCGACATGTGCCGGATCGTGGCGGCCGTGTTCATGATCTGGTCGAGCGCCAGCAGGCTGAAATTGACCGTCATCAGCTCCACGATGGGCCGCAGCCCGGCCGCCGCAGCACCGATGCCCGCGCCGGTGAAGCCCGACTCGCTGAGCGGCGTGTCGCGGATGCGGTCCTCGCCGAATTGGTCCATCAGACCCTTCGATACCGCGTAGCAGCCGCCATAGGCGCCGACATCCTCGCCCATCAGGAACACGCGGTCGTCCCGCTCCATCGCGTCGCGGATCGCCTGTTTGACCGCCTCGCGATAGGTCGTCTCCACCATCTTGCCGCTGGGCTCGGCGGGCGTGGGCGGCTCGGGTTGCGGGCCAAGCACGTGATGCGTCAGGGTATCGACCGGCTCCCACGCGCCCGCCTCGGCGGCGTCCACGGCCTCCGCGATCTCGGCGGCGACGCGCGTCTCGATTTCGTCCACGTCGGACTGGTGGATCAGGCCGTTCTCCAGAAGCCAGCCCTGGAAGCGGACGATGGGGCCCTTGCCGCGCCATTCCGCCACCTCGTCCTTGTCGCGGTAGAGCTGCGCGTCGAACATGGAATGCGCGCGGAACCGGTAGGTGGCGCATTCGAAGAAATGCGGCCGCCCGGTTTCGCGGATGCGGCCGATGGCGCGGCGCGCGGCGGCCTCCATGGCGACCACGTCCATGCCGTCGACGCGCTCGGCCTCGATGCCGTAGGCGGCGGCCTTCTCGAAGATGTCGGTCTGCGATTCCGTCCGTGCGATGGCCGAGCCCATGGCGTAGAGGTTGTTCTCGCAGACGAACAGCACCGGAAGATCCCAGAGCTCGGCAAGGTTCATCGTCTCGTGGAACTCGCCCTCGGCCACCGCGCCCTCGCCGAAGAAGCAGGCGGTGACATTGGCCTCGCCGCGCATCCGGTCGGCCAGCCCGAGGCCGCCCGCCAGCGGCAGGCCGCCGCCCACGATGGCATTGCCGCCGTAGAAATTCGTCCCGGCGTCGAAGATGTGCATCGACCCGCCGCGCCCGCCGGAACAGCCATTGGCCTTGCCGTACATCTCGGCCATGACCGACGCCATCGGCACCCCGCGCGCCAGCGCATGGCCATGCTCGCGATAGGTGGCGACGATCCGGTCGGTGTCCTTCAGCACGGGGATGACGCCCGCCGCGATCGCCTCCTCCCCGTCATAGAGATGCAGGAAGCCGCGGATCTTCTGCTGGGTATAAAGCTCGGCGCATTTGTCCTCGAAGCGGCGGATGCGGATCATGTGGGCCAAGAGGTCGAGCACGTGCGCCCGGTCGAGGCGGGGTTTGTCGATAACACTCATGTCTCGTCGGTCTCCAGCGTGGAAATGTCACCTTCGGGCAGGCCAAGCTCGCGCGCCTTGAGCAGGCGGCGCATGATCTTGCCCGAGCGGGTCTTGGGCAGCGTCTTGCGGAACACGACCTCGCGGGGGGCGACGGCGGGGCCGAGCCTCTTGCGGGCATGGCCGCGAATGTCGCGTTCGAGATCGTCGGACGGTGTGACGCCGGGGTTCAGCGTGACATAGGCCTTCACGATCTCGCCCGCGGTCTCGTGCGGCACGCCGATCACGCCCGCCTCGGCCACCGCGTCATGCTCGATCAGCGCGCTTTCGACCTCGAAGGGGCCGATCAGGTGGCCCGACGTCTTGATCAGGTCGTCGGCGCGGCCCACGAACCAGAAATAGCCGTCCGCGTCGCGCATCGCGAGGTCGCCCGACAGGTACCAGCCGTCCACGAAACACTTGTCGTAGCGCGCCTGTTCATGCAGGTAGGCGCGCATCATCGACGGCCAGCCGGGGCGCAGCGCAAGCTCCCCGATCTCGCCCGGGGGCAGTTCGCGCAGGGTTCCGTCCTCGCTTTCGACGATGCCTGCCTCGATGCCCGGCAGCGGCTGGCCCATGGACCCCGGCTTGACCGTCATGCCCGGCCGGTTGGCGATCATGATGCCGCCGGTTTCGGTCTGCCACCAGTTGTCGTGAAAGGGCTGGCCGAAGACCTTCTCGCTCCAGACCACGGCCTCGGGGTTCAGCGGCTCGCCGACGCTGGCGAGGAACTGCAGCGACGAGAAGTCGTAGGGCGCGGCGGCCTCGGCGCCTTCGCGCATCATCATGCGGATCGCGGTGGGGGCGGAATACCAGACCTCGACCCTTTCGTCCTGAACGGTGGAATACCATCGGTCGAGGTCGAATTCCGCCTCGTCGATCAGCATCGTGACACGGTTCACCAAGGGCGCGATGATCCCGTAGGAGGTGCCCGTGACCCAGCCCGGATCGGCGGTGCACCAGTACTTCACGCCCGGCTCCAGCCCCAGCGCCTTGCGCCCCGAATAGGCGTGATAAAGCACGGCTTTGTGGACATGGACCGCGCCCTTGGGCTTGCCGGTCGTGCCCGAGGTGAAGTGGATGAGCGCGGGGTCGTCGGGTCCGGTGGCCACGGTCTCGAACTCGGGCGGGGCGGCGGCCATCGCCGGACCCAGCGCGACGCAGCCCTCGGGCGCCGCATCGCCAAGGATCAGGATCAGCTTGAGCGTCGGGATCTCGCCCGCCCAGGACGCGATCTTGCGGCGATAGATGCTTTCGGTCGTGACAAGCACATTGGCGCCGCCGATCTCCATGCGCGTGCGCACGGGTTCCGGCCCGAAGGCGGAGAAAAGCGGCGTGAAGATCATCCCGGCCTTCAGCGTGCCGAGCGCCGCGGCATAAAGCTCGGGCACGCGGCCGGCCATCGCGAAGACACTCTCGCCGGGCCGCAGTCCGTGGTCCATCAGCACGTTGGCGAAGCGGCTGGCCTCCGCCGTGAGGTCGGCATAGCTCAGATCGCGCCGTTCGCCCGACTTGCCGAGCCAGCGGATCGCGAGATCGCCGCCATGGCCCGCGGCCACGTGCCGGTCCAGCGCCTCATGGGCGATGTTGACGCCCCCCTTCCAGCCGTCGATCAGGCGCCGCGCCTCGGTCCAGGCCTCGCCCGATCCCTCCGGATGCGCCGCCCGCGCGCCGGTCTGCCCTGCGGCAGCGGCACCGGTCAGCGTCGTCTCGCCATCCTGTGTCATCGTCCATCCTCCCGCCGTCACTGTGCGGGTCAGTGGCGGGCGGGAAAATGATTCAGGTCAAACTACTTGCATTGACAATGAAAGGACCGTGGGCCGGTCCTCGGGGCGCAGGACCGGCCCCGCGCCCCTGGACTAGGTGTCGTCCGCCTCCGCCGCCGCGACGTTCCGCTTCACGTCGAGGAAGCTGTCGGGCGTGACCGAGATGGAATGGATACCCGCCTTGACCAGAAGCCGCGCGAATTCCGGATCGTTCGACGGCGCCTGACCGCAAAGCCCGATCTTGGAGCCCGTTTCGCGCGCCTTGGCGATGGCCTGTTCGATCATCCACAGAACCGCCGGGTCGCGTTCCTGGAAGAGGTCCGACAATTCCCCGCTGTCGCGGTCGATGCCCAGCGTCAGCTGGGTCAGGTCGTTGGAACCGATGGAGAATCCGTCGAAGCGTTCGGCGAATTCCTCGGCCCGGATCACGTTCGAGGGGATCTCGGTCATGACATAGAGTTGCAGGCCGTTCTTGCCGCGCTCCAGCCCGTGCTCGGCCATCACCTCGATGACGCGGTCGGCCTCCTCGGGTGAGCGGCAGAAGGGCACCATGATGGTGATGTTGTCGAAGCCCATCTCCTCGCGCAGATATTTCAACGCCTTGCATTCCAGCGCGAAGGCGTCGCGGTAGAAATCGGAGTAATACCGCGCCGCGCCGCGCAGGCCGATCATCGGGTTTTCCTCGTCCGGCTCGTACCGCTTGCCCCCCAGAAGCTCGGCGTATTCGTTCGACTTGAAGTCCGACAGGCGCACGATCACGGGGTTGGGATACCAGACCGCCGCGATCCGGCCGAGGCCGCGCGCGAGCGTGTCGACGAAATAGTCCGACTTGTTGTCGAAGCCGCGCGTCAGCTTGGCGATGGCCTCTTTCGTGTCGTCCTCGGGCAGGTCGTCGTAGTTCAACAGCGCCAGAGGATGCGCCCGGATGACGTTGGAGACGAGGAATTCCATCCGCGCCAGCCCCACGCCATCGGCGGGCAGACGCCACCAGCGCGTCGTCGATCCCGGATCGGCCACGTTCAGCATGACCTTGGTCTTCGTTTCGGGGATGTCGTCGAGGCTCACGTCCTCGGTGGTGATCTCGCCGATGCCCTCGTAGATGATGCCCCGGCTGTCGGTGCAGTCCACGGTCAGATCCTGCCCGTCATGCAGATCGTGCGTCGCCGTGCCGGTGCCCACGATGGCGGGCAGGCCCAGCTCCCGGCTGACGATGGCCGCGTGCGACGTGCGGCCGCCATGGTCCGTGACGATGGCCGCCGCGCGTTTCATGATCGGCACCCAGTCGGGGTCCGTGATCGAGGTGACAAGGATCGAGCCGTCGACGAACTTGTCGATATCGGCAGCCGTCTGGATCAGGCAGGCGCGCCCCGTCGCGGCAGCACCGCCCACCGGCAGACCGCTCAGGACCTCGGGACCGGCGGGCGTGACGGTGTAGGATTGCAGGACATGGCTGCTCTTGCGGGACTGCACCGTTTCGGGCCGGGCCTGCACGATGAAAAGCTCGCCCGTGATGCCGTCCTTGGCCCATTCCATGTCCATCGGCAGGCCGTAATGGTCCTCGATGGTCTTGGCCATCCGCGCCAGCTCCAGCACCTCGGCATCGGTCAGGGTGAACTGTCCGCGCTCCTTCTTCGAGGTGGGCACGTTGCGCGTCATCGCCTCGCCGGGCGCGCCGTAGATCATCTTGACCTCCTTCGCGCCGAGGTCGCGCGCCACGATGGGCGACAGATCCGGGTTGTCGAGGAACGGCTTGAACACCTGGAACTCGTCGGGATCGACCGCGCCCTGCACGACATTCTCGCCAAGGCCCCAGGCCCCGGTGATCAGAACGAACTTGTCGAAGCCCGTCTCGGTGTCGATGGAGAACATCACGCCCGAGGACGACATGTCGGAGCGCACCATCTGCTGCACCCCGATCGACAGCGCCACCTCGAGGTGATCGAAGCCGTTGAGGTTGCGATAGGTGATCGCCCGGTCGGTGAAAAGCGAGGCATAGCAGCGCCGGCAGGCGGCCATCAGCGCCTTGGCGCCCACGACGTTCAGGAACGTTTCCTGCTGGCCGGCGAAGCTGGCGTCGGGCAGATCCTCGGCGGTGGCCGAGGACCGGACAGCGACCGACAGTTCCTCCTGATCCGCGCGGGCGGACATCTGGGCGTAGGCCTCGCGGATATCGGCGGCGATCTGCTCGGGAAACTCACCGGCCTCGAAGGCCTTGCGGATCGACGATCCGGCCTCCTGCAGCGTGATGCGATGCTCGTCGAGCGCCTCCATCTTTTCGCGGATCACGCTTTGCAGGTCGTTGGCCTCGATGAAAGCGCGGTAGGCGTCCGAAGTGGTGGCAAAGCCTCCGGGCACCTTGATCCCCTGCGCGGCGAGGGTCGAGATCATCTCGCCCAAAGAGGAGTTCTTGCCCCCCACCTTGGCCACATCCTCGCGCCGCAGGTCTTCGAGCCAGATGAGGCTGTCGCTGGTCATGATCTTCCCCTGTTCGGTCATCGGTCTGTCTCCCGGAACAAAAATCCAATGCAGTTGCAACGACCCTGAAGCGCTCCGGGGGCGCTTGCCTTGACACGGGTCAAACGGGTGGAGGGGAAACCGGGCGGGGCTCGATTGAATTTTTCAATTGAAATCGGCTGCGATCATCGCAAGAACGGGTCATGATCTCGAAACTCGAAATGTTCCTCGCGGTGGCGAAGGAAGAGCATTTCGGCCGCGCCGCCGAAAGCCTCGGCATCACCCAGCCGACGCTCTCGACGGGCATCCGCCAGCTGGAGGAAAGCCTCGGCGTGAAGCTGATCTTCCGCGGCCATCGCTATGGCGGGCTGACGCCGGAGGGTCAGCGCGCGCTGGTCTGGGCGCGCAGCCTCGTGTCGGACGCCCGCACCTTCCGCGAGGAAATGCGCGCCGCGCGTCACGGTCTTTCGGGGCATATCCGGATGGCGGTGATCCCCACCGCGCTGACCTGGGCCGCGACGCTGTCGGCGCGGTTCGCCGAGGCGCATCCCAACGTGCGCTTCTCGATCCTGTCGCGGACATCGGCCGAGATCCTCGCGATGATGGAGAACCTCGATATCGACGCGGGCCTGTCCTATCTGGACAACGAACCGCTCGGCCGGGTCGTGACCGTGCCGATCTACCGCGAACGCTACGTGCTGGTCTGCCGCGCCGACAGCGACATGGCGGGACACGAACGCGTGGCCTGGGGCGCGCTGGAGGGGCGGCGGCTCTGCCTTCTGACGCCGGACATGCAGAACCGGCGCATCATCAACCAGAACTTCATGGCCGCGGGCGTCACGCCGGATGCGCAGGTCGAAAGCAACTCCACCCTCGTGCTGGCCGCCCATGTGCGGGAGGGCGACTGGCTGACGATCCTGCCCTCCGACATGGCCGAGGTTCTGGCCGCCGCACCGGATCTGTGCGTGCGTCCGATGGAAGACCAGACGGCGGTACATACCGTCGGCCTGATCGCGCCGCATCGCGAACCGCACACGCCGGTGCTCGAGGCGCTGCTTTCGCAGGCCAGAAAGCTCGCCAAATCCGTCGAATCCGTCGCTTGAGAGGTGCGAAACGTCGCCCCCGTTTCATTCGATATCTCTATCAATCAACGGAACTGCGATATTGATTGGCGATGAAGTTTCCCGCAGGTTTCCGCGCAGACGACGACCGGAGCAAGCAGATGCCTGCCAGCCAGACCCTGCCGCCAGACACGCATGCAGACCCCGACCTCGGTGAGGTCGAAGCGATCCTCGCGCTCCATTCGGGGCGCGAGGGTCCGCTTCTGCCGATCTTGCACGCGTTGCAGGAGGCGTTCGGCCATGTGCCTTCGGCCTCTCACGCGCCGATCTGCGCCGCGCTCAACATCACGCGGGCGGAGCTTCACGGCGTCATCAGTTTCTATCACGATTTCCGCACCGCGCCCGCCGGGCGCCACGTGGTCAAGATCTGCCGCTCCGAGGCCTGTCAGGCCGTCGGCGCCGAGGCGCTTTCGGAGCGCGTGCTGGACATGCTGGGCCTGGGCTGGGGCGAGACCACGCCCGACGGCCGCGTGACGGTGGAGCCGGTCTATTGCCTCGGGCTCTGCGCCTGCGGGCCCGCGGCGATGGTCGACGGCGCCCTGCGCGGCCGGGTCCGCGCCGAGGCGCTGGTGGCGGAGGTCGCGCCATGAAGATCTACGTTCCCCGCGATGCCGCCGCCAAGGCGCTGGGTGCCGAGGATGTCGTGCGCGCGCTTGAGGCCGAGGCCGGGGCGCGGGGCGTCTCGGTCGAGATCGTCCGCACCGGCACGCGCGGCATGATCTGGCTGGAACCGCTGGTCGAGGTGGAGCAGGGCGGCGTGCGCCACGGCTACGGCCCTTTCGCGTCCACGGATGCGGCGGCGCTTTTCGACGGAACGCTCGAAGGCCTCGGTCCGGTGGAGGAGATCCCGTTCTTCGCCCGCCAGCACCGCCTGACATTCGCCCGCGTGGGGCGGATCGACCCGCTGAGCCTTGCCGATTACGAGGCCCATGGCGGGTTTGTCGGGCTGCGCCGCGCGCTCGGGATGGACCCTGCCGCCATCGTCGCGGAGGTCAGGGAGAGCGGTCTGCGCGGACGCGGCGGCGCGGGCTTCCCCACCGGCATCAAGTGGGAGACGGTGCGCACCGCACCCGGCCCCCGCAAATACATCGTCTGCAACGCCGACGAGGGGGACAGCGGCACCTTCGCCGACCGGATGCTGATGGAGGGGGATCCCTTCACGCTGATCGAGGGGATGGCCATCGCAGGCCTCGGGACGGGGGCGGAGCAGGGCTATGTCTATCTGCGCTCGGAATACCCCGATGCCATCGAGGTGATGGAGCGCGCCGTCGAGATCGCGCGCGACGCCGGTGTTCTGGGCGATGTCCTGGGCTCGGGCCGCCGCTTCGACATGGAAATCCGCGTGGGCGCGGGCGCCTATGTCTGCGGCGAGGAAACCTCGCTTCTGAATTCGCTGGAGGGCAAGCGTGGCGTGGTGCGGGCGAAACCGCCGCTGCCCGCGCTTGAGGGGTTCCTCGGCCGCCCGACCGTGGTCAACAACGTCATTTCGCTCGCCACCGTGCCGGTGATCTTCGAGAAGGGCGCGGCGCACTACGCGGCCTTCGGGCAAGGCCGGTCGCGCGGGACCATGCCGTTCCAGATCGCAGGCAACGTGAAACATGGCGGGCTTTTCGAGACGGCCTTCGGCATGCCGCTGGGGGAACTGGTCGAGGATGTCTGCGGCGGAACCGCGAGCGGGCGCCCGGTGAAGGCGGTGCAGGTGGGCGGGCCGCTCGGCGCCTATTTCGGGACCGCGAAATTCGACACCACGCTGGGTTACGAGGAATTCGACGGGGCGGGCGGGCTGATCGGGCACGCGGGCGTGGTGGTCTTCGACGACACCGCCGACATGCTAGGCCTCGCGCGCTTCGCGATGGAGTTCTGCGCCATCGAGAGCTGCGGAAAATGCACGCCCTGCCGCATTGGCGCGGTGCGTGGCGTCGAGACGCTCGACCGGATCCGGGCCGGCGACGGCGCGGCGACGGAGCTTCTGGTCGATCTTTGCGACACGATGAAGGACGGATCGCTCTGCGCGCTGGGGGGCTTCACGCCTTATCCGGTGATGAGCGCGCTGCGCCAGTTCCCCGAGGAATTCGCCTGCGCGCGGGAGGCGGCGGAGTGAGCGGCCAGCCGGTTTCGACGCCTTCGGCGCCGACCCGGGCGAGGGGGCTTTGCCCCCTCGCGCTCCCCCAGAGGTTTTCTGCCAGAATGAAGAAGCAGGGTTCGGCAAGATGAGAGATTTCGTCATTCCCACCGATGACCGCGATATGGGCACGCCCGCGAAGGTCGGCGCGCCCGTCACGCTCAGCATCGACGGCATCGAGGTGACCGTGCCCGAGGGCACCTCTGTGATGCGCGCGGCCGCCGAGGCCGGCATCCAGGTGCCGAAGCTCTGCGCCACCGACAGCGTGGAGGCCTTCGGCTCCTGTCGGCTTTGCGTCGTCGAGATCGAGGGGCGGCGCGGCACGCCGGCCTCCTGCACCACACCGGTGGCCGAGGGGATGGTGGTTCATACCCAGGCCGAGAAGGTGAAGAAGGTCCGCAAGGGCGTGATGGAGCTTTATATTTCCGACCACCCGCTCGACTGCCTGACCTGTGCCGCCAATGGCGATTGCGAGCTGCAGGACATGGCCGGTGTCGTGGGCCTGCGCGACGTGCGTTACGAGGCGCCGCCCGAAGCGCCGCTCGCCAATCATTTCGCGGCGCGCGACACATCGGGCGAGGCCAATCCCGAATGGCTGCCCAAGGACACGTCCAACCCCTATTTCACCTATGACCCGTCGAAATGCATCGTCTGCAGCCGCTGCGTGCGCGCCTGCGAGGAGGTGCAGGGCACCTTCGCGCTGACGATCGAAGGCCGCGGCTTCGACAGCCGTGTCAGCGCGGGCGGGCCGGGCGACGATTTCCTGTCGTCGGATTGCGTGAGCTGCGGCGCCTGCGTGCAGGCCTGCCCGACCGCGACGCTGCAGGAGAAATCGGTGATCGAGCTTGGCACGCCCACGCGTTCGGTCGTGACCACCTGCGCCTATTGCGGCGTGGGCTGTTCCTTCAAGGCGGAACTCAACGGCGACGAGCTGGTGCGCATGGTTCCCTACAAGCACGGCAAGGCGAACCGGGGCCATTCCTGCGTAAAGGGCCGTTTCGCCTGGGGCTATGCCAACCATGCCGAGCGCATCCTGAACCCGATGATCCGCGAGACGATCGACGAACCGTGGCGCGAGGTCAGCTGGGAGGAGGCGCTGAGCTTTGCCGCCGGCCGCCTGAAGCGCATCCAGGAGCGTCACGGGCGCAAGTCAGTGGGCGTCATCACCTCGAGCCGCTGCACCAACGAGGAAACCTATCTCGTTCAGAAGCTGACGCGCGCGGTGTTCGGCAACAACAACACGGACACCTGCGCGCGGGTCTGCCATTCGCCCACGGGCTACGGGCTGGGCCAGACCTTTGGCACCTCCGCGGGCACGCAGGATTTCGACAGCGTGATGGCCGCCGACGTGGTCGTGGTGATCGGTGCGAATCCCACGGACGGCCACCCGGTCTTCGCCTCGCGGCTCAAGAAACGCCTGCGGGAGGGCGCGAAGCTGATCGTGATCGACCCGCGCCGGATCGACCTGGTGAAATCGGCGCATGTGGAGGCCGCCCATCACCTGCCGCTTCGGCCCGGCACGAACGTGGCTGTCGTCACGGCGCTGGCCCATGTGATCGTGACCGAAAAGCTTTATGACGAGGCGTTCATCCGGGACCGTTGCGACTGGGACGAGTTCGAGGAATACGCCGAGTTCGTCTCGGACCTGCGCCATTCCCCCGAGATGACGGAGATGCAGACCGGCGTTCCGGCGGAGGAGCTTCGCGCCGCAGCGCGCCTCTATGCGACCGGCGGAAATGGCGCGATCTACTACGGGCTTGGCGTGACGGAGCATTCCCAGGGCTCCACCACCGTGATGGGTATCGCCAACCTCGCCATGCTGACCGGCAATATCGGACGCGACGGGGTGGGGGTGAACCCGCTTCGTGGCCAGAACAACGTGCAGGGCTCCTGCGACATGGGGAGCTTTCCCCATGAGCTGCCGGGCTATCGCCACGTGAAGAACGCCGATGTGCGCGCGATCTTCGAGAACGCCTGGGGCGTGGAGATCGACCCGGAACCGGGCCTGCGCATTCCCAACATGCTGGATGCCGCCGTGGCAGGCCAGTTCAAGGGGCTCTACTGCCAGGGTGAGGATATCCTGCAATCGGATCCCGATACGAAGCATGTGGCCGCCGGCCTTGCGGCGATGGAGTGCGTCATCGTCCATGACCTCTTCCTGAACGAGACCGCGAATTACGCGCATGTCTTCCTGCCGGGTTCCACCTTCCTCGAAAAGGACGGGACCTTCACCAATGCCGAGCGGCGGATCAACCGCGTGCGCAAGGTGATGGCGCCAAGGAACGGCTATGCCGACTGGGAGATCACCCAGATGCTCGCCCGCGCGATGGGGGCCGATTGGCACTACACCCATCCTGCCCAGATCATGGAGGAGATCGCGGCGACGACACCCTCCTTCGCGGGCGTGACCTACGATCTTCTGGAAGACGTCGGCTCCGTCCAGTGGCCCTGCAACGAGGCGACGCCCGAGGGTTCGCCCATCATGCATGTGGACGGGTTCGTGCGTGGCAAGGGCCGTCTGATGATCACCGAATACGTGGCCACGGATGAGCGCACCGGCCCGCGTTTTCCGCTGTTGCTGACGACGGGGCGCATCCTCAGCCAGTACAACGTGGGCGCCCAGACGCGGCGCACGGCCAATACCGTCTGGCACCAGGAGGACGTGCTGGAGGTCCATCCCCATGATGCGGAGCTGCGCGGCATCAAGGAGGGCGACTGGGTCAGGCTCGCCTCGCGTTCGGGCGAGACGGCGCTGCGCGCGACGCTGACCGACCGCGTGAGCCCGGGCGTGGTCTACACCACCTTCCACCATCCCGGTACGCAGGCCAATGTCATCACCACGGACTATTCCGACTGGGCCACCAACTGCCCGGAATACAAGGTGACGGCGGTGCAGGTGTCGCTCTCGAACGGGCCCACGGACTGGCAGAAGGACTACGCCGCGCAGGCGGAACGCGCGCGGCGGGTGCTTCCGGCGGCGGAATGAAGGCGCGGCCGGATATCGCGCGGGTGGCTACCGGCGCCCGGGGGCTGGCCCATCTGGGTGCGGAGCGGCGGGAGATCACGCGCGCGCTTCCCGAGGAGACGCCGGTCGCGATCACCGTGAACGGTTCTACCCAGGCGGTGATGATGGCGAGCCCGGCGGACATCGAGGATTTCGCGACGGGCTTCGCGCTGAGCGAGGGGATCGTCGAAAGCCTCGCCGAGATCGAGAGCGTCGAGGCGCTCGAGATCGAGGGAGGGATCGAGGCGCGGCTCTGGCTGGACGACGCGCGCGCCGAGGCGCTTGGCGAGCGTCGCCGCGCGATGCTGGGGCCGGTGGGTTGCGGCCTTTGCGGCATCGACAGCCTCGCGCAGGCGATGCGCCCCTTGCCCGAGGTGCCGGATGGCGCAGATTTCGACGTGGCCGAGATCGCGGGGGCGGGCGACGGCTTGCGCGCCCATCAGCCGATGCACGACCTGACGCGCGCGGTCCACGCGGCGGGCTTCCTGCAGCCGGGGCAGGGGATCACCCACGCGCGGGAGGATGTCGGCCGGCACAACGCGCTCGACAAGCTGATCGGGGCGCTTGCGCGGGATGGGATCTCGGCGACCGGCGGCGCCTTCGTCATGACCAGCCGCGTTTCCGTGGACATCGTCCAGAAGGCCGCGATGGCGGGGGTGGGAACCATCGTCTCGGTCTCGGCGCCCACCGCGCACGCGCTGCGGCTGGCCGAGCAGGCAGGCCTCACGCTGGCCGCCTTCGCCCGCGCCGGGCGGGTCGAGGTTTTCTGTCACCCCCGCAGGATCATGGAGAGCGAAAGCGATGTCGCCTGAGAAACTCGTGCGCATGGCCAACCAGATCGCCACCTTCTTCGCCAGCCAGCCGGGAACGGACCAGGCCGAGCGCGTGGCGGCGCATCTCAAGGACTTCTGGGGTCCGGAGATGCGGTCGGAGCTCAAGAGCTACGTGGCCGCCGGTCACGGTGGCGATGTCGACGAGCTCGTCGTCCGGGCGCTGCCGCTGATCTGAGGACGAGGACCTTTCGACGGGTCGTCCTGTCCCGGCCTCATCCCGGCCCTACATCGCGTCGCGATCAACGATCGTAACCCCGTCGGTGACCGTGTCGCCGGGATGGGTGACGATGCGGTCGCCTTCCTCCAGCCCGTCGAGGATCTGCGCCCGTCGCGCGGCGCGCTCGCCCAGCGCGACGATGCGCTCGCGCGCCACGCCGTCCTCGGCGACGAACACCGCCCAATCCTCACCCCGCCGGAACAGCGCGCCCAGCGGCACCTGAAGTGCGTCGTCGCTTTCCCATTCCACGATCCGCAGGAACACCGCGAAGCCATGGCCCAGCCCCGGCCTTTCCCCGGGCGGGGTCTCGATCTCGAAGATCGCATCCACGCGCTGTTCCTCGATACCCAGCGCCGAGACCCGCGTCACCGCCGCCGGTTCGATCCGGGTCAGCACGGCCTGAAGCGGATCGGGCCCGCCCCAGCGTTCGACCATGGCGCGTGTTCCCGGACCGATGCGCACGGCATCCGAGGACAGAAGGTCGGACACGATCTCGAGGTCCGCCGGGTCGCCCACGGTCACCAGCGGCGCGCCGGCCTGCACGGGATGCTCGGAGATGGTCGCGATGGACAGCACGACCCCGTCGCTGGGCGCGCGCAGCTCGACACAGCAATCCTCCGTCGCCGAGGCACTGCCGCCAGGCCGGACAAGGGCGGCCTCGGCGCGTTCCAGCGAGCCTTCGGACATGGCGACGCGCGACTGCGCCGCGGCCACGGCCGCTTCGGCCACGGCAAGGCTCTGGGTCGCGGTTTCCATTTGGGTGACCGTCGTGACGCCGCGGTCCATGAGCGTCTGTGTGCGGTCGAACTGGAGGCGGGCAAAGGCCTCTTCCTCCTCGGCGCGGCGCATCTCGGAGCGCGCCACGTCGAGGGCGGCGCGCGCCTCGGCCTCGCTTGCCTCGGCCTGCGCCCGGCTGCGCGCGTCCAGAAGCGAGGGGCTGAGCGGCTCGACACGCGCGACCACGGTCTCTCCCGCCACCACGGGGTCGCCCACGGAAACGGGCGCGCGGCGCGCCGTGCCGGCGATGGGGCTGGCCACTTCGTAGATATCGCGGATGCGTGTCTGGCCGTCGGCGTCTATGGTCACGCGCAGGGGGCCACGCTCCACCGTCACAAGGTCCACCGGCACCGGATCGTCGCGAAAGGCCACGTAGGAAAGCCCCCCGATCAGCGCGACGCCGGCCAGCGCCAGACCCACGGTCCGTGTGTTCCAAACCATTGACCTCACTCCCTCGTTTTCATGACGGCCACCAGATTCATCCGGTCGATCCGGCGCCGAACCAGCAGAACCGAGGCGAGGCTCGTGGCCAGCACGACAAGGCTGGCGCGCGCGAAGATCTCGGGCTCCAGCACCAGCGGGATCGCGTAGAGATCGGACGAAAAGCTGTTCGACAGGGCAACGGCGATCCACGCGCCCAGCACCCAGCCCAGCGGCTGAGCGAGGATGGCAAGGAGCATCATCTCGCCCACCAGCACCGAGGACACCTCGGCCCGGCTGAAGCCGAGGATGCGCAGGCTCGCCAGTTCGCGGGCGCGTTCGCTCATCTGGATGCGCGCGCCGTTATAGGCCACGCCGATCGTGATCAGGATGGCGATCGCGGCATAAACCCCGTTCACCACGACGATGTTCTGGCTGATCGTGTCCTCGAAGGCGCGCCGGTTCTCCGTCATCATGATCAGCCCCGACAGCGCCGGCGTGTCCTGCAGGGCCGCGTGCAGGTCAGGCAGCCCATCGGGGTCGATCAGGACATTGACCACCGACATCTGCGGCGCGCGCCGGAACTGCCGGTCGAGAAAGTCGATATCGGCATAGGCGCCAAGGCCGAGATACTGTTCCACGAGGCCGGTGACGGTCAGCGCGTGGGTCTCGCGCAGGCCGGTCATGAACTCCACCTCGACCCTGTCGCCCACGCCCAGCTCCAGATCCTCGGCAAGCCGTTCGGACAGAAGGATACCGCCGGGCGGGGCCGTGATGGCCGACCCGTCGGCGCCGATCACCCGGCTCAGCGTGGCGTCGGGCGGGCGCGCCTCGAGCGAGACGCGCTTTTCGCGCGGGCCGTTGCGCAGCGTGGCGGCATGGAACTGTTGCGGTTCCACCTGGATCACGCCGGGCAGGCGCGCGATCTCGGGCAGCGCATCGCGCGGCATGTCCTGGGAAAAGAGGATCATCGCGTCACCCCGGTAGGACTGGTTGAACGCGAGGTCGATGATGTGGTTGAGCGAGCCGTTCATGGACCCCGCCGCGATGATCGAGGAGGTCGCGGCCCCCAGCCCCGCCGCCGTCAGGAAACTGCGGACGGGCCAGCGGATCAGGCTGCGCAGCACCATGATCGTGGTCTGGCGCAGCCGCAGCGCCGCCATCAGCCGGTCGATCGCGGTGCGGCGGAACATCGGCGGGGCGGGCGGCTGCATCGCCACGGCAGGCGCAAGACGTGCGGCCATGAGCGCCGCGCGCGCCGCCCCCAGCATCGTCGTCAGCAGCGCCGCGAGCCCGGAGATCGCGTAAACCCATGTCGGCACGCGAAAGATCAGGTAGGGGAAATCGAAGAACCGCGCGTATTGCCACGCCATCGTGCGCGCGAGGATCGTGCCGAGGCCCCATCCGATCGCCACGCCGAGGACCGCGATCATCGCGGCGAGCAGCAGGTAGTGCAGGCAGACCTCGACATCGGAATAGCCCAATGCCTTCAGCAGCCCGATCTCGGACCGGTCAAGCGCCACGATCCGGCTCATGACCATGCCCACGAGGAAGGCGGAGATGGCGAAGAAGATCGGCGGGACGACCATCGCCATGCCCTGCAACTGCTCGATCTCGGCGCTCACGAAACTGTCCGAGACCTGGCTTGACCGGTCATAGGCGCCAAGCCCGCCATAGGGGTCTAGCAGCGTGTCGAGCGCCTCCATCACCGTTTCCGGCACCGCGTCGGCGCTGATCGCGAGCGACAGGTGATTGAACGCGCCCTCCATGTCGAAGCTGGCCGCGACGCTGGCCTCGGTCATCCACAATATGCCGTAGCCCTCGTTGTCGGGCATCAGCGCGCCGGGACCGATCGTGTAGATGAACTCCGGGCTCATCGCCGTGCCGGTGATCGTCAGCGCGCGACGCTGGCCGTTGATATTGGCATGGAACACGTCGCCCACGTCAAAGCCGTTGGCCTCGGCGAAGGCGGTGGTCACCATCACGTCGTCGCCATCAAGCGGATAGGTCCCGGTCCGCAGCACCGGCACGTTCAGAAGCGGGTCGTTGCTGGCCGGCCAGGACAGGATCTGGCCCATCGCCACCTCCACCCGGTCCGGCAGATCGAGGATGGCCGATCCTTGCACGCGCGGCTCGGCGGCATAGACGCCCGAGATCTCCAGGATGTCGGGCAGAAGCGTCAGCGGCGCGCGGCTTGTGTCGGTGAAGATATCCGCGAACCTGTTGCGCTCGTAATAGGCGTCGCGCGTGTCGGTCAGGGCCGCGTTCATTCCGAAAGCGGTCAGCAGGATCGCGACGCCGCAGGCCAGCACCACGGCGATGGCCAGCCCCTGAACCCAGAGCCTGCCGAAATCGCGCATGAGTTTCTTGTCGAGCGCCTGCATCCGCTGTCACCACGAGATTTCATGCGGGGCGACGCGGGTCTCGTTGACCTCGACGCCCTCGATGCCGCCATCGGCGAAGAAGATGACACGATGCGCCATGGCCCGGATACCCGCGTTATGGGTGATCACGACCGTGGAGGTGCCAAGCGTGTCGTTGATCTCCTTGAGCACCTCGAGCACCTGCACGCCGGTCTTGCTGTCGAGCGCGCCCGTGGGCTCGTCGCAGAGCAGAACCTCGGGCCGTTTCGCGATGGCCCGCGCGATGGCGACGCGCTGCTGCTCGCCCCCCGAAAGCTCGGCCGGGAAATGGTCGACGCGGTGGCTCAGCCCGACCATCTCCAGCGCCTCGGCGGGCGGCATCGGGTCGGGGGCCACGTCGGTGACGAGCTGCACGTTCTCGCGCGCGCTCAGCGAGGGGACGAGATTGTAGAACTGGAAGACGAAACCCACGTGATCGCGACGGTAGCGCGTCAGCGCCCGGTCGCCGAGGTCGGTGAGTTCCAGGTCGCGAAACCACACGCGCCCGGCGCTGGCATGGTCGAGCCCGCCGAGGATGTTCAGAAGGGTCGATTTCCCCGAGCCCGACGCGCCGAGCAGCACCGCAAGCTCGCCCGCGTAAAGCTCGAGGTCTACGCCGGCCAGCGCATGGACCTGCACCCCGCCGGTGTCGTAGGTCTTGCGCAGGTCCTCGGTGCGGAACACGAACTGCACCATTGCGGTCACCTCCGGTTGCCCATGTCGCAGATTTCGCACGGGCGCGGATTGATCTGGCTCAACGCCTGCGGGCGTCGGGAAACGCGTGGGGCCGTTTTCCAAGGGAAAACGTGCCGGAAATCGTGTGATTTCCGCGCCCTTGAGACCTGCCGCGAAATCCTGTTTGGTCGGCCCCGTGCGGTCGGCCGGAGAGGCACGGGCCGCGCCCCACGAAAGGCCCCGTTGCAATGTCCAGAGACACCCGCGCCAATCGCCGCTACCGCAGCCAGGAATGGTTCGACAATCCCAACAACCCGGGCATGACGGCGCTTTACCTCGAGCGCTACCAGAACCAGAGCTTCACGCAGGCCGAGCTTCAGGCCGAGCGTCCGATCATCGGCATCGCGCAAACGGGCTCGGACCTTGTGCCGTGCAACAAGATCCATGTCTTCCTGATGGACCGGATCAAGGCCGGTATCCGCGACGCGGGCGGCATCCCCATGGAGTTTCCCGTCCACCCGATCCAGGAGACGGGCAAAAGGCCCACCGCCGCGCTCGACCGGAACCTGCAATACCTGAGCCTTGTCGAGGTGCTGCACGGATATCCCATCGACGGGGTGGTGCTGACCACGGGTTGCGACAAGACCACGCCCGCGATGCTCATGGGGGCCGCGACGGTCGATCTGCCCGCGCTGGCGCTCAACGGCGGGCCGATGCTCGACGGCTGGTACAAGGGCAGGCGCGCGGGCTCGGGCACCACGATCTGGGAGGGGCGGCGCATGCTCGCCCGGGGCGAGATCGGCTACGAGGAGTTCATGGAGCTTGCCTGCGCCTCCTCGCCGTCGCTGGGGCATTGCAACACGATGGGCACGGCTTCGACCATGAACGCGCTGGCCGAGGCGCTGGGGATGGCGCTGCCGGGGGCGGCCGCGATCCCGGCGCCGTTCCGCGAACGCATGGAGATGGCGTATCTCACGGGGCGGCGCATCGTGGGCATGGTGGAGGAGGACCTGAAGCCCTCCGACATCCTGACCCGCGCGGCCTTCCTGAACGCGATCAAGGTCAACACGGCGATCGGCGGCTCCACCAACGCGCCGCCGCATCTGCAGGCGATCGCGCGGCATGTGGGCGTGGCGCTCGACGTCACGGACTGGCAGACCCATGGCCATGACCTGCCGCTTCTGGTGAACCTGCAGCCGGCGGGGGAATACCTGGGCGAAAGCTTCTTCCGCGCGGGCGGGGTCCCTGCCGTGATGGGAGAGCTTCTGGCGGCGGGGCAGCTCGACGGCGGCGTGATGACGGCGACGGGACAGCCGATGCAGGAGGCCATCGGCGGCGCGGGCACCAAGGACAGGGATGTGATCCGGCCCTTCGACGACCCGTTGCGCGCGGAGGCGGGGTTTCTCGTGCTGTCCGGAAATCTCTTCGACAGCGCCTTGATGAAGACCTCCGTCATCTCGTCGGAGTTCCGCACGCGCTTCCTCGAGGATGACATCTGCGAGGGGCGCGCCGTGGTCTTCGAAGGCCCCGAGGATTATCACGCGCGTGTCAACGACCCGGCGCTCGGCATCGACGAGAGAAGCTTCCTCTTCATCCGCAACGTGGGCTGCGTCGGCTATCCCGGCTCGGCCGAGGTGGTGAACATGCAGCCGCCCGACGACCTGATCCGCGCGGGCGTGACCCATCTGCCGACCGTCGGCGACGGGCGCCAGTCGGGGACGTCGGAAAGCCCCTCGATCCTGAACGCCTCGCCCGAGGCGGTGGTGGGCGGGGGGCTCGCGCTTCTGCGGACGGGCGATCCGGTGCGGCTCGACCTAAAGGCGGCGCGGCTCGATGCGCTGGTCGACGACGCGGAGTGGGCGGCGCGGCGCAGGGACTGGATGCCGCCGGAGCTGGACCACCAGACGCCGTGGCAGGAGATCTACCGGACGCATGTGGGCCAACTGGCCGATGGCGGGTGTCTGGAGCTTGCAACGGCCTATCAGCGCATCGCGAAGGTCCTGCCGCGCGACAATCACTGAGGGGATGCGCCGACCTCGTCGCATCGAAAAGTAGGAAGCGCCGAGGCGGGGCCGGAAGCCCCACCCCGGCGCTGGCGCCTCCGGCGGGAGTTTTTCGCCAGGATGAAGGGGCGGGGCGGTTCCCGGTCTTCATCCTGGCTGAAAACGCTCAGGGGAGTGCAGAGGGGGCAGACAGCCCCCTCTGCCCTGAGCACGGCCTGTCATGGGCCGCGGAGGCCTAGGCGGTTCAGAACTGCGTCAGCGCAGCTTCCAGATCCCCGTAGCCGGTGAAGCGCCGCTCGAAGGCGAGGCCGAGGAAGTCGGCGCAGGCGCGGGCCTTTTCGGTCAGCTCGGGGTCGTCGGTCTGGGCCTGGTAGACCAGTGTTTCGTAATTGCCGAAATACATGTCGCGCAGCTCGGGGTGGCGGTCGAGGCCGAGGGGTTTCGTCACGAAGGCGTCGAACTGCCGGACGAGGAAATCGGTGAGGTAGAAGGCCGTCATCTCGTCGCGCGCGGCGAAGGCGGCATTGCCTTCGAAGAAGCTGTAGCAATGGGGGCCTTGCAGCATCTCGACCCCGAGTGCCGCGCAGCGCGCCTGTAGAAGCCCCCCCGTTCCACAATCGGCATAGAGCACGAAGACCCGGTCATAGGCGTCGCCCGCCTCGGTCACGGCGCGTTCCACGGCGTCGGGGATCTTTTCGGGGTGGTTGTGCAGGATCGCGGGCAGGCATTGCAGGTCCATGTGCGACCAGCCGTTCATGTCCCTCAGTGCAAGAACCTCGCGCGCCAGCGCGCCGCAGGCAATCAGCAGGATGCGCCCCTGGCCTGCCGCCTGCAGGCCTTCGGTCACAAGCCCCTGGTCGTCGATCCGGTCCATCATCCGCCTCCTGACACATGCCCAATATGGCCCCGACTTCCCGTCGTGCACAGGCCCGGTTGCGTCATTGCCGTCGTCGTCTTCCGCCCAGAACCGACAGGGCCAGCCCTGCAAGCACCACCAGCGCCGCGATCGCCTCGCCCGTCGTCACCGTCTCGCGCAGCACGATGGCAGCCACGCTGAGGCCCACCACGGGGATCAGGAGCGCGAAGGGCGTGATGGTGGCGGCCGGGTGGCGCGACAGAAGCACGCCCCAGATCGAGAAGCCCAGCACCGTCGAGACGAAGGCCACATATGTCACCGCGAGCCAGCCCTGCAGAGAGAGCGCGGCGACGGTCGCCCATGGGGCCGTGCCTTCGGTGGCCAGCGAGAGCGCCAGCATCGGCAGGGGTGGTACGAGGCTGGCCCAGATGAAGAGCGCGGTCATGTTCACGCCGCCAAGCCTGCGCAGCACGAGGTTGCCGCAGGCCCAGGACAGCGCGCCGGTCAGCACCAGCGCGAGGCCCAGCGGCGTCACGTTCCCGCCGCCGGCCAGTCCGAAAAGCGCGAGGCCCGCGCAGGCCAGCGCGACCCCCATCCCCTGCAGGAGCCGAACCCGTTCGCCAAAGACGAGGGCGGCCAGAACGATGGTGATCGGCGCCTGGCTTTGCATGATGAGCGAGGCCAGGCCCGCCGTCACGTCGGCCTCCATCGCGCTGAAGAGAAACGCGAATTGGCCGGTGTTGATGAAGGAGCCGATGGCGAGGATCGGCAGCCAGCCCGCCGGGCGTGGAAAGAACACGATGAGCGGGACCAGGATGGCGAAACGCAGGGCGACGAAGAGGATCGGGGGCAGTTCCTCCAGCCCGATCTTCATCGCGCTGAAATTCGACCCCCAGGCCAGCACGACCAGGAGCACGAGACCCAGATCGCGGGCGCCGATCAGCCGAGCCTCGCGACCGGCTGCCGGCCCGAGGGGGTCAGAAGCCACGCCTCGCGCCCCTCGATCACCACCGCCGAGATCGGGCCGTCCCAGCCCGCGCCGGTGTCGATGGCCAGCCGGTTGCCGTGATGCTCGACCGTGGAGACGGGCGTGTGACCGTGCACGACCAACGCCCCGTGCTCGCGCGTGTCGAAAAGAAACACGTCGCGGATCCACATCAGGTCGGCGGGGGTCTGGTCCTCGACGGGAATGCCCGGCTGGATGCCCGCATGAACGAAGAGGCATTCGCCCGCGCGATGGTGAAGGGGCAGCGCGTCGAGGAACGCGCGGTGGTCTTCCGGCACTGCGTCCTGCGCCTTGTCGTGCAGCGCGCGGGCCGATCCGATCGCGGGCAGGCCGTAGGAGGCGAGTGTCGCGCGTCCGCCGATACCGGGATGCAGGTAGCGGCTTTCGGACCAGCGGCCGGGGCGGTTCCCGAGGAATTCCAGGAACATCGAATCGTGGTTGCCCTTCAGCACGACGACCGAAGGGTCCTGCAGCGCGAGATCGAGCAGATGGCCCACCACGCCCGCGCTGTCCGGCCCACGGTCCACCAGGTCGCCCAGATGCACCAGCGGCGCCTCCCGCGTTCCTTCGCGGGCGCGGTCGGCTTCGACCAGGTCATGCGCGCCGCGCAGCTTGTCGAGATGTCCGTGAATGTCGCCGATGGCATAGATCGTCATGGGCCAGACCAAACGCTCTGCGCTGCCCGGACGCAAGGGGGCGCGGCGCCGTCAGGGCGGCGGGACGACCATGACCTGACGGTCACCGCCGTCGCCGCCCTGGGTCTCAGGCCCGCGCGGCCATCTGGTTGTGCTTGCGCAGGACGAATTCCTTGGCGGTTTCCACCGCGACGGCGGCATCCCGGCAATAGGCGTCCGCACCGATGGCGCGGCCGAATTCCTCGTTCAGGGGCGCACCGCCCACCAGAACGATGTAGTCGTCGCGGATGCCCTTTTCCTTGAGCGTGTCGATGACGACCTTCATGTAGGGCATCGTCGTCGTTAGCAGCGCCGACATGCCGAGAATATCGGGTCCTTCGGCCTCCAGCGCTTCGAGATAGGCATCCACGGCGTTGTTGATGCCAAGATCGACCACCTCGAAGCCCGCGCCCTCCATCATCATCGACACGAGGTTCTTGCCGATGTCGTGGATGTCGCCCTTCACGGTGCCGATCACCATCTTGCCGATGCGCGGCGCGCCGGTCTCGACCAGAAGCGGCTTGAGGATCGCCATGCCGCCCTTCATCGCGTTGGCGGCCATCAGCACCTCGGGCACGAAGAGGATGCCGTCACGGAAATCGTTGCCGACGATGGTCATGCCGCCGACAAGCGCCTTCGTGAGGATGTCATAGGGCGTCCAGCCGCGTTCGAGCAGGATGTTGACGCCTTCCTCGATCTCTTCCTTCATACCGTCGTAGAGGTCGTCGAACATCTGGCTGACCAGTTCTTCGTCGTCGAGCTCCGAGAGGACGATGTCGTCTTCTTCCTCGGACATGGGCGCGTCTCCTTGTGATGCGGCTTTCGCCGTTTTTGACTTCCTAATCTCATTGGGTCTTCCGGCATTGCGTTTTTGCGACATCGGACCTCCGTGGCGCGACCAACGCTTGCCGATGTTCTTATTTCGTTCTAGCTTTGGGCATGTCGATCTCTCACCTCGGTTGGTCCAGGGCGCCAAGGGCGCGGGCGGCGCTGTCGAACAGGGCAGGGCGGTTCGAGCGTCACGACCGCGTGGCGGAGCCGGATGGATGGGATCCGGCGGAGGATCTGCCGCCGCTGCGCACCGAAGTGACGGACGAACGCCCCCGTTCGGCGATCACGCGCAACCGCTCGCCAGATATCGGCTTCGACCGGTCGATCAATCCCTACCGGGGGTGCGAGCATGGCTGCATCTACTGTTTCGCGCGGCCGAGCCATGCGTGGCTGGGGCTGTCGCCGGGGCTCGATTTCGAAACGCAACTGATCGCGCGCCCCGGTATCGCCGCGGTGCTGGAGGCGGAGCTGCGCAAACCGCGTTACGTGCCGGCCACGATCGCCATCGGCACAAATACCGACCCCTACCAGCCGATCGAGGCGGAGCGGCGCATCATGCGTGGCGTTCTGGAGGTGCTGCATGCTTTCCGTCATCCGGTGACCGTGACGACCAAGGGCACGCTGGTGGAACGCGATGCCGATATCCTGGGCGAGATGGGGCAGGCGGGGCTGTCGCGGGTGGGCCTGTCGGTCACGACGCTCGACGCGGATCTGGCGCGCCGGATGGAGCCGCGCTGTCCGTCGCCCGCGCGGCGTCTGCGCGCCATCGAACGGCTGAGCCGGGCGGGCTGTCCGGTGCGGGTCATGGTCTCGCCGATCGTTCCGGGGCTCACCGACCATGAGCTCGAGGCGATCCTGACCGCCGCGCGCGACGCCGGCGCGGTGGCGGCGAGCATGATCCCCCTGCGCCTGCCGCTGGAGGTGTCGGAGCTCTGGCAGGCATGGCTGGCGGAACATTATCCGGCGCGGCAGGGACGCGTCATGTCCAAGATCCGCGACATGCATGGCGGGCGCGACTACGACCCCGAATGGGGCAAGCGCATGACCGGCGAGGGGCTTTGGGCCGAGCTTCTGCAGAAGCGATTCGGCCGTGCGGTCAGGGCCTTGGGGCTCGAAGTTGATCTTCCCGACCTGCGTTCCGATCTTTTTGCGCCGCCGCCGCGCCCGGGCGATCAACTGTCGCTGTTCTGACGGTCCGTTCCGGTCTAGGGTCGCCCTCGGATCGCAAGAACGGAGGCCGGGATGAACTGGGACGCGCGTTACGCCCGCGAGGGCTACCTGTTCGGAAAGCACCCCGCCGCGTTCCTGTCGCGCGAGGCCACGCGCATCCCCGATGGCGCCCGCGTTCTCAGCGTCGCCGATGGCGAGGGCCGCAATTCCGTCTATCTCGCGACCCTCGGCCATGACGTGCGCGCCTTCGACCTCAGCCCCAATGCCGTGGCCAAGGCCCGCACTCTTGCCGCCGAGGCGGGCGTCGATGTGGCGTTCAACCTCTCCGGCATCGAGGACTGGGACTGGACGCAGCCTGTCGACGCCATCGTCGCGATCTTCATCCAGTTCCAGGGCCCCGAGGCGCGCGCGGCGACCTTCGCGCGCTTCCGCGAAGGCCTCGCCCCGGGCGGTCTCCTGCTGCTGCACGGCTATGCGCCGCGGCAGGTCGACTACGGCACCGGCGGCCCGCCCCATGCCGAGAACATGTATACCCTGCCCATGCTGCGGGAGGCCTTCGCGGGCTGGGAGGTGCTGCATGAGGCCGATTACGACGCAGTGATCGAGGAAGGGAGCGGCCATTCCGGCCAGTCGGGTCTGATCGATTTCGTGGCGCGCAAACCCGCCGCCTGAGACCGGACGCGGAGGCCGGGCCATCAGCTCCGGACGCGCCGCCGTCCGCGACGTTCGCGCGTGGGGCCGCCGCCGTCCTCGGTGCCGTCCGATCCCGAGGAGAACCCGCCCAGTTCGGCCGCGATGACTTCGAGCGTGGGGGCGTCCCCGCGCGGCGTTTCCTCCAGCGCGGCACGCATGTGGCGCAGGTGTTCGGGCTGCGTGCCGCAACATCCGCCGATGATCCGCGCGCCTGCATCGCGCGCCAGCACGGCGTAACGCGCCATCAGCTCGGGCGTGCCGTCGTAATGGATGTGCCCGTCCACGTATTTCGGGATGCCCGCGTTGCCCTTGGCGATGATGGGCCGTTCCGAGCCCGCCGCGCGGAAGCCCAGCACGGTGCGCAACAGGTCCGAGGCGCCCACGCCGCAATTGGCGCCATAGGCGAGGGGCGGCGGGTCGAGCTTTTCCACCAGCGCCGACAGATCGGCCGAGGTGAAACCCATCATCGTGCGGCCGGCGGTGTCGAAGCTCATGGTGCCGCACCATGGCATACCGGCGAGGCGCGCGGCCTCGGCTGCGGCCTCGTATTCCTCATGCGCCGAGATCGTCTCGACCCAGAGCACATCGGCGCCGCCCGCCTTCAGCCCCTCGGCCTGTTCGTGGAACATCTCCACGGCGCGCTCGTGGGTCAGCGCCCCCATCGGCGCCATGATCTCACCCGTGGGGCCCATGGAGCCCGCCACGATCACCGTGCGCGTCTGGGCATCGGCGACCTCGCGCCCGATTTCGGCGGCGAGGCGGTTGAGCTCGAACACCCGATCTTGGGCGTCGTGCAGCTTGAGCCGCGCGGCGGTGCCTCCGAAGGAATTGGTCAGGAACAGGTCCGACCCCGCGTCCACCGCGCCTCGGTAGAGCGTGGCAATGCGGTCGGGATGGTCCACGTTCCACAGCTCGGGCGCGTCGCCCGACTGCAGACCCATGTTGAAGAGCGTCGTGCCCGTCGCCCCGTCGGCGAGGATCCAGTCACGCTCTGCGAGAAGCGTGGAAAGTTTGTCTGACATGGGCGCGGGCTCCGGGTTTCATCCTGCGCGCGGCATGCCACGGGCCGCGACTTGACGCAAATGCAAGTTGCTCATGTTTTTCTTGAGTGTCGTGCATTGATGGGCCTACCGGGCTGGCGACCCTGTCGGCCCGCGGCCCCCGTTTACCCGAGATAGGTGCAGCATTCGGTCCGCAGCTCTGCCTCCGCCACGACGTCGGGATCGTTGAGGTAAAGCTCCCAGCTCGGCGGCTTCAGGCTCAGGCCTTCCTCCGCGACGTGCCGCATCAGCAGGTCATAGTCGTCGCGCAGCGTGGCGTAGCTGCCCTCATGCACGAAACTCACGACGCGGCCTGCCGGCAAGGTGTCGTCCCCGATACTGCCCTCGGCGAGACCAAGATGCTCCGGGGTGATGACGATGCCGGCGCGGAAGCGCATCGTCTCGCCCATGGAGAAATCGTGGTACACCGAGAGCGGCGGGCCCGCGGGCGTGATGCCCTTTTCTGCGGCAAAGGCAAAGACCTCTCCAAAGGCGGCCCCCATCGCCTGAGAGATTTCTTCCGGCGATGTGCCGGTTGTCCGTTCGCTGTAGATATACGGGGTTTCCGCCACATCCTTGATCACGAAATCCGGCATCGTGTCCTCCCTTCCGACCCGGATGTGAGGCTGCGCCGAAAAGCCGGACCACGCATTGATCTGGCGCAACGGAATGAACACGTCAAAGCCGGCGCCAAAAGGGCGCCCGGCGCAGGCCCGCAGCGCGTGTCGCGCTATCCCGCGCTCAGGTCTCGTCCATCAGCTGCACCTTCGCCACGGCGAGTAGCTCGTCGTATTTCTTGCGCACCTCGGCCTCGGCCACGCGGCCGTCGAGATCGCCCAGCACCTTGCGCATGACGTCCTCGTGGCCGGCCTCCTCGAAATCGGCCTTCACGACCTCCTTGGCGTATTCGGCCGCGTCTTCGCCGGTCTTGCCAAGAATGTCGGCGACCCAGAGGCCCATGAGCTTGTTGCGCCGCGCCTCGGCCCGGAACTGCATCTCCTGGTCATGGGCGAACTTGTTCTCGAAGGCGTTTTCGCGATCGTCGAAGGTTGTCATCGGGGTCTCCGCTCTGGACTGTCTGCCGGTCGGGGCAAAGTCTAGGCCCGCGGAGAGGGGCGCCGCAAGGCGCGATCGACGGCGCGCCTTGCGACACAGCGCGCTTTGGCCTATAGCCGCTCGCACCCCGACCGCGGCGCAACGGCGCGCGGAGGTCCCTGTTTCCGGAGCACGCATGGCACGCCGCAAGAAGGTCTACGAGGGCAAGGCCAAGATCCTGTATGAAGGCCCCGAACCCGGCACTTTGGTGCAGTATTTCAAGGATGACGCGACCGCGTTCAACGCCGAGAAGCGCGCCACGATCGAGGGCAAGGGCGTGCTCAACAACCGGTTGAGCGAATTCTTCATGACCGGCCTGAATCACGTCGGCGTTCCGACCCATTTCATCCGCCGCATCAACATGCGTGAGCAGCTGATCCGCGCGGTCGAGATCATCCCGCTGGAAGTGGTGGTGCGCAACGTGGCGGCGGGCTCCATCTCCAAGCGGCTCGGCATCGAGGAGGGCACGGCCCTGCCGCGGCCGATCGTGGAGTTCTACTTCAAGAACGACGATCTGGGCGACCCGCTGGTATCCGAGGAGCATATCCTCGCCTTCGGATGGGCCACGCAGCAGGATCTCGACGACATGGTCAGCCTCGCACTCAGGGTCAACGACTTCCTGTCGGGCCTGTTTCTCGGCGTCGGCATCCGGCTGGTGGATTTCAAGATCGAGATCGGACGGATCTGGGACGGCGATTACATGCGGCTGATCGTGGCCGACGAGATCAGCCCCGATTCGTGCCGGCTGTGGGACATGGAGACGGGCAAGAAGCTCGACAAGGACGTGTTCCGCCGCGACCTCGGCGACCTCGCGGATGCCTATACGGAGGTCGCACGACGTCTCGGCGTGATGCCGCAGGGCCCGACGGGGGTGACCAAGCCCACGCTCATCAACTAGGTCAGAGGTCGGGTTTGCGTATTTTCGGAAAGATGAAGGGTGGGTCGCCCTGGAGACGAACATGAAAGCAACCGTGACCGTGATGCTGAAACAGGGCGTGCTGGACCCGCAGGGGGCGGCCGTGAAATCGGCGCTGGGCGCGCTGGGCTTCGACGGGGTCGAGGATGTGCGCCAGGGCAAGGTGATCGAGCTCGACCTCGCGCCCGGCACGACCGAAGCGCAGGTGACCGAGATGTGCGAGAAGCTGCTGGCCAACACCGTGATCGAAAGCTACCGGGTGGAGATCGGCTGATGCGGGCCGCCCGGCTGACGGGCTGGCGCGCGGCCCTCGAGATCGGCACCGTGCCCGAGCCCGATTGTCCGAGGGACGGCGTGGTTCTCGAGGTTCTGGCCTGCGGGATCTGCCGCTCGGACTGGCACGTCTGGACCGGTGCCGATCCGGTGGCGCTGCCCCATGTGCCGGGCCACGAATATTGCGGCATCGTCGTCGCGGCCGGCCCCGAGGTGCGAGGCTGGCGCGTGGGCGACCGGGTGATCGCGCCCTTCATCCTCGCCTGCGGGGGCTGCGGCGATTGCCGGGCCGGGAACCAGACCATCTGTGCGTCGCAGGTTCTGCCGGGCTTCACCTGCGACGGGGCGTTCGCCGAACGCGTGGCCGTGGCCCATGCCGACGCCAATCTCACGCGCCTGCCCGAGGGCATGGACCCGGCCCTTGCGGCGGCCCTGGGCTGCCGCGTGACGACGGCGTGGCATGCGCTGACCGGGCGCGCGGCCCTGAAACCCGGCGAATGGCTGGGCATCTGGGGCGGCGGCGGCGTGGGGATGGCGGCGCTGATGCTGGGCCGGGCCATGGGCGCGCGGGTGGCGCTGGCCGACGTGGTGGTCGAAAAGCTCGATCAGGCGCGCGCGCTGGGTGCGGAGGCCGTGATCGACGCCTCGGACGCGCAGGCGGCGGATGCCATGCGGGAGGCCACGGGCGGCGGCGTGCATGTGGCGGTCGAGGCGCTGGGCCTGCCCGTGACGACCGCCAACGCGCTCGGTTCGCTCAGGAAGCTCGGCCGCATGGTGCAGGTGGGCATGCCCGCCGGCGACCACGCCCGGATGACGCTGCCATGGGACGCGGTCTATGGCGGGCAGCTTGCCGTTTATGGTACGCGGGGTATGCCCGCCCATCGCTACCCTTCGCTGCTCGATTTCCTTGCGGCCACGCGCCTCGACCTCGCGCCGATGATCGCGCGGCGCGTGGCTCTGTCGGACGCTTCGGCCGAGCTTGCCCGTTTCGACGCGCCGGCCCCGCCCGGCATCGCCGTCATCACCGATTTCGCCGCCTGAGCGCGAAACGACCCCGGAGGATCCGACCCCATGAAAGCCGCCATACTCGTTTTTCCCGGCTCCAACTGCGACCGCGACCTCGCCGTGGCCTTCCGCGCGGCGGGCTTCGAGACCGAGATGGTCTGGCACAAGGAGACCGAACTGCCCCGGGGCGTCGACATCGTTGGCGTGCCGGGTGGGTTTTCCTATGGCGATTACCTGCGCTGCGGGGCCATCGCGGCGCAATCGCCGATCATGCGGGCTGTGGCTGGGTTCGCGGGCAAGGGCGGCCATGTCCTGGGCATCTGCAACGGCTTTCAGGTCCTGTGCGAGACGCGGCTTCTGCCGGGCGCGCTGATGCGCAATGCGGGGCTGAAGTTCGTCTGCCGCATGCAGGGGTTGCGGGTGGCGACGACCGACTGCGCCTTCACCGGCGGCTACAAGCCGGGGCAGGACGTGGTCTTTCCCATCGCCCACCATGACGGCAACTACCAGATCGACGCCGAGGGTCTCGCGCGGCTGGAGGGTGAGGACCGGATCGCCTTCACCTATGTCGGCAACCCGAACGGGGCGACGGCGGATATCGCGGGCATCCTGTCGGAGAACCGGCGCGTGCTTGGCCTGATGCCGCATCCCGAACGGGTCGTCGATCCGGCGCAGGGCGGCAGCGATGGCGCAACGTTGTTCACGTCGCTGTCCGAGGCGCTGGTTGCGGCGTGACTCGTCCTGCCCCGCGAGGCTTGAGCGGCGAGGGGCGGAGGCATAGTCTCCGGACATGAGCGCGAGCGATATCACAGGGGCCTCCACCGGGAGCCGGCCGAACGGACGGGCAGAGCCCGCCCTGCGGCGCACCTGGCTGCTGCGGATCGCCATGGTGCTCTTTCTGGGCATCGCGGTGCTGGTGATCTGGATTTCCAACATCTGGCTCACGGACCGTTTCACAGAGAGCACCCGCAACCGGTCCGAGCTGCGTCTCGCGCTCTATTCCGGGTCGGTCATGTCGGAGCTTCAGCGTCATTCGGTGGTGCCGCTTCTGCTGTCGCGCGATCCGGTCCTGATCCGCTCGCTCGAGCAGAACGATTTCTCGGCCACCTCGCAGCGGCTGATCTCCTATGTGGAGGAAATCGGCGCGGCCTCGCTGATCCTGCTGAACCGCGAGGGGCGCGTCGTGGCCGCCACCGACCGGCAGCTGATATCCGAATTGCGTTCCTCGGACCCCTTCTTCCTTGAGGCGCTGCGGGCCGCCGACACCGTCTTCACCACAAACGAGCCGGAGACCGGCCGCTTCGATTTCACGTTTTCGCGGCGGATAGAGGTCGGCAACGACCTGCTTGGCGTGATCCTCGTGGAGGTCGATCTGGGCCGCATCGTCGATCGTTGGCGCGGCACGACCGAGGCCGTGTTCCTGACCAGTTCCGAAGGCGAGATCATCCTGTCGACCGAGCCGCGCTGGCGTGGCCGGACCGAGGAGGAGGCGCTGGACCTCGAACCCGCACCCTCGGCCATCGAGCGCGCGATCGAGGCCACCGGCAACTGGGCGTTCGGGGATCAGGGCGCGTTGTTCTTCGGGGCCGAGACGATCCGGCTGGAGGCGCGCATCCCGTTCCGCGGCTGGCGCATCGTCAGCCACACCGCCTATGCCTCGGTGCGGGAGCGGGTGAACGGGGTTCTGGCGCTCCAGATCATGGGATTCGCGCTTTTGCTGGCGGGGGGATTCTACGTCCTGAGTCGCCGCGCCCGCATCCAGTCGGCGATGTTCCAGCGGGAATCGGCAGAGCTTCGCCGTCTCAACGCCCGCCTGCAGCGGGAAATCGCCGAGCGTCAGAAGGCCGAAAAGAACCTCCAGCAGGCGGAGCAGAGCCTCGCGCAGAGCCAGAAACTCGCGGCGCTGGGCGAGATGTCGGCCGCGGTCAGCCATGAGCTGAACCAGCCGCTCGCGGCGATGAAGACCTACCTCGCCGGGGCGCGGCTTCTGCTCGACCGGCGCCGTTTCGCCGAGGCCGGGTCCTCGTTTCAGCGGATAGACGATCTGATCGAGCGGATGGGTGCGATCACGCGGCAGCTCAAGTCCTACGCCCGGAAGGGCGGCGATGCCTTCGAACCCGTGGATTTGCGGGACGCGCTGAAGGGCGCGATCACGATGATGGAGCCTCAAGTGAGGTCCATGCGCGTGGAGATCACGCTGAATCTGCCGCGCCGCCCGGTCATGGTTCTGGCCGACCGGCTGCGGCTGGAGCAGGTCATCATCAACCTCCTGCGCAACGCGCTCGACGCGATGAAGGACAACGAGCGCCGCGAGATCGATCTGCTGATCGCGGAAGGCGACGAGGCAGTGCTTTCGGTGCGCGACAACGGGACGGGCATCGAGGATCTCGAGACGCTCTTCGAGCCGTTCTACACCACCAAGAAACCGGGAGAGGGTGTCGGGCTGGGGCTTGCCATTTCGTCAGGGATCGTGTCCGACCTCGGGGGACGTCTGACCGCGCGCAACCCCGACACGGGCGGCGCGGTCTTCGAGATCCGGCTGCCGCTTCTGGCGGACAGGGCCGACCTGCCCGCCGCCGATCTTTCCGGCGGCGGGCAGGCGGCGGAATGATGACGACGAAAGGGATGCCGCGATGAAGATTGCGATCGTGGATGACGAACAGGACATGCGCCAGTCGATCAGCCAGTGGCTGGCGCTCTCGGGCTTCGAGACCGAGACCTACCCCTCGGCCGAGGAGGCCCTGAAGGGGATCGGTGCCGATTTTCCCGGTGTCGTGATCACCGACGTGAAGATGCCGGGGATGGATGGCGTCACGTTCCTCAAGCGCCTGATGGCGCAGGACAGCGGGCTGCCGGTGATCATGATCACCGGCCATGGCGACGTTCCGATGGCGGTGGACGCGATGCGCATCGGCGCTTTCGACTTCCTCGAAAAGCCCTTCAACCCCGACAAGATGACGGAGCTTGCCAAGAAGGCCAGCCAGCAGCGGCGCATGACGCTCGACAACCGGGCGCTCAGGCGGGAGCTTGCCGACGGCAAGGCGGTCATGAAGAAGCTCATCGGCTCCTCGCCCGAGATGGAGCGGCTGCGCGAGGACATCCTCGACCTTGGTCAGGCCGACAGCCACGTGCTGATCGACGGCGAGACGGGGACGGGCAAGACGCTGGTGGCGCACGCGCTCCATGCCGTGGGGCCGCGCGCGACAAAGAAGTTCATCACGCTCTCGTGCTCCGCCTGGGCCGAGCAGCAGTTGTCCGAAAAGCTCTTCGGCCCCGATCCGGGCGACGCGCTGCCCCTGGTGGAGGAGGCGCGTGGCGGCACGCTCTGCCTCGAGGATATCGAGGCGCTGCCGAACGCGATCCAGGCCCGCCTGCTGACCTTCATCAACGAGCAGGAGACGCCGCCCCAGACCCGCATCATCGCGATCTGCAACGAACACACCGCCGGCAAGACGCTGGAGGACAGCCTGCGCCCCGACCTGTTCTTCCGTCTCTCGGCCATGACGATCATCTGCCCGCCGCTGCGCGCCCGTGGCGAGGATATCCTGACGCTGTTCAACCGCATGTCCGAGACCTTCGCCGAGGAATACGGCTGCGACGCGCCGCAGGTCACCGCGCAGGAGGCCGCGCAGCTTCTGCAGGCGCCATGGCCGGGCAACGTGCGGCAGCTGGTCAACATCGCCGAGCGCGCGGTCTTGCAGAACCGGCGCGGGTCGGGCTCGATCACGTCGCTTCTGATGGCCGACAACGAGGCGACGGGGCCGACCATCTCGACCGAGGGCAAGCCGCTCAAGGAATACGTGGAAGCCTTCGAGCGGATGCTCATCGACAACACGATGCGCCGCCACAAGGGATCGATCTCGGCGGTGATGGACGAGCTGTGCCTGCCGCGGCGGACCCTGAACGAGAAGATGGCGAAATACGGGTTGAGCCGGGGGGATTACCTCTGAGCCCGCTGCCGTTTTCCCCACGGAGGACGGCAGGACAAACCCGGGTTTTTCCTGCCGGAAAACGCGCGTTTTCCGCCCCTTGAGACCGCTCTGGCGCGGGAGGTGATGCGAATTGCCATTGCCATTTCGCGTCCGCGCCCCTTAATGTGACGTAACCGGCGTTTCCGCCGGTTCGATCAGTTTCTCTGCACTCAGACGGATCGCCGCGCCAGTATCGCCGCGACAGGGGCTGCAGGTCACTCGGATGTCGGGACGCGAAACGCGTCCGGTCCACCCTGAACCGCCCCCTTGGGGGCAAGTTGGGCCGCCGATGCTTGTTCATCCGTGGCCGGAGACAGACACGATGCTTGGGCCATGGGCAGTCGAGGCGAGATGTGACGGGGCACCCCCCCGCGCAGACCTTGCCCCGTGCCGGCCGTCACGCAGCGTGCTATTCAACGATCGCAACCGCTCGACCCGACCCATGCCCGACCGGCAGGGTTCGGTGGCTCCGCGCGGTTCGCGGGCAAGGACATCATGGCAAAGAAGATGCTTATCGATGCCACGCACCCGGAGGAGACCCGGGTTGTCGTGGTTGACGGAACCAAGGTCGAGGAGTTCGATTTCGAGTCGCTGAGCAAGCGGCAACTGGCGGGAAACATCTATCTGGCAAAGGTGACGCGGGTCGAACCCTCGTTGCAGGCTGCCTTCATAGATTACGGCGGCAACCGCCACGGCTTTCTCGCCTTTTCCGAAATCCACCCCGATTATTACCAGATCCCCGTCGCGGACCGTGAGGCGCTGCTGGCCGAGGAACGCGAGTATGCCGAGGCGATGGCCGCCGAGGCCGACGAGGAGGCCAAGCCCAAGCGCCGCCGCACCCGTCGGCGCAAGCCCAATGAAACGAAGGCCGAGGCGGCCGATACGGACTCGGTGACACGGGGCACGCCCGCAGGAATGGACGTGGTCGATCTGGACGCGCCTCACGACGATGACGCGTCGGACGACAACGGGCAGGACGAGGCGCTGACCGACGCCGATGACGCGGATGCGCGTTCTGACGAGACCTCCGCCGCCGATGCGTCCGACGCTCGGGATGACATGTCCCGGGACGAAGATGACGGAGCGGGTGACGAGGATCCCGGCGACGACGGCGATGACGGCGCGCCCGGTGCCGAAACCGTGGCCGATGACGACACCGAGGAGGACATCCGACCGGTGCGCAAGCCGCGGCCGCGCAAATACAAGATCCAGGAGGTCGTGAAGGTCCGCCAGATCATGCTGGTGCAGGTGGTCAAGGAGGAACGCGGCAACAAGGGCGCGGCGCTCACGACCTATCTCAGCCTCGCGGGCCGGTACTGCGTGCTGATGCCCAACACCGCGCGCGGCGGCGGGATCAGCCGCAAGATCACCAACGCCGCCGACCGCAAGAAGCTCAAGGAAATCGCGCAGTCGCTCGACGTGCCGCAGGGGGCGGGGCTCATCATCCGGACCGCCGGCAGCCAGCGCACGAAGACCGAGATCAAGCGCGATTACGAATACCTGCAACGCCAGTGGGAACAGGTGCGCGAACTGACGCTGAAATCGGTCGCGCCCGCGCTGATCTACCAGGAAGGCGACCTGATCCACCGCACGATCCGCGACCTCTACAACCGCGACATCGACGAGGTGCTGGTCGAGGGCGAGGCGGGCTACCGCCGGGCCAAGGACTTCATGAAGATGATCATGCCGTCCCACGCCAAGAACGTGAAGCACTATGCCGACCCGATGCCGATCTTCGCCAGGTACAAGGTCGAAGGCTATCTGGCCGACATGTTCAACCCGGTTGTCCAGCTCAGATCGGGCGGCTACATCGTGATCGGCGTGACCGAGGCGCTCGTGGCCATCGACGTGAACTCCGGCCGGGCCACCAAGGAAGGCTCGATCGAGGAGACGGCGACCAAGACCAACCTCGAGGCCGCCGAGGAGGTCGCGCGTCAGTTGCGCCTGCGCGACCTTGCGGGCCTGATCGTGATCGACTTCATCGACATGGACGAGCGGCGCAACAACGTCGCCGTCGAAAAGCGACTGAAGGACAAGCTCAAGACCGACCGGGCCCGTATCCAGGTGGGCCGCATCTCGACCTTCGGCCTGATGGAGATGAGCCGCCAGCGTCTGCGCCCGGGCATGCTCGAGGCCACGACGCAGCCCTGTTCCCATTGCCACGGCACCGGGCTTCTGCGGTCGGATGACAGTCTCGGCCTGTCGATCCTGCGCCAGCTGGAAGAGGAAGGCACCCGTGGCCGCGCGCGGGAGGTGCTGCTGACCGCGCCGGTCGGGATCGTGAATTTCCTGATCAACAACAAGCGCGACTATATCGAGGCGATCGAGGCGCGCACCGGCCTGTCGATCCGTATCGAGGCCGACGCGCACATGGTCTCGCCCGATTTCAAGATCGAGCGCTTCAAGACCGCCACGCGACGCGTCGTGGCCGCAGCGCCCGTCTCGTCGATGGATGCCTCCCTGATGGACGATGTCGAGGAGGAGACGCCGGTCGAAGAGGCCGAGGTCGTGGAAACGCCCGAATTGCCCGAAGAGGACGACCAGCCCCGGAAGAAGCGTCGCCGCAGGCGGGGCGGACGCGGACGGCGCAAGGCCGGCGAGGGCGAGGACGCGCAGGACGGTTCGGACCAGGAGAACGGCTCCGAGGATGACGAAACCGACGAGGCGGAGACCGCCGATGCGGAGGCGTCCGGCGCAGCAGGCAGCGATGACGGTGGCGAGGGCGAGGATCAGCCCCGCAAGAAGCGCCGTGGCCGGCGCGGTGGCCGTGGGCGAAAGCCCACCCGGGCCGAGGGCGACGAGACGGAAGGCTCCGACGCAGCAGAAGAGGCAGACGCGGCCGCCGAGCCGTCCGTGGCCGAGGCGCTCGCGGATGCTGCCTCCGACGAGGCTCCCGACATGGTCGAGGAACCGGCGCCCGAGGCGGAACCCGCCGAGATGGAGTCCGTTGCAGAGCCGGAGCCTGCGCCCGAACCGGAGCCTGACACCGCACCGGAGCCCGAGCCGGAGCCCGAGCCCGAGCCCGTGGCAACGGCGGAGCCCGAGCGAGAGCCGGTGACGGCCGACGGAGGCGACACAAAGCCCAAGAAACGCGGCTGGTGGTCCATCGGCTGACGGAACGAAAAAAGGCGCCCGGGGGTCACGTTTCCCCGGGCGCCTTCTTCGTTTCCGATGCGGCGATGGCTCAGTTCGTGTCCATGCGCACCGTGTCCACGATCTCGAGCATCGCATCGAGCGGGACGTAGCCCCGCACCAGCTGATCCCCGAAGACGAAGGTGGGCGTGCCGGAAATCTGCAGCCGCTGGGCGAGGTCGCGGTTGTAGGAGATCGTCTGCGCCACCAGCGGATCGCCCATGGCGTCGAGGATCGGCCCCGAGTCGAGGCCCAGGTCGTCCGCGGTGGCGGCAAGCGAGGCCTCGGTCACATCGCCGCGCATGGTCATGAGCGCGTCGTTCATCTGCGCATAGGCATCGTCGCCGTTGACGATACGTGTGGCGATCGCGAACTGCGAGGCCAGAACCGACTGTTCGCCGAGGATCGGGAATTCCTTGACGACGTAGCGGATGTTGCCGTCGAGTTCGACCAGGTCAGCCACCTCGGGATGCGCCCGCCGGCAGTAGCCGCAGCGGTAGTCCATGAATTCCACCAGCACCACGTCGCCCTCGGGATTGCCGCCGACCCAGTCGAAGGCCGAGTTGAAAAGCGCGTCGTCATTGGCGGCGATGCCCATCTCGTCCCGCTCCGCGTCGGCGGCGGCCTGGCGCTGTTCGAGGACGCCGATCGCCTCCATCAGGACCTCGGGATTGTCGAGCAGGTAGGCCCGCACCTCGGCGCGGAAGGCGTCACGTTCCGCATCGTCGAGATCGGTCAGGTCCGCCTTGGCGGGTGTTGCGGCCATCAGGCCGGCAAGGGCCAATGGGGCGAGGAATTTCATGCGCTCATCTCCGTCGTTGGGCGGCTTCGGCCACGCGTAGCACATCCTGTGCGCGAATCCAGCCGGGTGATCCTTGCGGCAGCAGACCGACGGCGCGGTTGGCGAGCGCGGCGGCATCCTCCATCCGTCCAAGAACCGCGTAGCGTTCCGCGGTGACCGTCGCGGCCATTCCCGGCTGGCCGGCGCGTGCATGGGCCAGCGCCAGGTCGCGCAGCATGCGAGGGTCGAACGGGTCGCGGGCCTGCGCCCGGCTGAGAACATCGAGCGCGCGGGCATTGCTCGCGGCGCTGTCCGGCGCCAGCAATGCCCGGCCATACCCCGCGAGGATCAGCGGCTCGCGCGGGGCAAGCTCCACCGCGCGGCCATAGGCGGCAATGGCGGCGTCGAAGCGACGGCTTTCGAACAGGATCTGGCCCTGAAGCTCCTGGTAGAACGGATCGCCCGGCCGCATCTGCAGCAGGCGTCCCACCTCTGCCAGCGCGCGGTCGGCATCCGGCGTGCGGTGATGGGCGATGGCCCGGCTCAGCGTCGCGATCTCGCCGGTATCGTTTCGGTCCACGCGGCGCAGCGTCCACGAGGGATTGCGCAGGAAGGCCGAAAGCTTGGCGTTGAGCCGGGCGTACCAGTATGCGCTGGCGGCCGATGGCTCAGCGTCGGTCCCCCGGGTCGCGAGGAAGGCCTGCACGGTGCGGTAGCGGTCGCGCGTCAGCGGGTGGGACCGGACGTAGGGGTCCTGCCGGCCGACCGACAGGGCCTCCTGCCCGCGGAAGAGGTCGAGGACCTCGAGCATCGCCTCCGGGTCGATACCCGCCGACACCATGTAGCGCAGGGCCGACTGGTCGGCGCTCGCCTCCTCGGCGCGGGTGTGGGCCATCAGGCTGCGCTGCGCCGAACTCATGCCACCGGCGGCAAGGCCGATCGCTGCGCCGCCTTCGCCAGAGGCCGCGCCCGCGGCCAGCGCCAGCAACAGCCCCATGCGCGCCGCCGTCTGGGCCGAAGCCGCCGCGGCGGGACGAGCGGTCAGGTGCCCGTTGGCAATATGCGCCGCCTCATGGGCCAGCACGGCCTGCAACTGGTCGGGACTGTCGAGCCGCAACAGCAGGCCCGAATGGACGAAGATGTGCCGCGCGTCGGCCACGAAGGCGTTCATGGAGCCATCGTTGATGATGATCACGCGCGTGCTCTGCGGCAAGCCGGCCACGCGAAAGACGGGAGCCGCAAGCTCCTGCAGGGCGCGCTCGATCTCGGCGTCGCGGATGATCGACTGCGCCAGCGCGACCACGGGTGCGCAGGCCAGCAGGACCGCCAGCGCGATCGCGCGCCCGATGATCGGCATCCGACCCGGCATTGACGATCCTCTTCCCGGCTGGTTTGACAAAAGCCCGCCCCTCGCGATTTTTCGCAGAATACGGAGTGAAGCATGCGGCATTCAACCCGATCCGAGGTCGATCCCTTTATCGTGATGGACGTGATGGAGGCCGCCCGCGTCGCCGAGGAGGCGGGCCGCGACATCGTCCACATGGAGGTGGGCCAGCCCGGCAGCGGCGCGCCGGAGGCCGCGCGCGCCCGGCTGCGGCAGGAGATGGAGCGCGGGCCGCTGGGCTACACCGTGGCGCTCGGCCGGCCGGACCTGCGCGCCGAGATCGCGGCGCTTTACGGCGAGTGGTACGATCTCGACCTCGACCCCGCGCGCGTCGTGCTGACCTCGGGCGCATCGGGCGGCTTCCTGCTGGCCTTCACCGCGCTCTTCGACGCGGGCGAGAAGGTGGCATTGGGGGAGCCCTGCTACCCGTCCTATCGCCAGATCCTGACGGCGCTGAGCCTTCGACCCGTGGGTCTGGTGACCGAGGCCGAAACGCGGTTTCAGCCGGTGGCGCGGCAACTGACCGACGATCTGGCGGGGCTGATCGTGGCCAGCCCCGCGAACCCCACCGGCACGATGCTCGGCCGCGCTGAACTGCAAGATCTGTCAGATGCTTGCGAGGCGAAGCGCATATCGCTCATCTCCGACGAGATCTATCATGGCCTGCAATACGAGGGCCGAGCGGTCAGCGCGCTGGAGGTCACGGACGAGGTCTACGTGATCAACTCCTTCTCCAAGTATTTCTCGATGACGGGATGGCGGCTCGGCTGGATGGTCGTTCCGCCCGATCACGTCCGCAGCGTCGAACGTCTGGCGCAGAACATGTTCATCTGCCCCGCCCATGCGAGCCAGGTCGCGGCGCTTGGCGCGCTTAGCCCCGAGGGGCGCGCGGAGCTGGATGAACATCGCGTCACATATACCCGGAATCGTGAGATTTTACTGGCAGGCCTGAAGGAAGCGGGCCTGACGAACACGGCGCCTGCGGACGGCGCGTTCTATGTCTACGCGGATGTGGGCCACCTGACCGACGACAGCCGGGCGCTGTCCCGGCAGATCCTTGACGAGGCGGGTGTCGCCGTCACGCCGGGTCTCGACTTCGACAAGGCGCGCGGCCACCGGACGCTGCGGTTTTCCTACGCGCGCGGCACGGCGGAAATCGAGGAGGGCGTGGCGCGCCTGACGCGGTTTTTCGCGCGCGGCTGAGCCCGCGCATCCCGCGCTTGGGAGACGCCGCGCGGTCTGCTAGGGCTTCGTCAACGAAACCGATCCGGGATGAGCCCGTGCGCCGAGCAGTCCATCTTCTGACCGCCGCCTGTGCGGCCCTCTTTCTCGTCCTGTCAGCGGCGTCGTCCGCAGCGCAGTCCTTCGGCGCGCTCGCCCGCGTCGTGCCGTCCGAGACCGGGGCCGAGGCGCGGGGTGACGAGGTGATCCTGCGCCTCGGTCTCAGCCAGCCGGTGCCCTTCCGGGTCTACGCGCTCGACGCGCCGTGGCGGGTGGTGGTGGATTTCCGCGAAGTCCTCTGGGACGGGGTGCCATGGGCGCTCGCGGAACTGCCCGGCGTGGCCGGCATCGACGTGGGTGCCGCCTTCGAGCCGGGTTGGTCGCGCATGGTCCTGACGCTTGACGCGCCGATGCTGCCCGGCATCGCCGCGATGGAAACCGACGCGGCCTCGGGGCAGGCCAGTGTGCGCCTGTCGCTGGAACCGGCGACGGCGGAGGCTTTCGCCCGCGTCGCCGGACTGCCCGACGGCGTGGCCTCGGGGCTTGCACCCCGGTCGGTCGAAACCGCAGTGGCGCCGGACGGGCGGCCGGTCATCGTGCTCGATCCGGGCCATGGCGGTATCGATCCGGGCGCGGTGCGCGGCGAGCATACCGAGGCCGATCTGGTCCTGACCTTCGCGCGGGAACTGGCCGAGGCGCTGCGGCGCACGGGCCGCGTCGAGGTTGTGTTGACGCGCGAGGCGGATGTTTTCGTGCCCCTGCCGACGCGGGTCACGATCGCCCGCGCGGCGGCGGCGGACGCCCTGATTTCGATCCATGCCGACGCGCTGGCCGCGGGGCGGGCGCAGGGCGCGACGCTCTACACCCTGTCCGAGACCGCCTCGGACGCGGCCAGTGCGGCGCTTGCCGAACAGCATGACCGCGCGGACATGCTGCAGGGGATCGATCTTTCGACCTCCGACGACGTGGTGGCCGACGTCCTGATGGACCTCGCGCGCGTCGAAACCGCGCCTCGGGCCGATGCGCTGGCCGACGGGCTGGTGGCGGCCATCGAAGAGGACGGTCTGCGCCTGCACCGCCGTCCGCGCGGGGAGGCGGGGTTTACCGTGCTCAGGGCGGCCGACATCCCCTCGGTCCTGCTGGAGATCGGCTTCATGTCGGACCGGGGCGATCTGGAGAACATCCTCGACCCGGACTGGCGGGCCGCGATGCAGGCGGCGCTGGTGGAGGGCCTTTTGCGATGGACAGAGGACGACGCGATGCGCGCCGCGCTCCTGCGGCAGTAGCCTCAAGGCGCGTGGCGATACCGCGCCAGCCAGACCGAATGGCCCGTCAGTTCGGCGTCCTCGGGCCGAAACCAGACCACGTCGAAGCCGTTTTCCGCCAACAGCGTCCGGTAGTCCCCGGGATCGAGTGACGCATGATAGACGTCCGACACGCCCACGCGGCCCCAGGCCTCGCTCGCCGCCGGGCCGGTCGTGAAGAGAAGCGTCGCCTCCTGCGCGGCATGTGCGGCAAAGACGGGAAACATCGCGCGCTGATCGGCGGGACAGAGGTAAAAGAAGGAATTGAACGCCACGATCACGTCGAAGCGCCGCCCCAGCGACAGGCCGCGCATATCTGCGCGGATCGCCTCGCCCCTCGGAACGCGGGCGCGGAACTCCGCGATCATCGCCGCCGCGCCGTCGACCCCGGTCACGCGGTCGCCCCGTTGAACGAACCAGGCCGCGATCGGCTCCCCGGAGCCGCAACCGAGGTCGAGAACCGTCAGCCCCGGCGGGCGGGCGTCCACGGCGGCCTCGAGGGCAGGCGCTTCCCAGAGCGTTCGGTTGCGGTCGCGCGCCCAACCGGGGGCTTCCCGCTCGTAGGCCGGCAGGATCGCCTCGGGACCGGGGCGTTCGGGGTCTTCGGTGTCCATGGCTCAGCCTGCACCGTTCACGATTGCGCGAAAAGCCGCCTCGTGTCGATCACGCCATGTTTTGACCCATTGTGCCTGTCGGCGTATAAGGCCACAGACCCGGCGGCAGACCGGGATGGGGCGGAGGCGCGCAGGCGCATGGCAGGTGGCCTGACGGCAGCATAAGGTATTTCGGTATGATCCGTTTCGTTCTTGGGATTTTCGGCGCCACGTTCAGCGCCATCACGCTGGGGCTGGTCTTCGCCGCCCTGGGGGTGGGTGGATTGCTGTACCTCTACAGCCACGATCTTCCCGACCACGACACCCTTTCGAACTACGCGCCGCCCACGATCAGCCGTATCTATTCGCGCGAGGGCGTCGTGGTCGACGAGTTCGCCACGGAGCGCCGCCTCTTCGTCGCCAGCGCGGAAATCCCGGACATGGTGGCCAATGCCTTCATCTCGGCGGAGGACCGGAATTTCTGGGAACATCCGGGCTATGACCCGCGCGCCATCGCCGCCGCCTTCGTGGAGGCGGTGCAGACCCGCGGCCAGTCCGTGCGCGGCGCCTCGACGATCACGCAGCAGGTGATGAAGAACTTCCTCCTCGACGGAAGCCGGACCATCGAGCGCAAGGTGCGCGAGATCATCCTCGCGGCCCGGATCGAAGGGACGCTGTCGAAGGAGCGTATTCTCGAACTTTATCTCAACGAGATCTTTCTCGGCCAGAACTCCTACGGGGTGGCGGCGGCCGCGCAGACCTATTTCAACGCGCCGCTCGAGGACCTGACACTGGAACAGGCGGCCTATCTTGCGGCGCTCCCGCAGGCGCCGTCGAACTTCCACCCCGTGCGCGACTACGACCGGGCGATCAGCCGCCGCAACTACGTGCTGCGCGAGATGTACGAAAACGGCTATATCGACGAGGCGGAGCTTCAGCGCGCCTCTGCAGCCCCGCTCGAGACCGTGCAGGGCGGGCATATCGAGCCCTACCGCTCCACCCAGCCGCCGCGGAACTACTTCACCGACGAGATCCGCCGCCAGTTCTCGGCGCAATACGGCGAGGACGATTTCTTTACCGGCGGTTATGCCGTGCGCGCCTCGATGGACGAGGACCTGCAGCGCGTGGCCGCGCGCGCGCTCCGCCGCGCGCTGGAAGACTTCGACCGCGATCAGGGCCGCTGGCGCGGGCCGGTCGACCGGATCGATCCCGCGCTTCTGGATGGCGGCGAGGAGGCCTGGCGCGAGGCGCTGGCCGAGGCCGAGATCCCGCGCGACATCGACGGCTGGCACGCCGCCGTGGTGCTCGAGGTCGGCGAGAGTTCCGCGCGCATCGGGATCGAGGACGTGGCCGAGGACGAGGACGGCCATTTCATCCCGGCCGAGGATGTCACATGGGCCCGGCCCGTGGACGAGGACGGGAACGCGGGGTCTCAGGCCCGCGTCGCTGGTGATCTGCTGAGCGTCGGCGACGTGGTCCATGTGCGCGCCATGACACGCGACAGCGACGGGTCCTTCATGCGCTGGACCCTCCGGCAGGTGCCAGAGGTGCAGGGCGGCTTCATGGCGATGGACGTCAATACCGGCCGCGTTCTGGCGATGCAGGGCGGTTTTTCCTACCAGCAGTCCAGCTTCAACCGCGCCACGCAGGCCACGCGGCAGCCGGGATCGGCCTTCAAGCCGCTGGTCTACGCCGCGGCGCTCGATTCCGGCTACGGGCCCAACACGATCGTCATCGACGCGCCCATCGAGCTGGAGACGCCCGAGGGGATCTGGAGGCCCAGCAACGCGTCGAACCGGTTCTACGGCCCCGCACCGCTGAGGACCGGTATCGAACGGTCGCGGAACCTGATGACCGTTCGGCTGTCCCAGGACGTCGGCATGGAGACCGTTGCCCGCTATGCCGAGCGCTTCGGCGTCTATGACGACATGCAGCCGTTCCTCGCCAATTCGCTGGGCAGCCAGGAGACGACGCTTTTCCGCATGGTCGCGGCCTATGCGATGTTCGCCAATGGCGGCGAGCAGGTCGAACCGACGCTGGTCGACCGCATCCAGGACCGCTACGGGAGCACCGTCTACCGCCACGACCAGCGGCTCTGTCCCGATTGCGAGCTTGCCTCGCTCGACCCCGGCATGGGGCCGCGCATCGTGTCGAACCGGGAACGGGTGATCGACCCGGTCACGGCCTACCAGGTCACGTCGATGATGCAGGGCGTGGTGCAGCGCGGCACGGCGGCCGCAACTGTCGGCGGCGCGCTGATCCCCGCGGCGCTGGCGGGCAAGACCGGCACCACGAACGACGCCCGCGACGTGTGGTTCGTGGGCTTTTCATCGACCATCGTGGCCGGATGCTACATCGGCTACGACCAGCCTCGCAGCCTCGGCAGCCGCGCCTCGGGCGGCGGCATGTGCGGGCCTGTCTTCGCCGAGTTCATGCGCGCGGCGGTTCAGGAGTACGGCGGCGCACCCTTCGCGGTGCCGCCCGGCGGGGTGTTCTACCCGATCGACCGCTATTCGGGCCAGCGCCTGCCGTCGGGCAGTGCGGGCGAGCATGTCGTCTACGAGCTGTTCCGCGAGGGCGAGGCGCCCTTCGAGGGGCTGTTGTCGGTGATCGACGGCGGCTGGGGCATGGGCTCTGACCTGCCGTTGTTCGGGCGTGGAGGGGGCGGAGACGCGGACGCGGAGACGATCCAGCCGGGGGCTGCGTCGGCTCCGCGCGAGGATACGACCGTCACCACCTCGGGCGGTGGCACCGCGCGGGTGCCCACCGGAACCGGATTCGGCACGCTCAGCGCGGGCGGACTTTACTGATCGCATCCCTGCGGCGCGGTCGCGCCACCTTGAGGGCCCCGGCAGTATTGTCTATCTCATGCGGAACCGCGAGCGAGAAGGCAGGACCATGCGCGCCGAAACCCAGGGCCATATCGAGAAAATTCGCAAGTCGCTGGACCTTCTGGGCCAGCGCATGGGCCTCGAGACGGTGCAGCACCGGCTGGAGGAATTCAACGCGCGGGTGGAGGACCCCGACCTCTGGAACGATCCCGAGCGCGCGCAGAAACTGATGCGCGACCGGCAGCTTCTGGTCGATCAGATCGGCACCTACGAGGCGATCAGGTCGGGGCTGCGGGACAATTCCGAACTGATCGAGTTGGGGGAGGCGGAAGGCGACACGGAGGTCGTGGCCGAGGCCGAGGCGGCGCTGGCGGATCTGGCGAAGACGGCCGCAGCCAAGGAACTCGAGGCGCTGCTCGACGGCGAAGCGGACGCCAACGACACGTTCCTCGAGATCAACGCGGGCGCGGGCGGCACCGAAAGCTGCGACTGGGCCGGTATGCTGGCACGCATGTACACCCGCTGGGCCGAGAAACGCGGCTACGAGGTGGAACTGCAATCGGTGAGCTACGGCGAAGAGGCGGGGATCAAGTCGGCTGTCTACAAGATCTCGGGCCACAACGCCTATGGCTGGCTGAAGTCGGAATCGGGCGTGCACCGTCTGGTTCGGATCAGCCCCTATGACAGCGCCGCACGCCGGCACACGTCGTTTTCGTCCGTCTGGGTCTATCCGGTCGTGGACGACAATATCGAGATCGAGGTGAACCCCTCGGAGATCCGGATCGACACCTACCGGTCGAGCGGTGCGGGCGGCCAGCATGTGAACACGACCGATTCCGCCGTTCGGATCACCCACCTGCCGACCGGCATCGTGGTGACGAGTTCCGAGAAATCGCAGCATCAGAACCGCGACATCGCCATGAAGGCGCTGAAATCGCGACTTTACCAGATGGAACTGGAAAAGCGCACGGCGTCCATCCAGGAGGCGCATGAGGCCAAGGGCGAGGCCGGGTGGGGCAACCAGATCCGGTCCTATGTTCTGCAGCCCTACCAGATGGTGAAGGACCTGCGGACGAACTACGAGACCTCGGACACCGGTGGCGTGCTCGACGGCGATCTCGACGGGCTGATGGCGGCGACCCTGGCGACGAATGCAAGCGGCAAGACGCGGGCCGAGGCGCGGGCCGAGTAGGGGCGCGCGGCCTCGGGCCCCCGTTCCGGGAGCCGCTCGGCCGCGCACGCCGCGTTTCCTCGGCGAGTCCTTTTTTTGTGCCTCCGGCGGGGATATTTCTGACCAGAGGAAGGGGCGGGACGGTGGATATTTCCGGACTTGGTGCGCGGGATCTGGCCGGGCGCATGGCGCGGCGGGAAATCTCGCCGGTCGAGGTGATGCGCGCGACGCTGGACCGGATCGCGGCGGTGAACCCGGGGCTGACGGCGATCGTGTCCTTGCGCGATCGCGAGGCGCTGATGGGCGAGGCGCGGCTGGCCGAGGCCGCGCTCATGGGCGGGGGGCCGCAGGGCTGGCTGCATGGTATTCCCGTGGCGGTCAAGGACCTCGTCGATGTGAAGGGCCTGCCGACCAGTTGCGGCGCGCCGTTTCTCGCGGGGCAGTTGGCTCGGGCCGATGCCGGGATCGTGGCGCGGATGCGCGCCGAAGGCGCCATCGTCATCGGCAAGACCAATGTGCCGATGTTCGGCCTGGGCGGGCATTCCACCAACACGGTCTTCGGAGTGACGAAGAACCCATACGACCCGACACGCACGGCGGGCGGCTCCTCCGGCGGGGCGGGGGCGGCGCTGGCCTCGGGGCTTCTGTCGGTGGCCGACGGGTCGGACATGATGGGCTCGCTCAGGAACCCCGCGGCGTGGAACGGCGTCTACGGGTTCCGCCCGACCGTGGGCCTGATCCCGCGCGAGGGCGTGCCGGGGACGCCGGCCTACGGGGTCTCGACCCTGGGGCCGATGGCGCGCGAGATCGCAGACCTGGCGGCACTGCTGCGGACCATGTCGGGCGGCGCGTTCACCGGCATCGGAACAGCGCCCAAGCGTCCGCGCATCGGCTGGCTCGGCGACTGGGGCGGGGCCTATCCGATGGAGCCCGGCATCCTTGCGCTGGCCGAGGCGGCGCTGGCGCCGATGCAGGAGGCGGGCTGGGTCGTGGAGCCGGTGGCGCCACCCGTCCCGCGAGAGCTGCTCTGGGACGCATGGACCGACCTGCGCGCCTTCGCCGTCGCGCAGGATCTTGTGGAGCACTGGCGCGATCCGGAGGCACGGGCGCAGCTGAACCCGCAGGCGGTCCACGAGATCGAGCGGGGTCTTGCGCTGACCGGGGAGGCGCTGGCCCGCGCGCTGGACCTGCGGGGGGTGTGGCTCGCGGCGCTGGACGCGCTCTTCGCCACTCATAACGCGCTGGTGCTTCCTGCGACGCAGCTCTGGCCCTTTCCGGCGGAATGGGACTGGCCGCGCGAGATCGCCGGCGTCGCGATGGATACCTACCACCGCTGGATGGAGGTGGTGGTGCCGGCAAGCCTTGCCGGGCTGCCGGTGCTGGGAATGCCCGCGGGGCTGGGGGAGCAGGGTCTGCCCGGAGGCCTGCAGCTGATCGGGCCGCATGGATCGGACGCGAAGCTGCTGGCGCTGGCCCGGAGCTACGAGGCAGTCATCGGGCCGCGTCCCATCCTCGGCTGACGCGCTTTCGCTTTACCAGTGCCACGCGCCTCCGCTACCTTCGTGGCGGGAGGACACGGGACCATGGGCGACACGCCATGAGCGATACGCTGGAGCAGCATCTGGCCCCCTCGAAGGTGCCCGCCGTCAACACGATGGTGATGGGCGATATCGGCTACGCGCTGCGCGAGGGGCTGCGGGATTTCCGGCGCAGGCCGATGATGGGGTTGTTCTTCGGCAATGTGGCGGTGATGGGCGGCTGGCTGATCTACCTCATGCTGTTCCTGTGGCACATGGAATGGCTGGCCATTCCGCTGACCTTCGGCTTTCCGCTGATCGGGCCGTTCCTTGCGGTCGGGCTTTACGAGGTGTCGCGCCGGCTCGAGGCGGGGCAGACCGACTGGCGGCGCAACGACATCTTCGGCGTGATCTGGCGCCAGCGCGCACGGCAGCTGCCACTGATGTCCTGGGTCATCATCGTCTACTATCTCTTCTGGTCGTTCTTCGCGCATATGCTGTTCGCGCTCTTTCTCGGGCCGTCCGTCCTGATGAATGTCACCTCTTCCTATGCCTACCTGCTGGAGCCGGAGGGACTGAGGATGCTTCTGGTCGGCAGCGCTTTCGGCGCGGTTTTCGCCTTCGTGCTGTTCGCGCTGACGGCGGTGTCGCTGCCGCTGCTGCTCGAGAAGGAGCTGGACTTCGTGACCGCGATGCTGACCTCGATCGCGGTCGTGCGAAAGAACCCGGTCGTGATGCTGAGCTGGGCCGCGGTGATCGCCGGGACGACCTTCCTGGGCATGCTGCCCTATCTTCTGGGCCTGTTCATCGTGGTGCCCGTGCTTGGCCACGCCACTTGGCATATCTACCGCCGCGCGCTGACCTCGATCGACTAGGCCCGCGGCGCATGGGCGGGCGGGGCGATGACGATGACGGTGGCGTCAAGGCGCGGGTCGGGGCGGTCGGAAGGCGCCGTCAGTCCCGGCAAACACAGAAGCCGGACGCTTGGCCCGGCTTCTTTATGAATGTGATGTCAGCAGGCCCGAGTTGATCGGGGCCTGTCGCCAAATGGGGCGTCAGTCTTCGGTGGGCTTCGCAGCGGGCGCCGCCGATACCGGGCGCGCCATGCCCGGCGCCGCCCCGCCGCGGCCGACCTGACCGCTGGAGAAGGTGGCGCGCGAACTGCCCTGCTCGCCACCGGCAAGCGGGTCTTCGGCGCGCTGCACCGAACCCTCGAAATGGGCGCCGCTTTCGATGGCGATCGTCTTGTGGATGATGTCGCCCTCGACTCGCGCGGTCGATGTCAGGCGCACCTTGAGGCCGCGCACGCGACCCGTGACCTTGCCGGTCACGACCACGTCGTCGGCCACGATCTCACCCTCGATATTGGCGCTTTCGCCGACGGTCAGCAGATGAGCGCGGATATCGCCCTGCACCGTGCCCTCCACCTGGACGTCGCCGGTCGTGCGCAGATTGCCGACGATGGTCAGGTCCGAGCTGAGCACCGAAGGGCTGGGCTTCGTCTTGCCGCTCTGGGGGGAAGGCTTGTTCATGCTGTCTCCGGAAGTGGTCGTTTCGGACGATGCTGCGCCCGTGGTCCCGGCCGCGTCGCCATCGGCGCCGCCCTGCTTGGGCCCGGGTTCGTTGATCTTCGATTTAGAAAACATCGCGTCCTGCCGTGATGAAGGTCATGGGGTTTACCGGGTCTCCGCTGCGGCGCACCTCGTAGTGGAGATGCGTGCCCGTGGACCGTCCGGTGTTGCCCATATCACCGATGCGGTCGCCGCGCGAGACCCTTTCACCTTCGCTGACCCTGAGGCGCGACATGTGGGCATAGCGCGTGGTGATGCCAAAGGCATGCCGGATCTCGACCATCAGGCCGTAACCGCTTTGCCTGCCGGCAAAAATCACGACTCCATCACCGCCGGCATAGATCGGCGTGCCGCGCGGTCCGGCGAAATCGGTACCGGCGTGAAGCCGCCGTCCGCCATTGATCGGATCGGTGCGATAGCCGAAACCCGAGGTCAGCCGCACGTTCGATCCGACCGGCATCGTGAAGGGCAGCTGTTCGGCGGCGATGCGATGAAGGTTGAGTTCGTCGAGCGCGGAGAGAACCTCGTTGGCCCTGAGCGACATGGCGTCGGGTTCCTCGCCGCGCGTGGACATGGTGATCGGCATCAGCGGCCCGCCCTGACCGGAATAGGTGGCGCGGACCTGACCGATGATCTGGTCCGTCGCGAGGCCGGCGGCGCGGAACATCTCGTCGAGGGGTTCCATCGACATGGCGACGGCCTCCTCGATCTGGCGGAACACGCGTTCCTGGCGCTCGGAGGCCAGCGCGGCGGCGAAGTTCAGGGCCTCGACCTCGGCCCGGGCCTCGGCCATGCGCGCGCTGCTCTCGTCGCGGGCAGTGGCGGTTTCCTCCAGCGCCTCGGTCAGAAAGCCCAGCGTGCGCGCCAGTTCCCGCTCGCGCGAGGCGGCTGTCTGCACGGTGCCCGTTTCGGCCTCAAGCTCCGCCTGAAGCGAGGCGAGTTCCATGAGCGCCGTGTCGCGCTCCCGCCTTGTGTCGCGCAGGTTCAGCTGGACGACGTCAACCGCCGTCTCGAGTTCGCGCCGCCGTTCTTCGCTGTCGAGCAGTCGGGTCTGCATCTCCGAGACCTGATCCATGGCGAGGGCGAACCTCTGCTGCGCGCGGCGCACCTCGGCCGCCCGGCTGTCGTTCAGAAGCTCGAGCTCGCTCAGCCGTTCCTGCACGCGCAATTCCTCGCGCTGCGCCTGTTCGCGAACGTTGCCCGCCGAGATCGTGTCGATCAGGAAAATCGAGGTGACGATGATCGTCCAGCCGACGAACAGGCCCATTCCGGTGATCATCGCCGCCTGCGTGGCGGGACGAAGGCGGATGAACCGCGTGCCGTCGTCCGATTTCAGGAATAGCCGTTGTTCCGGCAGATGCCGTTCAAGCATCATGTTCATGCGGGTCGTAAGCCGAGATTTCACCGTCAGCGCCTCGTTTCCCCAGTTATTGTTTTTATCCGCCTCCGACCCGTTCGCCGCTCCACCCCTTGTTCCGGGGAGTTTCGATGCGAACCGGAAACGCCATCAAGCCCATCCCGGGGATAGGACAGCTCGACCGCTGGCTCAATACAGTACCCTCCATGAGGCTGTCTGACAGCCTTATGTCCCGGATTTGAGCGGGATTTCGCCGATCGATAACATGTCGTCGGAGCGTTTCCGCCCATCGCCGGGCGCCACGCGGGCACGGCTGCGTCAGTCGCGCGTGTCAGGTGCCTCGGCCAGCGGCCAGTAGAAGTCAGGCGGAATCCCCGCCTCCGCCCGCTTTTCCTCGTTGAAGGGTGGTTTCAGCGCGCCGTGGAAGTGGCGCTGCACGAGGTCGTGGAACGCCACCTTGGGGTCGCGATCCTGGCGCCCGCACAGGAAGTGGAACCACTTCGAGCCATAGGCGACGTGGTGCACCTCCTCGGCGTAGATCACCTCCATCGCACCCACGGCCATCCGTGCGGCCGCGCCGTCCTCGGGGTCCTGACAGGCCTTGCGAAAGACGTCGATCATCGTCGGCGTGACATCGAGGCCGCGCGCCTCGAGCACCATGGGAACCACCGCCAGCCGGGCTATCAGGTCGCCGGCCGTATCCTCTGCCGCGCGCCACATGCCGGCATGGGCGGGCAGGCTGCCATAAGGGCAGTCCATCGCCTCAAGTACGTCCGCGACAAGATTGAAATGCTTCGATTCCTCGTCGGCCGCGCGCACCCAGTCGTCGAAGAATCCGATGGGCATGGGCACATGGGCGAACCGGGCGATGACGTCCCAGTGCAGATCGACTGCGTTGAGCTCGATATGGGCGACCGCGTGCAGGATGGCGCGCCGCCCGCGTGCGCTGCCCGGGCGGCGGCGCGGGACGTGGCGCGGGTCGAGCAGCTCGGGACGGTCCGGTCGTGCGGGCCTGTCGGGCGGCGAGGCCAGCCCGATGTCCGGGGTCACGCCGGACCTGCGCGCGGCCTGCCATTCTCCGGCGTAGCGGCGCGACAGCGCGGTCTTGCCGCGCGCATCGCCCGTGCGCAGAACCGCATCGGCCATTTCGGCAAGCGGGGTCATGGGGTTTCATCCATTTCATGAACAGCAGCCGTCAAGGGCCGGGATTTGCCAGCTTTTCCCGCCCTATCAGATCGTGCGCACCGCCTCCAGCACCGTCTCGGCATGGCCCGGCACCTTCACCTTGGGCCAGGCCTGCGCGATCTTGCCCGAGCCGTCGATCAGGAAGGTGGACCGCTCGATCCCCATGTATGTCTTGCCATACATGCTCTTTTCCTTCCACACGCCGTATCGCTCGCAGACGTCCGAGTCCTCGTCGGACACCAGGATCACGCCCAGATCGTGCTTGGCGATGAACTTGTCATGCTTGGCCACGCTGTCCTTGGAGACGCCGATGACCACCGCGCCGGCGGCTTCGAACTCGGAGGCCAGCGCGGTGAAGGCGATGGCCTCCTTGGTGCAGCCCGATGTGTCGTCCTTGGGGTAGAAGTACAGAACGACCGTCTTGGGCCGCAGGTCCGACAGCGTGATCTCGCCGCCGCCGTCGCGGGGCAGGGTGAAATCGGGGGCCATATCGCCGATATCGGGCATGGGCGCATCTCCTTGCGAGGCTGTTTGATCGAGACGGTGGGGCAGGCCGCCGCCGGAATTGCAAGCTAGACGGTTTGCGGGGAGAATAAAGGGCAGAGAGACCGAGGCAGGACACCTGAGCAGGACCACGCGGCAGATGCGGCAGACGCCCGACGAGAACACCGGGGAAGGGGCGCCGTCCGGCGTGTCCCCGCGCGCCGGTCCCGGTCACGTTGCCCGTCGCCGGCGCGGGGTGATGTTCTGGCTGGGCTGGGGGCTTGGCGGGCTGAGCCTTCTGCTCATGGCGGTGACCGTGGGGCTCTGGCTTCGGCTCAACCTGGGCCCGATGACGCTCCCCGAGACGCTCCGTGACCGGATCGAGGCGCGGCTGGATGCGGGGATGACGCAGGGCCGGCTTTCGATTGGGGAAATGGCGATCGACCTGCCCGAGGGCGGCCGCGCGCCGGTCATGGAGTTTCGCGACGTGCGCCTGTCCGATCCCGACGGCGCACCGCGCGCGGCGTTTCCCGCCCTTCGCGTGCAGCTCGATGCGGGGCCGATCCTGTCCGGGCAGGTCCGGCCGACGCGCGTGGAGATCGCCGGTGCGGGCCTGAGGCTGTCGCGCGACGCCGCGGGGCGGTTCGACCTCGACCTTTCCGGGGCCACGGGACCGGCCCGGGTCACCGTGCCCGAGACGATGGCGCGGCTCGACACGATGTTCGCAGCCCCGGTCTTCGACGCGCTGCAGGAGGTGACGGCGACGGGCCTCCAGCTGTCCATGGCGGATGCCATGACCGGCCAGACCATGCGCATCCAGGACGCCAGCGCCCGCCTGACCCGTCGCGAGGGACAGCTGACCCTGACCGTGGGTGGCGCGCTGGACGGAAGCCGCGACAGCCGCGTCGACATCGCCATCCTGCGCCGCGCGGCGCAGGCCGAGACCGAGATCGCCGGCGTCTTTCGCGACCTCGCCGCCCGCGACCTCGCCACGGTCAGCCCGGCGCTGGCCTGGCTCGACCTGATGCGCGCGCCGATCTCGGGGCGTCTCGCGTTCAGGCTCGGCGATGACGGGACCGTGGGCGACCTCGAGGCGCGGCTCGATATCGGCGAGGGGCGCGTCCTGCTGGGTCAGGACAGCGCGCCGTTGGGGTTCAATCGCATCGGCGCCGAGATGGTCTACGATCCCGACACGCGGCGGCTGAGTTTCTCGGCGCTCCGGCTCGACGCGCCCGAGCTGCGCTTCGCAGCCGAGGGCCATGCCGACGTGGCCGAGGGCGGGACCTCTTTCGTCAGCCAGTTCCGCCTGTCGGGGGTCGAGGCGCATCCCGAGGGGATGTTCGACAGGCCGCGCGTCATCGAGGGCGCCGCCGTCGACCTGCGCCTGACACTCGCGCCGACGCTCAGGATCGAACTGGCGCAGGCGACCGTGTTCGACGGCGATCTCAGGGCCCGGGCCGAGGGGCTGGTCGAGGCGCGCGAGGGCGGGCTTGCCGTGGCGCTCGACCTGTCGGTGCCCGAGCTGGATGCGGCGACCGTGCTCTCCTACTGGCCCGAGACCGTGCTTGCCGGCACCCGCCGATGGTTGGCCGGGCAGGTTGAGGCGGCCACGTTTGCGGGCGTGGATTTCGCATGGCGGAGCGCTCCGGGCGGCGCGCCGCGGCGGGCGTTGCAGATGTCGCTCGACAACCTCGTGCTGCGCCCGCTCCGCGCAGGGCCGCCGATCCGGGACGGCGGGGGCGTGCTGGAACTTGACGACAACCGGCTCGTGCTGCGCCTCGATGCCGGGACGATCGCGGGGGCCGGCGGTGGCCCGGTGGATGTTGCCGGTTCGACGATGATCGTGGCGGACACGCGTGTGCGCGGTGCCGAAGCCGCCTTCGACGTGCAGGGGCGGGGCGCGCTGTCCGATGTCCTCGCGCTGCTTGACGGGCCGCCGTTCAGCATCTTCCGCGACGGCGACATGACGCCCGAACGGATCGGCGATGGCCGCGTCGCGCTGAGCGCGGAGTTCCGCACGCGGCTCGAGCGCCGCGAGACGCCCGCGACGCTTGCCGAGATGGGGCTGACGGCGCGCGGCGTGGTGACGGAGTTCGTCTCCGACACGATGGTCCCGGACCGCGCGCTCAGGGCCGATCGGCTCGATGTGACGCTGACCCCCGATCTCGTCACGGTCGGAGGGGCGGCGGAGCTTTCCGGGATCCCCCTCACGGGCACATGGCGCCGCCCGCTTGGCCCCGATGCGCCGCGGACCTCGGTGTTGGAGGCGCGTGCGGTGCTCGACCGGCCGGGGCTTGCGGCGATGGGCGTTGTGCTGCCCGAGTGGCTGATGGACGGGCAGGGCGCGGCCGATCTGCGCCTCGATCTGCCCGACGGCGTGCCGGGCACGCTGCGCGCGACCAGCGACTTCGCGGGGATTGCGCTGTCCGTCCCGGCGCTTGGCTGGCAACTGGGACGGGCGGCGACCGGCGCGCTGGAGGCCGAGATCGCGTTGGGGCCCAACGCGGAGGTCACGGCGCTCACGCTGGAGGGGCCGGGGCTTCAGATGGAGGGGCGCGCGACCCTCCGGCCTGGGGGCGGGGGGCTCGACCGGCTGAGCGTGGAGCGGCTGCGCGCGGGCACATGGCTCGACGTGGCCGGTGCGCTGGTGGGTCGCGGGGCCGGCGTTCCGCCCGCCATCGAGATCGAGGGGGGGCGCGTCTCGCTCGACGATGCGCCCGCGCTCGACGGCGCGGCGAACGCGCCGGTGACCACGGTCCCGGTCACCGCGAGGCTCAACCGGGTGGAACTGGGCGCCGACCTCGCCCTGACCGACGTGACCGGAACCTTCGACGCGGGCGCGGGGATCGCGGGCGAATTCGAGGCGCGGGTCAACGGTGAGGCCGCAATCGCGGGCCTGCTGACGCGGGGCGCCTTTGGCCCGGACGTGCAGGTGCTGTCCTCCGATGGCGGGGCCGTCTTGCGGGCGGCGGGGATTTTCCGGACCGCCCACGGGGGCCGGATGATGCTGAACCTGCAGTCGCTGGAAGCACCGCGCAGCTATGCGGGCGCGCTCAGGATCGAGGGGCCGCGCCTGCGCGACGCGCCCGCCATGGCGGAGCTTCTGAACCTGATCTCTGTCGTGGGTCTTCTGGAACAGCTTAGCGGCGAGGGGATCAATCTGGGCACGGTGGATGCGCGTTTCGTGCTGAACCCGGGGCGGCTGACGCTGACCGAGGGGGCGGCGGTGGGCCCGTCGCTCGGCATCTCGATGGACGGGGTCTACGATACCAATGCGCGGCGCTACGACATGCAGGGGGTTGTCTCGCCGCTCTACATGGTCAATGGGCTCGTGGGCGCGCTTTTCGCTCCGCGCCGGGAGGGTCTGTTCGGGTTTTCCTACAGGCTGACCGGAACGGGGCAGCAGTCCAACGTGTCCGTAAACCCCCTGTCGATCCTGACGCCGGGCATCTTCCGCGAGATCTTTCGCCGGCCGCCGCCGGACCTGACCGAGACCGAGACGCAATGAAACTCGACGATTTCGATTTCGACCTTCCCGAGGCGCTGATCGCCACGCGGCCGGCAAGACCGCGCTCCTCGGCGCGACTGCTGGTGGCCGACGGGCCCGAGACGCGGGACGCTCATGTGTACGACCTGCCGGCGATCCTGCGCCGGGGCGACCGGCTGATCCTGAACGACACGCGCGTGATCCCGGCGCGGCTGACCGGCACCCGCACGAAGCCGAGCGCGCAGGGCGAGGTCACCGCGAAGATCGAGGTCACGCTGATGGAGCCGCAGGCCGACGGCACATGGTCGGCGCTCGCCAAGCCGCTGCGCAAGCTTGGCCTCGGCGAGACGGTGGTGTTTTCGGACGACCTGTCGGCCGATGTGGTGGGGCTGGAGCACGGCCTGCGCCTGCGCTTCAACCTCTCCGGTCCGGATTTCGACGCCGCGCTCAATGCCGCCGGCGCCATGCCGCTGCCACCCTACATCGCCGGAAAGCGCGCGCCCGACGACCGCGACCGCGAGGATTACCAGACCATCTGGGCGAAACGCGCGGGCGCCGTCGCGGCGCCCACCGCCAGCCTGCATTTCGACGAGCCGCTCGTCGCCGCGCTGACGGAGGCCGGGGTCGATTTCACCTTCGTCACGCTCCATGTGGGCGCGGGCACCTTCCTGCCGGTGACCGTCGACGACGTGACCACCCACCGGATGCATGCCGAATGGGGCGAGGTGCGCGAAAAGGCGGCGCAGGAGATCAACGAAACCCGCGCCGCGGGCGGTCGCATCATCCCCGTGGGCACCACGGCGCTGCGCCTGATCGAGACGGCGGCGGGGCCGGACGGCACCATGCGGCCCTTCGAGGGCGACACGGATATCTTCATCTATCCCGGCTACGCGTGGAAGGTGACCGACGCGCTGATGACGAATTTCCACCTGCCGAAATCGACCCTCATGATGCTGGTTTCGGCGCTGATGGGGCGCGCGCGGGTGATGGAGATCTACGCCCACGCGATCGCGAAGAAATACCGATTTTTCTCATACGGCGACGCCTCCTTGCTCATACCGTCGGTAAAGTGACAGGTATAGGGGATGAAGACTGCGAGACTCTCCGTCGACGCGTCCCCGGGTAAGGAGCCACGAGAATGATCAATGTGGCGCGCGCCTCCTGGGCCCTGCTTCTGGGCATGTTCCTTCTGCAGATCGGCAACGGTCTGCAGGGCTCCCTCATGGGTGTGCGCGGTGCGATCGAGGGGTTCTCGACCTTCGAGATCTCGCTCATCGCGTCGGCCTATTTCGTGGGCTTTCTCGGCGGTTCGCGGCTGGCGCCGAAGTTCATCGCGCGGGTGGGCCATGTGCGCGTCTTCGCGGCGCTGGGGTCGCTGATCTCGGCGGTGCTCGTCACCTATCCGGTGCTGACCGACCCCTGGGCGTGGATGGCGCTGAGGGTCGTGATCGGATTCTCGCTCTCGGGCGTCTACGTGACCGCCGAAAGCTGGCTGAACAACGCCTCGACCAACGAGACGCGGGGGCAGTCGCTGTCGGCCTACATGATGGTGCAGATGCTGGGCCTCGTCGGCGCGCAGGGCATCCTGAGCGCGGGCGACCCGTCGGGCTACCTGCTGTTCATCATCCCTTCGGTGCTCGTCTCGCTCAGCTTCGCGCCGATCCTCCTGTCGGTTTCGCCCGCGCCCGCCTTCGCGGCTTCCCGCCCGATGAGCCTGCGTCAGCTCTATGACGCCTCTCCGCTGGGGGTCATCGGCATGATGCTCCTGGGCGCCGTGTTCGCCGGGCAGTTCGGGATGGCGCCGGTCTACGCCACCGAGGCTGGGCTCAGCCTCGGGCAACTGTCGCTTTTCATCTCGTCCTTCTTCATCGGCGCGATCGTTCTGCAATACCCGATCGGCTGGCTCTCGGACCGAATGGACCGGCGTATCCTGATCGTGGGCGCGGCGGCGATCGGGGCGGGCGTCAGCATACTGGGCATGTTCTTCGGGCAAGTGTTCCCGGTGCTACTGGGCGTGGGGCTTCTGTCGGGGGGGCTGGCGCAGCCGCTCTATGCGCTCATCATCGCGTATACCAACGACTATCTGGAATACGAGGACATGGCCGCCGCGTCGGGCGGGCTCTTGTTCGTCAACGGGATCGGCGCCATCGCCGGCCCGCCGATCATGGGCGCGCTGATGTCGCAGATCGGGCCGGGCGGCTTCTGGCTGTTCCTGGCCGTGATTCTCGCGGTGCTCACGGGCTACGGGCTCTGGCGGATGACGCAGCGCCCGACGGTCTACGGCGGGGAGGACGCGCCCGAGGTGGTGTCCTATGCGACGATCCTTCCGGGAACGGCCTCGGTGGTTGCGGTCGAGACCGCGCAGGAGTTGTATGCGGAAGCGGCCGAGGAACAGGCGGAAGCGGCCGAAGAGGTGCAAACCGACACGAGGGAGTGAGGCGCGACATGGGGGAAGCGGCAAGATGGAGCCTGTGACATCGGAAAGCGGCGACGGGGTGGACGAGGTTCTGTCCTTCTGGCTCGGGGCGGGGCCCGAGGCGTGGTACAAGCAGGACGACACGCTCGACGGCGAGATCACCCGCCGCTTCGGCACGCTCTGGGAACAGGGCGCGGCCGGCGCGCTGGACGAGCAATGGGCCACCAATCCGCGCGGCGCGCTGGCGCTGATCATCCTGCTCGACCAGTTTCCGCGCAACATGTTCCGCGGCGAGGCGCGCGCCTTTCATAGCGATGCGCGGGCACGGTCGGTGGCCTGCTATGCGCTCGACCGGGGCTGGGATCGCCGCGTCGACGAGCCCGAGCGGCAGTTCTTCTACATGCCCTTCATGCATTCCGAACGCCTGACGGATCAGGATCACTGCGTGCGGCTTTTCGCCGAACGGATGCCGGGGGACAATGTCCTGCATGCCCGCGCCCACCGCGAGATCATCCGCCGCTACGGCCGCTTTCCCTACCGCAACGACGCTTTGGGGCGGACGACGACCGAAGCCGAACGGGCGTTTCTGGATAAGGGCGGCTACGGCGCGATCGTGAACGACCTGAGGGACGGCTGAGGAGGGGTCGGAAAAGCCGGCTTTTCCGACCCGGATTTGCCGGCAAATCCGATTGCCTGCACCGCCCCGTCACTCCGAGAGCCCGTCACTCAGAGAGATAGGCGCGCGCGTAGGCGTCGTACCAGTCGAGGCAGCCGGGGTTCGCCATCGCGTCGGGCGTGGCGACGTCGGACATGGCCCTGCCCAGAAGGCGCCTCTTGATCGGCACCTCCATCTTCTTTCCCGTCAGCGTGTAGGGGATGTCGGGCGCGACGACCACGCGGTCCGGAACATGATGCGGCGACACGCGGGCCCTGAGCGTGGCGGCAAGCTCCGCCACCAGCCTTTCCGACCACGCAGCCGCCTTCGCCGGTTTCACGAACAGGATCATGCAGGACGGCTGGCCGAGATACTCGAGGTCGACCACGAGGCTGTCGGCGATGGCCGGGTTGTCCTCCACCACGCGGTAGATGTCGGCCGTTCCCATGAGGATGCCGTGGCGATTGATCGTGGCATCCGACCGCCCGTAGATGACCGCCCCGCCATGGGGCGTGATCCGGACCCAGTCGCCCTGCCGCCATATGCCGGGATAGGTGTCGAAGTAGCTGGCCCGAAGCCGGGTGCCTTCGTCATCGCCCCAGAAGGACAGCGGCATCGACGGCATGGGCCGGGTGCAGACCAGCTCGCCCACGTCGTTTTCCACCGGATGGCCGTCGTCGTCGAAGGCATGGACCGAGGCCCCGAGCGCGCGGGCCTGCATCTCGCCCACATGGACGGGCAGGGTGGGGCTGCCCGCCAGAAACGCGCCCGAGATGTCCGTGCCGCCGGCGATGGGAGAGATCCAGAGATCGGCGCGGATCGTGTCCCAGAGCCATGCATAGGCCTCGGGTGGCAGGGGCGAGCCGGTGGACCCGATGAGCTTGATGCGGCTGAGGTCGGCCTCCTCCCGCGGTACCGTGCCCGCCTTCATGCAGGCGATGTAATAGGCCGCGCCCGCGCCGAAGACGCTCACGCCCATGGTCTCGGCAAAGCGCCAGAGCCGGCCCATGTCGGGCGTGGCGGGGCTCCCCTCGGCAAGCGCGATCGTGGCCCCGGTCAGAAGGCCGCCCAACTGCACGTTCCACATGATCCAGCCGGTGGAGGAATACCACGCGAAGGTGTCGTCTGGCGCCACGTCGCAATGCAGACCGACCAGCTTCGCCAGTTCCAGAACCACGCCGCCATGGCCGTGGACGATGGGCTTGGGGCTTCCCGTGGTGCCGGAGGAATAGACCACCCAGAGCGGGTGGTCGAAGGGCAGCATCTCGGGCGCGGCGCGGTCGGTGCCCGACAGGAGCGTCGCCCACTCGTGACGCGCGGCATCCCCCGGCGCGATCCCCTCGGCTCCGTCCACGGTGATCCAGTGCCGCAGCGTCGGCAGCCCCTCGATCAGCGCCGCGACCTCCGCGCGCCGGTCGTGCCACGTGCCGCCGAACCGGTAGCCCGAGACGGTCAGGAGCGCCTTGGGCTCGATCTGTCCGAAGCGCTCCAGCACCGTGGGCGCGCCCATGTCGGGGGCGCAGAGCGACCATGTGGCCCCGATGGAGGCGCAGGCGAGGAAGGCCACGATCGTGTCGGGCGTGTTGGGCAGGTAGCCCACCACCCGGTCGCCGCGCGCCACGCCGATCCGGCGGAGCGCCGCGGCCAGCCTTCCCACCCGGTCGGCGAGGTCCTCCCAACTCAGAGCGCTGCGCGTGCCGTCCTCCGCCTCGTGACGGATCGCGATGCGGCCCGGTCCGGCCGCCTCGGCATGGCGCAGCACTTCGCCGGTGAAGTTGAGCGTGGCACCCGGAAACCACTCCGCCCCCGGCATCGCGTCGCGTGCGAGACCGCTCTGGGGCGGGCTGCCGAAGCGCACCCCGTGCCAATCGGCGAAGCTCAGCCAGAAGGCGCCGGGATCGCCGACCGACCACGCCCAGAGGTCGTGGTAATCCGCGAACTGCCGATTCAGCCGCACACCTGCCCGGTCCATGAATGCGGCCATCCGGCTGGCGGCGGCGAAACCGGGCAGGGGAGACCAGCTTGGCGCGTCTGCATCGGGCATGGGCAGGTCTTTCGGCGAGGACATGCCGTGCAGCTTAAGGCGAGGCGCCGGTGTGGCCAACACAATCCCCGCCTTGCATCCGCTGCAAACCCGTCTGCCTGCGACGGATCGGCCTTTGCGACCGGTGGGGCGATTGTTTAACGTTGAACAAACGTGTTTCGCCGGGAGAGTGACCGTGGCCGCAAAGAATTTCGACGTCATCGTGATCGGGGCCGGACCGGGGGGCTATGTCGCCGCCATCCGCGCCAGCCAGCTGGGCCTGACCGTGGCCATCGTCGAACGAGAGCACATGGGCGGCATCTGCCTCAACTGGGGCTGCATCCCTACGAAGGCGATGCTGCGCTCCTCTGAGGTGTTCCACCTGATGCACCGCGCCAAGGATTTCGGGCTGAGCGCCGAGAACATCTCCTACGATCTCGACGCCGTGGTGAAACGCTCCCGCGGGGTGGCCAAACAGCTCAATTCCGGCGTCGGCCACCTGATGAAGAAAAACAAGGTCACGGTCTTCATGGGCGAGGCCACGCTGCCGGCCAAGGGCAAGGTTTCGGTCAAGACCGACAAGGGAACCGAGGATCTGACGGCAAAGAACATCGTCCTCGCCACCGGTGCCCGCGCTCGCGAGCTTCCGGGGCTGGAGGCCGACGGCAAGCGGGTCTGGACCTACAAGGCCGCGCTGGTGCCGCCGCACATGCCCAAGAAGCTGCTTGTCATCGGCTCGGGCGCCATCGGGATCGAATTCGCCAGCTTCTACAACACGCTGGGCGCCGACACGACCGTGGTCGAGGTGATGGACCGCATCCTGCCCGTCGAGGATGCCGAGATCTCGGCCTTCGCGAAGAAGAGCTTCGAGAAACAGGGCATGAAGATCATGGCCAAGGCCATGGTCAAGAAACTCGACCGCGCCGAGGACAAGGTCACGGCGCATATCGAGGTTGGCGGCAAGACCGAGACGCATGAGTTCGACACGGTGATTTCCGCCGTGGGGATCGTCGCCAATACCGAAGGTCTGGGGCTGGAAAAGCTGGGCGCCAAGATCGACCGCAGCTTCGTGGTGACGGACGAATATTGCCGCACGGGTGTCGAGGGGCTTTTCGTCATCGGCGATGCCACGAACGGCCCGTGGCTGGCGCACAAGGCGTCCCACGAGGGCGTCATGGTCGCCGAGATCATCGCCGGCAAGAACAAGGTCCACCCGGTCGCGCCGGAAAACATCGCCGGCTGCACCTATTGCCATCCGCAGGTGGCGAGCGTCGGGCTGACCGAGGCCAAGGCCAAGGAACAGGGCTATTCCGTCAAGGTCGGCCGCTTTCCCTTCATCGGCAACGGCAAGGCCATCGCGCTGGGCGAACCGGAGGGCATGATCAAGACCGTCTTCGACGCGAAAACGGGCGAGCTTCTGGGCGCGCACATGATCGGCGCGGAGGTGACCGAGCTGATCCAGGGCTACATCATCGGCAAGAAGCTGGAGACGACGGAAGAGGACCTGATGGAGACGGTCTTCCCGCATCCGACGCTCAGCGAGATGATGCATGAAAGCGTGCTCGACGCCTATGATCGGGTGATCCATATCTGATACGACCCCGCCCGGGCGCACCCCCTGGGGGCTGATGGCCGCGCTCTATGGGGCGGGGCTTCTGGCGGCGGGACAATTCGCCAAGGTCTCCCTGACGCTGGGCGCGCTGGACGGTGTCTATCCGGGCGCGCCGGTAGCCTTCGCGGTCTCGGGCGTGGCGGTGATGGGCATCCTCTTCGGCGTCTTCTCCGGCGGGATCACGGCCAGCGTGGGCCCGCGCCGTGCGATCCTCGCCGGGCTGATCGTGTCGGCGGTGGCGGGCGGGGCGCAGGCGGTCTTGCCCGACTTCCCGCTCCTCATGGCGCTGCGCGTGGCGGAGGGGGCGGGGCACCTGTTGCTGGTGGTGGCGGTGCCGACGCTCATGGCGGCGCTGGCGGCCGAGCGTGACCGGGCCTTCGTCATGGGCGTCTGGGCGACATTCTTCGGCGTTGGCTTCTCGCTGGCGGCCCTTCTGATCGGCAACGCCGGTCCCGGCACGGTCTTCGCCGTGCACGGAGGGCTGGCCGGGGTGCTTGCGGTGGTCCTCTGGATCATGCTCCCCCGGGGTGTTTCGCCCGAGCGTCGCCCGCTGCCGCGCCTGTCCGATCACCTGTTGATCTATTCCACGCCGCGCCTCTTCGCGCCGGGGCTGGGCCACGGGATCTACGCCTTCCTCTTCCTCGCGCTTGTCACCTACCTGCCGGCGGCGCTGGACGCGCCATGGCTGTCGCCGGTGTTGCCGGTCGCGGGGCTGACCGGATCGCTCCTGACCGGGCCGCTTGCGCGGCGCATCGTCCCCGGGCGGCTGGTCTGGGGCGGCTTCCTCGCGCTGGTGGTGTCCTTCGCGCTGGTCTGGGCGTCCGGGCCACTGGCGCCTTGGGTCGCGATCCTCGCCATGGCGCTGTCTGGCATCGTGGCGGGCGCGGGCTTTGCCGCCGTGCCCTGGCTCAACCCGACCAATGCCGACCGTGCGCTGGCCAATGGCGCGCTGGCGCAGCTGGGCAATGTGGGCACCTTCGGCGGCACGCCGGTTCTGGCGGCGCTGGGGCTGGCGGCGGCCCTTCCGATGGCCATCGCGGTCGGCCTTTTCGGCGCGCTTGCCACCGCGCTGGCCTACCGCGCGGCGCAGCGGGACGCGGAATTGGCCGCTTCCTGTGGGTAACGGAAAAAGTTCGCTCTTCGTTCTCATATTTCGGTTGGAGACTCGTCGCGCGCCCCCTAGATATGGACGAAGCGTTAACGGGGAACCGACGGCATGCCGGAGCTCAAGTCCATCGAGGTGCGCGGCGCGCGCGAGCACAACCTCAAGAATATCGACCTCGACATCCCCCGCGACCGGCTGGTGGTGATCACCGGCCTGTCGGGATCGGGCAAATCCTCGCTCGCCTTCGACACGATCTATGCCGAGGGTCAGCGCCGCTATGTCGAGTCGCTGTCGGCCTATGCACGGCAGTTCCTCGACATGATGGAAAAGCCGGACGTGGACCATATCAGCGGTCTTTCCCCGGCCATCTCCATCGAACAGAAGACGACCTCGAAAAACCCCCGTTCCACCGTCGGCACGGTGACGGAGATCTACGACTACCTGCGGCTGCTCTTCGCCCGCGCGGGCACGCCCTATTCGCCGGCGACGGGAATGCCCATCGAGGCGCAGCAGGTGCAGGACATGGTCGACCGCGTGATGGCGATGGAGGAGGGGACGCGCGCCTATCTGCTGGCCCCCATCGTGCGCGACCGGAAGGGCGAATACCGCAAGGAGTTCCTGGAGCTGCGCAAGCAGGGCTTCCAGCGCGTGAAGGTCGACGGGCAATTTTACGAGTTGGATGAGCCGCCCACGCTCGACAAGAAATTCCGCCATGACATCGACGTGGTGGTCGACCGTATCGTGGTCCGCGAAGGGGCCGAGACGCGGCTGGCCGACAGTTTCCGCACGGCGCTCGACCTCGCCGACGGGATCGCGATCCTTGAAACGGCCCCGGCGGAGGGCGAGCCCGAGCGCATGACCTTCTCGGAAAACTTCGCCTGTCCCGTCTCGGGTTTCACCATCCCCGAGATCGAGCCGCGCCTGTTTTCCTTCAACGCCCCCTTCGGCGCATGCCCCGCCTGCGACGGCCTCGGGGTGGAGCTGTTCTTCGACGAACGCCTCATGGTGCCCGACGCCGCGCTCAGCCTCGAGGACGGGGCCATCGCGCCGTGGCGCAAGGGCAAGTCACCCTATTTCCTGCAGACGATCCAGGCCATCGCACGCCATTACGGCTTTGACCCCAAGACGGCGTGGAAGGACCTGCCCCCCGAGGTGCAGCAGGTGTTCCTGCGCGGCTCGGGCGACACCGAAATCCAGTTCCGCTATGACGAGGGCGGTCGCGTCTACCAGGTGAAACGCAGTTTCGAGGGCGTGATACCGAACATGGAGCGCCGCTACCGCGAAACGGACAGCGCCTGGATCCGCGAGGAATTCGAGCGTTACCAGAACAACCGCCCCTGCGGCGCCTGCGGCGGCTATCGCCTGCGCGAAGAGGCGCTGGCGGTGAAGATTGCGGGCCTGCACGTCGGTCAGGTCGTCGAGATGTCGATCCGCGAAGCGCTGGCCTGGTGCGAGAGCGTCCCGGCCCAGCTCGGCAAACAGAAGAACGAGATCGCCCGCGCGATCCTGAAGGAAATCCGCGAACGTCTCGGTTTTCTCAACAATGTGGGCCTGGAATACCTGACCCTCAGCCGCAACGCGGGCACCCTTTCGGGCGGCGAGAGCCAGCGCATCCGCCTCGCCAGCCAGATCGGCTCGGGCCTCACCGGCGTCCTCTACGTGCTCGACGAACCCTCCATCGGCCTGCACCAGCGCGACAATGACCGGCTCTTGACCACGCTCAAGAACCTGCGCGATCAGGGCAATACGGTCATTGTCGTGGAGCACGACGAAGAGGCCATCCGCGAGGCCGATTACGTCTTCGACATCGGTCCCGGCGCGGGTGTCCATGGCGGGCAGATCGTGGCCCAGGGCACACCGGCCGAGATCGCCGCGGACGCGGCCTCGATCACCGGGCAGTACCTGTCGGGCACGCGCGAGATCCCGGTTCCGGCGGAACGCCGCGCGGGCAAGGGCAAGACGCTGACCGTGGTGGGCGCCACGGGCAACAACCTCAAGGATGTCACGGCCGAGTTCCCGCTGGGCAAGTTCGTCTGCGTCACCGGCGTCTCTGGCGGCGGCAAGTCGACGCTGACCATCGAGACGCTGTTCAAGACCGCCTCGATGAAGCTGAACGGCGCGCGCCAGACGCCCGCCCCCTGCCAGACGATCAAGGGGCTCGAACATCTCGACAAGGTCATCGACATCGACCAGCGGCCCATCGGCCGCACGCCGCGCTCGAACCCCGCGACCTATACCGGGGCGTTTACCCCGATCCGCGACTGGTTCGCAGGCCTGCCCGAGGCCAAGGCGCGCGGCTACAAGCCGGGGCGCTTTTCCTTCAACGTCAAGGGCGGCCGCTGCGAGGCCTGCCAGGGCGACGGGGTCATCAAGATCGAGATGCACTTCCTGCCGGACGTCTATGTCACCTGCGAGACCTGCAAGGGCAAGCGCTACAACCGCGAGACGCTGGAGGTCCAGTTCAAGGGCAAGTCCATCGCCGACGTGCTCGACATGACCGTCGAGGACGCGCAGGAGTTCTTCAAGGCGGTGCCCTCGATCCGCGAGAAGATGGACGCGCTGATGCGCGTGGGGCTGGGCTATATCAAGGTGGGTCAGCAGGCCACGACGCTCTCGGGCGGCGAGGCGCAACGGGTGAAGCTATCCAAGGAGCTGTCGAAACGCGCGACGGGCCGCACGCTCTATATCCTCGACGAGCCCACCACCGGCCTGCATTTCGAGGATGTGAAGAAGCTCCTCGAAGTGCTGCACGAGCTGGTGGATCAGGGCAACACGGTCGTGGTGATCGAGCACAATCTCGACGTGATCAAGACCGCCGACTGGCTGATCGATATCGGCCCCGAGGGCGGCGATGGCGGCGGCGAGATCGTGGCGACCGGAACGCCCGAGGAGGTGGCGGGCGTCGAACGCTCCCATACCGGCCGCTACCTCGGCCCGATGCTCAAGGCGCGGAAACACGCCGCCGAGTAGGCCGTGTCCGGCCCTTCATCCTGGCAGAAAACTCCGGGGGTGAGGCCGCAAGGCCGAGGGGGCTGGCCCCCTCCCTTCGGCTTGCCTCCGCTGCGCCGCCGCGTAAGGTGGATCCGTCGTCATCGGAGTCTCCATGTCCCGAAAACCGAAGATCGGTCTTGCCCTCGGCTCGGGCGGCGCGCGCGGCTGGTGCCATCTGGGCGTGCTCTCCGTGCTCGACGAGATGGGCTGCGCCGCCGACATCATCACCGGCTCCTCCATGGGGGCGTTGGTCGGTGCCGCCGAGGCGGGCGGCCAGCGCGGTCCCCTGCATGAATGGGCCCTCGGCCTCACGCGCGGGGGGTTCCTGCGGCTCGTGGATATCACCGTCGGGCGCGGCGGGCTGGTGGCGGGCCGCGAGATCGCCAACGTGCTGGGAGAGTGGGGTCTTGATTGCGACATCTCCGAGCTGGAGCGAACGTTTCTTGCGGTCGCCACGGACCTGCGCACAGGGCGCGAGGTCTGGCTGCGGGAGGGTGCGTTGCTGCCCGCCGTGCGTGCCTCCGTGTCTCTGCCCGGGCTCTTCGCGCCGCAGTTGATCGGCGACAGGTGGCTGATGGATGGCGGGCTGACCAACCCTGTACCGATCTCGGCGGCGCGCGCGCTCGGGGCGGACGTGGTCATCGCGGTCAACCCCAACTCCAAACCGCCGGGGCGCGTCTGGGTGCCGGAACGCGGCGAGGATATCTGGGATGGCATCGCCGAACGGATGGGCGGGATGCTCCCCGAGATGTTCCGGGGCGCGGAACCGACCGTTGAGCAGGACATCCCCGGGCCGCACGGGGCCGAGGTGTTGAACGCCAGCATCGATATCCTGACCGAATATCTCCGCCGCACGCGGCTGGCCGTGGACCCCGCGGACGTGATGATCGACGTGGATCTCAGCGATATGTCGGCGATGTCCTTCTACGACGCCGAACGCGCCATCGCGGCGGGGCGCGAGGCCGCGCGGGCCTGCGTCGACGACATCCGCGCGGTGCTGGAGCGCAAAGGCTAGCTCCGGCCGGCGCGGACTGGCAGCGCCTCGAGCCCGTGGAAATGGTAGATATCCGCGTAGCGCGGTGCCTCGGTCAGAGATAGCTCCGGGCAGCGCGCGAACAGCCCCGGCAGCGCGATCTGCATCTCCAGCCGGGCGAGCGGCGCGCCGACGCAGAAATGAAGCCCCGCCCCGAAGGCGAGGTTCGGGGGCCCGTCGGTCCGGTCGGGGATGAAACGCTCGGCCTGCGCATAAGCCGTCCCGTCGCGCCCTGCCGATGCCAGCAGGAGCCCCACCTCGTCGCCACGCCGGAACCTGTGGCCGTGAACCTCCACATCCTCGTAGGCCCAGCGGGTGAACAGATGCAGCGGCGGGTCATAGCGCAGCACTTCCTCGACGAAGGGGGCCGCGTCCGCAGCGGGCCGCGTGCCTGTCTCCAGCGCCAGTTTCACCGCGTTGCCCAGCGTGTGCACCGTCGCCTCGTGCCCCGCGTTCAGGAGCAGGATACAGGTGGTGATCATCTCGTCGGTGGACAGCCTGTCGCCCGCCTCCTCGGCTGCGATCAGGGCCGAGATCAGGTCGTCGCGCGGCTCGGACCGGCGGCGGTCGATATAGTCGCGCATGAAGGCCACGAACTCGATCGTGGCGCCGACGGCCGTCTCCTCCTCGGCGCGGCTGCGGCCGGCCTGGTACATCATGACCATCGCGTTCGACCAGCGCAGCAGGTCCGGGGCCATCGTCTCGGGCACGCCCAGAAGCCGCGCGATGACGATGACGGGGATCGGGCGGCAGAAGGCGTCCAGCAGGTCGAAATCGTCCTCGGGGAAGGCGTCGATCAGCGCATGGGTGAGCGTTTCGATCTCGGGGGCCAGCGCCTTGATCCGCCTTGTGGTGAAGGCGCGCAGCACGAGGGAGCGCAGGCGCGTGTGGCGCGGCGGCTCCAGCTCCAGCATGGAATGGGCCTCCACGGCGTAGAACGGGGCGAGGTGATCCGGCACCTCGCGTGGCGTGACCGGTTCGCGGCCAAAGCGCCGGTCGCGCAGAAGCGTGTTGACCGCCTCATGGGTCGTGGCGACGGGCATGTCGTAGTCGGTCCAGAAGACGAGCGGGCCGGCGGCGCGCGCGCGGGCGTAGAACGGGTAGGGGTCCTGGACGAACCCGGGTTCGGTGGGGGATTGGGAGAGCGTTTTCATGTCCCGCCCTGATGCCATGCCGATCGTTCCGCGGCCAGCGTCGCAATGCGTATTTGGGGAAAGATGAAGGGCAGGGCGCTTCTTGCGGCGTCCTGCCCTTGTCGTCAGTCCGCGCCGCGGATGGGGATGGTTGCATCCGGTTTGGGCTGGAAGATCTTCTGGATGAAGTAGATGCCCATGGCGGCGCCGATGCCGATGAGGTCGGTGAACCAGCCGCCTTCGATCATGAAGAGTGCCGCGCCGATCAGGCCGGCGCGCAGGAACCAGGCGGGGCGCGCGCCCATGAACCAGCCCTGCACGCCGGCGGAGAGCAGGAACACGCCGAAGGTGGCTGTGATCCCTGCCCGGATCACCTCGGGCCATGTGCCGTCCATCAGGATGGCGCTGTTGTAGAAGAACATGAAGGGCACGATGAAGGCGGCCAGACCGATCTTGAAGGAGGCGACGGAGGTTTCCATCGGGTTGGCGCCGGAGATGCCTGCGGCGGCATAGCTTGCCAGCGCCACGGGCGGGGTGATGGCGGAGACGACGGCGAAGTAGAAGACGAAGAAATGCGCCGTCAGTTGCGGGATGCCCAGCTCCACGAGGCCCGGCGCCACGACCGAGGCCGCGACCGCGTAGGCCGCCGTCGTCGGCATCCCCATGCCGAGCAGGATGGCGATGCACATGGCGAAGAAGAGCGCGAGCAGCTGGCTGACACCCGCCAGGTCGAGCAGCACGTTCGAGAACCGCGCGCCCACGCCGGTGAGGCTGATCACGCCCACGATGATCCCCGCGCAGGCGCAGACCGCGATGATCTGGATCGACATCACTCCGGCCAGTTCCAGCGCGCGCAGCATGCCCCTGAGGCCAAGGCCGATCTCTGTCCCACCGGCGAGTTCGCGCATCGAGATATAGGCGAAGGTCACCACCACGACGAGGGCCGCGATCAGCGCGAGGTTGGTGATGGCAGCGGGCTGATCCGCCCCGGGCGCGACCACGGGCGACAGCATGTAGAGAAGGAAAAGCCCGACCGACAGCGCCGCGATGGCCAGCACCAGAAGCCTTTGCAGCGTCCAGCGCCCGCCCGCGTGAAGCGAGAAGTGCTCGGGTCGCGCCCAACTGACCACGACGGCGGCGACGGTGGCCAGCGTGCCGGCGCGGATCACCGAGTAGCCCATGAAAAGCGCGGCGATCAGGATCACGATGGGCAGGAACAGGAAGACCTTGCGCACCATCTCGCGGAACTTCGGCAGCTCGTCCTCGCGCATGCCGCGCATGCCGAGCTTGGCCGCCTCGAAATCCACCATGAAGTAGATCGACACGAAATAGAGGATCGCGGGGATGATCGCGGCAATCGCGATCTCCTGGTAGGGAATTCCGGTGATCTCGGCCATGATGAAGGCGCCCGCCCCCATGATGGGCGGCATGATCTGCCCGCCGGTCGATGCTGCGGCCTCGATCGCGCCGGCGGTCTTCTTCTGGTAGCCGACCTTCTTCATCAGCGGGATGGTGAGCGAGCCCGTGGCGACCACGTTGCCCGCGGAGGTGCCGTTGATCATGCCCATCAGGCCGGAGGCGAAGATCGCCACCTTGGCCGGGCCGCCGCGCGCGCGGCCGGCGGCGGCGAAGGCGAAGTTCACGAAATAGTCGCCCACCTTGGAGGCCTGCAGGAAGGCCGCGAAGATGATGAAGAGGATGATGTAGGTCGAGGAGACGGCGGTGGTCGGCCCCAGGATGCCCGCGTCGGTATAGACGAAGCCGAAAAAGCGTTGCCAGGTGAAGGGCTGCTGCACCGCGAGGATGCCGGGCAGAAGATGCGCGGTGAAGGTGTAGACGAGGAAGACGCCGGTGATGATCACGAGCGCGAGCCCCGCCACGCGGCGCGTCAGTTCGAGGATCATGGCGGAGCCTGCCGTCGCCGCGAAGGCCACGCCGATGGGCACGAAGGGCGTGCCGACGGAGTTGCGCGCCGCGGTGCCGTAGATCGCGACGAGGTAGATCGCCATGACGATTCCGCAAAGCGCCAGCACGATGTCGGAGGCCGCGAAGAGTTCGCGGCCGCGGCGCTCGAACCAGCCGGTCGCGATGGCGCCGAAGGTTGCGATCAGCAGCGGTATGCCGAACCGGCGCACCTCGGCCTCGTAGGTCTCGGTGCCGGGGAAGGAGGCCCATGTGGTGAGGCCTCCCATCTGGGGCAGTTCGCCGGAATTGATGTCCTGCACGAAGCCGATGGCCGCGGCCCCGGCCACCAGCGCCGGAACGACGAGCGCCGCGGCCACGAGAGTGACCAGGCGCGTGTCCTTGTGGGGCCGGTCGGGATGGAAGGTATGGGCCGAGAACAGCAGGAAGCCCAACCCCAGCGCGCCGGCGATATGGACGATGCGGAAGTTCCACGTCTCCATGGGAAACTGCGGCAGGAAGGGCAGCTCGATGCCCGTCCAGTCCGAGATCGACACACCGTTGAGCGCCAGCATGTGGAAGGCGGCGTAGACGGTGGCCAGTGTCGCGATGGTCAGATACGCGCGGCCCGTGAACAGGCGACGGTTGCCCTCGATCGGGTCCTCGTCGACGCCCTCGGCGATCACCTGATCCCGCTGTTCGGCGGTCTTTTCGGTGCTCATGGTCATGTCCCCCGGGGCCGGTTGTCGCCCGTTTTCCGTAGCGGACCGCGCCCGGTTTCGGGGCGCGGTCCCATGTCATGGCCCGGACGCTCCGGGCGCGTGTCAGCTTACATCGACGAATGGATCATGTCGTCGGGGATGTCCGCGCCCGCGTTCTCCTCGAACCAGCGGGCCGCACCGGGGTGCCACATCAGGACGCCGTTCTTGTCCCAGTTCTCGGGCAGGGTGGAGCGCGCCGCGCGGTGGATGTTCACCATTCGCTCGTTGTCGGACATGACCACATCCACGGCGGCGTAGACGAAGCTCTCGGGCAGGTCGCAGTTGGCGATGGCGAAGTTCCACATCGAGACCGACCGCGCCGGGGCTTCCAGCGTGGTGTAGGTGTCGGCGGGGATCTCGAAGGACGAGACAGGGAAGGACTCCAGTATCTGCGCCTGCTCCTCCTCGGTGAACTCGATGATGTTCACGTCGGTCTGCACTTCCAGCTGCGACACCGCCGGGATCGGGATGCCTGCCGCGAATGCGATGACGTCCAGAAGCCCGTCCTGAAGCTGGCCGCCGAGGTCGGACCAGCCGCCGTTGCGGCGGTCGAAGTTGACGCCCAGTTCTTCCATCATGCGCGGGAAGTAGGTGTCCGAGGTGGAGCCCGCCGGCCCGAAGCCGATGCGCGCGCCGTCGGGAATGTCCGCGACCGACGTGATGCCCGACGAGGCCAGCGCAGTGATCGAAAACGGCGTCTGGTACATCGGGAACATCGCACAGGCGTTGGTCATCTGCAGGCCGGGTGCGATCGGGTTGGTGCCCTGAAGCGACTCCGCGGCGGGGCCCATCGTTGTCATGCCGAACTGCGCCTCGCCGGTGTGGACCAGCGCCATGTTCTGCATCGGGCCGCCGGTCACTTCCGCGCCGCCCGACAGGCCGAGTTCCTCTGCGACGAGGTTCGCCCAACCCGAGCCGTAGACGAAGAAGGTGCCGCCCTGCGACGCGGTGCCCACGGTGAAGCTTTCGGGCCAGCCCTCGCGGTCCTCATGGGCATCGGCGAAGACGGCGGTCGCTGTCAGGGCTGTCGTGGCCGCCAGCGCGGCGATCTTGGTCAGTTTCATCGGGTTACTCTCCCTTGGTTTGGTCCACCTGTTACCGGCGCAAGCGAAGGACTGGCCATCGCCGGCATGCGGGTTGTGGCCCGCGTCTCCTCCCTTCCGCCGATGCGGCGTGTGCCCGGACAGGGCTCCCTCCCTGTCCGTCGCGGGTGGGATGCCGTCAATTCGGCATGCCATGCAATGGCTGCAAGGCAGGTTTGCGCTAACGGACTGCGATTGCGCGGCGCTATGGGTGGATTCGTGCCCAAATCGACGTGCCGATGTGTCGATGTCTACCCGTTTTGCCGTGTGCGCGGAAAAGCGGCAGGATTTCTGGTGAGACATCCGCGGATCGCTCAAACGGAAAACGGGCGTTTCCCGGCCCCCTCAGTCGTCCGACCTGTAGTCCGACCGGTCAAGCCCATGTCTTTGCATCTTCTCGTAAAGCGCCTTGCGGCTCAGGCCAAGCGCCTCGTAGGTGGCCTTCACGCTGCCGCCATGGGCCGCGAGCGTCGCTGCGATCAGCGTCTTCTCATGGGCCGCCATGCGATCGGAGAGCGCGCGGGGGGCCGGACCGCCGAGCGCTTCGGGGCCGTCATCGATGTCGAGCCCCAGTGCCACGCGTTCGGCGGCATTGCGCAGCTCGCGCACATGCCCGGGCCAGTCGCGCGCGGCGATATCGCTCAGCGCATCGCCCGAGACCTCCGGCACCGGCCGTCCGGCGCGGCGGCAGGCGTCGGTCAGGAGCCTCAGGAACAGAAGCGGGATGTCCTCGCGTCGCGCGTCGAGTCCGGGCATCCGGACGGTCACCACGTTCAGCCGGTAGAGCAGGTCGGCGCGGAAACTGCCCTCCGTCGCCGCCGCGCCCAGGTCGCGCTTTGAGGCCGCGATGAAACGCAGGTCGAGCGGCACCGCCTCGTTCGAGCCCAGGCGTGTCACCTCCCGGTTCTGCACCACGTGCAGGAGCTTCGCCTGCAGCGCCAACGGCAGGCTGTCGATCTCGTCGAGAAAGACGGTGCCGCCGCGGGCGTGCTCGAACTTGCCGTAGCGGGGCCGGGTGGCGCCGGGAAAGGCGCCGCTCTCATGGCCGAAGAGCTCGCTTTCGATCAGGTCCGCGGGCAGGGCGGCGCAGTTGATCTGGACGAAGGGTCGCTCGGCCCGGTTGCCCGCCTCGTGCAGGGCGCGGGCGGCGAGTTCCTTGCCGGTGCCGGTCGGCCCCTCGATCAGCACGTCGGCATCGGTCGCGGCGACCGCGCGCAGGTGTCGACGCAGCGCGCGCATGGGCGCGCTCTGGCCGTGCAGGCGGGCCGCGATCGGGTCGTCGGCTTCCGCATCGCCGGATGCGGCGGCGCGCAGCGCGCGGTTCTCCAGCGTCAGCCGCCGCTTGTCGAGCGCCCGGCGCACGGTCTCCACCAGCCGCGCGGGCGCATAGGGTTTCTCGATGAAATCATAGGCGCCCTGCCGCATCGACCGGACGGCGAGGTCCACGTCGCCATGCCCGGTGACGACGATCACCGGCAGGTCCGGGTCGCGCGCCAGCGCTTCGTTCATCAGCGCGATACCGTCCATGCCGGGCATCCGGATATCGGTGACGAGAACACCGGGAAAGGTCGTGCTCAGATGCGGCAGCGCCTCCGCCGCCCCGGCGCAGAGGCGGGTCTCGAGATCGTCGAGCGCCAGCGCCTGACCCGCGGCCGCGCGCAAATCCTCTTCGTCGTCGACGAAGAGCACGGGGCCGAGGCCATGTCCGGCCGTGGTGGCGTGATCGCTCATTCCGCGGCGAGCCCTGTGTCGGGACCCTTGTCGGGGCCCGTATCGGGGCCCGTGTCCCGTCCGGAGGCGATCGGTCCCGGCATCCGGCGCAGTGTCACGGTGAACACCGCCCCGCCATCGGCTGCGTTGGCCGCCGACAGCGTGCCGTCGAAATCGCGGATGATGTTGTAGGAGATCGACAGGCCCAGCCCCATGCCCTTGCCCGGGTCCTTGGTGGTGAAGAACGGATCGAAGGCCTGCGCCAACGCCGCCTCCGACAGGCCGTGGCCGCGGTCGCGTACCGAGATTGCGCAGGTCCCTTCGGTCGCCGTGCCATCGGTCTCGACTCTGATCCCGATATCCTTGGCCTCCTGGCGCTCCATGGCGTCGAGCGCGTTCGAAATCAGGTTCACGATCACCTGCTGCAGGCGCACGCGGCCGCCCATGACCCAAAGGTCCGGCCCGGGGGCTTCGTAGTCGATCCGCGCTGCGCTTGCCTGCAGCCGGGGCGCCATCAGTTCGAGCGCGTCGTCGATCACCGCGGCGACGGGGATGGGGCCGGTCTTGTCCTGCGGTCGACGCGCGAAGTTGCGCAGATGCTTGGAGATCGCCGCCATCCGGTCGGCCATGGCCGAGATCCGGCCCACATTGTCCCGCGCCTCGGCCAGACGGCCCCGCGCGAGGAACGTGCCGGCATTGTCCGCAAAGGCCTTCACCGCCGCCAGCGGCTGGTTGAACTCGTGACTGAGCGCCGCCGACATCTGGCCGAGTGCCGCGAGCTTGCCCGCCTGCACCAGCTCGGCCTGGGTGCGGCGCAGGCGCGCCTCGGTGGCCCGGCGTTCCTCGACCTCGGCGCGCAGCAGCGCGTTGGCGGCGTCGAGATCGCGCGTGCGGTCCTGAACGCGCGCCTCCAGCTCGGCCTGGGCGCTGCGCTGCCGCTCGATCCGTTCCATCAGCTGCGCGCGCCGCTGCAGCGCCACGGCCGCCAGAAGCGCGCCGACCGCCACCAGCAGCACCGCGATCCCCAGCGCCGTCCAGGCCTGCGCGATCGCGGGCGCCGTGGGTGTCAGGATCGACACCCGCCATGCAGGGGCCGCGATCAGCATGGTCTGGGACACGAACTCTTCCGGGACGTCATCCGCGCCGGTCACCGTCAGCAGGTCCATCGCATCGTTCAGCGGCGCCCTGCGCGCATTGAGCGGCGCCAGTGTGCCCGGCGGGTATTGCCGTGTCCGGGCTATGGTCTCGATCGCGGCTTCGGGCACCGGACCCAGCGTGCGGAAATGCCAGTCGGCCCGGTCCGACAGGAACACCACGTTGCTTGTGTCGGTGACGACGATGGTGCTTTCGGCATTGGCCCAAGTCTCTTCGAACCGATCGAGGCTGATCTTCACGGCCACCACGCCCAGAAGCTCGGTCCGGTCGATCACCGGAGCGGCGAAGAAATAACCGCGCTGGTTCGAGGTGGTGCCCAGCGCGTGGAACCGTCCCAGCCCGTCGGAGATGGCGTCGGTGAAATAGGGCCGGAATTCGAAGGACCGCCCAAGGAACGACCAGTCCGAGCGGTAGTTGGAGGTGGCCACCGTGCGGCCCTGCAGGTCCATCACATAGATATCGGACACATCGAGCGACAGGGCGCTCTGGCGCAGAAGCTCGTTGGTGAACGGCACGAGGCCGGAATTTTCCGGGTCGCGCAGAAGCTGCGCGAGGATCGGGCGCTCGGCGATCAGCGCGGGCAGCGCCTCGGTCCGTTCCAGGACGCCGCGCAGCACTTCGGTGGCCAGCCGCAGCGTGGCGGTGTCGGCCTGTCCGGCGCGGTTCAGGTAATGGGCCTCCAGCCTCGGCTGGGCGAAGGCCGTGACCGCAACGGCCAGCGCCAGCACCCCCCAAAGCCCGAGCCGAAGGCCGGCGGGCCGCGGGGTGGCGGCGGCTGTCCCGGGGGTGACCATGTGTGTGACCCTGTCCATCGAGGGCGGAGTATGGCCGGGCGTGACGGTTCTTTCCAGAGCGCGTGCAAGCGGCACCCGCGCCAAGCTTTCTCTGGCGGGTCGCCCGCGTCCGGGGCTATCGTCGCGCGGCGGGCCGACATCCGGAGAACACGAGATTACCAGACCGAGCGTGACCATGACGGCGGCGATGGCGCTGGCGCTTTCCGCCACCGCCGCCGTGGCGCAGGCCCCCTCCTGCGGCGGGCTGGGGGCGGGCGGCGACTGGATCGCGGGCAATCGGGCGGCCTCCGATATCGCGACGGCGGCCGAGGCCCTGACGCGCGAGGCGCAGGAGGTGCCGAGGAACGGGGAGGTCGTGACGCTCTTTTCCCTCAGCGAGGACATGGTGGTGCGGCTCGAGGCGCGTGCAGGTGACATGGGCGGCGATCCGGTGCTGGAACTTTACGACGCGGTCGGCGGGATGGTCGTGACCGATGACGATTCCGGCGGAATGCTCGACGCCCGCGCCGAGACGGAGCTTCAGGCGGGCGACTACTGCCTGCTTGTGCGTGGTTTCGCCGACAGCTCGCTGACCGCCGACATCCGCGTGGGGCGGCTGGAGCACCCGGCCCTGACCGAAGGCCTGATCGGTGGGTTCTTCGACCCCGAAGGTGGCGCGGATGGGCCCGACTTCGTAGGCATCCAGCCCTGCCTGCCCACGACCGAGGCGACTCCTCTGACCCGGGGTCCGATCGATGCCGCGCTGGCGCAGGGCGGGGCGCAGGCCACCGATACGGTGACCGGCACGTCCTATTGGCGTTTCACGCTCGACCAGCCGCAGGGCCTGTCGCTGCGCGCGGCCAACGAGGCCGCCGATCCCTATATCTACCTCTTCGACGGCACCGGCGCGCTGATCGCGGAGAACGACGATTACGAAAGTCTCAATTCGCGAATCGACATCACCACGCCACTTGCCGCCGGGACCTATTGCGTGGGCATGCGGGCGCTCTCCGATCCCGATCTGCCCATCATGTTGTCGGTGCTGCCCTTTGACGCGGAGGCCGCCCAGGCCGAGACCATCGCGGCGGGCGAGGCCGCGCCCCCGCTCGACGGGTCATGGCCGGTTCGCGCGATGGGGCTGCTGCCGCCGGTCACGGTGCGCGACCTCCGCGTCGCGGGCACGCGGGCGGAATGGCTGTCTTTCGAGATCGGGGCACCCACCGTGCTGCTGATCGACGCGGTCGGGCTGAGCGATTCCGATCCGGTGTTGATCCTCTACGACGCGGAGGGGACCGAGATCGCCTATAACGACGACGCCAACGGCACGCTCAACAGCCAGATCCTGATCCGACTCGACCCCGGTCTCTACCTTCTGGCCGTGCGGCAGTTTTCCGACGCGAACCAGGGCACCATCCGGCTGACGACGGAGCGTTTCATGCGCGCGACGGACTAGGTCTCAGGCAGCATCCAGCGCCGCGATGATGGCGCCGAAATCCGACGCCTTCAGCGAGGCGCCGCCCACCAGCGCGCCGTCGACGTTGGAAACGGCGAAGATCTCGGCCGCGTTTCCGGGCTTGACCGAGCCGCCATAAAGCAGGCGTACCGACCGCCCCACGCCGTCGCCGAAGCGCGCCACGAGTCGTGCGCGAATGAAATCGTGGACCTCGCCGATCTGGTCCGTGGTGGGTGTCCGCCCGGTGCCGATGGCCCAGACGGGCTCATAGGCGATCACGAGGCTTTCGCCGGTCACGAGGTCGGGGACGGACCCCGCCAGCTGTCCCGAGATGATGTCGAGCGTGTTGGAGGCGTCGCGCTCGGTCTCGGTCTCGCCCACGCAGACGATGACCCTGAGGCCCGCCTGCAGCACGGCGCGGGCCTGCGCACGGATGTCCTCGTCGCACTCGCAATGATCGGCGCGGCGCTCGGAGTGTCCGGCGATGACGTATCGCGCGCCCGCATCCGCCAGCATGGCGGCTGACAGATCACCGGTATGCGCGCCCGCTGCTTCCGGATGACAGGCCTGCGCGCCCACGGCCACCGGTCCGCCCGCCGCGCGGGCCGCCATGGGCGCGATCAGGGTCGCGGGTGGGCAGATCAGCACCTCGGACCGCGGTTCGGGATGCATGGCGATGAGCGCGTCGACCTCCGCAAGATCGGCGTTCAGCCCGTTCATCTTCCAGTTTCCGGCGGCCAGTTTGACGCGCATCGCGATACTCCTTTCTGGGGCGGATCGGCTCCTGCACCGGCATGGCAAGGAAGGCTCCGCCCGTCAACTCCGGGCGGGACGTGCGGCAAGTGGCGCAGCTGTTTGCGCGGTCAATCAGGCGGCGCCCCTTTACCGCGGCCGCTTATTCCTTATATAATCGGTCGGAAATCAGGCAAAGACGCCCGCAGGCAAAGGCTCCGTTGCAATGTCCCAGACCCCCGAGATGATGGAAGGCGCGCCGCTCATCCGGCCGTCGAGCACCGGCCATCCGCTCTATGACACCGTCGTGGAGGCCTGCCGGTCGGTCTACGACCCCGAGATTCCGGTCAATATCTTCGATCTCGGGCTGGTCTACACGATCGATATCGCCGACGACAACGCGGTGACGGTCATCATGACGCTGACAGCGCCGGGATGCCCCGTCGCCGGCGAGATGCCGGGCTGGGTCGCCGACGCGATCGAGCCGCTCGAAGGCGTGAAACATGTCGACGTGGAGCTGACCTGGGATCCGCCCTGGGGCATGGACATGATGTCGGACGAGGCGCGGCTGGAACTCGGGTTCATGTGATCGCCCGTGACGGCGGACATGGCCGAGACGATCGCCGCACTGTTTCTTGCGCATGTGCTGGCCGATTACGTTCTGCAGACACGATGGATGGTGGTGACCAAGCGTGGGGCGGGATTCGCCGCGCATATCGCGCTGGTGTTCGCGACCGCGGTGGCCTGTCTGGGGCAGATTTCGGTCGCCGTGGTCCTCGTGACCTTCGTGCATCTGGTGATCGATGCGGCCAAGACCATTCTCATGCCGGACCGGCTCTGGAGCTATCTGGCCGATCAGGGGCTGCACATCCTGTCGATCGTCGCCGTGGGCGCGCTGTTTCCCGGCGCGTGGCAGGCGGGGCTCTGGGCCGATGCCGTACCGCAAGCGACGCCGGAGGCTCTGGCGATGCTCGCGGGCCTCGTCTTCGCCATCCGGGCAGGACATTTCGCCATCGCCGTCTACATCGCGTCGCCGCCGGTGCCCGGCGCAGACGGCATGACCGCACGGCACGGGGCGCTCATCGGCGGTCTGGAGCGTGCGGCGGTTTTCGCGGCAGTGCTGGGCGGCGTCGCGGCGCTATCGCTCGTGATTCTGGCCGCCAAGGCGGGTCTCTGGTGGTCGCGGGATGGAGCGTCCGCTCCCGGTCGGGAGCGGGCAGTCGCCGCCACACTGGCCAGTTTCGCCTGGGCGCTTGCCGCGGCTTACGCCACGCGGGCGCTGATTGCGATGCTGTGACGCGACAGACCTTGAGCCAGGGGGCCCGCATCCCTACACTGTAAGGGCAGAGGAAAGGACAGACCCATGTTCGGAATTCCCGGCAAACAGGCCGTCAGCATCACCCCGGCGGCCGCCGCACAGATCGCGAAGCTCATGGCGCGCGACGACACGCAGGGCTTGCGCATTGGTGTCAAGAAGGGCGGCTGCGCTGGCATGGAATACACCATGGATTACGTCACCGAGATCGACCCCAACGACGAGGTGGTCGAACAAGGCGGCGCACGGATCATGATCGCGCCCATGGCGCAGATGTTCCTCTTCGGCACCGAGATCGACTATGAAACCTCGCTGCTGGAGTCGGGGTTCAAGTTCCGCAATCCGAACGTCACCGACGCCTGTGGCTGCGGCGAGTCGATCAAGTTCAAGGATGTCGAGGAACTGGAGGCAGAGCAGGCGGCGGCGCGTCAGTGAGCCCGACGCTCGTCGGCCTCGCCGTCCTTGGTCTCATGATGGTGCTGGCGCTCCGGGCCGACCGGAGGCTTGCCCCGGGCCGCGCTATGCTTCCGATGAATTTCGCCCCGGACGGGACCGTTATCCGGCATGCGCCGCGGCGCATCGCGCTGTGGTTCATGCCGGCGCTGGGCGTAGTCGTTTTCGTTCCTCTCGCGCTTTTCGCACCCGGCACGCCCGGCGCGCTCATCGCCGCAACGGCGCTTCTGTCGGGCCAGCTCTTTTTTCATTGGCTGATCGGACGTACGGCGTGAGCGTGTCCGCCGAGCAGATCGAAGCCGCGCGCGACCTCTTCTCGGGCCTCGGAGATATCACGACCCGCAAGATGATGGGCGGTCTCTGCCTCTATCACGAGGACACGATCTTCGCGATCCTGATGGCCGACGGTGGCCTGTTCCTGAAGGGGCAGGGTGCTTTCGTGGCCGAGCTCGAGGCCGCCGGCTGCACGCAGTGGTCCTACCAGCGCAAGGGCAGGGACAAACCTACCCGCATGGCCTACTGGACCTTGCCCGAGGCGGCGGTCGACGACCCGGACCTCGCCTGCGACTGGGCTGGCCGCGCGCTCGCGCATCTCTGAGCCGCGGGACTTGCCGCGCCGCGCGAAACAGGCCAAGGGGTCGGCATGACCGACCGTTTTTCCTTCACGCTCAACGCCACCTCGGGCAAGGCGCGCGGCGGCGTCATCGCGACGCCAAGGGGCGAGATCCGCACCCCCGCCTTCATGCCCGTGGGCACCGCCGGCACCGTCAAGGCCATGCTGCCCGAAAGCGTGGCGGCGACCGGCGCCGACATCCTTCTGGGCAACACCTATCACCTTATGCTGCGCCCGACCGCCGAGCGCATCGCACGGCTGGGCGGGTTGCACCGTTTCATGAACTGGTCGGGCCCGATCCTGACCGACTCGGGCGGCTTTCAGGTGATGAGTCTGGCCGAGTTGCGCAAGCTGACCGAAGAGGGGGTGACCTTCCGCTCCCATATCGACGGCTCGCGCCACATGCTCAGCCCCGAAAGGTCCATGGAGATCCAGCGGCTTCTGGGCTCCGACATCGTGATGTGTTTCGACGAATGCCCCGCGCTGCCCGCCTCCGACGAGGACGTCGCGCGCGCCACGCGGTTGTCGATGCGGTGGGCGGAACGGTCGAAGGCGGCCTTCGGCGACCGGCCCGGCCATGCGCTTTTCGGCATCCAGCAGGGCGGCGTGACGCGGGAGCTTCGCGCCGAAAGCGCCGAGAGGCTTCGCGAGATCGGCTTCGACGGCTACGCGGTCGGTGGCCTCGCCGTGGGCGAAGGGCAGGAGGCGATGTTCGGTGTGCTCGACTACGCGCCCGACATGCTGCCCCGGGATCGCCCCCGCTACCTGATGGGCGTGGGCAAGCCCGACGACATCGTGGGGGCCGTCGCGCGCGGCATCGACATGATGGACTGCGTTCTGCCGTCGCGCTCGGGGCGGACGGGGCAGGCCTTTACCCGGCGCGGCGTGGTCAACATCAAGAACGCGCGCCATGCCGACGATCCGAGGCCCCTGGACGAGGATTGCACCTGTCCCGCCTGCCGGGGCTACAGCCGCGCCTATCTTCACCACGTGTTCCGCGCGGGCGAGATCATCTCGTCGATGCTGCTGACATGGCACAACCTACACTACTACCAGGACCTCATGGCGGGCATGCGGGAGGCGATCGCGCAAGACCGCTTCGCCGAATTCGAGGCGGCGTTCCATGCGGCGCGGTCCGAGGGTGATATCCCACCGCCCTGAGGGGTCGTTTTCCCAAAGGACAATGCGCGCTTTCCGTTCTTCGAAAAGAAAAGGCCCGCCGGAGGATGAAGAACCGGCGGGCCAGTCGGGCAGGACCAGGGGTTGACCTGCCCGGATCAGGGTAGTCGTCTCTGACGGACCCGGAGGCAGCCGAAATGCGGCCCCTTGGCACCTTCTTCTTGCAACGCCGGCAGAATGGCCGTTCTCCCGTTGCCGAAGGCGCCTCACATCCACCACGCCCGTGAGACATAAATAGTTTGCATGTGAAAATGTTGCCTGTGTTTGATATGGATCAATTCGCGTCCGATCCGCCGAGAAAACCTGTGGGTAGCCGCTTGGCGCCGCGGCCCGCCCACCACTTCGCCATTGTTCCCGACTGCGACGGCGGGCACAGTGTCCACCGGGCGCAGGTCACGGCCGTCGGCGGTTGAAACCGGCACACAAACGCCCCAAATCAGGGACCATAAGGGGAGGCCCGTGCGGCTGCCGTATGAACGGGGTCCGAGGTTTCCTGCCAAGACATCGAGGAAGGCAAAATGCCACAGAGCAACGTCACCTATCCGGTTCTGCCGCTGCGCGACATCGTGGTTTTTCCCCACATGATCGTGCCGCTTTTCGTTGGCCGGGAGAAATCCGTCCGCGCCCTCGAGGAGGTGATGCAGGACGACAAGCAGATTCTCCTGTCGAGCCAGCTTGATCCGGCTGTCGACGACCCCACCCATGACGGCATCTACCGGCACGGCGTGCTGGCCAATGTGCTGCAGCTTCTGAAACTGCCCGACGGCACCGTGAAGGTGCTGGTGGAAGGCCGCGCGCGCGTGGTCATCGAGGATTTCGTCGACAACGACGCCTTTTTCGAGGCGACGGCGACGGAGCTGGAGGAGGAAGAGGGCGACCCGGAGGCCATCACGGCGCTGACGCGGTCGGTCGCCGAGGAGTTCGAGAAATACGCCAAGGTCAAGAAGAACGTCCCCGAGGACGCTCTGACCTCCGTGTCGGAGACCACCGACCCGGCCAAGCTCGCCGACCTCGTGTCGGGGCATCTGGGCATCGAGGTGGCGCAGAAGCAGGAGCTTCTGGAAACGCTCGACATCTCCAAGCGGCTGGAGAAGGTCTATGGCCTGATGCAGGGCGAAATGTCGGTGCTGCAGGTCGAGAAGAAGATCAAGACGCGCGTGAAGTCCCAGATGGAGCGCACGCAGCGCGAATATTACCTCAACGAACAGATGAAAGCGATCCAGCGCGAGCTGGGCGACGGCGAGGATGGCGGCGAGGTCGCCGAACTCGAGGAGCGGATCGCGGCCACGAAGCTGTCGAAGGAGGCACGCGAAAAGGCCGAGGCCGAGCTGAAGAAGCTCAAGTCCATGTCGCCAATGTCCGCCGAGGCGACCGTGGTGCGCAATTATCTCGACTGGATGCTGTCGATCCCGTGGGGCGTGAAATCGCGCACCAAGAAGGACCTCGGCCGCGCGCAGGAGGTGCTCGACGACGACCACTACGGCCTCGAGAAGGTCAAGGAGCGGATCGTCGAATACCTCGCCGTGCAGCAGCGCTCGAAGAAGCTGAAGGGGCCGATCCTCTGCCTCGTCGGCCCTCCGGGCGTGGGCAAGACGTCGCTCGGCAAGTCGGTGGCCAAGGCAACGGGACGCGAGTTCATCCGCATCAGCCTCGGCGGCGTGCGGGACGAATCCGAGATCCGCGGCCACCGCCGGACCTATATCGGCTCCATGCCCGGCAAGATCATCCAGGCGCTGAAGAAGGCCAAGACCACCAATCCGCTGATCCTGCTCGATGAGATCGACAAGATGGGCCAGGATTTCCGGGGCGACCCGGCCTCGGCCATGCTCGAGGTGCTGGACCCGGAACAGAACTCGACCTTCTCGGATCATTACCTCGAGGTGGAATACGACCTCTCGAACGTGATGTTCATCACGACGGCGAACTCCTACAACATGCCGGGCCCGCTTCTGGACCGCATGGAGATCATCCCGCTCGCCGGCTATACCGAGGACGAGAAGCGCGAGATCGCCAAGCGGCATCTCTTGCCCAAGCAGATCAAGAACCACGGTCTGAAGGACAAGGAGTTCCGCCTGACGGACGCGGCGCTTCTCGACGTGATCCGCTACTACACCCGCGAGGCGGGGGTGCGGAACCTCGAGCGGGAACTGGCACGGATCGCGCGCAAGGCGCTGACCAAGATCCTCAAGAAGGAGGTCGAGACCGTCGAGGTCACGCCCGACAATCTCGAGGGCATGCTGGGCGTGCGCCGCTTCAAGTACGGGCTGGCCGAGAAGGAGGACCAGATCGGTGTCGTGACGGGGCTGGCATGGACCTCCGTGGGCGGTGACCTTCTGTCGATCGAGGCGCTGCGCCTGCCGGGCAAGGGCCGCATGAAGACGACCGGCACGCTGGGCGACGTGATGAAGGAGTCGATCGATGCGGCGGCGTCCTACGTGCGCTCCATCGCGCCCCGGATCGGGGTGAAGCCGCCCCGGCTCGACCGGTGGGACATCCACGTCCACGTTCCCGAGGGCGCGACGCCCAAGGACGGGCCGAGCGCGGGGATCGCCATGGTGACCTCCATCGTCTCGGTCCTGACCCAGACGCCCGTGCGCAAGGACATCGCCATGACCGGCGAGGTGACGCTGCGCGGCAACGTCCTGCCCATCGGCGGCCTCAAGGAAAAGCTTCTCGCGGCGCTGCGCGGCGGGATCACGACGGTGCTCATCCCGCAGGACAACGAAAAGGACCTGACCGAGATCCCCGACAACGTGAAGGATGGGCTGACGATCATCCCCGTCTCGCATGTCAGCGAGGTTCTCGAGGCGGCGCTGGTGTCCAAGCCCCAGGCCATCGACTGGGACGAGGAGGCCGAAGAGGCCGCCGCGGCACAGACGAAGCTGGAAGGCGGCGGCGAGGGCGCGATCGCGCACTGACGCCACAAGGTAGAATGAAGGAAACCCGCCGCAGGATATCGCGGCGGGTTTCTTTTTGCGTGGGCCTTGGCGCGTCGGCGGTCTTGGGCTCCGCGCGAAAAACGCGCCCGACCCGCCGCGGTCAGCCGTGGGTGACGGCAGCCACCATGATCAGGAACAGGATCGGCACGAGGATGCCGCCGTTCGAGGCCGAGGTGTCTTCGATGATGACGGCGGGCTCCATGGCGGGAGCCATGCCGCCGGCCTGGGCCGGTCCGGAGAAGGTTGCAGTGACGAGGGCGAGGCTGAGTGCGGTTGCGGCAGCAATACGTTTCATGAGGTCAATCCTTGGCAGCTTGCGTATCGACATGACCGGGAGGCCTGCAGACGACCCCCGGCGTCGCGTCCACATTTCTTCAAATCAAGCGACGGCACAACATGTCGGCGGAGAAATGCCGACGCCGAGTCACTGATTTGCCACGCCTCCGCCGTGTTGCGTGTCCGCGAGGGCACGGTTCTTCCCGAAATCGCAAATGTCGCGTTGCGGGACGCCTTGAACGCATCGACCGGACCGGGAGCCTGTGGATAAATCTGGGGAGTTCGATTCCGTTGACCAGTCCCGAGGCCCGAGTATGCGTGCGATCACCCGTCGTTCCTTTCTGTTGAGCGCTGGCGCGGGACTGGCTGCACCCTTCCTGGCGGGTCGCGCCGAGGCCATGCCCTTCGTCGAGGCGAGCTTTCCGCGCCGTGGCGACATTACAACGGGCATGCAGGCGACGGTGACACGCATCGCAATGGACCAGCCCCTGGTCGCGCTGACCTTCGATGACGGCCCGCATCCGACGCTCACGCCGCAGCTGCTGGACTTCCTTGCGGTCAACAATATCCGCGCGACCTTCTACCTGATCGGGAGCCGCGTGGCGCACCATCCGCAACTGGCCGCGCGCATCGCCGCCGAAGGCCATGAGATCGGCAATCACACCTGGTCGCATCCCAGCCTCTTCGGCCATTCCGACGCGTCGGTCCTGTCGCAGATCGACCGTGCGAACGAGGCGGTGCTTCAGGCCACCGGCCGACTGCCGGTCACAATGCGCCCGCCCTACGGCAACTTCCACCCGGGCCAGCGGCTGATGCTGCACCGGATGCGCGGCATGCCCACGGTGCTGTGGTCGGTCGACCCCGAGGACTGGCGGCGCCCGGGCAGTTCCGTGGTCGCCAGCCGCATCGTGAGCCAGAGCCACCCGGGCGCCGTCGTGCTGGCCCATGACATCCATGGTCCGACCATCCGTGCGATGCCGGCGACCGTGTCGGGCCTGTACACGCGCGGTTTTCGCTTCGTGACGGTGTCCGAGTTGATCGGCTGGCCACGGTGGGACCAGCGCCGCCTGCGTGCCTCGGCAGGGGGGCAGCGAAGCTGAGAGGCGACTACTCAACCCCTTTCCGGCCGGACTGGATCGATCGGGCCGGTTCGGATAGGTTGTCTACAAGGCGGAAACAATAAATGCCGCAATCCGAGGATCGGAGCAGGACAATGGCGACGCGCACGAAAACCCCCGCACCCGTTAAACCGGCGACACCGCCCGCGCGCGGTGCATCTGCCGCGAAGGCCAAGGCACCGGCATCCAAGGCACGGGCTTCCAAGGCACCAGCTTCCAAGGCACCGGCTTCCAGGGCACCGGCCGAAACGCATGTGCCGAAGGCGGTCGACGCGGCCCCCGCATCCGAACCTGTCGTGACGGAGCGCGCCCGGCGTGGCGATCTTCTGGACGCACTGGCCGAGCGCAGCCCGATGCGCCGGGCTGACCTCAAGGTGATGATGGAGCTGGTGCTCGAGGAAATGGGCAAGCTGCTCGACGACGGCGACGAGGTCGTGCTTCCCCCTCTGGGCAAGCTCGCCGTGAAAAAACGCGTGGAACGCCCTGGCGGCGACATGCTGACGATCAAGCTCAAGCGCCTGACGCCCGAGCGCACCGGGGACTGAGACGCGCCCCGCGAAGCCTGCGCGCGCCGGGTCGCGGTATTCGTGCCGAAGCCCCTTGCGAAGCGCGGACGGCATCGCTAAACCGCGCCCACCCGGCGGGTGATTAGCTCAGTGGTAGAGCGCTTCGTTCACATCGAAGATGTCGGGGGTTCAAATCCCTCATCACCCACCATTCCCTCCGCCGCCTTGCCCGGCATTCGTGAACGCTGGCAGCCATGAGCAGGCACTATCCCCCCCTCTACATCCTTCGCCACGGCGAGACGGAATGGAACCGCTCCGGTCGGCTGCAGGGCCATCTGGATTCCCCCCTGACCGCGCTTGGCCGGCGGCAGGCCGAGGCGCAGAACGCCCTCCTGAAATGTCACGCGCCCGCCGATGCCGTGGCGATCAGCAGCGACAGCGCACGTTCGGTTTTGACCGCACGGATCGCGCTTGCCGGGTTGGACCTCCCGCTGTCGCGCGATGCGCGCCTGCGGGAGGTCGCGCTTGGCGACTGGCAGGGCATGACGCTGGACGAGATCCAGCGCGACTGGGGCTTTCTCATCGAGGGTCGCGATCCGTTCGACTGGAAATTCGACGCGCCCGGCGGCGAAAGCCTTGCCGATCTGGCCGCGCGCGCGCGCGCCGTGCTGGACGGGCTCGCCGGCCCCACGGTGATCGTCACCCATGGCCTGACCTCCCGCGTGCTGCGCTGTCTCGCGTTGGGCCGGTCGCCCGCGGACCTCGGTGAAGTGCCGGGCGGGCAGGGGGTGGTGCATGTGGTGGAGAATGGCACGGCGCGGGTTCTGAGCGCCTGAGCCGTCGCCTTCGCCCTTGCCAGAGAAAAACCGGCGGTCTAAGACGCGGTCCGGCGGGTGATTAGCTCAGTTGGTAGAGCGCTTCGTTTACACCGAAGATGTCGGGAGTTCGAGTCTCTCATCACCCACCAGTCCCTGCCCGGCGGTGTCTGACGACAGGGTCCGGCGGGCCGGCATGCTCCGTCTTTTGTGCAGGACGTAACGGATTTTCAGAATTCCGGGCGATCTGCGCGCATGCGCGCGGACATTTTGAGGAGGTGGCCGATTGGTCACGCGCCATGGGGCCTTTATGTGTCCCGCATGGCGTGGCCTTCGCCACATCCGGAAGGAGAGCCTCCCTTGAGCTGGAACCCCGCCCTCGATCCCGATTGCCCGACGGGCGATGTGGTCGATGCCATCGAGACCCTGATCGTACCACGCGCGCGCGATCTCGGCGATTTCGAGGTGCGCCGCGCCTTGCCCGCACCCAAGCGACAGATGGTCGGCCCGTTCATCTTTTTCGATCAGATGGGCCCGGCCGAGTTCATCACGGGCCAAGGTGTCGATATCCGGCAGCATCCTCATATCGGGCTGGCCACCGTGACCTACCTGTTCGACGGGCGGTTTCACCACCGCGACAGCCTCGGGACCGACCAGTGGATCGAACCGGGTGCCGTCAACCTGATGACGGCGGGTCACGGGATCACGCATTCCGAGCGGATCGACGGCGAGATGCTGCGCCAGCCCTACAGGCTTTCGGGGATCCAGACATGGCTCGCGCTGCCCGAGGGGGCGGAGGACGGACAGCCCGCCTTCGTCCATGCCGGGAAGGAGCGGTTGCCGATGCTGGAGGGAGAGGGCAAGCGCCTGCGCCTGATCCTCGGGACAGCCTATGGCGAACGCGCGCCGGTGCCGACGGCGTCCGAGATGTTCTATCTCGACGCGATGCTCGCGCCGGGAGCGCGCCTGCCGCTGCCGGATGATCACGAGGATCGCGGCGCCTATGTCTTTTCGGGCGAGGTCGCCATCGCGGGCGAGCGTTTCGGCGCGGGACGGATGATGGTGTTCCGCCCCGGCGATCGGGTGTCGATGACGGCGGGGGCGCAGGGCGCGCGGGTCATGCTTCTGGGCGGCGCGACGCTGGAGGGGCCGCGCTACATCTGGTGGAACTTCGTCGCCTCCTCCAGGGAGCGCATCGAGGCGGCCAAGGAGGCGTGGCGCGAGGGCGACTGGGCGCACGGGGGCTTTCAGCTTCCGCCGACGGACAACGCGGAGTTCATCCCGCTGCCGGACCGCTGAGGGAACGGTTCGGCTTGTGGCGCGGCACGGGTTGCGCCACGGTTCCGGCCATGGTCACCGCTTCCGCCCCGGTTCAGAGCGCGCCGCGCGCGATCGCCTTCATCCTTGCAGGCATGGTCTGCATCTCGCTCAACGACATGCTGATCAAGCTGCTGTCCGACGGCTATCCGCTGCACCAGATGGTCTTTGTCCGCTCGGCCATCGGGATCGCGGTAAGCCTTGTCATTTTGCAGATGGAGGGTGGCCTGCGCCTGCTCAGGACCGAGCGCCCGATGCTGCACGCCTTGCGCGCGGGCTTCATCGTCGTGGCGAACATGCTGTTTTTCCTTGCGCTTTCGGTGATGCCGCTGGGCGCGGCGACGGCGCTGTTCTTCGTGGCGCCGCTCTTCATCACGCTTCTGGCGATCCCGGTTCTGGGCGAGCCCGTGGGCCGGCATCGTCTGGCGGCGGTGGCCGTCGGGCTTGTCGGCGTGGCGATCATGGCAGCGCCCGGTGTGGATTTGGGCGACGTGCCGCGATGGGCGCTGGCCCTGCCGGTGCTGGCGGCGGCGTGCTACGCGGGCATGCAGGTGCTCACGCGCAAGCTCGGCGCGCGCTCCGCGGCCTCGGCCATGGCGATCTACATCCAGGGAGCGTTCATCCTCGTCAGTCTCGGCTTCTGGGCCGTCGCCGGCGACGGGCGGTATGCTGCCGGGTTCGATGGTGGGCCGATGGAATTCCTGTTGCGGGCCTGGATCGGGCCCCGGCCGGGTGACATCTGGATCTTCGTTCTGCTGGGGTTTCTCTCGGCCGGGATCGGCTATTCGCTGAGCCAGGCCTACAGGCTGGGCACGGCCTCGGTGGTGGCTTCCTACGAATACGTGGCCCTGCCGCTGGCGATTTTCTGGGGCTGGCTGATCTTCGGCGAGATCCCGGGGGCGGCGATCTGGCTGGGCACGGCACTGATCGCGGGGGCGGGCCTTTACGTCTTCGCGCGGGAGCGGGCGCGGGACCGCGTACTGGCCTCGGCGGCGCCTGTCCGGCGGGGGTAGGGAGCGGGCGAAAAAACGTCCCGCACGGGCGTCGAGCCCGCTTGACTATGCCGAACGGTGGCAATAGACCACGCGTCACGCCGGGGCGACCCGGTGGATGCGCGGTTGTAGCTCAGTTGGTTAGAGTACCGGCCTGTCACGCCGGGGGTCGCGGGTTCGAGCCCCGTCAACCGCGCCATTCATCTTCATTTTTGTATGCGAGTGCCCTTCGGGCCGCTTGAGCGGGTGGTTTGCGCTACCGCCCTTCGGGCTGCTTGAGCGCGTGTTTTGCGCGCTGGACCTCGGCTGTCATGCGCGGATGTCCGGGTTGCAGTGCCGGGTCATCCGGCGCCGAACAACGCGCGGGCCGTTCGCTTTTCCCGCGGCCGTGATAGTTCTGCTCCATGATCCGCGTTGCCGTCATGCTCTGCGCCCTGCTGCCCTTCGCAGACCCTGTCCGTGGACAGGAGCCTGTGAGGGTCGACCCCGCGCAGGTCCTCGCGCTGGCCGAAGAGCCGTGGCGCGACCGGCGGAGCTTTGTCGAGGCGCTCGGCGCGGTGCTGGACGGGCTGGCGCTGGAGACGCCGCGCCTGCCCGAAACGGTGCGCGGGGACGATCCGTTCCTGTGGTCGGTCACGGGCAGGTTCGGGGCGCATATGCCGGGGTTGACGTCCTCGGGCGGGATCGTTGGCTGTTCGCGCTATGGGATCGCCACGCGCGAGCGGCTGGCCGAGCGGGGGCTGTCGGACCCGTCGGTCTTTGCGATCTTCGGCGCCACCCAAGCGGCACCCGACGACGCCGAGCTCTGGCCCGAAAGCGGCGTGGCGCGGCTGGCCTGCGTGATCACCTGGAACGACAGGCGGCGGGTGGCGACCCTGGCGGAGGCGCCGGCGCGCGCGGCGCTGGAGGCGCGGTTCGACACGGTCACGCGGCGCGGCGACAGGGAGGTGCTGGGCGAGGATTGGCAAGACCGGCCGCCGCGCTTCGGCGAGGAGGGCTATCAGCTGATCGGGCGGGGCGGGGTGTCGAATTCGGTGATCGAGGTGGAAAGCGCGCGGATCGAACGGCGGGTGGCGCATCAGCAGATCCGCTTCCGGGCGTATTTGCTGAACGGCGGGATGTAGGGCCTGCAGGGGACGGGCCGTCGGGGGCATCGAGCCCCCTTCGGCCCGGTGCACGGCCCTCGGGGCCGCGCTTTTCGCGTATTTGTGGAAAGATGAAGGGGATGGGCGCGTGCGCCTATCCGCGATGTATCCAGCCACCGCCCAGGACGCGGCTGTCGTCGGGGGCGTAGAAGACGCAGGCCTGTCCGGGGCTCACGCCTTCCTCGGCCACGATCAGCTCCACCTCCGCCTCGGTGGCCGAGACGGGGCGGATGATCGCGTCGCGCGGGGGGCGCGTGGAGCGGATTTTCACCGCCACATGCCATTCCTCCTCGCTTTGCAACGGGGTGTCGCCCAGCCAGTTGATCTCGCGCACGGGCACGACGCGGGTCGACAGCGCCTCCTTCGGACCGACGACGACCCGGCGCGCGTCGGGGTCGAGCCGAACGACATAGAGCGGCTCCGCAAGACTGCCGATGCCGAGGCCCCGGCGCTGGCCGATCGTGTAGTGGATCACGCCCCGGTGTTCGCCCAGAACGGTGCCGTCCATGTCCACGATCTCGCCCGGATCGGCCGCGCCCGGACGCAGCTTCTCGATGACGGCGGCATAATCGCCGTTCGGCACGAAGCAGATGTCCTGGCTGTCGGGCTTGTCGGCCACGCTCAGCCCGTATTTCGCCGCGAGCGCGCGGGTCTCGGCCTTGGACGCGAGATGGCCCAGCGGGAAGCGCAGGTAATCGAGCTGCTCCTGCGTGGTGGAAAAGAGGAAATAGGACTGGTCGCGCGCGGCATCGGCGGCGCAGTGGAGCTCGGCCTTGGCCGGGCCCATCTTGCGCTGGATGTAGTGGCCCGTCGCCATGCAGTCGGCGTCGAGATCGCGCGCGGTCTCGAGCAGGTCCCTGAACTTCACGCGCTCGTTGCAGCGGATGCAGGGAACGGGCGTGGCGCCGGCGAGATAGCTGTCGGCAAACTCGTCGATCACCGCCTCGCGGAAGGTGTTCTCGTAATCGAGCACGTAATGGGGGAATCCCATCTCCTCGGCGACGCGGCGGGCGTCGTGGATGTCGCGGCCCGCGCAGCACGCGCCCTTCTTGGCCAGTGCCGCGCCGTGGTCATAGAGCTGCAGCGTCACGCCCACCACGTCATAGCCTTCCTCGGCCAGTTGCGCCGCCACGACCGAGCTGTCGACGCCGCCCGACATGGCGACGACGACCCGCGTCTCGGCGGGCGGCTTGGCGAAGCCGAGCGAATTGAGCGTATCGGGCCGGTCGAGCGCCATGGCGCGGGATCCTCGTGGCTGAGCGGAGGTGGAGTTCGCCGGAATATAGGAAAAACCGCCCGATCCACAAGGCGCGCGCTTACGCCGAATTAAAGTCTGTGCGTCAGGCAAATGGCGTCACGACGACGACGGCCCCGCAGAGCCGCCATGAGACGCCCCGAGAGAGACCGCCCCGAGAGAGACCGCCCCGAGAGAGACCGCCCCGAGAGAGACCGCCCCGAGAGAGACCCATGTATATCCGACGCATAAAGGGACCGCATTCGGTGACCCTGCCCGACGGCACGATCATGACCCGTGCCGATCTGCCTGCGCCCGAGACGCGGCGCTGGGTCGCCAGCCGCAAGGCCGCGGTGGTGCGTGCCGTCGATCATGGTCTGATCACCGAGGCCGAGGCGCGCGAGACATGGCATCTGTCGGCGGAGGAACTGGCCGGCTGGCGCAGGGCGGTGGGGCGTTTCGGCGTGGCGGCCCTGCGCGCGACGGCGGTTCAGCGCTATCGCGACGGGTCCTGGAATTCAGGCGAAAGCGAAAATTAATCCTATTTCGCCGATAGGTGGATTGAGTGCCCGATTATAATAGCTTTGCGCGAGTAACCAGTAGTTAACCATTTCGCCTCAGATTACGCCTCGACCATCGTGAGAATCGGAGACGTATGATGCGCGTACTGCTCGTCGAAGACGATCCTACTACGTCCAGAAGCATCGAAATGATGCTCAAACACGCGAATCTGAACGTCTACTCCACCGACCTGGGGGAGGAGGGGATCGATCTCGCGAAGCTCTATGATTACGATATCATCCTGCTGGACCTGAACCTTCCGGACATGACCGGCCACGAGGTGCTGCGCCATTTGCGCACCGCACGTGTTAATACGCCGATCCTGATCCTGTCGGGGCTCGACGATCCGGAAAACAAGCTGAAGGGCTTCGGTTTCGGCGCGGATGACTACCTGACCAAACCGTTCCACCGCGAGGAACTGGTGGCGCGCATCCACGCCATCATCCGCCGCAGCCAGGGCCATGCCCAGTCGGTGATCGAGACGGGGCGCGTGTCCGTGAATCTCGACGCCAAGACCGTGGAGGTGGAGGGGCGGCCCGTCCACCTGACCGGCAAGGAATACCAGATGCTGGAGCTTCTGAGCCTGCGCAAGGGCACCACGCTGACCAAGGAGATGTTCCTCAACCATCTTTATGGCGGCATGGATGAGCCGGAGTTGAAGATCATCGACGTCTTCATCTGCAAGCTGCGCAAGAAACTGTCCGAGGCGACCGGCGGTGACAACTACATCGAAACCGTCTGGGGCCGAGGATACGTCCTGCGCGATCCGGTTGCCGAGAAGTCGGATATGGCAGCCAGTGCCTGAGCCCGCTTCGGTGATCTTCCCGCACTGGTCAGAGTCCCATGCCAGAGGCTTGCACGCGCCAGTGGCGTACTTGCTGAAGTAGCTTGCCCGGTGTCACTCGCCTGCCGGTAACGTGCTCGTTGCAAGCGACGCGTCCCGTGATCTAGCCCGGGCAGGGGCGTGGACTGGACCTGCCGCGGCCTGCACCCTATCACCGGTGACAGGGCGAAGCGGAGGGGCAGGGGATGACCCAGCGGGACAGCGACACCGATGCGGGCAGCAACGCACCTTCGGGCACGACCGATGCGGGCGCGGCACGCACAGCAGACCCGATGGCCGCAGCCAGCGAGGCCGCAGCCGGACTGACCGAGGCCGAGGCGCGGGCGCGTCTGGCGGAGCTTGCCCGGCAACTGGACGAGGCCGATCGCGCCTATCACCAGGCCGATTCGCCGGTGCTGAGCGACGCCGATTATGACGCGCTGAAACGCGAGAACGCCGCGCTGGAGGCGCGCTTTCCACATCTCAAGCGTGCCGACAGCCCCAGCGACAGCGTCGGTGCAGCCCCGGCAGAGGGGTTTTCGAAACACATCCACGCACAGCGGATGATGTCGCTGTCCAATGCCTTCGACGAGGACGACGTGCGGGACTTCGTGGCCGGCATCCGCCGCTACCTTGGCCTAGACGACGTCACGCCGCTGGCCTTCACGGCCGAGCCGAAGATCGATGGCCTCTCCCTGTCGCTGCGCTACGAGGGGGGGCGGCTCGTCACCGCGGCGACGCGCGGCGATGGCGCGGTGGGCGAAAACGTTACCGCCAACGCGCGCACGATCGACGACATCCCGACCGAGATCGCGGGCGCGCCCAAGGTTCTGGAAGTGCGCGGCGAGGTCTACATGAGCCACGCGGATTTCGATGCGCTGAACGCGCGGCAGGCCTCTGCGGGCGGCAAGACCTTCGCCAATCCGCGCAACGCGGCGGCGGGCTCGCTCCGGCAGCTCGACCCCGAGATCACGCGCGCGCGCCCACTGAGGTTCTTCGCCTATTCCTGGGGCGAGCTGTCGGAACCGCTGGCCGAAACGCAATTCGGGGCGCTGAAGCGGCTGGCCGATCTGGGCTTTCCCACCAACCCCCGGACCGCGCGCTGCGCCGATGCGGAGGACATGCTGGCCCATTACGCGCGTATCGAACAGGCGCGCGCCACGCTCGGCTACGATATCGACGGTGTCGTCTACAAGGTCGACGACCTGTCCTACCAGGCGCGGCTGGGGGTGCGGTCGACGACGCCGCGATGGGCCATCGCGCACAAGTTCCCGGCCGAGCTTGCCTGGACCCGGCTGGAGGGCATCGACATTCAGGTGGGCCGCACCGGCGCGCTGTCGCCCGTCGCGCGGCTCAAACCGGTGACGGTCGGCGGCGTCGTCGTTTCGAACGCGACGCTCCACAACGAGGATTACATCGCCGGCCGCGACTCTGGCGGGGCGCCCATCCGCGACGGCAAGGACATTCGCGTCGGCGACTGGGTGCAGGTCTATCGCGCGGGCGACGTGATCCCCAAGGTGGCCGATGTCGATCTGGCCAAACGCCCGGACGACGCCGCGCCCTTCGTCTTTCCCGTGACCTGTCCGGAATGCGGGTCGGACGCGGTGCGGGAACAGGGCGACAGCGTGCGGCGCTGCACCGGTGGCCTGATCTGCCCGGCGCAGGCCGTCGAAAAGCTGAAGCATTTCGTCAGCCGCGCGGCCTTCGACATCGAGGGGCTGGGCGCCAAGCAGATCGAGGCGTTCCACGGCGATGGCTGGATCGCCGAGCCCGCCGACATCTTCGAGCTTCGCGCGCGTTACGGCGCCGGAATGCAGCAGCTGAAGAACCGCGAGGGCTGGGGCGAGAAATCCGCCGCCAACCTTTTCGACGCCATCGACGAAAAACGGCGTATCCCGCTGGCGCGGCTGATCTTCGCGCTTGGCATCCGCCACGTGGGCGAGGTCGCCGCCGCTGATCTCGCGCGGCATTTCGGCGGATGGCCGGCCTTCGTCGAGGCGGTGACCACCGCGATCCCGGCCGCCGCCGCCCATCGCGCGGCGGATCTCGCCCAGGCCGAGGAGGCACGCGGCGCCAAGGAGGACGGGCGCCGCGCCCGCAACGCCGAGGTGCGTGCCGCTGCATGGGAGAAGGCTGCTGTGCCGCCCGAGGCGCGGGCCGCATGGGAGGATCTGATCGGCATCGACGGTATCGGCGCCGCCGTCGCGCTGTCGCTGACCGACACGCTGAGCCAGGAGCGGGAGCGGGCCTCGATCGAACGGCTGGTGGCGCATCTGGACATCCTGCCGCCCGAGGCGCCCGCCACGGACAGCGACATCGCCGGCAAGACCATCGTCTTCACCGGCTCGCTCGAGCGCATGACACGGGCCGAGGCCAAGGCGCGCGCCGAAGCGTTGGGGGCGCGCGTCTCGGGCAGCGTGTCGGCCAAGACCGACCTCGTGGTCGCCGGACCCGGCGCCGGGTCCAAGGCGAAGAAGGCCGCGGAGCTTGGGATCGAGACGATCGACGAGGACACCTGGCTCGCGCGGATCGGCGATGGCTGAACGGGCCCCGGAGCGTGGACGGCCGGAGATCCTGTTCCCGCTCTTCGCGGGGCTCGAAACGCTGGAGGGCGTCGGGCCGAAAACCGCGCGAAGCTTCGCGGGGCTGGCGGTCGAAACGCCCAAGGACCTGCTTCTGACCCTGCCGCAGGGGGGGATCGACCGGTCGCTCAAGCCCACGATCCGTGATGTGGCGCTGCCCGGCACGGCGACGGTGGAGGTAACCGTCGGTCGGCATCGCCCGCCCTCCGGCCGCGGACCCTACCGGGTGGAGGTGGACGACGCCGCGACCCGGTTCGAGCTGGTGTTTTTCCACGCGCGTGGGGACTACCTGCAGCGGCTTCTGCCGACCGGCGCGCGGCGCATCGTGTCCGGACGGCTCGAGCTGTTCGACGGGGTCGCGCAGATGGCCCATCCCGACCATGTGCTGACCCCCGAGGAAGCCGGGACGCTGCCAGCGTTCGAGCCCGTGTACCCCCTGACCGCAGGCGTGACGCAGAAGACGATGGTCCGGGCGGTGCAGTCCGCGCTGGCGCGGGTGCCCGAGCTGCCCGAATGGATCGATGCGGAACTCAAGCGTCAGAAGGACTGGCCGGATTGGCACATCGCCGTGCGGGAGGCGCATGCGCCCGAGGGGCCAGAGGATATCTCGCGCTCGGCCAAGGCGCGGGAACGGCTGGCGTTCGACGAATTGATGGCGCATCAGCTGACCCTCGCGCTCGCCCGGGCCTCGCGGCGGCGCTACAAGGGGTTTTCCAGCCGGGGCGATGGAAGATTGCGTCAGAAGGTTCTGGAATCGCTTCCGTTTTCGCCCACGGGCGCGCAACTCCGGGCAATCTCCGAGATCGAAGCCGACATGGGCGCGGAGACGCGGATGAGCCGGCTGTTGCAGGGCGACGTGGGCGCGGGGAAAACGTTGGTGGCGCTCATGGCGCTGCTGATCGCGGTGGAGGCGGGGGGGCAGGGCGTGATGATGGCGCCCACCTCGATCCTCGCGGGGCAGCATTACGCCAATCTCAGGCCCATGGCAGAGGAGGCCGGCGTCGTCATGGAGATCCTGACCGGGGCCGACAAGGGCGCCGAGCGCGCGGCGAAACTGCGGGCGCTGGCGGCGGGCGACATCCAGCTGCTGGTGGGCACGCACGCGGTGTTCCAGGACGAGGTGCGTTTCGCCGACCTGCGACTGGCCATCGTGGACGAACAGCACCGGTTCGGCGTGGCCGAACGCCTGCGGCTGAGCACCAAGGGGCAGGCGACGGACGTGCTGGTGATGACCGCCACGCCCATCCCGCGCACGCTGAGCCTTGCGCAATACGGCGACATGGACGTCAGCGTGCTCGACGAGAAGCCGCCGGGCCGAAAGCCGGTCAAGACCGCGCTCCTGTCCACGGCGCGCATCGGCGAGGTCGTGAGCCACCTGCGCGACGCGCTGGCGAAGGGGCGGCAGGCCTATTGGGTCTGTCCGCTCGTGGAGGAATCGGAGGTCTATGACGCGGTCGCGGCCGAGGAACGCTTCGCCCATCTGCGGGCGGAACTGGGCGAGGGGAAGGTGGGTCTCGTGCATGGCCGCCTGACCCCGTCCGAAAAGGCGGCGGTCATGGCGGCGTTTCAGGAGGGCCGGGTGCAGGTGCTGGTGGCCACCACGGTGATCGAGGTTGGCGTGGACGTTCCCAACGCCTCGATCATGGTGATCGAACAGGCGGACCTGTTCGGGCTGTCGCAGCTTCACCAGTTGCGCGGACGGGTGGGGCGTGGCTCGGCCGAATCGACCTGCCTGCTGCTCTACCGTTCGCCGCTGGGCGAGACGGCGAAGCGGCGGCTGATGGTGCTGCGCGAGACCGAGGACGGGTTTCGCATCGCCGAGGAGGATCTTGCGATTCGCGGGGCGGGGGATCTGATCGGAACGGCGCAGTCCGGGCTGCCGCGGTTCCGCATCGCCGATCTCGAGTTGCAGACCCCGCTCATGGCGCTGGCGCAGTCGGGCGCGCGCGCGCTCCTGAGCCGTGACCCGACCCTCGAAAGCGCGCAGGGCCGCGCGGCGCGAACGCTTCTGTGGCTGATGGAGCAGGACAAGGCGATCGGATTGATCCGGGCCGGCTGATCACCAAGCTGTGCTGCTTTGTTCTCAAAGGTTCTCATAAAGTTCTCGACATGTATGCGGAAATATGAGAACAAAGCGTTAACACGCCCAGGAGATCCGTCATGTTCGCTCATATCGCCGATATCGTTCTCGCGTCCCGTTCGACGCTTGTGTCCGACGCCTTGGGCGTGGCCGCCATAGCGGTCATGACGCTGGGACTTTTGCATCTGCCCGGGCTCGTCTGAGCCACCCGTTTCTGCCTGCGGTCCGATCGGGACCCCTGGCGCGCCACCGGTCCCTGTCCCGGACCCCTGTCATCTGGCGCGGCCAACCTGCCTCATGCATCGCTTGCCCCGCGATGCCCCCGGTCGTTTGACACGCGACTGCCGCCGCCATCCGACAGGATGCGCGGCGGTTTTTTTGCGCCACTCACGTCGGTCGATAGGCCAGACGAAGCGCGCCCCAGTGCCGCCCGCCCACGGTGATCGGGGCCGAAAGGTCCTTCATCAGGACGCTCTGGCCGCCGCCCATGTCCCGACGGTAGACCTGCAACAGGAATGGTGCGGTGCTGCGCCCAGCCTTCAGACCGACCCGGTCATCGAAGATGCGGCGGTTCCGGCAATGGGCGGCGTTCCAGATCGGATCGTCGGACTGCGGGTGGGAAAACCGCGCATTATGCGTGGGCAGATAGCCGTTGCGGTCCACCGCGGCGCAGAACACGATGCGTCCGTCGAGGTCGAGCACGGGTTCCTGGATCGGCGGCAGGATTCGGTCGGTCAGGTGCACGAAACGGGTCCTGACCTGCCGCGGGTCGGTCCCTGCGATGGGAACATAGTCGGTATCGAACAGATCCTGCTGGCTGATCTGCCCCGCGCTCAGCGCGTCGGCGAAAGCCTCGGCGATCTGCGCCGCGCGGGACTGCGCGATCTCGATCATCGGGGTGTCATCGGTGGCCCCGCCGATCGCGGCATTGGCCTGCACCAGCGTTTCGGCGAGGTCGATCAGCGCATCGACGCGCGCATGGCCGGCGTGAACCTGCGCGCCGGTTTCCTCGATGCCCGAGCCGAGCCGGTCGAGCACCGGGCGAAACGCGTCGTTGGCCCGCGTGAGCGTGCCCAGATCCTCGCCCAGACGGATCACGCCGCGCTGAGTGGTCTCGAGGTGTGCACCGATCGCACCGAGCGCGGCATCGGTGCTCTGGCCGCTTTCCAGAACACGGTCGGCGTCGGTGACGACATCGGCCGCCTCATCGCGAATCGCGGCGACTGCGTTACGGAACGCGGTGACATCGCCGGAAATGCCCTGGGTGACGTCGGATGTCTGATGGGCGAGTTCGCTGATCGCCTCGGCCACCACGTTGAAGCCCTTGCCATGTTCGCCCGCGCGGGCCGCGACGATGCGGGCGTTGATGGCCAGTATGCCGACCTCGGCGGCGATGTCGCCGATGCGCGACGTGCTGCGTTCCACGGCCTCCAGCCGCTCCACGATGCCGGCGATGCGGTCGCTCAGGGCGCCGACCCATTCCGCGACGCGCCGGCTGTGCACGCCGGCGGCCTGCATGTTTTCCATGCTGTCGCGCGCATGGTCGACGGAGCCATTCGCGGCCTCGGAAACTTCCGCGACGGCCGAGGTGGCCGCGTCCAGCGCGCGTTCGATCTCGGAGGCGCTGCCGCGCAGGTCCACGAGGCCCGCCTGTACGTCGCCAGACTGTTGGTCGACCAGTTTCAGCAGTGCCGCGATATCCACGATCTCGAAGCCCAGCGTGCCGAGCCCGTCGCCGAGCCGCCGTCGCGCGCCGCTGTCCATCTCGACGCCGATGCGCCGCTCTGTCGGGTGCGGTGCCTCTCCGGCGTCAGGCGCCTGCGCCATGTCCTCGACGGCCGACTGTGGTGGGGTCGCGGCACGTTGCCGACGGCTGGTGATCGTGAATGGCATACCGCTCCTCGCCGAACTGTCGCGGTCAGCCATAAGGGACGAGGGTTGAGGAAGCGTTAAGGCCGCGATGCCGAAGTGTCAGGCGCAGGCCGCGCGTTCGGCCTCGGCCATGGCCTCCGCCGTCGCCTCGAGCGCCAGCATGATGGAGGCATGCCGGTTGCGGTAATCGCGCGCGGGGATGAGCACGTCGTAACCGTCGAAGGGCGCGTCCGGCGGCGCGGCCCCCTGGGACAGCATGGCCTTCAGCTGATCGCGGGCGGTCTCGACCTCGGCGCGGGTGCGGCCGATGACGTGACGACCCATGAGCGCGGCGGAGGCCTGACCCAGCGCGCAGGCCTTCACGTCCTGGCCGAAACGGCTGATGCGCCCGTCGGTGACGTCGAGATCCACGCTGACCGTCGACCCACAGAGCGGCGCACGGCGCCGCACGCTGGCCTGCGGAGCGTCCAGCCGTCCGCGATGGGGAATATCTGCCGCCAGCGCGAGGATGCGCTGCGAGTAGAGCTTGATCAGATCGCTGTCGGCCGTCATCGAATTGCCTCTGTCCCTCGTGCGCTATAGGTAGCGGCCACAGGTGGATTTGCAAAGAGGCTGACGCCATGTCGCAGGCACGGTTCGACCCCGCAACGCTGCGTTACGACGCGCAAGGTCTGCTGCCTGTGATCGCCCAGGAGGCGGAGACGGGCGAGGTCCTGATGCTGGCATGGATGAATGCCGATGCCGTGGCCCGCACGCTGGAGACCGGCCGCGTGACCTACTGGAGCCGCTCGCGTCAGGCGTTCTGGGTCAAGGGCGAACGCTCGGGTCATGTGCAGGAGTTGGTGGAGCTGCGCATCGATTGCGACCGGGATTGCCTTCTGGTGCTGGTGCGGCAGACGGGACCCGCCTGTCACACGAACCGGCGGGTCTGTTTCTACACGGCCGTGCGGGACGGACGGGAAGTCGAACTGATGTCGCCCGGGTGACCGGCCGGGCGCCATGCGTATTTTTAGAAAGATGAAGGGGATCAGAGGCCCAGGATGCGGCGGATGTCGTGCGGCGTGGCGCCGTCCTCGCGATAGGTGCGGATCGCGCGGGCATCGTCGCGCTTGGCCAGCCGCTTGCCGGCCGCGTCCCGGATCAGCCGGTGGTGGTGGTAGATGGGCGTGGACAGGCCGAGAAGGCGTTGCAGCAGGACGTGTATCTGCGTGGCCGCGAAGAGGTCCCGGCCTCGCGTGACATGGGTGATGCCCTGGGCTGCGTCGTCCACCACGACCGAGAGGTGGTAGGAGGTGCCCATGTCACGACGGGCGAGGACGACATCGCCAACGCCCCGGGTGAGGTCATCGGCGGTGAAGGTCACGCTCCCCGTTTGCCCCCCGGGGCCCGCGCCGGTTTCGGTGAAGCCGAGGGGCGGCGCGGCGCGGTCCGAAAGCAGTGCGCGTGCCATGTCGAGGCGGAGCGCGCGGTCGGTCGGACGTGCTTGCCTGACGGCGCTGTTCGGGGCTGGACGGCAGGTGCCGGGATAGACCGGGCCATCGGGGCCGATGGCGGGCTCCGCGCCCTCCTGCGGGGCCGAGAGCGCCTGTGCGATGTCGCGGCGGGTGCAGTCGCAGGGGTAGAGCAGGCCCATGCGCCAGATCCGGTCCAGTGCGGCCGCGTAAGCCTCCATCCGGTCGGACTGGCGCATCACCGGCGTCTCCCACGCGAGGCCGAGCCAGCGCAGGTCCTCGTAGATCAGCGCCTCCCATTCGGGGCGCGCGCGCGCGCGGTCGATATCCTCGATCCGCAGCAGGAAGGCGCCGCCCGCGGCCGTCGCCATGTCATGGGCGAGGATCGCCGAATAGGCGTGACCCAGATGCAGCGGCCCCGTGGGCGAGGGCGCGAAGCGGGTGATCACGGTTCGTCAACGTTTGCGAAGGACATAGACGCGGGACCGCATGTCCTTGGCCGGCAGGTGCGGTCCGTAGGTGTCGTGGATGAGATCCGCCTCGGCCTTTGCCGCCTCCAGCGCCGCCATGTAGTCCGCATCGTCAAGCGTCGGGTCGCTGTAGCTGAGCGCCAGAAGGCCGCCCGGGGCAAGCGCGTCAAGTAGCGTGGCGAGCGTGCTGGCGGGTGCCGCGCCGAGGCTGACGACACCGATGGCGGCGATGGTGGCGTAACCCCTGGGCGGTGCGTCGCTGGGCTCGGAGGCCCAAAGCTTGCGGTAGATGCCACGTTCGAAGGCTTTCTGCAGCATCCCGGGCGTGATGTCGGTGCCGTCGAGCGTGGTGAAGCCTGCCGCCCTCAACGCCTTGCCCGAGAGGCCGGTGCCACAGCCGAAATCGAGAAGCGGCGCCGTAAGATCAGGGCAATGCTCGGCCAGCGCCCTGGCCAGGCGGGCTGGGGTGGCGTAGCCCGCGCCGGTGACATCGGCGTCATAGGTCGTGGCCCAGTCGGTATAGAGATCGCGCGTCTCCGCCGGGGAGCGCTTAATCCAGATGCGGGGGTCGAGGGTGTTGTCGGTCATGGGACGGAGGCTAACGCGACCCGGCCCGGGGGGTCCAGTCCGTTCGGCGCCTATTCCGCGGCGGCGCGCTGGCCCAGCCAATCCTGCCAGTCGGCCTTGGCCCGGTCGGTATAGGCCTTGTAGCGGTCGCGCCGTCCGCGCCGTCCGCCGCGCACCCCGTCGAGCGGGGGGAAGAGGCCGAAGTTCACGTTCATCGGCTGGAAGGTCCTGGCCTCCGCCCCGCCGGTGATGTGATGCATCAGCGCGCCCATGGCGGTGGTGGCGGGGACGGGCGGCAGCGCGTGGCCGGCGATCTCGGCGGCGGCCATGCGGCCCGCGAGCAGCCCCATCGCGGCGCTTTCCACGTATCCCTCGACGCCGGTGATCTGCCCGGCGAAGCGGATATGCGGTCGCGTCACGAGCCGCATCTGGTCGTCGAGCAGCGTGGGCGAATTGATGAAGGTGTTGCGGTGGATGCCGCCCAGACGCGCGAAGGACGCATCCTGAAGGCCGGGAATCATCCGGAAAACATCCGTTTGCGCGCCGTACTTCATCTTGGTCTGGAAGCCCACGATATTGTAGAGCGTGCCGAGCTTGTTGTCGCGGCGCAGCTGCACCACGGCGTAGGGCTTTTCTTCGGGCCTGTGGGCGTTCGTCAGGCCGACGGGTTTCATCGGGCCGTGCCGCAGCGTCTCGCGCCCGCGTTCGGCCATTACCTCGATCGGCAGGCAGCCATCGAAGTATCCGGCCGTTTCGCCGGGTTTGAACTCGGTCTTGTCGGCTGCCAGAATCGCATCGATGAAGGCCTCGTACTCGTCCTTCGTCATCGGGCAATTGATGTAGGCGGTGCGTTCCGCCTCGGTCTCGCCCTTGTCGTAACGGGACTGTTCCCAAGCCACGGACATGTCGATCGTGTCGGCGTAGACGATGGGGGCGATGGCGTCGAAGAAGGCAAGGCTGTCCTGCCCGGTCTCCCGCGCGATGGCCTCGGCCAACGCGCCGGAGGTCAGCGGGCCAGTGGCGATGATCCATTGTCCATCGGTGGGAAGTTCCGTGATTTCAGCCGCTTCTACGGTGACGTTCGGGTGCGCCATCAGCCGTTCCGTCACAGCCTCGGCGAAGGGATCACGGTCCACGGCCAGCGCGCCGCCGGCGGGCAGCCGGTGGCGGTCGGCCATTTCCATGATCAGACCGCCCGCTGCCCGCATCTCCCAATGGAGGAGACCCACGGCGTTCTGTTCGTCATCGTCGGAGCGGAAGGAGTTGGAGCACACCATTTCTGCAAGGCTTCCGGTGCGGTGCGCGAAGGTGCCGACCGTGGGCCGCATCTCGTGCAGGATCACGGGGATGCCGAGTTCGGCGGCCTGCCATGCGGCTTCGGAGCCGGCCATGCCGCCGCCGACGATATGCAATGCGCGTGTCATGGGCGCCGGGATAGTGCGATGCGCGCCGTGGCTCAAGCCCCCCGTTGGGACTCCGGCGCGTCCTCGAGCGGGGCCGGAACAAGGCTCGCCTCCGGCTCGGCATATAGGATCGGTGCGATCGGCTGGTGTGGCGCACCCATCTGGCGCGCGCGCTCGGCCCGCCGGGCGATGCGCCGGATGGTGAAGGTGGTGCGCTGCGGCGGCGGTGCCTTGGCCGGACCGCCATAGGTCAGCATCAAGGCCGCAACCAGCGCCATGTCGCGCCAGAACGCGCCCAGCACATGGTCCATGCCGATCTGAACCATCTGGAGATAGCTGGCGTAGAAGGTCAGAAGCCCGAGGATGAGCGCGGCCATCCGCGTCTGCTTGCCGATCAGGACCATCGTGGCCAGCATGAACACGATGCTGCCCGACACGACGCGGCCAAGAGTTTCGCTCATTATTGGCGAGAGCAGCGCGCCGGTATCCGCGCCGGGGATCGAGCCGATGGCCGTGGCCATGAAATAGGAGGCGATGAGCATGCGCACCGACACCTGCGCGGCATCGCCGAGGTTGAATGTGCGAAGCGTGCGTCGAACCATGATAAACCCTTGCCTTGCAAACGGGATACGCGTCGCCCGCGCGTAGAAATTCTGTCGCCGAAATGAATTCGATGGATCACGCGGCCCAATCTGGCCGGCCAGACGCACCATCGCTGTCCAACCCGTCCCAAATGCGGAGGTCTTGCGTAAAAATCCGAGTTAAATGATGGCGCAGCCGCCATAATGGTAAACGGCACGGGGAAAACGACCGGGACCGAAGGCGCGGGGCCGTCAGCTCTCGGCCTCGCTCCCGCTTTCGCCCTCGTCCTCTGCATCTCCGGCGTCGTCCTCTGCCGGATCGGCGATCCAGGCCACCGAGACCACTTCCTCGCCCGGCCCGGTGTTGAAGACGCGCACGCCGCCGGCCGATCGCGACCGGAAGGAGATGCCCTCGACCGGAACGCGGATCGACTGGCCGGTGGAGGTCGCCAGCATGATCTGGTCCTCGATATCGACCGGGAAACAGGCCACCAGCGGGCCGCCGCGCATGGCCTTGTCCATCGCGGCCACGCCCTGTCCGCCGCGCCCGCGCACCGGATAGTCGTGCGATGACGACAGCTTGCCGGATCCGCCCGCGGTGATGGTCAGGATCAGGTCCTCGGCCGCCGACATCTCGGCGTAGCGTTCCTGGCTGAGATCGCCGGGGGTGGCCTCGTCCTCGTCGGCCTCGGGGTCCTCGGTCACGCCGGCCATCAGGCGGCGCTGCTTGAGATAGGCCGCGCGTTCCTCGGCCGTCGCCTCGAAATGGCGGATCACGGCCATCGAGACGACGCGGTCGCCCTCGGCAAGACGGATGCCCCGCACCCCGGTCGAATCGCGGCCCTTGAAGACGCGCACTTCGGTCGTGGGAAAGCGGATCGCGCGGCCGCCGGCGGTGACGAGCATCACGTCATCGCTTTCCGAGCAGATGCGCGCGTTCACAAGGCTGACCGACCCGTCATCCGGCAGGCGCATGGCGATCTTGCCGTTGCGCATGACGTTGGTGAAGTCGCTGAGTGCGTTGCGGCGCACGTCGCCTGCGGAGGTGGCGAAGAAGATCTGCAGCTCGTCCCAGTGGTCCTCGTCGCGGTCCACGGGCATGACCGCGGCGATGCCGGTGCCGGTCGAGATCGGCAGGATGTTGACGATGGCCTTGCCGCGCGAGGCGCGCGAGCCCATCGGCAGGCGCCAGGTCTTGAGCTTGTAGACCATCCCGTCGGTGGTGAAGAACAGAAGCGGCGTGTGGGTGTTGGCCACGAAAAGCGAGGTGACGACGTCGTCCTCCTTCAGCGCGCCACCCGAAAGACCCTTGCCGCCGCGCTTCTGGGCGCGGAAATCGACCAGCGGCGTGCGCTTGATGTAGCCGCCTTGCGTGATCGTGACGACCATGTCCTCGCGCTCGATGAGGTCCTCGTCCTCCATGTCGCCGGACCAGTCGGTGATCTCGGTGCGGCGCGGGACGGCGAATTTCTCGCGCACCTCGGCCAGTTCTTCCGAGATGATCGCAAGGATCCTGTCGCGGGAGGCGAGGATGGCGAGGTAGTCCTTGATCTTCTCGGCCAGCTCTTCCAGCTCGTCGGTTACTTCCTTCACGCCCAGCTGCGTCAGGCGTTGCAGGCGCAGGTCGAGGATCGCGCGGGCCTGCGTCTCGGACAGGTTGTAGGTCCCGTCCTCGTTGGCCTTGTGGCTGGGATCGTCGATCAGCTTGATGAAGGGCAGGATTTCCTCGGCGGGCCAGCGCCGCTGCATCAGCTTTTCACGCGCCTCCGCCGCGTCGGCGGACTGGCGGATGGTGCGGACCACCTCGTCCACGTTGGACACCGCCACGGCCAGACCGCACAGGACATGCGCCCGGTCGCGCGCCTTGTTCAGCTCGAACGCGGTGCGGCGGGCGACGACCTCTTCGCGGAAGTCGAGAAAGGCGGTCAGGAAGCCGCGCAGCGTGAGTTGTTCGGGCTTGCCGCCGTTGAGCGCCAGCATGTTGCAGCCGAAGCTCGTCTGCATCTGGGTGAAGCGGAAAAGCTGGTTCAGCACCACCTCGGGCGTGGCGTCGCGCTTGAGCTCGATCACCACGCGCACGCCGACGCGGTCGCTTTCATCCGCGACGCCCGAGATGCCCTCGAGCTTCTTCTCGCGCACGAGGTCCGCGATCCGCTCGATCATCGAGGCCTTGTTCACCTGATAGGGGATCTCGTCGATGACGATGGCGTAGCGATCCTTGCGGATCTCCTCCACGCGGGTCTTCGCGCGGATGATCACCGATCCGCGCCCCTCCAGATATGCCTTGCGGGCGCCGGAGCGGCCGAGGATCAGCGCGCCGGTGGGAAAGTCGGGGGCGGGGACGTAGTCGATCAGCTGCTCGGAACTGAGGTCGGGGTTCTCGATCAGCGCCTGACAGGCGTCGATGACCTCGCCGAGGTTGTGGGGCGGGATGTTCGTGGCCATGCCGACCGCGATGCCGCCGGCGCCGTTGACCAGCATGTTGGGGAATCGGGCGGGCAGGACCGTCGGTTCCTGCTGCTTGCCGTCGTAATTGTCCTGGAAATCGACCGTGTCCTTGTCGATATCGGCCAGCATGTACTGCGCCGGTGCGGCCATCCGCACTTCGGTGTAGCGCATGGCCGCGGGGTTGTCCCCGTCCATGGAGCCGAAATTGCCCTGACCGTCCAGGAGCGGCAGCGACATGGAGAAATCCTGCGCCATCCGGACCAGCGCGTCATAGATCGCGCTGTCGCCATGGGGGTGGTACTGGCCCATGACGTCGCCCACGGGCCGCGCCGACTTGCGGTAGGGCTTGTCGTGGACGTTGTTCGTTTCGTGCATCGCGAAGAGGATGCGCCGATGCACCGGTTTCAGCCCGTCGCGCAGATCGGGGATCGCGCGGGAGATGATGACGCTCATCGCGTAATCGATGAACGAGGTCTTCATCTCCGCCGTGATGTCGATGGAAGGCCCCGAAGACCCGGGCGGGCCGGGCGGGGTTTCTTCCATGTTTTCAGGTGGTTCTGGCGTGTCGGTCAAGGGGCTCGGCCTCGTGCGGCGGTGTCGCTACATCTTGTTGAGGGGCAGTATAGAGACGCGGCATATGGTGTGCAATGGGCGCGCGCCATCGCGATTGGCAGCCACCACGTGTATCTGCCAACATACTGTTTTTGTTGATTTTCGCGGAATCGGTGGCAGGCTGATCGCTGGAAGAGGCAACATCAAGAGGTGCCATATGGGCGAAACCGAGACCGAACTGATGCTGAAGGGCTATGGGCTGACGACCGCCGAGATGATCTATCGCATGCCCGATTACCGCAACGTTCTGAACACCTTCGTCTGGCAGGACTATGATCTTGCGCCGGATCACCCGAGGCTGTTCGGGTTCATCGAGTTCTGGCAGGACGCGATCGAGGGACCGCTGCACAGCGTGCGCTTCACCCATCGCAGGATGATCTCGCCGGGGGAATGGCAGAACGTGACGGGGACCTTCACCTACCATTAGGGAAGCGTTTTCGCTGGCGAAAACGGATCGGAAAAGCCGGCTTTTCCGTGCCGGAAATCTCGAGATTTCCGGCTCCCGTCAGGCCGTGGCGCGCATCCGGGCTGCGGCGAACCAGATCGCCGCCAGCGCGAGACAGGCCAGCCCGTTCCACGACGCCATCGAAAGGCCCAGCATCTCCCAGGCGACCTCGTCGCACATGACGATGCCGCCGCCGGCGTCGGGGTTCAGCAGATCGGCCACCTCCATAGCCCCGAGATCGCCGCCGCCGCCCGAGCAGCTTGCAGGGCCGTCCCACCAGTCGCGTTCCACGCCGGTGTGGTAGAGTGCGATGCCGGCATTCGTCAGCATCGCGGCCGCGCCAAGGAGCGCGACCCAAGCGGCGGGCAGAACGACGCCGAGCGCGCCGATTGCGATCGCCACGGCATGGGGCCAGCGCTGCCAAAGGCACATGGCGCAAGGTGCCAGCCCGCCGACATGCTGGAAGCCGAAGGCCGCCAGAAGAAGCACGGCAGACCCCCCGGCGGCCAGGGCGATGTATGTGCGTCGGTTCGGCGTCAGAAACGTTTCGCGCATCGCAGGTTCCTTAACGGGTCAACACCCGCGTGATGTTCAAGGCAACAGGCAAGGACCGTCGCGGCCACGTCCTCAGAGACCAAGCCATCCCCTCAGCAGGCTTACCAGCGTGGCTCCGGCGAACACCAGCGACGCGATCCACGCCGTGCCGAGCAGGGAGCCGAGAATGACGAGGACGCCATCCCGCTGCAAGAGCCCCATCGCGACGATCACGACGGCGATGCCGGGCACGGTGTTGGTGCCGGGAAGCGGCACCAGGATCGACGCGCTGAACAGCACCAGGGTGAGGCCCACCACCTGGTCGAGGGGGCGGCGCGTCAGGGACGCGAGCCGTGGCCGGCTGACGGTTTCGATCCGCTGCAGCCAGGGCGTTGCGCGACGGGACAGATCCTCGAGCGCGGCTTTCGACACCGTCCGCGCCCCCAGTTTCCGGGGCAGCCAGGGCCTGGTGCGCCCCAGCAGGATCTGCGCGGAGATGAACATCAGCGGCAAGGCCACGATCTGCGGGACGCCGTAGAGAAACGGGATGCAGCATGGCAGGGCGAGCACCAGAAGAAACAGACCGAACGCCCGTTCATGAAGCTGCGCCATGATCCAGTCCATGCTGGCCGCGTCGCCCTCGACGTTTTCGGCCAGCATGGCAAGCCTGCGCGAGATCTCCATGGGCTCATCGGGCTGCGCCATCATGCGGGTGTCTCCTGTGCCGCCGCGGGCCCCGGACCGGACCTCGTGCATCGCGTAGCAAATCGGGATCATGCACGCCAGCGCGCCCTCGATGCGATCCGGGCACCGTTCCCGTTTCGCCCGTTTGCCCATCGCCGGCGGAGCGGTCCCGGGCCGTTTGCGGGCAAGGCGCGCGGCGACGGCTGCGCGGGGGTTCGGCGCGCCAGAAAACGGGTGACAGATTTCGATCCGTGGTTAAGGATGATCGCGGAACGGGGGCCGGGGGCGGCGCGGACGCATGCGCCGGGGCCGCGCCGGGCGCTTCGTTGCAGATCAGCGGGTCAACCGCCGCAGGACGGATGTGCGGAGACCCCAAGGGAGGAAAGACATGACCAACACGATCAAGCCGGTGGCGCTTGCCGCTGCCGTCATTGCCGCGTCCCTCGGCCTCGGCGCCGGGGCCGCGAGCGCGCAGGCCGAAGTGACCCTGCGCTGCCAGCACTTCCTGTCGCCGATGGGCTCGGTGCCGCGCTTCTTCATCGAACCCTGGGCCGAGAAGGTCGAGGCCGACTCGGACGGTCGCATCGACGTGGAGATCTATCCCGCGATGCAGCTCGGCGGCGCGCCGCCGGCGCTTTACGACCAGATCCGCGACGGCTTCATAGATTGCGGCTGGACCATTCCCGCCTACACGCCCGGGCGCTTCCCCGAGGCCGAGGCGATGGAACTGCCCTTCATGACCTCGATGTCGGGCGAGGCGTCGAGCCGGGCCGCCTGGGACTACACGCAGACGCACATGCTCGAACGCTTCAGCGACATCCATCTTCTGGCCGTCCATGTTCACGGACCGGGCGTGATCCACACGACCAACGCGCCGATCGAGTCCATCGCGGATTTCGACGGCCTGCAGCTGCGCGGCCCCAGCCGGATGGCCAACGCCCTTCTCGAGGAGCTCGGCGCCACGCCCGTCGGCATGCCCGTCCCGGCCTTCCCCGAAGCGCTGAGCCGCGGCACGGTCGATGGCGGCGTGATCCCGTGGGAGGTGGTGCCCGCGCTGCGCGTCGAGGAACTGGCCGAGAACCACACCCAGATCGGCGGCGATCGCGCGCTTTACAACACCTTCTTCATCTGGGCGATGAACCCCGACACCTACGAGGGCCTGCCCGATGACCTGAAGGCGGTGATCGACGCCAATTCCGGCATCGAGACCTCGGCATGGGCGGGGCGCGCGATGGACGAAGGCGACGACCTCGCCGAGACCGCCATCCGCGAGCGCGGCAACACCATCGTCACGCTGGATGACGATACCGTGGCCGAGCTTCGCGTCGTGGGCGAAGACGTGACTCAGCGCTGGATCGAGGAGATGACGGGCCTCGGCCTCGATGGGCAGCAGCTCGTCGATGACGCCCGCGCCCTCGTGGCGCAATACTCCGACGACTGAGCGGGCAGGCCCCGGTCCTCAGCGGGTCGGGGCCAGCCATGCGGTATCCCCGTTGGACCGGCACGCCCTTCTGTCCTCGCTTCTGGCCCGCGTCGAGGAAACGCGCGGCCAGATCGGCCATGCGTGGCCCTACCATGCCGATCCCGAGACGGGCGTCTGGGAAACGGTGGAGGATGGCGACTGGTGCGGCGGCCACTGGGTGGAGTGCCTGCGCATCGCCGGACGGCTCGAGGGGCGGCCCGCGCTGATCGAGGAGGCGCGCGAGCGGACGGAGCGGCTGCGCCCCAAGCTCGAGAAGGACGACCAGTTCCGCGGCCACCGTTTCTACTATTCCGCCGCGCGGCTCCATGCGGAAACCGGCGATCCGCGGCTGCGCACCCTTGCGCTGGCGGCCGCCTACGCCGTCCGGTCCATGGCCATCCCGCAGAACGGGGCCATGCCGATCGGCCATGAGGTGCAGGTGAAATCCACCACGCTCGCCTCGCGCAGGATCGTGGCCGTCGACAACGTGCACCCGAACCTGCGTCTGGATTTCTGGGCCGGGCCCGAGACCGGCGACCCGGTCTTCGCCGAGGGCGCGAAGCGGATGCTCGACCTGACGATCCGCGACTTCATCCGCGCCGATGGCTCGACGGTGGAGTTCCTCGAATACCACGAGACAGAGGACCGCATCCTGCGCCACTTCACCTTGCTGGGCGTCCATGACGACAGCTGCTGGAGCCGCGGGCAGGCCTGGGCCATCGCGGGCTTCCTGCGCGGCTGGCAGGAATATGGCGAGACCCGCTACCGCGACGCGGCCCAGCGGCTCTGGGGATACTGGCTGGGCCGCGTGGGCAATGCCGCACCGCCCTGGGATTTCGACGACCCCGAGGGGCCGCGCGACACCTCCGCCTCGGCCATTGTTATAGAACAACTTGCCCGAATGGCGGTGCAAAGCCCCAATTCCGAGGTCCGGCTGTTCACGGAGCATCTTGCGCCGATGATCGAAGGTCTGGCACAACACATGAGACCGACGGGTCGTCTTGTGGATGGGTGTTTCAACCGACCGAAGCGTTTCGCGGACCGGTCGGAGCTGGTATGGGGCACGGCGTATCTCTTGATGGCGCTGTGCTACCTTGAGGAGGGAGAAGTCCCGTGCTGACAGTTTCGGAGGGAGCGAGTGGCGTGCGGTCACACCCGGCGCCCCACCTCCGGTCCGGGCGGAGGGGAGGCCGCCCGGACGCCTGCAAGAGCCCCGGCGCGCGTCAGCGGATGCAGCGCCGGGGCGATGCGGCGCGCGACCCCTAGGGACATCGACAGGACCCCCCGCGGATGACCCCAATCGCACCCAGGGCCGAGGCCGCGACAGGCCGCGCGATCGAACGCCTCGCAAAGGCGCTCGCCTATGTCGGCGGTGTCGTGCTCGTGCTCGTCGCCGTGATGGTCTGCGTCTCGATCATCGGTCGGCAGTTGGACGGCTTCGCCTTCTTCCGGCCCGTGCGCGGAGATTACGAACTGGTGGAGCTTGGCTGCGTGATCGCAGTCTGTGCCTTCCTGCCGTGGTGCCAGCTCAAGCGCGGGCATGTCGCCGTCGACGTGGTGGTGCAGGCGATGCCCCGTCGCGCCAAGGCGTTCTCGGGGATGATGGGCGACCTGCTGATCGCCATCGTCGCCTTCGTGATGGTCTGGCGGGTCTGGGCCGGGTTCGGCGAGAAGTTTCCCCATGGCTCCGACGCGTTGCGCGACGCGCTCGGCATGGGCACCCGTCCGTTCTTCCCCGAAACGACCTATGAGCTGGAGCTGCCCCTCTGGATCCCCTACGGCCTCGCCTTCATCGGGCTTGCCATCTTCTTCGTGACGGCCCTCTACACGGTGTGGCGGTCCCTCAACTGGACCATCGAAGGGATGGAGCGCACCCCATGACCGGGCTCGAACTGGCGCTTCTGGCCTTCGCCCTGATGCTGGTGGCGATCTTCCTGCGGGTGCCCATCGGCGTCGCCATGGCGGTGACGGGTTTCGTCGGCACATGGATCGTGCTGGGCCGGCCGAGCCCCGCGCTCAGCCAGCTGAAGTCACTGACCTATGACACGTTCAAGGACTACAACCTGTCGATCGTGCCGCTCTTCCTGCTGATGGGACAATTCGCGACCAAGTCCGGCATGTCGAGCGCGCTGTTCCAGGCCGCGTCCGACTGGCTTGGGCACCGCAAGGGCGGGATCGCGATGGCGTCGGTGGGCGCCTGCGCGGGCTTCGGCGCGATCTGCGGCTCGTCGCTCGCCACGGCGTCGACGATGGGGCAGGTGGCGCTGCCCGAGATGCGCAAGCGCGGCTATTCGGACAGCCTGTCCACCGGCGTGCTGGCCGCGGGAGGAACGCTGGGCATCCTGATCCCGCCCTCGATCATCCTCGTGATCTACGCGATCCTCGCCGAGCAGAACATCGTCAAGATGTTCGTGGCCGCCATCGTGCCCGGGCTGCTCGCGGCTCTTGGCTACATCCTCGCGGTTGCGGTCTACGTCCGGGTGCGCCCCGACGCGGCGACAACGGCCGAGCGTGTGCCCTATCGCCTGCGGATGCGCACGCTGGCGCGGATCTGGCCGGTCGTGGTGATCTTCGGCCTCGTGATGGGCGGGATCGCGGCGGACTGGGACTGGTCGCAGGCCGGGGTGCAGGCGCTCTTCACGCCGACCGAGGGCGCGGCGGTGGGAGCGGTCGCCACAGGGCTCTACGGGATGTTCACCGGCGGGCTGACGTGGAAGGGCTTTCTCGAGAGCGTGCTGGCCACGGCGCAGGCGACCGCGATGATCTTCTTCATCGTCTGGGCGGCGAAGCTCTTCAACGGGTTCCTGGCGCTGACCCGCGCGCCCGACCTGCTGGTCACCTGGATCGAGGCCTCGGGCTATGCGCCGCTCATGGTGCTGGCGATCATGCTCGTGGCTTATCTGCTCTTCGGCTGCGTGATGGATTCGCTGTCGATGATCCTGCTGACGATCCCGATCTTCTTCCCGATCATCATGTCGCTCGATTTCGTCATCCTCGGCCATGCGTTGACACCCGAGGAGGCGGCGATCTGGTTCGGCGTCCTCGCGCTGATCGTGGTCGAGGTGGGGCTGATCACGCCGCCCGTGGGGATGAATCTCTTCATCATCAATTCCATGGCCCGCGACATCCCGATGGTGCGCACCTACGCGGGCGTGGCGCCCTTCGTGGCCTCCGACCTGATCCGTGTGGTGATCCTCGTGATGTTTCCGGGTATCACCCTGTGGCTGGTGGGCGTGCTTTTCGGTTGAGCAAGATGGATTGACGGCACCGGGCCGCGCCGCTAGCAACACGGGCGTTGCCCGAGTGGCGGAATGGTAGACGCAGGGGATTCAAAATCCCCCGCCGAAAGGCTTGTCGGTTCGAGTCCGACCTCGGGTACCACCCTTTGCAGGCAAGGACGATCAGGGCTGCGCGCGCCACGCCGCCCAGTCCTCGGGCGTGTCGAGATCGGTGAGCGCGCGTTCCCCCGCCAGCGGCACGAGGTGGACACGGTCGCCGTGCCGTCTCAAGATCTCACGCGCGCCGGTGTCGCCCGTGAGCCGGCCGAGTTCCGGCAGAAGGTCCGCGGGGAAGAGCACCGGATGCCCCGGCGCGCCATCCTCGGAGGCCGCGCGCAGGATGGCTCTGGGATCATGCGTCGAGAGCGCCATGAGCAGATGCAGATCGGACGCGGTGACATCGGGCATGTCGGCCAGAACGACGAGAACGGGCGTCGTCAGTCCCGCCACCCCGGTGACGATGGAGGCCGCCATGCCCGCGCCTTCCGGGGCCTCCAGAACCTCGACATCCAGCGCCGCCAGCAACGCCGCGCGCTCGGGCTGATCGGGTCCGAGGATCACCCGCGTCGGCCCCGCGCGCAGGCAGCGGCGCGCCATCGCCTGCAGGAGCGGCTGGTCGCCGAAGGGCCCGGGCACCGGCTCCAGCATCTTGTCGGCCCCGCGCATCCGTGTGGCGCGGCCTGCGGCCAGCAACAGGATCGTCGGATCGCTCATCCCCGCATCCGCGCGCCGTCCGGATCGAAAAGCGGCTTTGTCACCAGCCGCGCGGGGCGCCTGTCGCCGAGGATCTCGATCTCCACGGCGCGGCCTTCCTCGATCAGCTCGACGGGCAGGAAACCGATGGCCACCGACACGCCGGCATGGTGCGAGTACCCGCCGGAGGTGCAGAACCCCACGACATCCTCCCCGTGCCAGATCGGCTCATAAGCCACGACATCGGCGTCGTCGGCCTCCACGATGAAATTGCAGAGCCGCCGGGCGGGGCCTGTCGCGCGCTCCGCCTCCGCCGCCGCGCGGCCAATGAAATCGGTGTCCTTGTTCCACGCCACGAACCGGTCGAGCCCGGTCTCTCCCACCGTGTAATCCGGCGAGAATTCCCGCATCCACGACCCGAAGAACCGGTCGAGCCGCAGGCTCATCATCGCGCGCATGCCGAAGGGTTTCAGGCCGTGTTTCCGCCCGGCCTCCCACAGGACCGACCAGAGCGGCCGCTGTTCCATCGCGTCGACATAGATCTCGTAGCCCAGATCGCCGGTGTAGCTGACGCGCTGCACGACGGCCCGGCTCAGCCCGATGGTGAGCCTGCGCAGATCGAGGAATCGCATGTCCGAGACATCCTCCCGCGTGACATCCTGTAGAAGATCGCGCGCATGTGGCCCGGCGATCTGGAAGCCCGTGATGCGGTCCGAGACGTTGGTGATCTCGACGCCATCCTCCAAATGGCGATCGAACCAGCGCATGTGGAAATCCTGCGCCCCGTAGCTCGCGGTCAGGCGAAAGTGGTTCTCGGCCAGGCACGAAATGGTGAAATCGCCCATGATCCGTCCCGACGGCGCCAGCATGGGCGACAGCGACAGCCGCCCCGGCTTCGGAACGCGTCCCGCCATGATCCGGTCGAGCCAGGCGCGCGCATTTGGCCCCCGGACGGTGTACTTGCCGAAATTCTGCACCTCGTTGATACCGACGCCCTCGCGCACCGCACGCACCTCGCGCGCGGTGGCGTCCCATGCGTTGGAGCGGCGGAAGGACGGGATCTCGTAGCGTGGCTCTTTTTCGCTGTGGCCTGCCGCTTCGCTGCCTGAGGCCCCATGACCTGCGGCGAAGTAATTCGCCACCTCCAGCCCGTATTGCTGCCCCCAGACCGCGCCCATGGCGTCGAAGACATCGTACATGGGCGTCGTGCGAAGGGGACGCGCGGCGGGAAGCTCCTCGTTGGGGTAGGAGACGGAAAACCGCGTCTGGTAGTTCTCGATCACCTTGGGCAGCGTGTAGCCGGGCGTCAGGAACCGGCCGAAGCGCGCCACGTCCATGGCGAAGACATCGCGTTCCGGCTCGCCCTCCACCATCCATTGCGCAAGGCTCAGACCCACGCCGCCCCCCTGGCTGAAGCCTGCCATCACGCCACAGGCCGACCAGTAGTTGCGCAGGCCCGGAACGGGACCGACCAGCGGATTGCCGTCGGGCGCGAAGGTGAAGGGGCCGTGGATCACGGACTTCACGCCCGCGCGCTCCAGCACCGGAAAACGCTTGTAGGCGAAGGCGATGCTCTCCTCGATCTTGTCGAAGTCGTCGGGCAACAGCTCGTGCCCGAACTCCCAGGGCGTGCCGTCCACGGCCCAGGGGCGGCAGGTCTGTTCGTAGAACCCGATGCAAAGGCCGCGCCCCTCCTGCCTGAGATAGCTCTCGCCGGCGGGGTCCATGACATGCGGATGCTCGGTCCCGCGCTCATGGATTTCGGGGATGTCGTCGGTAACGATATACTGATGCTCCATCGGATGCAGCGGCAGCTCGATCCCTGCCATGTGACCCACCTCGCGCGCCCAGAGGCCGGCGGCGTTCACCACGTGTTCGGCATGGATCGTGCCCTTGTCGGTCACCACGTCCCACGTCCCGTCGGGGCGCGGATTGGTCTCCAGCACCCTGGTGTGGAGCACGATCTCCGCGCCGCCCATCCGCGCGGCCTTGGCATAGGCGTGAGTGGTCCCCGACGGGTCGAGATGGCCGTCGAGCGGATCGTAGAGCCCGCCGAGGATGCCCTCCACATTCGTCACGGGGGCGATCCGCGCGATCTCCTCGGGCCCGATGATCTCGGTCTCCAGCCCCATGAACCGGTGCTTTGCACGCTCGGCCTTGAACATGTCCAGCCGCTCGGGCGTGTCGGCCAGCGTCACGCCGCCCACATGGTGGAGCCCGCAGGACATGCCGGTGATCTCTTCGAGCTCCCGGTAGAGCCGGATCGTGTAGCCCTGAAGCGCGGCCATGTTCGTGTCGCCGTTGAGGGTGTGAAACCCGCCCGCCGCATGCCAGGTGGAACCGGACGTGAGCTCGGAACGCTCCAGCAGCATCACGTCCGACCAGCCCAGCTTCGTCAGGTGATAGGCGACCGAACAGCCGACGACGCCGCCGCCGATGATGAGGGCCCGGGTGGTGGTTTGCATATGCGGCCTCCGTTGCGCGTTCCGGCGCGACCTTGCGCGCCCACACCCGGCACCACAAGCCAGCGGGCGACATTCCAAAGCCCCGCCGCGCCTTCCTTCATCTTTCCGAAAATACCGCTCGGGGGAGCGCGAGGGGGCAGACGGCCCCCTCGCTCCCGCAGCCCGCCACGGGCGCCGGAGATCAGAGTTTCCGAACCCTCAGCCGGGTCAGGCGGTTCTTCTCCCGCTCGGCAACCTCGAAGCGCACCCCGTGAAACGAGAAACACTGCCCCTCGACAGGGATCGTCTGCGCCTCGTGGATCACCAGCCCCGCGAGTGTGTTGGCCTCCTCGTCGGGCAGGCTCCAATCGGTCGCGCGGTTGAAATCGCGGATCGTCATCGCGCCGTCGACCTCGTAATTGCCCTGCTCGTCCGGCGTCAGGGTCGGCCCGTCGGGCGTGTCGAACTCGTCGGTGATCTCGCCCACGATCTCCTCGAGGATGTCCTCGAGCGTGATGAGGCCCCTGAGCGCGCCGTATTCGTCCACCACCAGCGCGAAATGCGTGTGGCGGCGCAGGAAGTTGCGCATCTGGTCGTCGAGCGAGGTGGTCTCGGGGATGAAATAGGGTTTCATCGCCACGCTCAGGATGTCGAACCCGTCGAGTTCCTCCTGTTCGACGCTGCCATCCTCCATCAGGCGGTGCATCGCGCGCAGGAGATCCTTGGCATGCAGCACGCCCACGATGTTTTCCGGGTCGTCCTTGAACAGCGGCAGCCGCGTGTGGCTGCTGGCCAGCGACAATTGCAGGATCTCGCTCGCCGGCAGGCTCGCGTCGATCATCTCGATGCCCGAGCGATGGAGCATGATCTCCTCCACGGTGCGCTCGTGCAGGTCGAGCGCGCCCAGAAGGCGGTCGCGCTGTTCCTTCTCCACCGTGCCTTCCTGATGGCCGAGCGACAGCGCGCCCATGATCTCCTCGTGGACCGAGACCATGTTGGCGCCCGCCTCGATCCGCACACCGAAAAGCCGCAATACCCCGCGCACCAGAACCCGCACCACCGCCACGACCGGCGACATGATCCTGACCACCAACATGATCGGCCCCGAGATGAAGGCGGCCATCTTTTCGGGATTGTTGATGGCATAGGTCTTGGGCAGCACCTCGCCGAAGATCAGCACCAGAACCGTCATCACCAGCGTCGCCGCCGCCACGCCGCCCTCGCCGAGAAGCGTGGTGAAGAGCGCGGTCGCCAGCGAGGTCGCGAGGATGTTGACGAGGTTGTTGCCGAGCAGGATGCCGCCGATGAAGCGCTCGCTGTCCTCCTTCAGGCTGAGCGCGCGCTCGGCCCCCCTGGCCCCCGCCTCGCCCTTGTCGACGATGGTCCTGAGCCGCCCGCGCGAGGCGGCCGTCAGCGCCGTTTCCGAGCCCGAGAAGAAGGCCGAGCCGAACAGGAGCAGGACGATCACGCCTGCGGTGATCCAGGTGGTGGGGTCGGACAGGCCGCTCCCGAGGGCGGTCGTTGCGACGGAGGAGGTCGGGTCTTGGGCGAGGTTTTCCATGACTTGGGTTATGGGGATCGGGAGGGCAGGCGGCAAGGCCCCTCACTGGCCATGAAGGTCGTCGCGCGCCAGCGGATGGTGGTCCAGCACCAGATCGCGCAGCCGCGCGTCGAGGATATGGGTGTAGATCTCGGTCGTGGCGATATCGGCGTGTCCCAGCAGCGTCTGGATCGCGCGCAGATCGGCGCCGTTCTGCAGGAGATGCGTGGCAAACGCATGCCGCAGGCTGTGCGGGGTGACGCGGCCGGGATCGATGCCCGCCTGCGCCGCGATCTCCTTGATCAGGGTGAAGAAGCGCACGCGTGACAGATGCCCCGCCTTGCCGCGCGAGGGGAAGAGATGGGGCGAGGGCGACGCCCCGCGCTCGATCCGCGCCAGATCCTCGGCGCGGTCGCGATGCGCCAGCCACGCGCGCGCCGCTTCCCGCGCGGGCGGGGACAGGGGCACCATCCGTTCCTTGCCGCCCTTTCCGCGCACCAGAAGCATCCGCGGATCGCCCCTGAGTGCTGCGACCGGGAGCGAGACAAGCTCGCTCACCCGCAGGCCGGTGGCATAGAGAAGCTCGATCAGGCAGGTGTTGCGCAACCGCTCGCCCTCGTTCCGGCCGCTGTCCCGCGCGGCGTCCAGAAGGCGCCCGGCCTCCTCGACGCTCAGCACGTCGGGCAGGGTCCGCGTCTTGGAGGGGCCCTTGATCTGCAGGCAGGGATTGTCGGCGCGCCAGCCCTCCTCATGGGCGAAGCGATAGAGCTGGCGCAGCGCCGAGAGCCGCCGGGCGCGTGTCGCAGGCGACATGTCGGCGGCCTCCAGATGCGTCAGGTAGCCTTCGATCGCCGCCCGGTCGGCACGGTCGAACCCGGCGCCGTGGCGCGCCAGCCACGCCATGGCGTCCTTGAGGTCGCGGCCATAGGCGAGAAGCGTGTTCCGCGCCGCCCCGCGTTCTGCCGCCTGCGCCTCGAGGAAGGCGGAAATCCAGTCGCTGTCGGAGCTTGGTTTCATCACGCCGGCCCGTCGAGCAGGAGTTGCAGCGCCGCGCGCCGCGCGATGTCCTCGAACCCGACACCGCGCAGCAGGATCAGCGCGTCTCCGATATCGCCGGGATCGCCCTCGCGGTCGCTGAGGACGAGGGCCGCGTGCAGAAAGGCCTCGCCCATCCGGTCGTTGTCGAGCAGCCATGTGTAGCGGTGCGGCGGTGGCTCGGCGGAAAACGCTGTGGCGATGGCCTGTTGGAGCGCGCCGCCCGCAGTCTCCACCGGCTGGCCCTGCGCGATGGCGAAGGCGGTCCGCTCCGTATCGGTCTGCGCCACGGCGGACCGGGCGATACGCTCATAGATCGGCGAAAGAAGCCCGATCCGCCGCGCTAGAAGCCCCGCCTCGCCGGTCAGCGGCACGCGCTGCAGCCGTTCGGCGAAGATGGTCGCGAAGGCGACAGCAAGCCCTGCGCGCTGCATGTGGTCGTAGGCATCGGGCAGCCTGCGCGCCACTTCCGCCGCGTCGCCCGCCAGAAGGGCCGCGTCAAGCGCCTGCACGGCCGCGACCCGGTCCCAGACCCCGCCCGAGGCCGACGGCACGCGCGAGGTGTAGATGGCGAACCATTGCTGCGGCTCGACCGCGCCCGAGCGGGTCAGTCTTTCGGCGGCGTCGAGCTGCGCGCGCCAGCCCGCCAGTGCCGAGAGATCCGCATGCACCAGCGCCAGCGGCGCGCCCGTCAGGTCCGGGCGTTCGGCGATCGCCATGCGCATCTGGAACGACAACGGCGTGAGCGCGGGGTCGGGGGGCAGCGGGCCATCGCCCTCGAACAGCTCGGGGTCGAGAAATCGCGCGATCAGGTCGGCCTCGGCCGGCTCGAACCGCCCCAGCGCCTCGCCGGTGCCGAAGGACAGCGCCGCCGCCGGCCAGTCGCCGCCGCGCGCGAGGCAAAAGATGCGCGCGGGGAAGGTCGGCGCGATGTCCGGGTTGGCCTCCATCGCGCGGCAGGCGCGGTCGCCATGGCCGATCAGCAGGCTCACGTCGAAGAAGCGGCGAAAGACCTGCGGATCGGTTGGCCCCGCGCGTTCCATCAGCGCCAGCGCCGGATCGAGCGCGCCGCGTGTCAGCAGCATGTCGAGCCGGGCGAGGAACAGCTCGCCCTCCGGCGCGTCTCCGGCGGCGGGCGGGGCAAGCTCGGCCAGCGCCAGCATCTCGGTCAGGGACAGGGCGGCGGGCAGGCCGGTGGCGGGCTGGGCGCGGAACAGCCGGGCGAGCATCTCGGCCTCCGACGCGCCCCAGAGCGTCTCGGGAAGCCCGGTGATCGAACGGGGCAGAAGCCCCACCGCGTCAAGCTGGACCGCGTCGATGGGCAGGATTTCGAATTGCGGCCGCGCGGCGGAGGTCGCCACATTGGAATGCGGGCGTGTCACCGTGTCCGACAGCCACTCCGGCGCGAAGGCCTCGGGCAGGTCGGGCAGGGTGGGGGGCATGATCTCTTCCACCGGGTCCTGCGCCATCGCGGCGGTGCCGACGACCGCCCACACAAGTGCCGCGGCGGCCAGCCGTCTAGTCACGGCCCAGCTCCACCGGCTCCGTCACCGTCTGGCGGTCGGGCTGCATGAAGCCGGAATACGAGTAGCCCACGAGCCCGATGCCGGCCAGCACGATCAGGATCAGGAGAAGGCGTATCACACGACCCATTGCTTCGGTCCATTTCCGCGGCGCTCTTGCGATGGCGCCGCCGTCATCATCTGCTCCGCGCGGCGCGCACAGACGATGTCGAGCATCGCATTTGCCGTGCCGTTCAATTGCCTATAAGCCATGGCTTGGGCAATAATGCCAGTCGGGGAAAGCAGTTTTTCGACCATGGGCGAAAGCGTGCCAGAGCTGGATCTTGTGCTGAAGACGCCTGTCGTCCTGATCGGAATGATGGGCGCGGGCAAGACCGCCGTGGGTCGGGCGCTTGCATCGCGGCTGGGCGTGCCGATGCGGGATTCGGACGCCGAGATCGTGGCGAGCGCGCAGCTGAGCATCGCCGAGATCTTCGAACGCTTCGGCGAGCCGTTCTTCCGCGAGAAGGAGACGCAGGTGATCGAACGTCTGCTGAAGGGCCCGCCCTGCATCCTGTCCACCGGTGGCGGCGCATGGATGACGGAACGCAACCGCGCGCTTCTGACCGGGCAGGCGGCGGTCCTCTGGCTCGAGGCCGATCTGGAGCTTCTGTGGAGCCGCGTGCGCACCAAGACGACGCGGCCGCTTCTGCGCACCGACAACCCGCGCCGCACGCTGGAGGAGCTCCTGACGGAGCGCACGCCGGTCTACAGCCTCGCGCCGCTCAAGGTCCGTGTGGAACCGGGCTGGACGATCTCGCAGACCGCCGGGCGGGTTCTGCGCCGCCTGATCGAGGCGGGCGCTGTGACGGAGGGCGCCCCGTGAGCCCGCGCCACGACGTCGAGGTCGCGCTTGGCGCGCGCAGTTACGTGGTACGCATCGCACCGGGCCTGCTGCCCGTGGCCGGGCGCGAGATCGCCGATCTTCTGCACAGGCCCCGGACATGGATCGTGACCGAAAGCAATGTCGCGCGTTTGCATCTGGAGACGCTCACGGCCGGCCTGGCCGCCGAGGGCATCGAGCCGAAGGTGCTGGTCCTGCCCCCCGGCGAGGCGACGAAAGGCTGGGCGCATCTGACCGAGACGGTGGAATGGCTCTTGTCGCAAAGGGTCGAACGCCGCGACGTGGTGATCGCCTTTGGCGGTGGCGTGATCGGCGACCTCGTGGGCTTCGCCGCCGCGATCCTGCGGCGCGGCGTGCGCTTCGTGCAGATCCCCACCTCGCTGCTGGCGCAGGTCGACAGCTCGGTGGGCGGCAAGACCGGCATCAACACGGGCCACGGCAAGAACCTCGTGGGCGCGTTTCACCAGCCCGCCCGGGTGCTGGCCGACATCGATGTTCTGGGCACGCTGAGCGAGCGCGATTTCCTCGCCGGCTATGGCGAGGTCGCGAAGTACGGGCTTCTGGGCGACGCGGAGTTCTTCGGATGGCTGGAGCGGAACGGCCCGGCGCTGGCGGCAGGCGATGCCGCGCTCAGGGCCGAGGCGATCCGGCGCTCGGTGCAGATGAAGGCCGATATCGTGGCGCGCGACGAGACCGAGCAGGGGGACCGGGCGCTTCTGAACCTCGGGCATACCTTCGGCCATGCGCTGGAGGCCGCGACCGGCTATTCCGACCGGCTGCTGCACGGGGAGGGCGTGGCTATCGGCTGCGCGCTCGCATTCGAGCTTTCGGCACGGATGGGGCTGTGTTCGCAGGAGGAGCCGAGCCGCGTTCGGGCGCACCTCACCGAGATGAGGATGAAGCGCGATCTGTCCGATATACCGGGGGAATTGCCCGATGCCGACACGCTCCTGTCGCTGATGGGGCAGGACAAGAAGGTGGTCGACGGACAGCTCCGCTTCATCCTCGCCCGCCGGATCGGGGAGGCCTTCGTGACCGCTGATGTGCCGCCCGCGGCGGTGCGTGGCGTTCTGTTGGACGCGGTGTCCGGGAACTGAAGGCCCGGCCGCCGCGTTTGACTTCACGGGCTGACTGATCGCAAATGCCGGGTCCGGCCTGCCGAATGGTCCGATCGGGCCGCATCGTCCACCAAAAAACACCACAACTCGAGAAGGCTCACCATGCCACGCGACACCAAGCTGATCCTCTGTCCGGTCAATCTGAGACACATCAAGGATGACTACCGTGCCTATGAGGAGGCCGTCGCCATGGCGAAACGTCGGGGTGCGAAGCTGCTGGTGGCGACGGTTGCGCCCGAGATGGAGCGAAACCTTAACATAAGGGACTCGAAAGGCTTCTGGGGCGAACAGCTGGCGAAATTCGTCAAGGATCACCCGGTCGACGGCGTAGACGTCGAAACCGTCGTGCGCATTGGTGCGGTGCATCGGCAGATCCTGAAGCTGGCCGAGGAACGGAATGTCGATCTCATCGTGATGGAATCCGCCAACCCCAAGGTTCAGGACTACCTTCTGGGCACCACAGCCAGCCACATCGTGACCCATGCAAAATGCTCGGTCTACGTGGTGCGCGGATAGCTGACCTACCTCGCGTTTCGGCGGACCCGCTCGGGAAGCCATCAACGACGGACGGCGGCGGAAGCCGGACGGCCTTCGCCGCGCCATGCAGCGTCCGGGGCCAGTCTCGCGCCGGACCCGCGCCGCAACCCTGCGCGCAGGCTTCGACCACCCTCCGTCTCACGCGCCCTCAAAAGGAGTGTATCCATGGAACCCAGACTTATCGCGGCCCTGCTCCTGTTGCCCGCTGTGGCCATATTCATCTACGCGGGCATCCACGAATACCGTCGCTACAAGTCCAAGGGCCGCGCGAATTACGGACTGGTCTACGACGAAGAGACAGGAACAACGCACGTCACCGAAATCGCCGAGGGCGAGGAGAGCTACGACCTCGATGAATTCGATCCCGGTGACTACAGCGTGGGCGAGACGAAGGAGCAGGGCGGCGACGACCGGGGGTAGGACTCGGAATTATCCCGAGCCGCCCCTCACTCCGTGCCGCGATAGGGCTCCACGTATTGCAGCGCCATGTCCCATGGAAAGAAGATCCAGGTGTCCTGGCTCACCCCGGTGATGAAGGTGTCCACCATAGGCTCGCCCTTGGGCTTGGCATAGACGGTGGCGAAATGCGCCTTGGGGTAGAGCGCGCGCACGACTTCGAGCGTCTTTCCGGAGTCGACGAGGTCGTCGATGACCAGCACGCCGTCGCCATCGCCCATCATGTCCGCATCGGGCCTGTTGAGGACCATGGGATCGGCCTGCGTCTGGTGGTCGTAGCTTTTGACGCTGATCGTGTCGACAAGACGAATGTCGAGCTCGCGCGCGATGATCATGGCGGGGGCCATGCCGCCGCGCGTGATCGCCACCACCGCGCGCCACGCGCCGTCCTCGCCGGGGCCGCGCTTGTCCAGCCGCCAGGCCAGCGCGCGGGCATCGCGGTGGATCTGGTCCCAGGAGACGTGGAAGCCCTTCTCGTGCGGCAGCGGGTTGATCATGGGCTAGGCTCCGTTGTTGCGTTCCAGCGTCATGTCGGGCGCGTCGGGGTTCTTCATGCCGATCACGTTATACCCCGAGTCGACATGGTGCACCTCGCCGGTGACCGCGCTGGAGAGGTCCGACAGAAGGTAAAGCGCCGATTTGCCGACCTCTTCCTGCGTGACGGTCCGGCGCAGCGGCGCGTTGTTCTCGTTCCATTTCAGGATGTAACGGAAATCGCCGATGCCGGATGCCGCCAGCGTCTTGATCGTGCCCGCGCTGATCGCGTTCACGCGGATGCCGTCGCGGCCAAGGTCCTCGGCGAGGTACATTACCGAGGCCTCCAGCGCCGCCTTGGCCACGCCCATGACGTTGTAATGGGGCATGACCTTTTCCGCGCCGAAATAGGTCAGCGTGAGCAGCGAGCCGCCATTGGGCATCATCTTTTCCGCGCGCTGGCAGACGGCGGTGAAGGAATAGACCGAGATATCCATGGTCATGGCGAAATTGGCGGAGCTCGTTTCCACGTAGCGGCCGCGAAGTTCGCTCTTGTCGGAAAACCCGATGGCGTGGACCACGAAATCGAGGCTGCCCCATTCCGCTTTCAGCGACGCGAAAAGCTTGTCGAGGCTCTCTGCATCGCCCACGTCGCAGGGCAGCACGATCGAGGATCCGACCTCTGCCGCCAGCGGGCCCACGCGCTTGAGCAATTGCTCGCCCTGGTAGGAAAAGGCCAGTTCCGCGCCCTCGGCGGCCACGGCCCTGGCGATGCCCCAGGCGATGGACTTGTCGTTGGCCAGACCCATGATCAGTCCGCGTTTGCCTGTCATCAAGCCCATGGCCGTCTCCATCCTGTCGCGCCGTCGTTGGCGCATCCTCTAGGCTATCGCCCGGCATGCTGCAAGAACGCGACCGCTCTCTTGCCGCGCCATGCGTGACGGATATGTTGCAGCGTAAGCCGAAGGGGACATCCATGGCCGAGAGAACCGGAATTTTCGCGGGAGACGATCCCTTCATCCTGGCGCGCGCGTGGCTGGCGGAGGCGGAGGGCAGCGAGCCCAACGATCCCAACGCCATCGCGCTGGCCAGCGTGGACGGAAGCGGCCTGCCCAATGTACGCATGGTCCTTCTGAAGGAGATCGAGGTGGCGGGGCAGGGCGAGGGTGCCTTCGTCTTCTACACCAATTACGAAAGCGCCAAGGGGCAGGAGCTGTCCGCCTCGGGCAAGGCCGCTTTCGTGATGCACTGGAAAAGCCTGCGTCGCCAGGTTCGGGTTCGCGGTCAGGTCGAGCGCGAGGAGGGTCCGGGCGCGGAGGCCTACTACGCCTCCCGCTCGCTGAAAAGTCGGCTCGGGGCATGGGCGTCGCGACAGTCGCGCCCGCTCGACAGCCGCGCCTCGCTGATGGCCGAGGTCGCCCGGGTGACCGCGCAGAAGGGGACCAACCCCGCGCGGCCGCCCTTCTGGGGCGGCTTTCGCATCCGGCCGGTCGAGATCGAATTCTGGGCCGACGGCGCGTTCCGCCTGCATGATCGGTTCCGCTGGACACGCGACGGAGTCGGGCAGGAGATGATGCCCAACGGCTGGTCGGTGACACGCCTGAATCCCTGATTCAGCCCCTGATCCGATCCCCGATCCGGGGCGCGCGGAAGACCGCTTTAGGGGTTGCTTCATCGGCACATTCGCGAACCGTGAAATTGCAAACCCCTGATTGTCCGAAAAAGTTTTCGGTTGCTACCCGGCCCGGATGCCTGCGATATCTGCAGCGGGGACAATTTGCGGCACACTGTGCCAAGCAACGGGACTTTACCACAATGTCGGAGTGCGACACGGCGGACCGGGTCGTCCGCGGTCACGTGAAATGGTTTGACGGCGGGCGGGGGTTCGGCTTCATCGTCGCTGACGATGGCGGGCCGGACATCTTGCTTCAGGCCAATGTCTTGCGGAACTTCGGGCAGGGATCGGTGGCGGAGAATTCCGGCATCACCGTGCGGGCCCAGGTGACACCGCGCGGCCTTCAGGCCGGCGAGGTGCTCGAGATCACGCCGCCCGACCCGGGGGACGAGACCGCGCGCCATACCGGTGTCGCGATTCCCGACGCGCCCGCAGACGCGCCGTTCCACGCCGCCCGCGTCAAATGGTTCGACAAGGCGAAGGGCTTTGGCTTCGCCAATGTTTTCGGGCAATCTGACGACGTGTTCGTCCATGTCGAGGTTCTGCGCCGGTTCGGTCTGGCGGACCTGCAGGCCGGAGAGGCCGTGGCGATGAAGGTCGTGGACGGGCCGCGTGGCAAACTGGCGGCTGAGGTGCGGAGTTGGGATTACGTGTGATCGGGGCGAAGCGCGCCTCCGGGTTTCTCGGCGCATTGCGGGCGGGATTTGCCGCTGTCGTCCTCGCCCTCATGGCGGGCGGCGCGCAGGCGGCCTGCGACGCGGGGCGGGTCGACCTTCGCGGCGACTGGGGCAGCGCCCGTTTCGTCGTGGAGATCGCCGATACGCCGGAGACCCGCGCCCAGGGGTTGATGTTCGTGGAGGAGATGCCGAGCAGGGCCGGCATGCTCTTCGTCTTTCCTGACGAGCGCATGCGCAGCTTCTGGATGCGCAACACGCTCATTTCCCTCGATATCATCTATTTCGACGAGACGGGCGCCTGGGTGAGCGCGCAGGAAAACGCCGTGCCACTGGATGAGACATCGCTGCCCAGCGATGGTCCGGCGCAATATGTGCTTGAGATCAACGCGGGCCTCGTCGAACGGTTCGGCATGGGCGCGGGCACCGAGATCCGGCATCCCGTCATCGATCGGGATCGCGCCGCCTGGCCCTGCGACGCGGATTGACGGTGTAGCCACGGCAGGGCTTGCGCAGCGATGGCGCGGGGCGATAAGAGCACCGCACGGTCGGGGCGTGGCGCAGTCTGGTAGCGCACCTGTTTTGGGTACAGGGGGTCGTGAGTTCGAATCTCGCCGCCCCGACCACTTTCCTCTCACACACGATATCTGGTGGCTGGCATGACCGGAAGTGCGTCATGCGGGGCCGCGTCTGGTCATTATCGTGTCCGGTGCGCAACATCTGGTGTGTAGCCGCACAACCCCTCCGGTGTTTTTCATGATCCGGGCGCGGGCGCGGATGGCGCATGCTGCGATGCGGTATCCGTGATGCGCCCTTGGCGGTTTCTTGCCGGTTCCGCCTGCAATCGCTGGGGATTGACGTGAGGGCAGGCTGGGGATGAATCAGCAGTCTCTCCGGGCGGATCGTTTCAGCGCGTTTTGGCAAGCCAAAAAACTGTGACAATACCCTCAAAAATGCGTTGACGGTCTGGGCTCACCTACGTCAGGTTGTGGTGGTCGGGTGAAGCGCCACAATATATAGCGCAGCCAGACAGGGGCAGAGGGTCAACCTCGCAAACGAAAGTCGGAGCCGATTTTACGCCGCGCAAGTGGGTTGCGCGAGTTGCACCGGTGTGACGGCATCGTATGCCCCGACGCATATCAACATGGCGCCCGACCGGCGAGCAGGGTCGGGACGCGACAGGGAACAGGGACAAGAGGCACCCATGAAAATCGAACGCAGATTCACCCGGGCCGGAGCGGACGCATACGCGGAGGTCGATTTCACGATCACCAGTTCCGAAATCCGCAACCCCAACGGCACGGTGGTGTTCCGCCTCGACGAGGTGGAGGTGCCCGCAGGCTGGAGCCAGGTGGCGTCCGACGTCATCGCGCAGAAATATTTTCGCAAGGCCGGTGTTCCCGCGGCACTGAAGCCCGTGAAGGAGAAGGGCGTTCCCGATTTCCTCTGGCGCCATGTGGCCGACGAAAAGGCGCTGGAGGAGATGCCGGAGGACCAGCGTTATGGTGGCGAGACGTCCGCCAGGCAGGTCTTCCGGCGCCTTGCCGGCGCCTGGGCCTACTGGGGCTGGAAGGGCGGCTATTTCTCCACCGAGGAGGACGCGCGCGCCTATTTCGACGAGATGCAGCTGATGCTCGCGCGCCAGATGGCCGCGCCGAACTCGCCGCAATGGTTCAACACTGGCCTGCACTGGGCCTATGGCATCGATGGTCCTTCTCAGGGCCATCATTACGTGGACTACAAGACGGGCAAGCTGACCAAATCGAGCAGCGCCTACGAGCACCCACAGCCCCATGCATGCTTCATCCAGTCGGTGGCCGACGATCTGGTCAACGAGGGTGGCATCATGGATCTGTGGGTGCGAGAGGCCCGCCTGTTCAAGTACGGCTCCGGCACCGGCACCAATTTCTCCTTCCTCCGTGGCGAGGGCGAGAAGCTTTCGGGCGGCGGCAAGTCCTCGGGCCTGATGGGCTTCCTCAAGATCGGCGACCGCGCGGCCGGCGCGATCAAGTCGGGCGGCACCACGCGGCGCGCGGCCAAGATGGTCATCGTCGACGCAGACCACCCCGATATCGAGGAATTCATCGACTGGAAGGTGGTCGAGGAGCAGAAGGTCGCGAGCCTCGTGGCGGGCTCCAAGGCCCATGAGCGCACGCTCAACGGCATCTTCGACGCGATCCAGTCCTGGGACGGCGCGCTCGAGGATGCGGTCGACCCGACGAAGAACGAGACGCTGAAGAAATCGATCCGGACGGCCAAGCAGGCAAGCGTGCCGGAGACCTACATCAAGCGCGTGCTCGACTACGCGCGGCAGGGCTACACCTCGATCGAATTTCCGACCTATGACACCGACTGGGACAGCGAGGCCTATTCCTCCGTCTCGGGCCAGAACTCCAACAACTCGATCCGCGTGACGGACGCCTTCCTCAAGGCCGTCGAGGATGATGGCGACTGGAACCTCGTCAACCGCAAGGACGGCACGATCGCCAAGACCGTGAAGGCGCGCGATCTGTGGGAGAAGGTCGGCCATGCCGCATGGGCCTGCGCCGATCCGGGCATCCAGTTCCACGACACCGTCAACGCCTGGCACACCTGCCCCGAGGATGGCGCGATCCGCGGCTCCAACCCGTGCTCGGAATACATGTTCCTCGACGACACGGCCTGCAACCTCGCGTCGATGAACCTGCTGACCTTCTACACCGACGGCAGGTTCGACGCCGAAAGCTACATGCACGCCACGAGGCTCTGGACGCTGACGCTGGAAATCTCGGTGATGATGGCGCAGTTCCCGTCCAAGGAGATCGCGCAGCTTTCCTACGAATTCCGCACGCTGGGCCTCGGCTACGCCAATATCGGCGGGCTGCTGATGAACATGGGGCTGGGCTATGACAGCCCCGAGGGCCGCGCCATGTGCGGCGCGCTGACGGCGATCATGACGGGCGTGTCCTACGCCACCTCGGCCGAGATCGCCTCGGAACTCGGGCCTTTCGCGGGTTTCGAGCGGAACCGCGAGCACATGCTGCGGGTCATGCGCAACCACCGCGCCGCCGCCTACGGCAAGACCGAGGGCTACGAGGCGGTCAACGTGAACCCCGTGGCGCTCGACCATGCCAACTGCCCGGATGCGCGGCTGGTGGCGCTGGCCAAGCAGTCCTGGGACGAGGCGCTGACGCTGGGCGAGGCGCATGGCTACCGCAACGCGCAGGCCACCGTCATCGCGCCCACCGGCACGATCGGCCTTGTCATGGATTGCGACACGACCGGGATCGAGCCCGACTTCGCGCTGGTGAAATTCAAGAAGCTCGCCGGCGGCGGCTACTTCAAGATCATCAACCAGTCGGTTCCCGCGGCGCTCGAGACGCTGGGCTACTCGTCCTCGCAGATCGAGGAGATCATCGCCTACGCGGTCGGTCACGGCACGCTGGGTCAGGCGCCGGGCATCAACCACACGGCGCTGATCGGCCACGGCTTCGGCCCTGCCGAGATCGAGAAGGTCGAGACGGCCCTGCCATCCGCCTTCGACATCCGCTTCGTCTTCAACCAGTGGACGCTTGGCGAGGACTTCTGCACCCGGACCCTCGGCATTCCGGCGGAAAAGCTCAGCGACCCGACCTTCGACATGCTCCGTCACCTGGGCTTCTCGAAGACCGAGATCGACGCGGCCAACGACCATGTCTGCGGGACCATGACGCTGGAAGGCGCGCCCTTCCTGAAGGAAGAGCATTACCACGTCTTCGACTGTGCCAACCCCTGCGGCAAGAAGGGCAAGCGGTTCCTCAGCGTCGACAGCCACATCTACATGATGGCCGCCGCGCAGAGCTTCATCTCGGGGGCGATCTCCAAGACGATCAACATGCCCAACACGGCCACGATCGAGGATTGCCAGAAGGCCTACGAACTCAGCTGGTCGCTCGGCACCAAGGCCAACGCGCTCTACCGCGACGGCTCAAAGCTCAGCCAGCCGCTCGCCGCGTCGCTCGTCGAGGATGACGAAGAGGCCGCCGAGACGCTGGAAAGCGGGACGACGATGGAAAAGGCGCAGGTTCTCGCCGAGAAGATCGTCGAGAAGGTGGTCATCAAGGAGATCATCAAGGCCCATCGCGAAAAGCTGCCCGAACGGCGCAAGGGCTACACCCAGAAGGCCATCGTCGGCGGTCACAAGGTCTATCTGCGCACCGGCGAGTACAAGGACGGCTCGCTTGGCGAGATTTTCATCGACATGCACAAGGAAGGCGCGGGCTTCCGGGCGATGATGAACAACTTCGCCATCGCGGTTTCGGTCGGCCTGCAATACGGCGTGCCGCTGGAGGAGTTCGTGGACGCCTTCACCTTCACCAAGTTCGAACCGTCGGGAATGGTGCAGGGCAACGACTCGATCAAGAACGCGACCTCGATCCTCGACTACATCTTCCGCGAACTGGCGGTGAGCTACCTCGACCGCACCGACCTCGCCCATGTGGCGCCCCAGGGGGCCAGCTTCGACGACGTGGGCCGCGGCGTGGAAGAGGGCGTGTCGAACGTCTCCGAGCTTTCGGAGAGCGCCGCCACCAAGTCGCTGGAGGTGCTCAAGCAGATCAGCTCCACCGGCTACCTGCGCAAGCGGGTGCCGCAGGAACTGGTCGTCCTCCAGGGCGGCGGCGGTCCTGTCACGACGCTCGAGACACTCGTGCCGGAGGCGCGGAACTCGGCAGGCATGCCGGAGGTGAAGGGCGCCAGCACCATCGCGGCCGCGGCGGCCACCACGGCGATCGCCACCGGCTCCGTCTCGATCGACGCGGCGACCAAGGCGCGGATGCAGGGCTACGAGGGCGAGGCCTGCGGCGAATGCGGAAACTACACGCTGGTGCGCAACGGCACCTGCATGAAGTGCAACACCTGCGGCGCGACGAGCGGGTGTAGCTGAGGAGGCTATGGTGAGGACTTTTCGCGAATTAATGCGTCGGCTTCCACCTGACGGCACGGCACGCGACGCACTGAGGAAGTTCAATCTTTCGCCCAACGTGGACCGCAAGGCACGTTCTTGAAGGAGTTAGCGGAAGACCTCGGTCTTGGCGTGTTCCAAGTGGAACTTTCGCCTGGGATGGCTGGAAGGATAATGCCAGATGCCTTTTCGCAAAGTGGGTATGCGATTGAGGTTAACCGGTCACTCTCTGTCCAGGCACGGCGCTTCGCGGTTTTGCACGAGTTGGGACACTTCTTTCTGCACCTAAGGAGAAACGATCCATTCGCCGAACCACTGCATTTGGATCGCTCCGGCGGCACCTTCTATGTGAACCCGCAAGAAGAAGCCGAAGCCAACCAGTTTGCTGAAACTGTCCTTTTCGGGGATGGCGCGCTCCGCGGTGCAGTTGGCATCTACGGAGAGGACTTGCCCAGACTCGCACACCACTTCGGAGTTTCAGAGCAAGTAATCGAGATCGCGTTGAAGCGTTTCTAGACCAATCGGGCGCGCGGCCCAACACCGCGCGTCTGTCATCCGGGGCGGGTGCGCTCGCCCCTGACGCGGATCAGGCCGCAGGCAGAACACTACGGGCAGTCAATATCAGAGCCTGATCAGCGAAACTGGGGGGGTCCATCGCGGCGCCCCCTTTTTCTTTCTCCGTCCGCTTCGGTCCTCATGGCGCGCCCGCCACGGGCCGCGCGCGCCGATCACGCCGCCTTAATCTCTTCGTAATCCTGCCGTGAGGGAATGCATCACTGTTCGCAAATGCAACCTTCTCGCGTTACGCTCGTTGGCAGTGAGAAGGCGTTCCCGGGCGCTTGGACGGTCATGACGGCTTCCGACCCCGGGTGGAGGATCGCACATGACGGAGCTTAGACCGGACCGCAGGACGCAACGAGGCATCGACGACATTCGCCTCGAGCCCGCCCATCTGCTGATCGGCTGCGGCGTGGTGGCCGCCGCCGCGCTCAGCGGGATCTGGGCGCCCGTGAACCTCGTGCTGATCGTGTCTCTCTTCGTGCTCCTGCGGGTCTGCTGGCTGGAGGACAACATCACCAACGACCTGATCGGGCGGGACAGTCTGCCCGGCGGCTATGTCAACACCGCGATCAGGCGCGGCAATTTCGTGCGCCAGTGGCTTGGCCGCGAACCGGCCGAGGATGCGTCCAAGATGCCGCCCCATCATCTCGCCACCGTGATGCGTGCCGAGATACAGGTATGGGCCTGCATGCTTCTGGGCCTTTGCGCGACAGCGCTCGCCCAGGGCGGTCCCTTCGGCCCCGCGACGAACGTTGTCCTCGGTGGTGCGCTTTTCGTGCTGGCGCTGCGGCGGGTGGATCGTCTGATGGTGTCTCTCGCCCATTGCGCCGAGGGGCGGGCGCTGCCGCAGCGTCTGCTCCTGCCCACCCACCGCCGCGCGGGGGATCTGGACTAGGCGCGCGCCGTCCCGCGTCACTCGGCGCGCGTCGTCGTGCGACGGGATACGCGATGCGCGGCCTCCACGGTCACGGGGCGGCAGGGGTCGATGATCGTCATCAGGACCGGCAGCAGCATGGCCCGGTCCGGCGGCAGGCAGGACAGCATCCGTTCGAGCGCGCCGCCGCGCGCCAGCAGGTGATCGGCGGGTGTCATCCGCGAAAACCCGGTCACATGGCCGTTCCCGACTTCGACCGACAGCGCGATGGCGCCGCGCGAGGCGGGCACGATGGCGCGGCCCGGCGACGCGGCGATCGGGCGGGGAGGCCGGCCTTCGAGGATCTCGCCAAGATCCAGCACGCGCCCCGCCGCCCGCCAGAGCGGCCCGCGCCCGTGGATCGCCTCCACATAGGCCAGCGCGGGATGCACGGCCTGCCGGGCCGCGGGCGAGTTTTCCACCGCCACCGCGCGGAAGACGGTTTCGGCGTCGACCATTGGCAGGTCGCCCACCGCCGCCACGCCCGACCGGAAAACCTCGCCGATGAGGCCAAGGAGCGGGCCGACCCCATCCTCGCCGCCGAGATACCCGGCCATCTCGAAGTCGTTGCGCGGGGCGCGCGCCGCCGCCGCCCCGAAAAGCGCCACGCGCGCGGCCCGGTCATCTGTCAGCCAGGCGCGGTCGAAACGCGCGGACAGCCCGAGCGCCCGGGGCCATGCCGTGAAGATCTGTATCAGGTGATCTCGCCGGGTCTCGGCGGTCACGGCCGCCATATCCGGCCGCGACCCGGTCGCGATGTCGAACGCGGCGCGTTGCGCGGCACGGCTGTGGTCGGTGAGCCGTCCCAGCAGGTCGCGCGCCTCGGCCACGGGCCTGCCTCGCATCTGCGCCCCTGCCTGCGCATCTGGCGGCACCTCGACGCGCCATGTGGCCGGGGTGTCGAGCATCATGCCGCTCCTATCGCGCGGGTCAGGGCGGCCGCCATCGCCGTGTGGCCCGGACACCGGCCAGTCCCGATATGGCCTTGCATGGCGCGCACTCTCTCCGGTTCAGGTGTCGTAAAGCTCGGTGCGGGACGCGAGGATCTGACCGATCCGGGACATGTGATCGGTCCTGTCGCGCAAAGCGTGCAGCATGCCGATCTGAAGGCCATCGCGGTAAATGATCAGCGAGGGCGTCCTTTGGGCCGCCGTCATCTCCCGTGTGTCAGCCTCGATCGCCTCATCCACCACGGCGCAGTCGAAGGCATTGCGGAAGGCCAGCCGCAACTCGGGCAGCATGCGCGCCAGATCGGCGGTTTCGGCGTCGCGCGCGGGATCGGCGGGGATGAACAGAACATGGTCCCCCGCCGCGCGGATGAAGGCGTCGCGCGCCTGCGGGGAGGTGAGAAGGGGAAAGCCGTGCTCTCCGGTCAGGCGGTCGATCAGCGGATGGTGCTGCATCTGTGGGTCCCCCGTGGTCAGGCGTCGGTTCTTCGGGCGTCGATACCGCTGCGAGCTATGGTCGGAAGTTGGTGATGCCCTGAGGGGCGGCATATCATGGCGGTGTCGAGTCGCCGTCAATTCTCAGCCGAGAAAGGGATATGCCACATGTCAGACGATACCATCACCAAGCTGCCCGA
>Ga0208979_100108_pt1 | contig 154713 bp, 134 predicted proteins | sample HotLakConsUCCSLE_FD_184738 | JGI IMG/M metagenome (GOLD analysis project Ga0208979, IMG submission 184738) | Hypersaline microbial mat communities from Hot Lake, Washington, USA - Hot Lake Consortium UCC-SLE (SPAdes) | ecosystem: Environmental > Aquatic > Non-marine Saline and Alkaline >... | reverse complement strand
TACTTTTCTCTCTCTTTTGGGGAACAAGATAAACAACAATATTGCAACAATGTTTATTCTCGCTATGGGAACAAGAAAGAGAATATAGTAACAAGAACCGTCAGGGCGATCGCCAACAGCTCTAAAAGTATGAGCACAAATACTCATCGAAAAATGACTGCTTTGACTGCTTTGACTGCCAGATCAAAAAAAGTGCGATCGCCAACAGCTCCACTCCGAGCACTTCAAGCTGACTTTAAGTGGATTTCTTCTAACGCAGGAGTAAGTAGGGGCCAAAAAGCCTATGGGGATATTGCCTCTGACACAGCTTAGTACTGAGCGCCCTGCTATCTCTTGGAGGAAAACTATATGACCATCAAAATGCCACTAGCTATCTCTGCTATCGGCGTGGCACTCATACTGTCGCTGTGGGGCACCAGGGCGATAGAGATAGGCGGCTCCGTGGAAGTGGACTTTCCCGGCTTCAGTCTTCGCATTGAAGGCAATCAGCAGCAGTCTGAGTAGCGGGCGGCTGGCTTCGCTGTCGCCGCCCTGATTCCCCGGTTACTCACTGGCTTTATTCCGGTTTCAAAACATGGTGCGGAACTTCAGTTTATAGATATTCCTTTCTACTGAAGTTCTGCACCGCTTGATATTGGTAGGCTTTGGGGTTTGCGGGTATGGGTAGCGCGATCATAACCAACTCTGAATCGTAGGCAAGAAAAAGCCGCCCTGTGGTGTGGACGGCTGCGATCGCCACAAATCCGGGGCGGCGGCTGGTGCCAGTGAATTCGGGCGGGCGATCGGGTGTAGCTCCACCAGTCCTATAGATTCTTTATTGGCATCCGTCAACTGCGTCATCTTGTGGAACGTTGTGTATTCTTTTTGTCCCCATGGTACCGTCAGGATTTTTAGCGGGTATGTCAATCTCATATTTCGCCCCATCCCAGGAAACGATGATTCCACACGCAGTGTATGAATTTGATGTATACGGATCATCATATGTGAAGGTCACCAGTTCACCTTTTCCATGAGGAGCGTTGTACGCATGACCTTCTCTTTGTCCAAAACTAGAAGAAGGAGAGTTAGGACTGTAGTTAGAGCCTGACTCGTATTCTTCGTCAGTTTGTTCATTAGTCTTTTCCGCAATAGCGTTACTTGCCAACTTGCCAAGGCCTTTTCCGATGCTGCTTGGCGAGCAGCCCGACAGAATGGTAACTGATGAAATTAGTAACAGTCCGGTAGTGATAGCGCGGTACTGATGCATAAGGACTAAAATTGTGTAGTACGTTTGCGTTAGAATTTTAGCGGATTTCTCCTGAGATCTTATATCTGTTGACTAGTTTTCTTTAGAGTTAACCTTAGCTATTATTAATCCTGATGGTTCTACCTGTCCCACCAAGCACGGCAGAACCTGTCTAATAAGGTAAGTGGCTCACCACTCATACTCGCCATAGGCTTGCTCACTCCACTTGATAACTGACTTTGGATCGGGCTTGCCAACGTTCTGACGGCTGCCGTAACCACCGTTGTAGTTGTCTAGGGCGGCTTTGTTACCTTCTATCCACAACTTGACCTTACCGGGCTTAACGCCTGTTATTTGGCGTAGCAGTGAACCTGTGACAGCGAATTGTTCAGAGTCATCTAAGCCAGCGTTGTAATTTTGGATTGCTTCAAATGTACGTCTTAGTTTTTCGTCGTAAGCATCATGGCGGCGATCGCCATTCAACTCAGCATTAGGAACTTTGCGCCAATCAAAGCCAGCAGGCTCATCATCAGCGGTCGCAGTTTCTACCGTAGCTTTTGCCGTTGGCTGCTCAGTGGCACTCTCTAGCCGCTTCAACCTGAGTTCTAGCGCTTGCCTTTTCTCACACTCACGGGCTAACTGCGCTTCGAGCTTATCTGCCTGCAATGCACGGGCTATGATGCGTTCTAGCCTGTCAGCGTGGGAACCTTCACCCCACTGCTCAGCATTGCCTATCATGTCTCTCAATTGGGCATCAACACTCACTGAGCTACGCTTCTCACTTTTGGGCTTGGCATCAAGCGGCGCATCCTTAAGAACGCCAACTTTTAACAGTCGATTGCCTTCAGCATCGGCGGCGTAGAAATCCTCATAGTTCGCAGCCGTACCGGGATTCTCATACAATAACTGAAGCTCAGCAAATCGGCCTAAGCTTTGGTCATCTCTGCCATGAAGCCAATAAGCAGCGTTCACACCAGCGGCGCGTAAGTTTTTGCAGCTCAGTTCACTCTCACCATAGGGAACCGGAATGATCTCACCATAGACTCGTTTTACTGCCCTGTTGAGTGTCGAATTCTTGCCGCTGTCGATATCCTTTAGCGCCCAATCTTTCATTTCCATTACTTCAGGCGACCGGCGCAACCGGCTAAAAGCATCAATGAAGGTCGCAGCTTCAATCAGGCAAAATATTTCACCAGTGGCAACAGCACCCCGTTTCTTAGCGCGGATTTTGAACTCAAGCCGATACTTACTGATGGCTTTGAATTCGCCGCTGCTGAGCATGTCACTAGGGCGCGATTGAGTCGCCATAATCAAACCGGCTGCTAGTTCCCGCCAATCTTCAGAGTTGATCGCCTGCTTAGTCGCTTCTACAGCGGCGGCGGCGTTAAAGCCTGTGAGGTTATCCCGCTGCTCAGCAGTCTTAGTTTTGTTCTGCGATTTCACATAGTCGTAATCATCACCAGACGCCCACAGGTAATCTAGGGCGCAATGGCTGTTCACAATGCCCGCTTTTGTTTTTCTTGGTCGTAGCAGGTTGGCAGCAGGCGAATGCTCAGAGAAGTAAGCGTTTACTGCTTTGCGATAGGCGCTCACAAATTTGGTGCGAGTACTTTGACCGTATGGTTCACTCTCTAGCCATCCAATCTCATCGCGGCAAAGTTGCTCAACCTTGGCAGGATCATCAGTCTGCACCAGCTTAAAAAGCAGCTCACAAATACGGCTTTGAATCTTGCTATTGCTTTTGCCCAGATTCGCGTAAGGCTTGAAGGTTTCTCGGGTGATCGGGGTAACGATTGAAGTAGGCATATCGGGTTCGGTGATTTGGCTACCTTGTTACTATATTATCAATCTTGTTCCTTTTTGTTAATGATTAATTATTCAAATAATCGATTTTCTGATTAGCTAAATCGCTCAATATCTAAATAGCTGTAGAACCCCGGTAAACCCAGCGAGATAGAGCAGTGATAATCACAGTTGCCAGTTTCAAGCGCGGGGTAGGCAAAACCACCACTGCCCTACATCTGATTGACTTGTATGTTTAGGTTGTGGAAGGAATCGATCAGTATCCTTCGTTCTACGGTAAAAGAAAGGCAGGACATAGAGAGACTGGTGCTGGTGCCGCTACTGGCGATGGGCTCCTATTATAAGGCTTGGGTACATGTACAAAGTTTACCGAATGACGATGTGATTATTCTCGTCGCTGACTTCGATGGGCCAGATACGCAGAACAACCGCGTGACTGAAACCATTCTCGAACAGCTCTGGTTCTTTCGGATTTTGTGGAATAGACCTGCAAGTCACTGCCTGTAACCATTCATGGAACCAGAAATGAGTAGGTTCCGCAACCAATTCTCATGGTATTCAAAGCCATTGAGATCCATAAAGGGAGAACGGCGACCAGAAGATTTCGCGGTGGTTCTGTGGCCATAAGGATGGAAATTCCAGATCAACGCCATGGCTCGCAAATACTGTCGCGCTGAGTCTTCAGAACCGTGGAAGTATTGCATTGTATACAGTAGCCGATCTTGATAATTCATCAGTCGGTCGAGCATGTTACTGGTGCGCGACGCCTCGGGATAGTCATACGCCACCTGAAAGTGTTTAGATTTTCCTTGCAGCTTGGCCAACTTTTTTCGAAGGCTGGGCTGCTTGACTGTCCGATTTGCCCACGCCCACAGCCGACGTAAGCGTTGGGCAAATATAAGTGCTTAGGCTGAGCGATTTACGCGATTTTCTAAACGAAGGGAACGCGGCGCTCGTTTCGCCTGTTGGAATCACTATAAGCTAACAGAGTTCAAAAGACACTCTGTTTGAGTTCAGCAGTTCTTATCAAAAAAGCCGCTATCGATAGCTTTAGCTAAACACACTCTGTTTGCGCGCCTTATGGGTTATGCTTTGAGTGTTGTATTATCTTTGGATATATAGATGACTTCCGCCCAAATGGCACGAAAGCGCAGGACTTACACGATTGATGAAAGGCTTATTGAAGCACTCGCTAAGATGGCGGCGGCGTCAAATGCTTCTGCTAATCGATTCTTAGAGAATCTTTTGTGGGAGAAGGCTACATCGGACGGTTTTATCCCAAAAAACGAAAAGCCGCTAGGCGAAACACGGGGCGGCGACCGTACATCAGAAGCTACTGAGGCTTAACTAATGACTGAAAGATTGGATCAAATCGAAGCCAGCTTGCGATCTACTGCTGCGATTTGCGGTAGCAATGCCAGGGCTATTCAAGCCAACAGCGAAGCTATTCAAGAACTTGGGAACCGCATTGAAGCCACTAATGAAGGCATATTCCGGTTGCATCAAACAGTAGAGCTACTAACCCGCTCATCTGACGACACAGCCAGAGAAACGGCTGATTTGGAGCGCGATATCAATCGCCAAAATACTTCTATCTCGACTTTGAGGCAAGATGCGTTTGCAGACAGGCAAGCGTTCAGGGAGCAGGCAGAGGCAGACCGGCAAGCATTCAGAGAAGCGCTGGAAGTTGATAGGCAAAAAGCCGATGCAGATCGGGCTGAATGGCGATCTAATTTTGACAAACAGATAGCTCAAGCCGATGCTGACCGAGCGGAATGGCAAGCAAAAATTGAAGCCGACCGGCAAAGAACCGATGCATACCAAGCAGAGTGGCAAGCAAAGTTTGATGAGCAAATATCTCAAGCTCAAGCAGACCGGCTAGAAAACGCCCGTCGCTTTGATGCTCAGCTAGCAGAAATCAGAGCAATTGGCGAACAGACACGGGCGCTGCTGTCTGCACTGGCTACGACTAACGGACGAGTTGACCGGCTTGAACAGGCGAGTTAAAAAGCATAGATAAGACTCTATGGTTGTGATTGATTGTCTTAATGATAAAAAGCATTATTCATTATCAAAAATAAGCGACTTTTGCTCAGATACAAAAGAGGCAGCATGAACACTCCGATCTACAAAGACACGATGGTAAAGGCAATTGCCGTGGGACTACCCGAAAGCTTCATTCCTACCGTTGATCGGGCGGCGGCAGCACAAAAGATAAGCCGTTCAAAGCTAGTCGTCAAAGCGCTTTCGGCTTATTTGGGCGTGGATGTATCAAGAAACAACGTGACTACTCCCGACCTGGTTGACTGACAAAACATGCATCAAAAGCCCTGAATCCCTTTTACATCAATACTTTCAGGCAAATCACAGGAGTGACAGTCCTATCTGGCCTGAAATCCTTACAGAAAGAGGCTTTCAGAAGTTTCTATCAAACTTTTGTCATTAAAGAGGGCCAGACAAATATCGCCATCGTCAATAAGCTGCTACGGAAGATTGGATATAAATCGAGTTCGATTAAACGAGCTGGAAGCAGAGATGATCGGCGGCAGATTTGGCGGGTTGAAGCAGAGCCCTATCAAGCTGAAGTATTCGCGGCGCTAGAACAGAAGTGGACGGGCGAGCTATCGACTGAAAGCATTGAAATAGAACAGCCTTCAGCCCCCGTGTCATCGATTTGCGATAAAGAAAATACTCTTATGCAAATCAGTGACACAGGCTCAGAACGCCCTATAATATATGCCATTGTGCGAAAAGCAAAAAAGCAATCAGAGCGCGAGCTGTGACTCAGTTCTCAACCCCTAACGCAGACTCTAGCCTTTCTAGCTTTGTAATGCTCCACTCCGACCGCTGAGCGATACTGGCCAACGACTTACCAATACCGCCTACACTCCACAACAACGCAACGATCAGTAGAGTAGTTAGAGAAGACACTCCTGCTGTCAATAGTGCTGAAGACAAACTAAAGTTCTGCTTCTCCTTGGTGTTGTGAGTGATCGCTGCCACCGGACTGATATTCGGTTGAGGCTGTTCCGACTTTTCCAACTTGTTCGGCGGATTGCACTGTCCCTTCATACTCTTCTCCGAAGAGATCACTATTGGAAAAGATGAGGTCTTCTTTTGAGAGGTTTCCATCATTTCTAGTAATGTCCTGATGCTTATCTCTAACAACTTTAGACGCTGTGACTGTTCCGTTTTTAGATAGGTCTCTAGGCGACTCGACGAGGTTTGCAATTGTTGGCTGTTCTTGTCTAGGCTCTCTAACCGAGGAGACTGCTCTTCTATGAGATATCGAGCTAACTGGCTTGATGACACCTGTAGCTGCTGATTGTTCGCCGCTAAGGTTTCGAGCTGGGCAACTTGCTCCTGCATTAAGTAGTTCACCAATTTTTCCGACGATCCTTCTAGTCTCGACGTAGTTGAGGTGAGCTGCTGCGTTATCTGCGCGAATGTGAGCAAGTGCTGTGCGAGCGACTGATAGATGTCCGTCGATGCGCGATTGTCCTGCGCTTGTTCCTGTAAACAGCTGACCAGCTCTAGGTTTATCTCCGACCACTGCTCCAGCTTCTCCCATGTCTTTGTGTGGTATTCATCCTGCTTCGCGGCTAACGCCTCCACCTGCTCACTTAGATAGGCGATCGCATTCACATATTCTGCTATTTCCATTGCTTCCTGTAGATTGCCTTCAGTTCGCAGATTCACGCAGTTGCAGACGCCGTTACCTGATCTGCTACTGGCGCTTCTGTACTCTCAATTTCTGTGTTCTCAGTTGCCGAGCCCTTTATTTGGCTAGCAGATACACGCTTCTTCCTGGCCTTCCTCTTCTTGTTTATATTTATCGGCATGGCAGCATCTATCAAATGGCCAGTATTCGTCACCCAACCTCTAACTCGCATTCCTTTACTTAGGCCGAACTGTTTGTACTTTTCATCTTTAAGAACGTCTGATAGCTTGGCATTTGCCACTCTCAATTCATCGAGAATAGCTGAAGGAATTCCTGGCAACTCAAATATACTGATTCGCCCTTGCTTTACTAGTGCTTTAATCACTTCATTTCCATCAAAGCTTGACCACTGTGGCGGGGAACTTCTTCCCATGTTTTTAAGAAACACGTACTGGATAGTTGGATAGCGCTCTACGTCTTTTTCAAATAGCTGAATCGACCTCGAATCCGAGTCGGACACCCACCATTTCACAATAGTGATCTTGTCTTCTTCTGCTCGCTCAGTGATTCCACAATCGTCTATCCAGTTATTGATGAACTTCTCACCACCTGCAGGCAAATCAACGAGGACATCGCCTCCCTGAGACCGCTTCTTTGCTTCTGCATAGGCAATCTCGTAAATACTATCGGCTAACGGTGCGTATGCAATATCGTCTGAGAGCATAATCGGAAATGCTGACTCGTAGACTTTGCTCAGCGTTTGACTATCTCTATCAGCATCTACTAATTCTAAGGACCTTTCGTGATGCCGATAATATTCAATCATCGCCATACACCAAGCGCTCTTACCAACATTGCCTTTGTCACCTGTCACGATATGAAGTGTAGTCATCGTTGTCCTCTATTGGTTTCTCTGTCTAAAAAGCCGAGCCGAGATTTCTCTCTTCTCTGCCAATGTCATATCCGGCTTGATACCTGTTCGAGTATCAACTTGTAAATCAGCCTCTGCATCACTGGGACCGACATTGCTACCATCAACATCAGCAGGTAGCTGATCAGTTTTCTGTTTCTCAAGAAATTCCTGATCTTTAAACTGCTTCGATTTGTCAGTTCTGGCAGCCGTCTTTATCTGATTACGGTACTGGTAGTACTCATTTGAGAAGCTGCTCCAACTCTTATTCCACAGCCCAGATCGAGTAAAAGCTGAAAATATCTTAGAAAGGCTCTTTCCTTGTTCACGATAAAGCTGAATGCTATCAAACAGCTCTGCCATTGTTTCAGTTTTATCTTTTTTGTCTTCAAAATCTACAGCATAGATCTTACCCACACACACAAGCCTCCTAGTATGTACGCAACGCGGAGCAAGTATCTGTATTGTTTCGGAACTGTAATTCAGACTAACCTACTCTCCTAATCGCCAGATCAAGCACACGCAAAGTATACACAAAGTTCACACAATTGTTCAACTAGTATACACATAATTATTCAACCTATGTATATACAATAGTCTAACCATTGTGTATACAACAGTTCTCACAATAGTTCAACAAATGAACACACAATTGTGTACATAATTGTATATACAATTTTCGACTTGCCAATCCAGTAAATAAAGAGAAGCAAGATGTGGCAAAACAGGCCTGTTTATGGTTATTAAGGTTTACTGCTCAGAGAGCGAGAAAAATCAGATAGAAAAAAATGCAAAAGCAGCTGGATGCAGTGTCAGCAAATACCTTAAAAAACAAGCTTTTACAGACATTCACAGCAGAGCAATGTTCGTCGAGCTAATCAGCTGTATGGTGTCTCTAATAGAAACCGACCGGCTTTCGAGTTCGGTGGGCGATCGCTTATTTGAAATCGCCCAAGATGTTCTTGACGGCGCACCTCTCAACGACAGCAGAGAGCGTCTCTCACAGGTATGTAAATTTGATAATCAAAGTCATCAGGGGGAGCAACCCCACTAAGCTATTCAACTATCTCTTTGATCCTAAAAAGCAGCTCCAAACAGACAAAGCTGAGCTGCTAAGCACCGGAAATATTCAGAATCTGATCATCTGCCGCACAGTGCCCGGACGGACCATACAGGAACTGGCCCGTAACTTCAGGCAGATAGCTAGGTTGAACTCCCAGGTTGTTAAGACAATAGCTCACTACTCCATCAGCGTGACCGCCGCAGACAGCGCTCGAATTGAACAAGCCATCGTCTACGAAATCTCTAGGACACTACTAGAACGACTCGGGCACACTCGCTGTCCATATTTCGGCGTTGAGCATCACGACACAGCGCACCGTCACTGGCACCTAGCAGCAAGTACCGTTAGCTATAGCGGTGAGTGGGTATGCGATCGCTTTGAACGCTACCGGCTACGCCAAATAGTACGTGATCTAGAGATAGATTTTGGCCTAGAACTGACGCCGATAAGACCTACGATCAAAGTGAAAAACTTATCTACAGGAGAGTACCGGCTCAAACAGCACTCCAAGCATCTGCTACCAAAAGAGAAGCTATGGCGATCGCTTGATGAGTGTTTACCTGTCTCGCAATCGCTGGCACGACTGGTGATGGAGCTGCGGGTTAAACATCCCGAAATATCCGTTCGCCTCAAAGAGCAGCAGGGACAACACGTTGGTATCAGCTTTGAAGTTGATGGCGTTGCCTTCGCTGGCAGAAAGCTAGGCAGAGCCTATTCTCTCAATGGTCTGAAGCGCTATCACGGCATAGAGCATGACGATAAATCAAAAGCACTACTGGACAGGATACTGACGCTCTCTCATGAAGAATGCAGGGTGCTGTACGAGGACATGGAACGCGAGCAGCCAGTCAATATAAAGGAACAGAAAAGCTACGAGGTTCAGCCCTGATATATGTATAGTTTCAGTAAACTTTCTTAGCTTGCAAACATGCAGCATTTCCAGACAAAAGTGCCGCATGTTTGTTTCTTTTTACTGTTCTGCTGACTGACTTTTATAAACATGAGCAGTCTTTTATTGTTGATTCTGTGCTAAATATTGTTTTATCTGATTCAAGCACAGGTTAAAACAACAGACTCTCAAGACAATCAGCAACTATAGGAGATTCAGAAGTTCTACTCTAAGCTGTCAGGCACAGCGTTTGGTTCGACAGATCGCTTTCGTAAGATTTCTGTTTTCAGTTTTAATCAGTTGCTTTGTCTGGGCTTCGCCAGCACTCGCTCAAACGGGTAGTGTTGATCTGTCTCAGGTAACCTTCAATTCGATGCCTGCCTATCAAGAAGCAGGAGATATAGCTTCTGCGGGCGATCTTGCTGTCGAGCTGGGCTATGACCCTGGCAGACATTGGGAAGCCGGTGACTTTCCATCTGATGTCTTTACGCTGGGCGATTTTCAGTCATCTTTTAACGCACAAGAGATGAACCTGGATCAGGTATCTCAGCTCTCAGGAATGGATCTAGAGAATCTCAGAATTGACGAAGTTCCTTTTCTCAAAGGCAAGTCCTTTTCTGAGGTTGTTGATGCTGTTCCAGCGCTAGAAGGATTCACTCTGAAAGAAGTCCCTGCGATCGCTGAAGTATTTGATGCTGATGCATCCATGACTATTGGCGAACTCATTGGTGCTGACGAGCTGATTGGCGAAATGAATTTCAGCGACCTGTTTGGCGAATATGCCATCTCTGAAATTCCGAATCTAGAGCTGACCGAGCTTTCTCAATTTCAAGATTGGCAGGCAATGACTATCTCTGAGGTTCCTGGTCTGGGTGATATTGGCTTTGGTAAGCTGTCGCAGATACCCGATGTATTTAGCGGCGTTACCGCAACTCACGATGTCACCTTCGGGCCAAAAGAGCATACAAAAACGCGCACGAAACGCTCGATCACAGGCAGCAATGTGGATGGCTTTTCTGTCCAGTGCGTCCAGCAGCGTGGCTGTGCTCATATCGAGCTAACCGGCGCTGGCAACATGCACGGCGCTCAATGGATAGCGGGCGGTAGCAAAGAAGGACAGCAGATGGTGAATGGTGGCGAAGGCATTCTAGGCGCGGTCAACGGCGGTAGAGAGCCTACCGGACGCCTTCCCTTCGGTGACACGATCAAGATTGTGCTTGATAAGACCAATGAGTCTGAAGGCACCGCAGAATTCGCGCTCTACTTCCGGTATTGCTATCGAGGCATTCCCGACCTGGGATGTACGCCCTACTTCCTCGGCCCTGTTCCAATGCCCGTACTCAATAGCAAAGAGAAAGGTATGGTCATCACTGGCTTTCTCGACGCACTCGGCGGAATAACTAGCGGATTAGCAGTACCAAAATCATGGGAGCAGAACAAACCTTCTAATTCTCAAGAAGTAAACGACATCTTAAGTAAATATGGTATCTCTGGCAGGAGCGGTAGCCGCTCTCTCTGTGGAGAGGGGCCAGGAGGCGTTGACTTCTATGCGCTTGCCGAAGCTATTCACAGTATTGAATCGAATGTCGCAGGTGACCCCTATACGGTTCCAGGCACTCTCTATGTTGACGGCAGACCCTATGGTTATCCGCTAGAAAGAGGCTATGCGCTCGGTCGCTATCAGTACATGTCCTATCGCTCTGACGTAGCCGCAATAATCTCAGCAAAATCTGGGGGAGCTGCCTTCTTAGAGCGCACCTTTTACGGTCAGCAGCCGACTCGTGCAGAGATTGCCAGATATTTCACATCCAAAGAGCAAGACGATTTATTCATTAGGGATCAGACCAACCAAATTCAATCTTTACTCGACCAGGGCTATTCGGGCGATCGCATTCTTGAAATCATCGGCCAGATGCACTTCGGCGGTGATGTCATCTCTAACGGCACATTAGATGCCACCAATATCAGCGATGGTCACGGAACGCTGTCTCTTTGGGACTACGGACAAATCACGAAGCAAGTCTACTACGAGACTTTAGAAAGCTCTGGAGAAGCCTCTAAGTGCGGACAGAGTACAGGTAGCTACCGAAACCCAACAGCAGGCTATAAGCCACATGACTTCTTCGATCCGACTGGCATCGGTGGGCGCGTCCACAAAGGCGTTGATGTCGGCGGAAACTTGGGAGACCCTGTATTCGCCGCTGATGGTGGAACCATATACATCGACGATCACGGTGGTGAAAGCTGGGGCCTTCATATCATCATCGATCATGGTGACAGCAGAACGCTATATGGGCACCTCAGTTCTGTCCTGGTTAAGCAAGGAGATCTCGTCTCCAAAGGTGATCAAATCGGCACTATTGGCTCTACCGGAAAGAGCAGCGGGCCACATTTGCACTTCGAGGTTATCGCGAACGGTCAGCGGATAGATCCTGATCCTGTTGTTGACTGGAATGATTACTAGAGAACTTTTATGAAAAGGAAGCGGAAAATATTCATGGCATTGCTATCAATCACCTTCTTATCTGTGGTCTTAGTGAATTCAGTTAGTCAAGCTGTTAGTCAAAAAGCAGTCATGCCCCGACAGATAGCTAGTGAAGTCAGATACGTCAGTGTTAAGCAAAAGTGGCGACCCACAGCTATAAAGCAGGCTGAACAAGATCCTCACTCGATTTGCGCACCGTACGGCGGGCGAAACGCCGAGATAATTGGTAGAGCCACAGAATCCGACGGTAGAAAGCATGTGCTCTGGAAGTATCAGAGAGGCAGATCAGGCAATACAGATACAGGCGGGCACTTTTCTATAGAAGTCACGACTTTGCTGGCGGAATCGGTATGCGGAACGTCTTACAACCCCTTTGTCGATGCTGCTATTACAGACAGGATCGAACTAGACACAGCTCGCTCTCTATCGCTTCAATCGTATCAGCACTTCATAGAAGAAGATGGCGGCATAGAGAACTTTCAGGCGGCGTTTCTTGAAAATCTATTCCAACGGAACTTCGACCCATATGAGAGACCTTCGTTCACATCTGTCGATCTTTGGGTTTGGAAGCAGATCGGGCTTGAAGTTCCAGAAGATCAATACGTCGTAGAAAACATAGACAACAACTACAAGTACGATGACAGTGGCTCTTTCGGCTTCTAGAAGGCGTGAGCCATAGCGCACTCACCAGATGTAATTTTTAACTCTTTCAAGGAATTCATTATGACTACCCCACCTCTATCGAATACGGTTCGCACGTTTTTTGAAGAATTTCCTGAGATCGCTCAGCAGCTCTCTGAGCAGCGCGAAAAAGGCAACTTTTCCGCTGGTTTCACGCCGTCTGTCGTTGAAGTCAAATTCAATGGTTTAACCTACATACGGTATGAGAACGGGGAGATTACAGCATCTAGAAACTGTTCTGAAGGTTATATTCCACCTTTCTGGGAGGTTTGTTTTGATGAGGAAGAGACAGCACTGTTCGTTCTTGGCGATAACGAAGTACTGCTTGATAGAACTGGCGACATGGCTCACTTAGATAGCTTGATGGAGCAGTGCAGCTTTCTAGACAAGTCAGCAAATCAGCTCTTAGCTATCAATCTTCCTGATTAATTGACTGAGCGCGATCGCTCAGAAGGATTAGAAACCAACGCGACCCATCCCAGCAGCACCTCACCTCATCTGTCATTCACTGGAGAAACTATTACCAATGCCTCAAGAAAACTCACCCAGCAGCGCCGCTAATATTCGTCAGCTTTTCTCAGAGGTTCTCAATGATAACGAAAAGCTCAAAGTTAGAGTCGGTCAAACCGTCGTCTTCAACGACAGCGATGTAGGCAAGCCACGCGACCGGCTAGATGCTGAAATGCTTTCTAGGATCAGAGAATCAGTCTTTCTTGACCAGGGCGATCGCGTCGATATTCCGCTTGCACCAAAGGGCGGGCCAAAAGCACCCGAAGTAGAAGTTGTTGGTATCAGTGGGAAGGGAACAGAAGGGGAAAGAATCCTCTTCCGCCAAGAGAGAGGACTGGGCATCTCAGTTAATGAGGTGGGCGATCTCTTGAGGCAGCGCGTTGAAGATAAAATTCAACAGACTCAAACTGAGCAAACTGAAGCCTTTCCAGAAGACTCATCCATAGAAGATAACCAACCTGAGACCGCACCGCCAGAATCACATACTGTCTCAGAAAATGCAAGCACAGCAATCAATGTCTTCGCGGCAAGAGTAGACGCACTCCCGCAGAGCCAAACTAAGGCGCTATGGAAACGACTATCAGCTGACTTCCAGGCACTCGGCCAGCAACTCAAGGAAGTGGGCCAGAAGAATAAGGAAATTGTCAACGCAGTCAGAGAAGCGCCTCGCGCAATTAAGCAGGACACGGCGACGCTCATCGACAAAACAAAGCAGCAGCTATCAGACATCAAGCAATCCGTACAGACGAAGGTCGCTCAAACCTCTATTGATGACGTTGCGAGTGTCGCTATCAAAGGGGTCAGTGCGGTTGCTGAAGTAGGGAGTAGGGAACTTGGTAAAGCTAATCTGTATCTTCAGAACAGAGCGGATAGAGTTAAGTCCTACGGCATGGCAAAAGCAGCACTGCGACTATATAACAAAGGCAATGCCAGAACCGGCGAATCTGTCTTCACGGCAAACAACTACACGGTCGAATCGGTTACCAATGGATTTAAGGTCAAAGGCCCTCAAGATCGTCTGCTGATGAGCTTTGGTACAGACAAGCAAGGTAAGCCCATCAGTGTCACAAAAGAGGCAGCACTACAGCCAGAACATTACAGGCAGCTTAATCAGGCTTCTAAGCTACCCATCATAAAAGGAAGCCCAACCGCAGAAGCTACTTACGCTCAGAGGGTAAGCAAAATCGTAGAAGGATTAAAAGGGATCGTGTCAGAAGGCAATACGCTCTCTGGTCGCAATTTCCACATCAGCCGGGAGGACACTCAAACGATATCACTAACCACTCAAGGCATTCCTCGCAGAGAGCTGACAGCGGATCTTTCCAGCGGGGTAAACAGTAGCACCCTGACTATGGAAGATCTAGCGCAGGTAGAAGCCAGCATCGAAGCATCAGCTTCTATTCAAAGACAGTACGCTGCTGCTGAAGTCAGCATGGGCGAACCGAAGAAACCAGCGCAAGTCGAGATGGTCTAATGCCTAAATCTCTTGGTGAAGACAATCATTTTCTTCTAAGACTAATAGCTGAGCGAAATCCTGAAGTTCTCTCTATATCAATAGATAGTGTTGAAGTCTTCAGAGCTAAATTTACTGAGCAAGGACTTGAAACCCTTCTCGATCTACCCATAGACGCAAGCAAACAAAGATGGATGATGACGATCTCTCTTGATAACGATCCAATACCCGTCTATTCTCTCAGTCTTGGTGGTGAAACGGGATAAAATCATATAGTTCAATAAGAGAGAATCCATGTCTAATCAGCAAGATCAACTACCACCGCTAGAGATTCCTAAAAGGATGCTGCCGGGAGCCGCTGATGCCCTACGGCACTGGCACGAGCATCGCCCCAAGATGTACACACAGCTCTACCAACAAGGAAAATTGTTCGACGCGGCAATCGCTGCTGATGAAGCAACCTTTGAAGACCTGAACAGCATACACAACGATCTCATCAAACAGGGATGGGATTCTTCTACTGCGTTTGTAGAAGCAAGACAGATAGTAAGAGAACGATACATTCATCTACCTACGGAAGAGGATGTACCTGAACTAGCAACAACAGAATCAGGGATATATATTTACCAACCGGAAGAAACCGGATAACAGACTAATTTCATAACAGAATAAGCATGGCTAATTACCACATCACAGATACTGACGATCTGGCAGGCGGTGGTGCCAAAACGAAGGCACGAAAAAATATTGCTGCTATCCGACTCCTTAAAGAATTAGAGAAAGAACAGCGCTCTGCCACCTCAGAAGAACAGGCCATTCTCATTCGTTATGCCGGATGGGGAGTTGCTGCCGATATCTTCACGACTAAGAAGGAATGGGCCACGCTCAGAGAAGAATTAGAAGGCGCTCTCACAGAAGACGAATTCGCCGCTGCCCGCGCTTCCACCATCAACGCTTTCTACACAGATGTAGACATCGCTGCTGAGATCTACAAAGGGGTCGAGCGTCTGGGTTTCACAGGCGGCGCAGTTTTAGATCCCTCTATGGGCGCTACTGGTATCTTTGAGGGGATGATGCCACCCGAGATGGCTAGTCGCTCACAGATCAGCGGAATAGAACTGGATTCTATCTCTGGCCGCATCGCATCACAGCTCTATCCAGAATCGACTGTCTATGTACAGGGTTTTCAGAACGTAATCCTACCCGACGACCACTTCGACCTCACGATCAGCAACGTTCCATTCTCAGAAGTCGGTGTCAAAGACCCACGTTACAAAAATCAGCCAGTCCACACGCTGCATGACTATTTCTTCGCAAAAGGGTTAGATAAGGTGCGTCCAGGTGGACTGCTGGTCTACATCACCTCTACAGGCACAATGCAGTCTGCCAAGGGCGAACCATTCCGACAGTACCTGAGCGATCGCGCTAATTTAGTCGGCGCAATGCGCCTACCGGGAGACGCCTTCAAGAAGAATGCAGGCACAGAAGTCACAACTGATCTCATCATCCTTCAAAAGCTAGGTGACGGCATTGAGCCTAATGGCGTTGCCTGGACAGCCTTAGAAAAGACAAATATTCTCGACAGTGAAGGTGAACCACTTAAAACGAACGAGTACTATGCGAAACGACCGGCGCTAATGCTGGGGGAGCTTTGTGACGACAAGCTCTATCCCGGACGTTTGGCGCTTAAAGGTGACGGTAGAGATATTGCTCAGGCCATCAGGCAGGCTTTTGGAACTCTGCCAGAAGCCATCTACCAGCAGCGATTAAACCTCGAAACAGAAGACGAGCGCATACTCGTCCCACCAGAACTGCAAACAAAGGTAAAGCAGAGTGCTTTCACTTTGTACAACGGCGAGCTGATGGTTCGCAGCGGCAACTATCTCGAACCCAAAGAACTGACGGGGAAACCATACGAAAGAATCATAGGACTCATGAGCGTCAGGGATGCCGTTCAAAGAGTCTTTGATGTGCAGCTTCGTGAGGGAACAGATCTAGAGCTGGAAGAAGCACAGGCCCTACTATCAAAAACATACGACAATTTTGTAAAAGCAAACGGCTACATCCATGCAGACGGAAACAAGCGCGTTTATCAAAGAGATCCAGACTATCCACTACTGCTTGCTCTAGAGAAGTACGACCCAGAAGAAAAAACGGCAAAGAAAACCGACATTTTCTCTAAGCGCACTATTCAAGCGCATAAGCCCAGAACAGAAGCGGAAAACGCTAAAGAAGGGCTTCTGTTCAGTCTGAACGAGTATGGAAAAGTTGATATTGACTATATCGCCAAGCTCACGTCACAATCAAAGCTAGAGGTCATTCTTGAACTGCAAAAAGAACAGCTCATCTTCCGCGATCCAGCTGCGAAAGAATGGCAAACACAGGACGAGTACCTGAGCGGTAACGTCAAAAAGAAACTTGAGATCGCACGAGAAGCGGCAGAAGGAGATAGCCAGTTCGCTACCAACGTAGAAGCACTAGAAGCAGTACAACCAGAGCCACTTCTACCCGGAGATATTGACGTTCGCTTAGGGTCAATATGGGTGCCTGAAGCAGACGTAGAAACCTTTGCAAAAGAACTGCTAGGCGTAGAGAAAGGCATTCGTATCAGCCACTCTCAGAGCGCAAACAGATGGTACGTCAATGCCAGAGCAAGCATGAGGGATCTATCTTCAAATATTGATATCTATGGAACAGATGACGTAGAAGCTACACAGCTGATCGAGCTAGCGCTAAATCTTAGAAATCCAACTGTATACAAACCAGACCCCAACGACCCTGATAGAAAAGTCATCGACCAGGATAGAACAGCCGCCGCACGACTCAAGCAGGAAGAGATCAAGGGAAAGTTCAAAGACTGGGTATGGCAAGACCCGGAGCGAACGACACGGCTGACTGATAGATACAACGACATCTTTAATACACACCGGGAACGACAGTACGACGGTAGTCACCTGGAACTGCCTGGGAAGAATCCTAACTTTGTTCTCAGGAAGCATCAGGCCGACGCGGTGTACCGCTCGCTATCCGGCAATATGCTGCTGGCTCATGTCGTCGGTGCAGGCAAAACCGCTGAGATGACTTGCTCAGCGATGGAGCAAAAAAGATTAGGCTTAGCCAGCAAGCCTATGTTCGTTGTTCCTAATCATCTGTTAGAGCAGTGGGCAGGAGAAATTAAGCATCTCTACCCCACAGCAAACATACTGGCAGCGACGAAGAAGGACTCCTCAGCAGCTAATCGGCAGCAGCTTATGAGTCGTATTGCTACCGGACAGTGGGATGCTGTCGTCGTAACGCACACGGCCTTCGAGAAACTACAGCTTAGCGAGGCTGCACAAACTCAGTTCCTGAGTGAAGAGTACGAGAAAGTTAGAGAAGCTATCCTCAGCCTCAGCAAGGGCGGCGAGGAATCTCGGCGCGTGATGAAAGACCTTGAGCGTAAGAAGCTATCGCTCGAAGGCAGAATTGACGAGGTGGCCAACAGTTCGGCTAAAGACAATACGCTCACCTTTGAACAGCTTGGTATCGACCTGCTGGTCGTTGACGAATCACACTACTTCAAAAACCTCGGCTATGTGACGAAGATGCGAAATATAGCAGGTTTGCCTAACATCGAGAGTAAGCGGGCCTTCGACATGCATATGAAGGTGCGCTACATGGCGCAGGTACGCGGTGAAGGAAAAGGCGTCATCTTCGCCACCGGAACACCTATCGCTAACTCTATGGCGGAGCTGTACACCGTTCAGCGCTACTTGCAGCCTGAAGAGCTAGAGCGGATGGGTTTAGCTTCTTTTGATGATTGGGCTAGCGTCTTTGGAGAGACTGTCACTTCAGCGGAGCTAGCAGCGACTGGCAAGTTCCAGGTCAAAACGCGATTCTCCTCCTTTGTCAATTTGCCTGAGCTAATGAGCAGCGTTCGGCAGGTGATGGACATTCAGACAGCAGACATGCTGAAGCTGCCTGTGCCTGAGTTACTTGGCGGGAAGCCCACAGTCATCGCGGTACCTGCTACCGATGACCAGCTCGCCTACATGGAGAAACTGGTTAAACGCGCAGAAAATATGCGCAACGTCGATCCTAAAGACGACAACATGCTGAAGCTCACCGGCAACGGTCGCTCTGCTTCAGCCGACATGCGCCTACTCTTTGCAAATGAACCAGACGACCCAGAGAGCAAAATTAATCGGTTCGTTGGCGATGCCTTCGATTTTTGGAAAGAACATGGCTCAAATAAGACGCATCTTGTCTTCTGCGACCTGGGTACACCAAAGAAAGCTGGAGAATTCTCGCTCTATCAAGACATCAAGAATAAGTTGGTAAGAAGGGGTGTACCCGAGAGTGCAATCGCCTTCGCTCAAGACTACAAAACCGATGCCCAAAAGCTACAGCTACAGCAGAACTTTAATAAGGGAAAGATCGCCATACTGCTCTCTGGAGCGCAGCTAGAGACTGGCTTTAACGGACAACGGAAACTCGCTCGCATCAGCCATCTAACGGTGCCTTGGCGTCCTGACCAGATCGAGCAGCGGGACGGAAGGATGATCCGTCAGGGCAACGAGAACGACGTTGTAGAAAGCAGGCGCTACGTCACTCAGGGACGGAATGGTCAGCCGGGAATAGATGGCTACTTCTGGCAGACGCTGGAGACCAAAGCTGGCTTCATCGAGCAGGTGATGAAGGGTTCTACCGACATCAGGCGGATGTCTGACGTGTCTACCGAGGCGTTGAACTACTCTGAGATTAAGGCGATCGCCACTGGTAATCCACTCATCATGGAGAAGGCCACCCTCGACAACACCATTCGCCAGCTAACAGCTCAGAAGCGATCTCATACCAATACCAACTATCGAATTAGACAAGAACTCAACAAACTACCTGACCGGATAGATAGGCTAGCAGCGGCAGTCGAAGCCACAACAGCCGATATCGCGGCGACAGAGAAAGCTCACCAGGGCGGAGAAATTACTCTATTCGGACAAACCCTGCGGTTAGAGCAAGAAGATGAGATTGGCAAACGCATTAGAAGTACGGCAGATGCAATTACCCAAAAGCCAGGAAAGTCAGACCAGAAGATAGGGAACTTCGGGAAGTTTAACCTATACATACAGAGCACTGGCGACGGCTTTACTGCGTCCACTTATCTCAGAATTGAAGGCCAGGGCAAGTATCACAAAGGCAAAATTCTAGGCTCTAAGGTAGCTGCCTACAGGCCATTAAAAGAACTCAAGACTGACTTAGAAAAGACGTTAGATGAGCTAACCAGTCAGCTTGCTGACCAGAAGAAAAACTTCAAAGACCTCTCTGGGCAAACCGATAAACCTTTCTCCAAAGAAGATGAACTGGCAACAGCGATAAAACGACTAGCCGAAGTCCATGAAGGACTCAAAGTAGAGGTAAAGAATCAGGGACAGCGCAGAGTTGCCGCCCCGGAGCAGCAAGAGACGAGTGCAGCCAGCGGGATCGCTCAGCTCATCACAACTGTAGGGTTAGAACGCAGCGTCCTCTCGCCAGAGGGCTTCTATCTCAGCTTGCAGAGCGCAGAAGGCAACGCCGATCTCGTCATCGACTCAAATGATGGCAAACGGCTCTCGTTCAAAACCGATATAGAAGACAAAGACTTCCAAGCGAAAGCTCTTACAGTCATCTTTCAAATAGATGAGGCTGGACTACTCACATTAGAAAGTGCGCAAGCCGATGACTTGCCTAATATCAGTGAGGCACTACTAGCTGAGCGCTTTGCTCAATGCGTAGCTAACCACTCATACATCCACAGCCTTACAACCGAGACAATCGCCACAGAAGAGACTAAACCCGGCCAGGCGATCGCGCCTAAAGAAAAAGAAGTAGAAGCGGCATCATTTACTCCTACAGAAAAAGGGACGCCTGAAGCGGAAGGCGTACTGCCAGACATCAGCCAAATTAGAGATCGCTCCTCAACTCAACTCACAGAAGAGAGTAGCAGCCATATAAACCCGACGACTCAAGCAGGTGAAATAAAGGAGAAGGTAACCGTAGGAAAGCAGAAAACAGAGACTGAAACATCAAAGCAATCTCACAACTCAAACAACGAAACTGCTAGCTTCTTTGAGCATCTAGCAGCAACACAAAACGTTCGAGTCTCGCCACCATCCGAAGAAGAAGCGGTGACCTTCCGTATTAAGTCGCTGTATTCAGGCGTTGAGGAGGAAGTGACGCTACCAGCTACTATCCCTAACCATTCCGTCTCCGTAACTCAGGTCGAGGAGAGAAACGGTTTTGATATAGAACCTGCTGTTCCAACCAGTGAGGAACAGAACCCAGTACCTGTAGAAACAAAGCAGGAAAATCTCGAAGCTTCCAAGCGATCGCCCAGCTCAAACAACAAAACCGCTAGCTTCTCTGAGCATCTAGCAGCAACGCAAAACGTCCGAGTTGTGCCACCGTCTGAGGATATAGCCCAAAAAGCACTCAGGATTCAGCTAGATGCCAATATCAAAGAAGCTCAGGAGCACTCAGCTAACGGACCGTCTATATACTCTGGAGAGCACATCACTATCTCTCGCAATCCTCAGCAAAAGGGTATCGAGGTACGCTTTGCAGAGAAGCCATCTAAGCAGTGGACGCAAGAGCTTAAGGCGTTGAAGTTCAGATTCTCGAACAAGGATGGCGATGCTCGCTGGTATCGAAAGGAAAGCAGCGTCTCTATGCCGCTGTTGATGGCGATCGCTAAAAAGTACGAGCAGGCAACGGTGATCGCTAACCAGTCATCGGCAGCACCAAAAGCGATCGCTTCAATCAAAGCACCTAGCCAGCAGCCGAAACGAGCAGAACGCAACGCCGCCAATCTGATTCATACGGCTGGGTTGGCCTCAAAGGTTATGACAGGCGAAACGTTCCATCTACGGGTAGAAAACGGTAGTCTCAATGATTTAGTGATTGAAAGCCATCAAGTAGGCAATGGCGAGCGCTTGCTCTATCTCAGCCAGTATCTTGAAGAAGGTCAAGAGAGGGCAATGGACTGCGAGGTAGTCTTTGCCATCTCACAAGATGGAGAGCTACGTCTAGAAGAAACGGCCACTCGGAACGTGCTGGGTTCTGGAGAGATACGACAAAGGCACGGCGGAGATCGCTCCTTTGCTGGTCTGATTACTCGAAATCTCATCAACGATAGCTATGCTGAGCGCGTTCTCCATCCTGACTTGCCAACGGTAGAAAAAGCAGCACCAGCGCCGATGGCTTTAGCAGAAAAGAGGAGAGCGCCTGAGGCAGTAGCGCCAGATTTAGCGACGAACAAGATCGAATCTAAAGAGATAGCAATAGAAGCTTTCGAAAAGACGTCGATTGTAGAGCCGAAGGAGCAGCCGGGTATCCCAGAACAGACGGCGGCTAAGTTCATTCATACCGCTGGGCTAGCCACTAAGTTGGTTCAGCAAGACAGCTTCCGGCTCAAGGTAGATAACGGCGTCTTCAATCCTCTAGTGGTCGAAAGTACGTTGCAAGCTGATGGCGCTCGGCAAGTGCGACTCAGTCTATCCACTACGAAGAACGCACAGCCGTCACGGTTAGTTGCAGAGACGGTGTTTGCGGTCAACGAGGCTGGCCAGCTCAGCTTGAAGGAAACGGCAACGCTTAATCCAGTAACGACTGAGCTGGCGCGCAACCCAACTGGCGATCCTGTCTTCGCAGGCATGATGATGAGAACGCTGATTGACCAAAGGTATGCTGAGCATATCCGTCAGCCTAGAACCTCTACTAGACAAGAACAGAGCAGTTCTAGCGAGCAACCTCAGATTAGTCGGGCAGTCCCAGTAGAGATTCAACCCGGCACTCCAGTGCAAATGGATTTAGATTTGTCAGCGCAGCAGCTTAGCCGTCATACTCAGCGATCGCCAGCACCAACAGTTGTACAACTAAGTCCGCTACCAAAGTCCACGCCACCTAATGCGCCCCAAAAAGTAGAAACAAAGCAGCTACAAATAGCACATCGGCCCACTTCTACAGAAGCCACGCAGATTACAACGCCAGTAAAGAGCCTCTCTCAGCACCATTTATCCGCTTCTACAAGCAAGACATCGCTGACGGCTTCTTCAATTGTGCAGAGAGCTATTGAGCAAAGAGATACAAAGCTACACGATAGTTTAACCAGTGCAGATCCAACCGCCTCTGTTAGCATTCAAAAGCTGCGCGACTGGTATGTCGCGGTTCAACATCAACAAAAACAACCCGCGCCAGAACAACTTGAAAGCATTAGACAAAAAGGCGTCGAAGCAGCGCCGACCGGCAGTACTCGCCTCAGCGCTAATGAAGTGCAGGCGATGAACCGAGATATAGAACAATTTACTAGCCGCCGCCCAGAAACGACTCTAGAGGACTTACGTACCTGGTATCGCGCTAACTTAGCGGGCGATCGCGCTCAACTAGCTGCGATCCAGAAGATTGCACAAGCCGCTAAGGCGTCTGAGAAGGGTAGCGTTCAGCTTAGACCGACCGACCAATTACGCATGGACAAAGAAATCAGCCGACTGCAAGCGCAAATTGTCTCGCAGATTGAGCCTAATTTGCGCTCAATCTGGTCGATGGCAACTGCTAACCGACTAACAGAGCCTTGTGACGAAGGCAAAACCATATTTCCAGGACAAAATTACAGCATCATATCGAGCCAAGACAATACGCTCACTTTGATCCACAACGCGAGCGAGCGTAGGTTGAGTCTTTCTGAATCAGGAGAGGTTTTAGAGAACAGTTTGACTTTGGCACATACTAAGGAGATTCACGCGATCGCTCAAAAAATGACGGAAATCGTCTCAAGCAGTAGGACGCCTCAAATACAGGTGTAACCATCGAGTGTATCTCACTTTTTCAAATAAGTATAAATACTCAGCCATGAGTTGGCCTCCTGGCAAGCTTTTTCAACGGTCTTGAAAATTGTCCCCAAATCTGAGGTTGCAAACCTGGAATGCACTCTAACCATCTGCTATAGAAGCGTTAACTCTGAGCGAAACGCAGAGTAGCCTTCCAAAGCGTAGATCCAGGTGTTGGTATCGAGATAAATGCGATCGCCCTCCAATGCTTCTAGTAATCCCATGCGTCCCGCTCCTGACGGATAAACTGGTCGGCTGCTTCTGGGCTAGCAAAGCTGCTGGGAGCTGAACCAATTAGATTAGTTAGAGGCGTATCGTCGGTGTCGGCTTGCCGTGTTTCAAGAAAATCAGCCGTGGCCAAGTTAGCAGCAGTAAAGAATGTCTGTAAGCTTTCCAGATAGGCTTCTGGTAAAATATTGGTTTGATCGTCGATTGTGAGCGTGACTTCTGTTCCATCGGGAATGTCGATGGTTTGATCAATGAGCTCAATGACGTTGCCTCGCTTGATGCCCTTAACTTTCATGATCGACTCCTTAAAACAACCCCATTTGGCCTTCTTCTAACTCTAGCTCAGGCTGCAAGTAAAAGTCGGCTCAGATCGCATCGGGCCTTTCGGCGTTGGAATCGGCGGTGAGTCATCAGCAAAGTAAAAGACCTCCTCAAAGGCAATTTCTGTTAGAAAAAGGTCGTGCCTCAGTAAAACGTGGGATAAGTTGCGATATCATTCCAACCCCAAGGTTTCGTGGCCAATCCAGCCCGCATCGCGGCACTATCACCAGTTCGACTATGCTGCCATATCCAGTTAAAGTAACTAACCACTAACCGGGTCGTCACTTTTGTTTGCATCCAAAGCTTGCCAAATTTGTTCTGACGTCTATGCCATCGACCCGTTTGCTGTCGAATGATGCCGTTAGTGCGCTCTAGCCGCTGCGTATTTTCTTTGCCAATAATGTGAGTGATTTCGGGGCACAAGACCCGCTCATAGCCTGCCCAACCATCTGTATACCAAAACTTACAGTCTGTTTTTCCTGCCGTGCTAGCAATCAATTCGGTTAAGAATTCATCCGTATGTTTGCCCACTCGGGCACTGATAATCAAGCCGCTTTCTTGAGCTAGACTCGCACCAATCCAGCAGTCTCCTACGTCTAACTCTTCGGGACAGCAGTTTTTTTGTTTTTTTTATGAATGACCACATTTCATCGCCAGAGACCGCATCACAGTCCAGGTCTCGAATTTCCTCGTTATGCACCTGTTGCGCCCTTTGACTAGCCGAATTAACGATGCTCACAACTGTACCGTAGGCGCGTTTGCCAATTCGGCTCAGCCCTCGCAAGCTACTGCCTTCTGCATGGGCTTGCAGGATCGTCTCAACCTGCTCAGGGGTCACTTGACGTCGGTAGTACAGCGTATCAAAGGTCTCAGCAAAGGTACAACCGCAGCTGGCACAACGAAAACGTTGGCTACCTTTGCTGGTTCGACCATGTTTGTGGGTGTTCGGGTGGTCACAGAAGGGACAATCCATCTCGGCTTGAATGAATATCAACACCTGATCAGACGAATCCCACGCTTCTTTGGTTCACGACCCAGAACTTTTATTTCTGAGGTAAGTAATCTCAAAAGCCTTGCAAGATCTAAACTGCTGCAATCGATTAGCAAAAGCGAAGGCATCGTTCATATCATAGTGCTGAAAGATATCTAGGCCACGATCTAACAGAATTTTCCAACCGTGATCAGTAATAATGTGCCGAGCGTGTATACCGTCTTTATCGAATTCCCAGGTAAACTGAATGCCAACACCTAAACAAGACTGAGCAATAGTATCGAATTGTTCTCTTTGTTTTTCTCCTTTGAACTCATCTTCCACTGTAATCAGATGAACAGCAACTTCGTCTTCAGCAGGCTTGAATGCAGCAACCGTTTCAAGAAACTCCATAAAGTTTCGTATCTGATAAAAAAGCCGTAAATAAGGGTCTGTAATTGTAATTTGGGTTGCACCCTGCAGGTATGGGCCAAACAAAGTATTGAAGCTAGTGCCGCGTTGATTTTCCTGAAAGGTCAGGTGTTGTTCTTTAAGAATAGGCTCTTTGACTAGGATGGTCTCCTGAGCAACGGCTGTCTCAGTCGTCTGCTGATCAAGCGGTGATTCCTCAGATTGAGCTGTGCCAACAGCACGGTGATAGGCGTTCGGATACTCGTCTTCTTCTAGGGTCGTAACAGGCTTAGCGTTGTTTGAATCATCAGAATACGAAAAGCTAACTGTACTGTAGGTAGGATCGATACGCACTAGCTGATCTTTTACCCGTTTTCGGCCTTCCATCGCAAACACTAAGAGTTCCTCAATCTCTTGAATGGTTTCTCCGCCTTGAGGAAAGAGAATTTTCATTAATCCAGAAAAGGTTTTATTAATACTGTCTCGATCGCGAGTAGAGATATCTGAAGATAAAGAGAAATATTGTTTATAGCGATCTGAATAGTCGTAGCTACGCATGGCTCGCAAAATTTCAGCGATGTAATCGACGACAAAGCCGTAGCCGCTAGAGAACATCTCGCCTCGAATAATATCGACTTCCCATCCAGGGATGTAAAAATGGATGCGGTCTAAAAAGGCTGAATCATAGAACTTATCCGGCAAGTCGTTGAAAAGGTCAGAATGCTTCAGCATGTAAGGAAGCGTATGCTGAGTATTACCGACCAATGCAATGGAAGCTTCAGCGCCTAGTGTTTCTACACCGCGTGAGAAAGTTTTATTGGCCATGTAGTTTTTCATAATGTCTACAAGGGCCTTATCGACACGCTTTTGCTTGCCTGCAAATTCGTCAAAGGCGACAACATCCCAGTAACCGACTAGGCCAATTTTTCCAGTTGAATTATTGACAAAAAGCTTAGCAACGGTCACTTCACCACCTGAGAGCAAAATCCCGTGAGGCGAAAATTCTGAATAGATATGGGACTTTCCGGTACCTTTGGGGCCTAGCTCTATAATGTTGTAATTGCGTTCGCAAAAAGGAATTAGGCGAGTGAGCTGAATCAGCTTGCTTCGCTTGCCAAACATCTCTGGATTGAAGCCAATACTCTGAATCAGCAGGTCGATCCATTCGTCTGTTGTAAACTGCTTACGGGCTTCTACATATTCTTCAAAGTTAAAATGGGACAGCTGAATTGGCTTGAGGGTTGAGAGTAGCCACGGGCTGACGTTTTTATCTTCGGTAAATTCGTATTCTATGTCTGCGATGCACCAAACGCCACTCACAAGCATTTTAGGGTGAGCTTTAACGGTATCAGAGTCAACCAGTAGTTTTTTAATGCCAAGGTTAGCAAACTCAGCTTCGTAAACGTCGGCTTTATCGTTGAGCGAGACGCTAATTTTATCAATGACCTTGTAACGGCCCTTTTCTTTAATGTTAGAACGTACCAGTCCGGCTTCGTTTCGGTGGACGTAGTGCTTACGCAGTATTTCTTTGACAGTGTTAATGCCCGTTTGGATAGAGTCTTCGTCATTAGTAGCGCAGTACTGACCTAAAAGATACTCCAATACGTAAGAGGGTACGATCGCGTTCCCTTTGACAGCCTTAACGAGGTCTTTGCGAACAACAAGGCCAGGAAAGTAAGTATTTATTTTTTGATCGAGTGCAGTCATGGCAAGTCTACGCTAAAAGTCAAAATCGCTGGTGAATGAGCGGCGCATTAAATATCGCATTGATTTGTATTCTCTGTAATGGGAGGTGCCTGTTAGCTTTTCATCTAAGCGTAAAATGACTTCTTGACCATTGGTATCATCGGCCTGACTGGTAAGCAAAAACCGAATCGGCAGCTCTCTATCTCTAGGATTCTCAGACGTAAGATCAAAGGTAAACTCATGGACATCTGAAATGAGCTGATCGGACTGGGTATAAATACCGGCTCGCAGGATGCGAGGCTGAACTTTATCGGTGGAGGGTTCTGCTTGGTAGAACTTAACAGCTAGCTGCCCAGCCGTAATTGTTGAGCTGCTTCCTCTTAAGATATCAACTTCTACTGTGGAGACGTCGCTATGGCGCTTTTTATTTATCTTAATGACGGGAATGACAACTTCTTGAAGTGAGGCTCCACCGTGGACAAAGCGACTGCCTGAACCTTGTAGTCTGAGCCGGTTAATAGATTTTGGTATTTGAACTTCAATGTCGCCTATTAGCCCTAAGTTCGCTGAGGAAAACTTTCGTAGACCAGCGGTGTCTTTGAGTCCTCTACCCAAAACGAACCGTCTATCTCTATAAAAGATATGGTCGCCATCGGCTTCACAACTCGCGAAGTCGCTCTCCGGAATAGGTTTGTCTTGATAGATGAAACCATGATCGGCAGTCACGATGATGTTGCTAGCATTTGCGTTTGTGAGCTTTTTGATAGCTCCGATTAATTCTACAAGCGTTTCTTCTGCTGCGTTAAAGACTCGCTCTGCTGAATCTCGTTTGCCTGTGTGATCAATATGGTTGTGATACACATAAACGACAGCATGTTCACGAAAGAGTTCTCTAGAATCATTCCGATTCATGTCCATCAGGTCTTTGGCGAGTACGGCTGTTGCTTTTTGAGCTTTGTTGAGAATCTTTTGGCGATTTTTGGTGCCTTGCGAGCTAATGCCATCGACGTTAACAGCAGCGTCTTTACTGTCGGTAATGGCTAGCTCTTGATTGGGCAGGAGTGCGGCCATGCCTAGCTGAGTGTAGCTAGGTAGCATAGACAAAGCTGCCTCAATCTCAGCGTCGTAGCGGTCTTCTTGGCGTATTAAGGCTGTCAGTTCTTCACCGACTTCGTAGCGCATGGCATCAGAAATGATTACGCAGACTTTTTTGCCTTTGTTCAAAAAGGGTTGCACCCAGCGATGAAAGAAGGTTCGCTGCAATGGGATCGAGAGGACTTCCCATTTATCCATCGCATCAACGAAAGTCTGCCATCGGTCATTTACTTTGAGCAAATAGTTGTTGGAATACAGGTTTTCGATTTGCTCGGTAAGCACTTCCATCAGCGGCGGTTTAGCAGACTGTCGAACATGAAAGGTAAACTTGCGATATAGCTGATCAATGCGAAACCAGGACTGGCAATACTGTTGGATGCCGTTGGTCATCGACTCCATCGAAAAGCTGGCTTCGTCTAATGCGAACATAAACTGTGCGGCATAGTCTATGGCTTCATATAGATCTTTGAATTTTTTGTACCAGTGGCCTTGCCGACGCTGACGAATGTATAGAGTGACATTACCGCTAGAAATGGTTTTAGCGGCGATCGCCCTGGCCAAATCACTCATGACTTTCTTATCGACTAGCTCAAAGTAGTCTAGCGTCACCAACTCCTGAAGGGTTCTTTTTTCTAGATCCTGCTCAATCCTTAAAACATCGGCGCAGCGTTCAGAAAGGGTCTCAAAGGCTTGCTCAAAGCGGCGGCTATCTTTCCAGCGCTTGAGAAAAACGAGCGCATCTCCAGTGAGGTTTACAGTGCCGCTATTGGTCTCCATGGCGTAGCAAGACTTAAATAGCTCAATGGCAAAATCTTCGATGCCGGGGGCCTCAGAGTTATAGCCATAGGTTCGCTCCATTTGCTGCCATAGGAACTCCGTGAGTTTGCAGCGGCTAATGAGCTTAATTTTGTCGGTTGTATGCTCGGCTAGTTCGGCTAGCAGATGCTCCAAAATAGAGTCTAGGCGGGGGTCGGCATCAGCGCAGATAGCCAACATTTTGAGACGAATGATACCTTGTGTGTCGTCGGGTTGGTGCGATCGCTTTAAAGCATCCCGACGCTTAACAGCCGTGTAGAACTCTGTGTGGGCCTGTACAACATCTGCAAACTCTAAGCCAAAGTTTAGATCAGCCATCCAAAGACCCACCTGGTCGGTACGAAATTCGCCATGGGCTAGCTGAACATCTAGCAACCAGTTATCCAAGTCTGCGGGCTGTGGGCCTTTGTGGTAGAGCAAAAATTTCTGATCAGGCTGCTCTCGTAAAATCTGATACTTGATCGCAAATTCGTTATTGCGTAGCTCAAGTTTTTCAACGCCAGGGAGTTCTAGCGCTTCGTATTCGCTGCTTAGCTCCTGCTTAGCGTCGTACCAAAAGACGATGCGGTGCTTGTCTTTAAACAGCTTGTTCAGGGCTTTAGCAATATCGCTCATACCAAGCCTCCAAACAGCGCTCGAATCGTAGTCCAAAATTCGCTGTGCTGACCGGATGCGTCTTTTGCTAAGTAGCCTTTGACAAACTGCCGCAGTTCATCGTCAGATAAGTCGGGAGTTAGAAAGGGAGCGATCGCACTACTCCTTAAAGCTCTTAGCTTAGGAATATCCAACTGCAATACATCAATCGTTGTTTGAGCGATCGCGTCAGTTTCTATTGCGGTTTGAACATAGCCATCAGCGGTGAACATAAATCGAGCTTCGCAGGTGCTATCAAGGGGTGAGACTAGCAGGTTAGCATCGTAGCTGCCTTTTGAATTGCCACAATGACGAGGTTCGCCCTGATCTAGATCCTTCTGGCAAGAGCACAGCAAATTATTGAAGTCCAAAGGGTCTACGGTGGGGTCTTTCTGCGGTTTGAAGTGCTCAATATGGGAGTCACTGTCGGTGAGGCGGCGTTCGCAGTAGCAGCAGAGATAGCCCTGCTCTTGCATGAGAGCGGCCTTAACGACCTGCTTGATCGGGGCTGTTTTTTTGAAGCGGTCGTAGGTTCTAGGCCGAGATTTCCAATCTATAAAAGCCTGAGGCGCCGCCTGCTTTTGAATATGCTTCATCGACCAATCAGCTCCTTGCGTCTGATTAGAACTTCAGCTTTTGTTAGGTCAGGGTCTTCCCCAATGTCCCGCTTTATACTGGCAATTTCCGCTCGGGCGGCTTCTAGGTGACCTTGCTCGATCATTTCATACAGGCTGTGTAGTTCTGAGCTGATAGCAGTAGGCCGAGTGGTTTCTAAGCCCATGAGGTCTTCTAAGATGCGGTCTACGTTTTTGCCGTAGGATTCTGAGGGTTTTTGGGCGGTGATGTTGCCGTCTTGCCACTGGAGAAGGAATATATTTTCGGGCTGGACATGGGTGAGCACATGGGGGGAGTGCGTGGAGATGATGAACTGACAGTGGGGAAAGACTTCGAGCAGCTTAGGCACAATGATCCTTTGCCATTTGGGGTGGAGGTGTAGGTCGATTTCGTCGATGAGGACGATGCCTTTGCCTGCGAGCGGATTGGCGGCGGCGGGGTTAGCAATTGCCATTCTTCTAGCCAGGTCGCTGACCAGAGCAATTAGGCACTTTTCCCCGTCAGAAAGCTGATTGACCGTCAGAAGCTGCTTGCCCTTTTGAATTTCCATGCGGAGGGGGTTGCGGCGAACGGTGAGGTTTTGGAATTCTGGCAGAAATTGATGGATGGCACTGCGGACGGCTTCGAGCTGTGGGTCAGGAACTTGGGGGATGGGCTGCGGTTCTTCAAATAAGGATAGCGGCTGCTGACTTCGTGCTTTTAGCTCGTTTTCTAGGTCTTCGCGTTCTCGGAACCATTCAAAGAAGGTGCGGAAGTTGGCTCCGGTCGTGAGGGAGTTGTCGTAGGCGGTGAGCAGTTCAAAGCTATGCTGGCCGCGAATTCGCAAGGGGATGTCGAGAACGGCTCGGTTAACGGGGTAGTAAACGAATAGTGGAATGCTGGCAGCTTCAGTGGTAATTTGCGCCTGCACTTGCTTTACATAGCTATTTAGCTCGCTCAGGTGAGTGGGGTTTTCTAGGGCGCGTTGGCCTCTGCGGCCTTTGGCAAGTCTCCAAGTAATGGTTTCGCTGTCGTGAGCGGCTTCTAGGGCGATGGAGGCGGAGGGGTAGTCGTTGGTGATGTCGTCTTCTGAGAGGGGGCGTCCGGATGCGCCGGGGGTGCGGATGCGGTTCACGACCCAGGAGAGCAGGATGGTGGCGGCGTCGAGGACGGTGGATTTGCCTGCGCCGTTGGTGCCCACGAATACGTTTAGCCGGGGGTGGAGGGCAAGGGTGAGCGACTTTGCGCCTCGGTAGTGGTTGAGGGTGAGCGTTTGGATGTGCATGGCGGTTAGCTAGTGGTTAGCTCAATCCGGGTACCTTTTTCAGCGCTTTGCCGAACTTAGGGTAGTTTACCTTTACGCCATCGTCTAGGTCGATTTCTATTTGCTGGGTGGCGAGGGGATATAGGGTTTGGCGTTCGTAGTCTTTGAGTTCGACGATATCTTTTTTGAGCTTTTCAATGTCTCGGAGGGCTTTGGTTTTTTCAGAAGGGGAGGCGCTTTCGCTGATGCTGAGGGTTTCGAGGTAGCTTTGGCGGGCGCTGAGTTTAGTTTGGAATTCGCGCAGGTAGTCGTTGAGGATGACGCTTACCGTGTCGGGGCGGTAGCGGTGCATGTAGATGAGGGCGTTGAAGGTGCCTTTGGGGCTGGAGAATAGCCAGTAGATGGGGCGTTTTTTGTAGCGTTTTATATGGTCAGTGTAGAAGTCTTTGAGGAAGAATTTACGGATGTCTTTGCCGATCGCGTCTTCGATGAATTTTAGGTTTTCGGTGTAGTGGTCGGTGCCGAAGGTGGTGCGCAGGAAGCTATAGAAGCGTTCGGTGATGTCGTCGGTGAACCATTCGTCTTCTAGGATAGGGATTACGTTATCGACGTCGGGGCGGAAGGTGGGGTTGGGGATTTTGGCGAGATAGTCGGCAAGGGTTTCGCCTTGGTTGGCGAGGATGAGGCCGGGGGCGTCGAGGGAGTAGCGACCGAACATGCAGCCGACCGCATAGGAGATGAATTCTCGCATAGTGTCGGCCAAAAGAAGGGCTTCTAGTTCGGCTTCGGGTTTGGTGGAGTCGTAGCGGTAGTGGGGATTACAGGTGAGAGTCACTTCACTAAGTGGAACTTCTGCACTGAGAAAATCTTGCAATCCATACGCGTCGATAAAAAATTGGTTGTTGCACTCTTCTAACCTCCTAGTTTCATCTACTTTTTTATTCCATGCGACTTGCCAATTACTGTATACGGCATTAATTTTTGAATGGCACTCAGAGCTGAGGAGAGGCGATTCTGAGAAATCCCAGGAATGCTCGTAACTATCCCAGTCGGATTTTGAAATATGTAAGATTCTATCTATATCTGTAGATGACGTAGGCTTTAGAAAAGGCATTGAAGCCATATTTCCCGGTTGAATATTAAGAGTAGGATTGATTACTCCCATATAAAAGCGGCCTACTTTACTGCATAAAAAACCTAGAACAGTTTTATGGTCGGATTCGTCATGAATTGAGCACAGCCCAGATGCATCATCGTAAAGAAAGCCATGAGGTGAATGTCTAAAGTTTGGAATGCCAGCAGTAATTTTTGACCAAACAACTGCTGGCCTGAAAATGTATTCAAGATTGTGATTAGTTGAATTGCCTTTCCACCCTAGACTTGTCATGTGTAGTAATCTATAACCGTCATTCTCCCAGTCAACAACACTGTTATGATTTCCATACCATTGTCGGAACTCTCCTCCTTTTTGATACGGGAACCACCTTGTAGCAGAACTTGAGGCTTCGTCTCGTGATGCGCATAAAAATCCAACTCTTTTGAGGGATACTTCCGGCCAAGAACGCACAAAATAGTCATTATCTCTAGTACACATGCCTTTCCTCGGAGAGCTTATGCATCCAAGCGGTACTGTTTTATCTAAAATTTCTATAGCTTCTTTCGGAAGCCAGTAAGCGATCACACTCCCCGGAATTTTCTTAAAGTCTTCTGAGGACGCACGATAGAACCAGCCGCAGTTCGGGTTTGCGATCGCTTCTTTAATCGCCTCTTCCTTCTCAGCTTCAGAGTTATGATCAATTAATCGAAAATAGCTACCCTTGTACTCCTCCTTTCGAAGATTTTCTAAAACGAAAGCAGTTGTAGAGACGACTTCTCCACCAATGCTATCAAATGCACGGGTGCCTAAGTGAGCCATAGAAGTGATTGTATTTTGAGCTAAGAGCTGAATCCTTAATTTCTCAAAGGAAGACAAAAACATCCAACTTTGCATAGTAATCATGCCAACCATGCCCTGTTTTAAGCAAAGTTCTAGGTTGCGCTCAATGAAAACGGCAAATAAATCAGACTTACTGACTGGGAAGTTGTCCTTAACCCACGAACCCAACAGCCCATTCATCCCTTTCCCACCCATATAAGGCGGATTCGCTACCACCGCTTGGTACTTTGGGCTAAGATAATCCGCCTGCCGCAAAACCTTCAACACCTTTTGGTGAATCTGATACAACAACAACTGCCCCGCCACATCCTTTTGCTCTAACAGCGCTAGCACATCTCCTACATCCGTCACTCTTGGCCGAATCAAAGACCCCAAGTTATCCGCTTCTCTAAACTGGTGCAGCGTCTCCAGCAAAGGGGCAGTAAAGAGATCTCTTCCAATAAAATTCATATAGTCTGTGAGTTCGTTCTCAGCAAACCGAACATTTTCTAACACACAAATATTCGGCTCCACCGCCTTCCGAAAGAACCCCCTCTGCTTCTCCCTCGCCTTCATCGTCAACGCAAACGCCGCCAGCGTCCCCGCCCGCTCATCAATCTCAATTCCATACAAATTACAAATCAGAATCTTCCCCGGAATTTCCTCAGGCGCGTACCCCTCATCCTCATAAATTGCATACAACAAATCAAACGCATACACCAGCATATGCCCCGACCCACAAGCCGGATCGCAAATCTTCAACTCCTCCGGCGAGGCCACCTGCAAAAAGTCCGTCTCTGCTTGCTCCGGCTCAATGTAATAGTCCATCTGCGCCTTTAGCCCACTCCCAGGCCGATTCAGCAGCCACAGCCGCCCCAGCGAATTCTCCACCAAATACCGCACAATCCAATGTGGAGTAAACAGCTGCGTCGCCGCCGGAATATTCTCAGGCGTAATCTTTTTGTTCTTCTTTAACCTCGCAAATACCTCATCCTTCTTCTCAGAAATGTAAAACTGATACAGCCACCCAATCACCTCCACATCCTTGCAGGTATCCGGCGTCATCGCCTCGCGTGTATATGCCACAATCGAATTACCAGATAGCAAATCATCCGGCATTAATAGCTCCGTATAGTCATCAATTCGCTCAAACAAATACGGCATAATCCGGTGATAGTCATTACACACTGCCACAATCAGCAGCCTATACGCCTCCGTTTGCCCATCCGCACTTGGAGCAGAGCCATCCAACAGCGCAAAAATCTGCTCCCGTACCGGCCCCTTCACCACATCCTCATCGACATAGCCGCCCTTCGCCTCCGCCAATATCTCCGGCTGAAACTGCCCCGCCACTGGCGACAGCACCCCAATCCGGCTATACCCCTTCACATCCATATAACGCAGCGCACAAAAGCGATTGAACCAGGTGTAGGCAACCTGCTCTATTACCTGCACCTTGTCATGTGCAGCAATTTGTTCCTCTAACTTTGCGATTGCAGATGCATTCCCCCGCCGAGCTAAACTGTCGAGAGCCAGCACCAAATCGAGCTTAGCCGACACTTGATCTATAAGCGAGCGTCGTGCATACTGAGCAAACCTTTTGAGTCTAGTAGTATCCATCTTCTACCTATCACTACTTGAAGAAACAGCTGTCTCTGATGGACTTACTCGCCGCACAGGAATATCCTTAAAGGTATGATTCCAAGAATCTAAAGACATGATGAGACAGTCCTTGATATGCACTCGTTTCCACGGCAGATGACATTCTTTTCTAAGATTAGCTAGAAGCCGATCTTTGAAGCCAGAGAGCAGTGCTTTTTGAGCATCAGCATCCAGCGAATCTAATCCGAGCAGCACGATATAGACTATGGGCTTCTCATCACGCATCATTAAATGAATATAGGTATATGAGTCTCTTGCCTTTGGAGTCAAGTCTTCAGACAAAATAGAATTATCCCTGAGTTTCTTGAAGTATTTCTTTCTAACACTCTCTGTAGCGCGAGCATTCGAAGGATCTTTAACTTCGACAAGAAGCAAATCTTTGTCTCGTTCAACAACAAAATCAACAAGCTTCATTCCCATCGGTAGAGAAATTCCTTGTATGTCTAGCTCTTCCCAGTTGATTCCAGAATGGAAAGTAAATTCAAGATCTGCATTGTCTTCCGTCTTATAGGTTTTCATGTATTAATTCAGCGCCTGCCTAATATCTTCGTCATATAGTTCGGCAAAAGAGTCTGATATAGAGTTTTTATTAATCTGATGATAGTCATTGCAGCTTTCGACACGAATTATATCGGGGACTATAGCATCTCTATATAGAGCATGAAAGGTGACCTGCTCTCCTAGCTCCTTGCTGGTGAGATGAAGCCACTTGAGCAATACGTAGTCATGTGTAGCTAAAATTATCTGCTGTCCATTCTGAGATAAGTCGAACAAGATTTTCACTAACAAGCGGATCAATTTAGGGTTTATGTTAGATTCAGGTTCATCCCAAAACAACGGTCCGCTGATACCTGGCTCAATACTGCCAGTCTCTAGCAAGCGCGAAAGCATACCCATCTTTCGAAATCCTTCAGCCATAACATTGGCGGAATACTCTGAGTTGTTATCTGATTTGAACGTTACCCTTCCACCCCCGTAAAAAACAAACCTACCTTTACAAACTTTCTCAATCTCATCCATAGCATCTTTGACTTTCGGATGCATTTTGTCTGAGCGAAGCACAGGAAGATCTAAAAGAACACAAATCTCCTGGTAACTTTGATCAAAGGATAGCTCGTATCGTTTGTACAAGCTATTGAAGCCTTTCATGAAAGAAAGGACTTCCTTTGTAGGTATAAAAACGGGGCTGCTTTTATACTTTTTATAGTCCGTGTCCTTTTGAATAGAAACAGATTGCGAATTAGTACTTAAACTAATCTCTATTTCTCTGGCTTCTCTAAATAAAGCCCTGACTTCCGCAGTTTTCTGACCTTGGCCTAAGTGGACGAGCTTTCCTAACTTATCGTCTAAAGGCATAAAGAGCTTAAGGAATTTGTCAGTCAAAAATGCTTTTAGTTCAGTAGTATCTGTATCTGGTCTACTTTTAAACAGATGTCCTCCTGAGGCAAGAGCATGACCTATTTTGAGTAAGTGGGTCTTTCCTGTTCCGTTGTCACCAATAATGACATTGATGTTAGACGAAAAGTCTATCGTCAGATGATCAAAAGCACTGAAGTTAGTAAGTTCGAGTTGTGTAATCATTTTGAACCTTGGTTCACAGCAAGTTCTATGTATAGCCTGACATCAAGCGGCGGAAAACCAAGCACAATGTCCTGAACTAGAACAAACAAGTAAAAAAGTTTATCCGTAATTCCACCCTCTGTTCCGTCGTATTGAATTCAGATTTTTCCGCCTTCGATATTAAAGGCAATAGGCAACCACAATTCTTTAGGCCGTCACGATTCTAGCCAACATATGCGAGCTGATAATGATCGCATGCAGTGTCAAAAATCGTTTGAGCTTTTACCTGTCCTGGAAATTGACAAAAGCGCGCGGCTGTTTCTGTCAACAACTGCTAAATATTGTACTGTCTGTGCATTTCTACTTGCTCCATTTCACAACGACCTCCTGTTCCACATCGTAAACGCCAAGGTGAGTTCGGACTTCACCTAGCCTGCTATTCTACAGGATCAAATCTGAATTCGCTTGCCGGTTTGAACTTCTGCTAGTAGAGCCTTTTTCATAGCTACAAGGTAGTTCTCCACATCAGCCTCATCCGCCAGCCAAGCCTTATCAAAATCAACTATCACATCCCGACAAGAAACAAAATGTATTATCTGGTCTGAAGCTTTTATAGCTGAACCTGATGAAGAGGTATTCTCGTATGCTTCTTTTTCCATCGGCTTATCCAACTTATCATCAGCGGTCTTGCCAGCTATCTGAGGTACTGGCTGTGCCCAAGCCGTCATTTTTGATAGCTGCTGAGGATAAGTTGTTGACTTGAATCGCTGTAGATTGTCTCTAATAACCGCAATTAGCGTTTGCTGTGAAATCTGAGAATCAAAGGCATCAAATGCCTGTGTTAGCTGCTGCTGCTGCTCAGCCGACAGCCCAGAAAATTCTGTCATATTGCAAAGGCGACGTTTCATTTCAGCAACCTCTACTTTTACTGCTGTTACTTCAGACTGTGTTTTCTCTCGTACGACTGATTGGAGCGATCGCATTATTCCTTTCAGCTGCTGCATCTGCCCACTTTGAAAGCATTGAGTATCCTGCAAAGTTGCCTTTAGCTGGTCTAGCTCATCTCCTGCAATATAATCAAAGTTAGCTCTCTGCTCTCGCTGAAACATTTGTGCCTCATCATAAATCGCCTTCTGCGACCCATTCATAAAGCGATTGAGCGGATCAATCACTTGCTCTTTTAGCGCCAGCAACTCATCCACTTGCTCCGTCAGCTCCGTCAAATACCAGGTATAAGGCTTGCCACTCACCGCCCTGAGCCTTTCAATCACAGGCAACAGCGCATTCAAAAAAGGATACTGAGCCGACTGCGCCACAATCAAAGACAGCGCTTCCCTTAGCTCCTTAAAAGCAGCTCCCGTCTTTTGCCCTACGGCCTTAGCTTCCCCAGCCTCCGGCGGCGCATCAAAAAAGTCCTCATAAAACTCCTTTAACCTACGAACCTGCGCAGGCGAAAAATCAACCTGCGGCTCTAGCAGCACATTGCCATGCTCACGAGAATTCCGCAGCGCTTTTGTCAGCTCATCCGCTTCTAACAAATTGCCATCTGAGCGCACCTCTACCTTTCCACGCGCACACAACTTTGCTGCCGTACACAAAATCGCCGCATAATACCACCCGTAAGGCTTTCGCTCAAACCTTTCTAGCAGCGCCTTCAGCGTCGTCCGTATCCCACCCCGATGATTGCTCTGAATAAAAGCCAGCACTTCCTGCTCAGCTTCTGCCAGTTCCGTCACATCATTCCCAAACAAACCTTCCCGAGAGTGCTCCAAATACTTGCTAATATCCTCTTCACTGTAGGTAGCACCTCGCAACATTCGCAAGTTGGCATACACCTGGCCAATCAGCTCATGAAACCCTGAAATGATACGGTTCTGAGCATCTTCGCCCCCAACTTCTACCTCACTACCCGAGATAAACAGCTTCGATCTACCCAGCAAAGTCTTCACTTGACCTTGAAGTGCTCTGTATCGCTCCCCATTTTGAAACGCTTTATCCGCCAAAATTCGCTGAGTCGCTTCCTGCTGCGCCAAAGACGTATTTTGCTGCCGATACTTCTCCGTCCGCACATACATAGACAAATCCCGCATCAGCCGGTCGTCAGGGGGCATCACCACCCGCAGCTCATCTAAGCCTAAGCTCTGCATTTTCAAGAGCGCTTCATTTTCTGAATTGTCGTTAAAAGGCGTAATCACATTAATCGCCAGCTCATGCTCTCTTCCAGCGAGCTGACCATCTAGCTTGCGCGAAAACGAATAGTCCTGCTTGTTTTCGCTATAGCGAATCTTGCTCCCTTTAATCACAAATTCAAAAATCAGCGTTTCTAGCGTCTTCACGACGACAGAATGCTCAACCTCAGTACTCTTAATCTCCTCCTCAATATCTTTCTCCTCATCCGTCAAATACTCATACAGATCACCATTCCGCTGAATATAGGTTTGCTGCTCCAGCAGACTGAGCGCTTCTTGGACGCGATCGCCTAGCCGAGAAATATCCGCCTCAAAGCTGCCCGTCATCAAAACACATAGGTTTCGCACCGTCGCCTTAAACTCTTTGACGTACTTCACCAAAAACAGCGTCTTTAGCAAGCGAACTGCAAAATCCTTATCTTCTGAACCATCGGCAAGCTGCCGCTCTGCCATCAAAATAGAGCTTTGAATCCCTGACTTCAGCGTAGAGCGAATGCCCTGGTACATCAGATCAAACGTGGCCAGCTCACCTACCGGGCGATCGCTAATCTTGATCGCCACCTCTTGAAATACGCCCAACATCGAGCGCTCGCCCACAGAACTATGCTTACCCTCAAATGCATTGTGCTGAGATAGTCGCTGTATCGCCGTCTGAAAAAGCGAAAACTGATAGGGAATAAACGGATAGCTCAGAATAAAATGCTCTCGATCTTTAAAGTTGCGATAGGTCGCAGAGCCATCTGCAAAGTCAAACTGAGTCTTAAAGTTATTCGACTGCTGCGCATAGGTTTTTTCTAGCAGCGCCACACCCACCTCATTCTTCATCAGCAGCCGCTTCTGAATCACTTCCGACACATCTTGGCTAGTTAGCTTCATGCGGTTAGCAAAGCGAGCCTGAATTTTACTAAAGTCGTTGGCCTGACGACTTTCCATCTCACCGAGCACCGTGTCCATATCTTCCTGAGCCGTCACGATAATCCATGCTCGCCCCTTACATTTCGTCGCTAAGCTCTCAGCGATCGTCTGCAAGTTGGTCATCAGCTTTACATGCTCAGCAATGTACTGACCCACCTCATCAACAAAAAAGTTCAGCCGAAAGCCCGCCACCTGCTGGCTGATATAAGCTTCTACCTCTTCAGCAAAATCCTCAATAGAAACCCGGTACGCCTGCCGGTACTTATCTAAAATGCCAGCCGCCTCTGAACTGTCTGCTTGATCTGTCACCACAGCATAAGCTGCCGCAATGTTCTTAGCCTCTAGCAAAGCCTGCTCTCGCCCTCGTTCCCAGGATCGCCCAGCAATTTCCTGATACTTTGCGCGAAAATCGTTGTATAGCCCTCGCTCGTCCAAATCCCGTTCAAACTGAGCGATGTGCCCTTGCTTACCATAGTAGCCGCGCATTTCGTTAAATACTTTTACGAACACCGACAACAGCGCATCAAACTCCGTTTTGCTGATGATGTCCGCCTTTTGGTCGATGTTAAACAAAATGCTCTTAGAAGGAATTGCTACTGCCTTTTTCAGCTCAGCTTGTAAAAAGGTGCTCCCTTCGCATTTTGGCAAAAACAGCTCAACGGCTCGCTTACCTTCAACTTCTCTGTTCTCTAGCAGCATCGCGAGCATCTTCAGCAGGTGAGACTTCCCCGAACCAAAAAATCCCGATACCCAAACGCCATTCGCGCCCTCATAGCCGTTATAAGCACCCAAAAATGATTCCAGCCGCTTCTCCACTTCATTGGTGAGCACATATTCATCCAGCTCTAGCCGCAGGCTCGCCTCATCATCGGCTTTAATAACACCCTCAATCGGGCGACTAACGGGCTTTTCAAAAATAGTACTTAGCGTTTTAATAGCAGAATTCATAGTGGCTTTCCCTTCAGACCTCGTAATCATCAATATTGAACGCTCGGTAATACTTGTCGTCTTGCAGCTTGCCAAACAAGTCGAGCGATGCACCAGACTCTAATGACTGGGTATATTCCCCAGGGAAAAACAAAACGGTTGGCTGATCTTTAGCTGTACTCTGAAGATTATTCAACACATTGTGGGATCGAATGTAGGGGAATACCTCCCCAATGCCAGATATAAAAAGCACATCGAACCCCGTAGTTGCTTTTTTATCGGTGATTTTTTGCGCGATCGCGGGCACTACATGCGCCTCTGGATCTAACACGCCTTGAAGCAATTCCTTTAGCTGCTCCTTTGGCACCGTTTCCTCTAGCGCCAAAATCTGCTCCCAAATCTCTCTCGCCTTCAGCAGCTCAATCGCAAGGTCATAGAGATTAATGTCTAAGACCTCAACCCCTTGAATACTCAAGCTCTTAATCAACCCCTGACGAGTACGATCCATCGCAGCAGCCTCTTTAGAATTGAACGGGCAAATGAAAAATGGAATTTCATTCCCCAATCCCTGCTTGCTTAAAAATCGCTTCCCAGAGATAACCGCTTGCAGATGCTTGAACCGTTCGTGCATCCCCTCTCCACTGATTTTTTTAGCCATTACGCCCATCTACAAAGGTCAGCTTGAAATACCGGAAATATTAAAAGATCCTGCCGCTGCTGCCGTGGAATCGCTTGCAAAAACTGAGCACTCAGCACCACCGGATTAATGATATGGTCCTCCGTTAGCAGCCCAGCCTCTCGCATCATCTTAAAAATGATCTGACGAACCTTAACTTGCGTCGCATGGGCAATTCTATCCAGCTCATCATGCCACTCAGCCTTCTGGTTAAAAAACGCATCAAAGTCCTCATATTGAAGAACACCCTTAAAGCTAATAAACTTCTCCCTCAGTACTTCCTTCGAAAAATCAGCAATAAATGTATAGCGACGGCAAACTGCTAACCATAAAAGTTGGTTCTGATCTTGCGGTGTACCATTTACCATCAACGCTAGTTCGTCTTCACAGAGCGTTTTTAGTCTAGAACTAATTTCTCTATAGACTCGTTTCAGCGTGTTCAAAGTTCTAGCTTGCAGAAGGTTTTCGGATAGAACATTCTTGCGCACCGCATTCCAGTCACCACAGGCTATAAAAAGCTCAGCAACCTTCAAAGATTCTTGGCGAAACAGGCTACCCGTCGTAAACGACATACTATATTTTTCGATTGTCATGCCGCTACTCCTGTCCACCCTTACCTTATACTTCGCTCAACTTCCCTGACACCTATCTGCCCCGCATAGCCCAAAACCTAAGATGACCTCACAGATTTTAACCGTTTGTGCCCCAAGGCAATAAAAGGGGCTTCAAGAAAATCCCTTCACCGGCTACTGCAATTAGCTAGCAACTCATCAATTGAGCTAGCAGCGCTGCTGGCACAGCCTCTTAAAAAAATCACAGGTGTCCTCAGTCCACCCGCTAGGTGCTCAGCGCAGCCCATTGCTCTCGGATAGTACCTTCGTAATTGGATAACAGCGCTTCAAACGCCTGTAGCAGTTTTTCATACACTCCACATAGACAAGCTTAATTGAGTCCGCATTGCGCCCGATTGAGCACTTGCTGTGCGATCAGGCGCAATAATCAATCCGTAGAAAGGCTTCACCAACGCCCCCTAGCTCGCCAAGCTGCCAACATGCACAAAGTATCCCTGCGACGTATTTGTACGAGCTATGGATTGTGAGGTGTCTTGGAGCATTTAGGACGTAGAAATGAGGTTCAGAGTTAGCCCAACGTTTTTAGCATCCCTTCAATCTCTGCTTTAAGCTCAGGTAGATCGCAAGTGACAATCCCCCAAACTACACCTAGATCTATTCGAAAATATTCATGAACGACGAGATTTCGAAATCCAATAATGGATTCCCATGGAATTGAAGAATAGGATTCCTTTAGCGCTATAGAGGTACTTCGCGCAGCTTCACCGATAATTTGAAGATAATGAACCATCCAGATTTGAACCAGCTCATCTGACTCAAATACTTCTCGTCCTTTAACTGAATAGCGTTCGATGTTTTCGATCGCGCTCAAAATATCATTGAGCCTATCTTTGTCCTCTCTCACAGCTCGACGGCCTCAGACAATACCTGCTCGCGGCCTCTGTCTTCCCTGAGCATCTCTACTGTTGCCACGTCTACATCGCGGCCTAGCAGAGCTTGCCAGTCGTGAATAAGACCCATCGGGAACCAAGGCGTACGACTATTGGGATCGTAGTCAATCAAAAAGTCTATGTCGCTCTCGGCAGTTGCTTCACCTCGCGCTACTGAGCCAAACACCCGAACATTGAAAGCACCGTGTTTTTCTGCGATTGCCAGAATTTGCGATCGCTTAGGCAATAGTAATGATTCAATCCCTAAACCAACTCCCGCTGCCATAACGCCCCCTCTTAAGTGCCTAAAACCTTTGATTGCGCTCCTAAATTATAAAATGACCTGGGCTAGCAATCTCGCAATCTTAGGTTAGGCGGCATTTTTGGAGTCGAAGCCATTCAAGCCGTAAGTTAGAGCCATAGTCTGTCGCTCTAGGGGTAACAATGCCATCAATTCGTCAAGGTCAAAATTCTGCTGGATGTCAGGAAAATCAATAGCGTATCCACCCGCCCAAACTCTTACATTACAAAGCTGTTCGTCGCTGGGACGCGGCGCTGGCACGAACGCCGAGCCTGTCCGCCTATGTAGTCGGGTAGAGAGGTCTCCTTCAATACTTAGGTCTGCTTTGTATTCCCTGTTGCTCCCGCCTTTCGGTTCGAGAGTGTCACAAGATTTGACCCTATATCGTTGAGAGCCTCCCCCCCACAGAAGCCTGCCTGCGGATTTCCCGCACAAGCCTCTTCATACCATCTTTCACGAGCTCGGATAGAGCGAAACAGGGCGACCAGGACGAGGCAGAGGAAACCGCGTTTGATACCGCCGAAACTGTTCCCATGTAAAGCTGCGCCGCTGACTACGACGGTTCAGCCACTTGAACAGGAGCTTGTCAACCTCCCGTGCATAGCGGTACAGGGCTTGACTGTTGTCGGTGACTCCAAAGTAATTGAAGTGTCCGCGCAGTTTCAGCCCCACAACCTTCCATATCAGCGGCAGCCTATACACGTTGCGCACCCGTTTGATCCAGTGTTTCATGTCTCTCAGGGAACGACGTAACCGCTTCTTGGCGGTCTTACGCTTCACCCGTACATACCCCTTGCGGCTGCGGCCCCAGTAATGGGTCAACCCTAGAAAATCAAAGGTTGATGGCCGTTGCCCGGTCTGAAAACAGTACCGGGCATGACCCTTGCCAAAGGCCACTAGGTGGGTTTTGTTCGGATTAATGCGCAGACCGTATTTAGCCAGCCGTCGTGGCAACGCCCGCATAAAGCGGTGGGCATCGGTTTCGCGTTCAAATACGGTAATCACATCGTCGGCGTATCGGATAATGGCGCAGTAGCCTTGGCAGTGATTTCTCACCACTTCAGTGAACCATTTGTCCAATACGTGGTCGAGGAAGATGTTCGCAATCACAGGCGAGGCAATGGAGCCCTGGGGGCTCCCCAGCTCGCCGTACAGCACACCATCAGGAGTCTGAGTGCCCGCTTTGAGCATCCGCGTTATCAGGCGTAGGAATTTCCCATCCTTGATTCGCAGGCCCAAAACGGTCAGGATTTCCTGGTGGGGCATTGTGTCGAAGAATTTGGCCAGATCAATATCCGCGACCCAGTTGACTGGTTCACCCATCACTTCCGTGTTGAGTTGCCTCAACGCATCATGGCAACTCCGCTTTGGACGGAAGCCATATGAACTGTTGATAAACACAGGTTCGTAGATCGCTTCTAGTATCCGACGCGTCATCTCCTGGACGATTTTATCTTCCAGGCAGCTGATTCCCAACGGGCGCTTACTGCCATCTTCCTTGGGAATCTCTACCTGCCGCACCGGCTGGGGCCGATACGACAACTGCTGTAGTTTACGGTGTAGGCCCTGGAGGTTAGCCTCCAAGTTCTCTCCGTATTCCGCTTTCGTAACTCGGTCTATCCCGAGGGCTTTATTGCCATCGAGTGACTCGAAACAGGCCCGTAGATTCTCCACACTATAGTGGTGCATCAGTGCCGTAAACGGCTCTGCTACATGACTACGAGCCCGACTCGCTATCCGGTCAACTCCTGTTGTCGCCGGGGCTCCACCTCTGGGTGTGGACGGCGTTTCCGTTGACCGGACGACGGGATGTGTCCCCCTTTGCTCCATGGGCATTACTCCACTTCTTCACTACTATGAGGACATCCGACTTCCCATAAGTTGTCAGGCTTTCTCCCGGTTTGCCGGTTGTGACACCCTACCCCCTGAACGGAGGAGCTTATGGGACCTCCCGAGTTCCCGACTCTGTCATAGTGACGTGCCACGGTCTCTGACCCCGGTGGACCCTCGGGAGCCATGGCGATTGGCTCCTTTGGTGTTGCCTTCCGCTGTTCTAAACACGTCAGCATCCACGATTTATTCTCATAACGGGGCTCTATCCCTTCACGCTTACGCATTGTGGCCCATCACCTCCTTGTGTACGCTTCGCTGACATCGTTACCGAGGCCAACGCAACACTCAGTACCTGGTGCCGCGCCAGGGCTTCCAGGACGGGGACTTGCACCCCATTGACAAAGCCGAGCTTGGCTCGGCGCACTAGAATCGGAGAAATTTTGGTCGTTAAGGCTAAAACGACTGATATATAAGGGTTTCACAGCCTATAATCTGCATTTTCGTCAGGCTTCATATCAGTACAGGTGTTTTAGGATAAGTCTAAAGCCCTTGAGCTGAGGGCGTTATAGAGCTTAATACGCCTATATAGAATCGAATAATTTTGGCCTTCAAGGCTGAGACCCAGGCCGATGAAGGGGTCTGAGGTCAAACTTATGGCCAATCCGCTCTGCCTCGTAGAGATAGGCCCCGTAGACATTGAGGTGCTTCTGGCGCGTCGGCCAGACTGATTGCAGGTCTTCATCAGAGATCTCAAGGCCATCCTTCCTGAGCTGCTGCACTACCTTTTCGATGTAGACAGTATTCCAAATGATGATCGCATTGATGACCAAATTCAAAGCGCCGACCTGATGGAGCAACTGCTCATCCTGCTGAGAACGCAGCTGGGCTTGGTTAGCAAAGAAAAGGTGGCCGCGCAGACTATGCAACGCCTCGCCCTTATTGAGCTGCCGCCCCATTTTGCGGCGCTTAACCGGATCGCAATACCACCGCAGAATATGGATGGTTTTGATCAGCTTGCCGTATTCCTGAAGCGAGCGCATTAGGGGATGCTTGCGAGGGAACGCCTGTAGCTTCTGGACAATCAGCGAAGCCGTTACCCACCCCGTCTTCATCGAACCGGTCAAGCGCAGCATCTCGTCCCAGTCGTCGATAATTTGCGTTTCCTGGAGCAGGTCTTGAACATGGGCTTTGAGCTTGGGATACGTCTCCATATCAATGTCAGCGGTGTAGTAAAGCTTCTGGTCAGGCAGATCTCGAATCTTGGGTGAGAACCGTAGACCCAGTAAGTCAAAGAGCGCAAAAATTAGCTCTGTGTAACCTGCAGTATCGGTTGTATGTTCAACAATCGATAGCTCTGTCTCATTGTTGTTGATCTCATCGAGCACATAAGTCGAATCGCGAGTCGTCGTCGTCACCGGCTTAGAGCCATATTGAGAAAACTGATCGCTCGTCCAACTATAAAAAGTGACCCCTTTTCGATAGCCAAAGTACTTCGGCAGCGCCCTGGCCTTGCGGATAGAGCCCTTCGCCGGGAACCGCTGTCCATCCGAAGACGACAAGATGCCACCGCCCCAGAGTTGGCTGAGCGGCAGGTGAAAATGGTAGTTGACCAGTGTCTGATTGGCTTCCTCCAACGTCTCATCTCGGATATACCAAGTGTTGAACCACTTCAGACGTCGGTAGTCGAGCCCGGTCGAAGTGGCAATCTGTTGAAAGTCAAGATTGCAAGCCTGTGCCAGTAAACAAGTGTAGAGATGCTTCAACGATTCAGAATCGCGCCGAGTCGGGGCGCGCAAGTGCGTCAGCGCCGCTGAGAACTGCGTCCAGCTATCGACCTCCACCAACAGGTCAGTGATGTTCACACGAGGCAGGCGATCGCTAATTGTCAGCGCCAACTGTTTGAGTGCCTGGGTCTTTTCCTCAGCCACGAGCGGTGTCAGCACCAGTCGGCCAGATTCCTCTCGCAAGTCACTATCCTTGGCCTTCAACAGGCCTTCGACTTTAGCCATGAGGCCTGCCAGCTCCTGTTTGCGCTCCTCAATCCGAACCTTGGCATCGAGTGGTGCCCCCATCAGCAGGGCGATTTCCTCACGCTTTGTTTGCCAGTGAGCCTTTGGCATCAGATAGGTTGAGAGTTCATTGAACCGCCGACTGTGAATCAAATAAACGGCCCCAGAGCGTAGCCGCTGCCTAAGCCCCCAAAGTGCCGCCAGTTCGTAATAGCGCCAATTGATCGCCTTGCTCATATCCAACTCACCGGCATCAATCACGTAAGCCCGCCAGGACTTCAAGATAAAGTCAGTCGGCGCATCAGCTGGCAGCTTGCGCCGCTTCCCTTCGTGAATGTCTCGAACTAATTGCAACGCCTTAAGCAGGCCCTGGTCATCCCCTCTAGCGCGAAACTCAAGCGTCGCCAGGAACTTGGTAGAGAACGTACGCACTTTGCTGTAGCTCTGACAGAAATAATCGACATAGGCATCATTGTCAGGGCGGATCAGCTCTGTGGCTTCGTCGAGTGAGCGTTGCAAGTCCTCGGGGCTAATGACCTCAAAGGCAGCGGCGCGTACCGCATCATCTTCAATGCCCTCATCCAACAGGATATGACCAATGCTGCGGTAGGTTCTCAGTTTCTCGCTTAGGGTGCGCGTCGCCCTCAGCCGATCTGCTTCAAAATTACGCTTGGCCTTGCGGTAAAGCTCCCACAGCCGTTGATTGACCATCTCAATGAGATCATCGGTGAAGGTGTACAGCGACTGCTTCAAGAATGCGAGTAACAGTGGATAGCGTCTTACCTCATTGCTGCGCTGTAGAGATTGATTGGTCGCCCGCGACCCAACCTTCGCTAAATGGTTGATATGATTGGGATTGAGCTGACTAAAGTCCCAGCCCTCAGCGCCTTGCTGTTGCAAAAAGATAATCTTGTCTAGCGTCTCTAAAATCTGCTTTGGATTGTGGTCAGTCGGCGTCCGCTGTAGCCATGACAGGCGAGTGCGGTCGATGTCAGCATCGACGAGGAGGAGCTGATCCAAAGCAGCACATACCGTCTGGGTCAGTAGCGGCTTCAGGGTTGCGTAAGTTGTTTCCTGTGCCTGGTTGCCAGCGGTCGCTACGAGCTTTTCTAGTCGGGTAGTGCCAATGCGGATGAGCTGATTTTGCTTGAGCCAGTCGCAAGCCATCTGAAACAACAACAACGGCTTGTCATGCTCTAAAGCCCGTGAGAGCAGCCACTTTTCTAGCGATAACAGATCGATCGGTGTCGCCCTGCGATACCCCAGCATGACCTGAATTTGCCTTTGATGGTCACGCTGTGTACTGCCTCGTTGACCGTAGAGTATTAGCGCCTCAGCAGACAGTTGCAGTTGTTCGGCAACGTATTCAACCACCATAGAAGGAACTGTGTGCAGCTCTTCAGGAAAAAAGCCCAAGTAGCGCAAGCAGCCTACCTGCAACCCGAAGCCCAGTTGATTGTGCGCCCCTCTCAAGGGCTGCATAATTTTGCGGTCATCATCGCAGAGCCAGAAGAATCGATCTAATTCATCTGTTTCAATCTCTGCCGGGAAGCGCTTGAGACGGGCGTGATCCGCATCTGAAAGAAACTGAACGGGCATGAACCTTTTCCCTCACTCGCAGCTGACAGCCCGCTAGGTGTCAGCAGGTTGCTGGGCTCCTTTATAGGGTTGACCGCAGTGAGGACAGAACCGAAAGGTCAATGAGTGCAGCGGCTCGCCGCAAGCGCCACAGGCGTCTTGCAAGCCGCTGCCACACATGAAGCAAAATTGAGAGCGGGCATCTGTCCATATCGGATCTGGTGCGGTGCCTGCTTGCCAGCATTGCGGGCAAAACTTCAGCGATGGGCCGAGCGTTCCAGTCTGACCTCGGGTGACCGCATCTAGATAATCAATCGGCACTTCAAGGGCTTTCGATAAGCTGCTAAGCGTTCGACGGTTCAGCGTTTGCGTTTGACCACGCTCTATTTTGCCTAAGCTCTGCTTATGGATGCCAGCTCGCTCAGCGAGGGCGATGCGGGTTAAACCGAGCGCTTCTCGCTGCCGGTTCACATAATCAGCCAGGGATTCCTGGGCTTTTGGCAGCTGTCGAGTATTTGTAGTAGACACCAAAGTTCACCTTCAGACATATCTAGTAGTGCTATCGTAGTGCCTGTAGAACTAACACTCAGCACCTTCAGATTGTCTTAATGACATCGCCTACTCTCGCAACGGTAGCCACTCAATTTCTGCAACGACCAGGGCTCGCAAAAGGCACACTCAAGGCGTATCAATCTACCCTTATGCCCTTTCTTGCTGCATACGGCAGCTGGCCTGTGGATCTGTTGGAACGTCATGATGTCGTCGAATACTTACAGGGCCTGACTCATCTCGCCTATACGACTCGGAGAAAGCAGCAGGCTACGTTGCAAGCGATGTTTAACTTTGCGGTTGAACAAGGTCATCTAAAGGCAAATCCGATTGCTAGGTTGAAGCAGCCAAAGCCTGACCCACAAAAGGATGAGCATACTTCTGATGATACGATTCGTTATCTTAGCGAGGCTCAGCTTACGTGCCTGTATCGAGCAGTTGAATTAGATACTCGGATGAAGGCAATCATTAGTTTGTTGCATCGCAGCGGTGCTCGTATCTCAGAAGTGTTGCAATTAGACTTGGATGACGTTGATTTTGAAGAACAACGATTTCAAGTGTTGGGAAAGGGGAATAAACAACGCTGGTGTTTTTTCTCACAAGATACTGCCGCTGCGCTATCTGAATACATTCGTGATGGACGCTATCCTCGGAGCACTGCACTCTTTACTGCTCAGCAGCCGATTTCTTTAGAGACTTCTCGTATTAGCTACCGTCGCATTCATCAGTGTTGGGAGACGTTGATTGCGCCGTACCCGGATCTCAAAGGATCTAGGTTACACGACCTGCGCCATACCTTTGCCACTGAGCGCGTGGGACTAATGGGGATTGAAGAGTTGAGAGCCTTGATGGGGCACGAGAGTATTCAAACGACACTGCGCTATCAGAAGGTAACGTCTAGGCGGGCAGAGTCTGTCGCTAAGCAGGCGCTAGAAAAGCTGCAATAGACGCGACTAAAAGTATATGTTTACTTTCTTAATAGCAGCACTACAGAGTCTTGATGATTCTCTGTAGCAGTAAACCGTGGCCTCAGCTATCTAAGCGGCACGACTGCTGCCCTAGCAAATTCATATATCGCCCTTACCTCAGGGGTTTCAGCCTCTATATGAAACGTCTGTACTGATGCCAGACCTGAGCGGACGACAGATTCTGAGTCGTGAAACCCTTACCTATCAGTCATTTCAGCCTTAACGACCAAAATTTCTCCGATTCTATACATAGGCGCTGTCCAAGTCAACATCTCTAAAGCATCTACCGGACAAACCAAGCGAGCGCCACTGGAAAAGCTCACTTCTAGCTCCCTGGTTTCAGGAATATATCGAACAGCCGTGATTTTATTTTCCATGAATGGATTCCCAGGCAGCTTTGATTTCATCTAACCGGTCGTCAACCAATCCTAAAACCTTGCAGCCGTTTTTCCGCCTCTCCATCCAGACAAGTCCGCATCGCTCATGATTGAACCCTTGCTGCGCTATCAGTGGAGCAGGCATTGGAAATCGTCTTTGAAAAATTCACTACTCGATAATTTCTTCGTACTGCGCTGTATCACCATCTTGAGGTTGCTTCATGGCAGCCAAAACCTCGTCTAGAGATATTTGGTTGAGCCAAGTATGGCGTTCTTGAGTGTAGTCGCCATAACCAGAACTGAAGTGTTGAATAAATCGAATCGCATCTATGACACCTAGAGATTCAACGAGGATTTGATAGCCCTGGCATACAACTTCTTGCTGAGTTTTAGGCATTTCCATTGTTCTCCGGTTGAATAGATTTCATTAGCTATGAGACTGGGTTGCTTCCTTTAACTACTAATTGAAACGATCAAGATACTACGGGTACGGTGAATGGATTTGCTGAGCTTTTCACTCGTAATAAATTCATCACTATGAGTCTCAACAGCGGCAGCTACGTGTAGTGCGTCCATTGCGCCTAATCCAAAATTAGCCGCTTCTCGGTAACCTGCCTGACATAATTTTTCGATATCTGTTGCCCAGTAAGCAACCGCCTCAAAATATGTCTCGTAAAACTCTGCTTCTAGCGTTTTTTTGTTAAAAATAGCTTTGGGCAAAACTTCTAACTTTAAAAATTGACTGCTCGCAAACTCCCGGTTGGGATCCCTGATGATTTGCAATGCAGCGTCGGATTCCTTTCCCATTCCACGAGCAGCACTAATGAGCACACCAGCATCCAAAAATGTTCGAATTATTGTCATCCCTGATGCCCACCACGACGCTCTAATACTTCTTGTTCAACCTCTTCAGGCGTAAGCAGAGGCATCCCTGACGCGACGATGAGATCGCGAATGTTTTGCAGCTTGTTACCCAGCGCAGAACTTTCTGACTGTAATTCGGGCTCGCTAACAGGTTCGCCAACGGCAGCCGCACCAGATCTATCGCGAGAATATTGCGCTAGAAACTGGGTGAAGTCTAATACCTCTTGCTGTCTATGCGCGGGTAGTCGTCGCCAAGCTTCGATTAATAGTTGTTCAGCTGTCATTGTCATAATCTCCCGCAGTGATTTATGCCAAGTAACCCAATTGTCGATCACCTAATTATTGCTAGGCAACGTTACTGTGCCATCGCACTGCACAGTAAGAAATAGTGCAGATTATTTAGCAGTAGCTTATTTAAGGCATCCATCAGGCAATAACCTCCTAGTTAAGATCAAATGTATCATTCAGGCGAATGGATCAAAAACACCCCTTAAGACATTCAGAATAACTTCAATATCATCAACGCGATCGCGCTCATTCCCACTTCCTACAGTCAGAAGTTTTACCTTGGCGATCGCGACAGCCAGCAGTAAATTATCGCGCCCCTCTTTTTTACCCCGGCTCCATTGTTTCTGGCGACGATAGAGTCTAAGAAAATAATCCTCTTTCAGCTCAGGCCAGCCCGTCTCTTCGGCCATCCATTCCAACAGCATTTCGTCAGTGAGTCCTTTGCCATTAGCAGCATCCCCACCCCGAGATTCATACCAATCGTCTAGCTTTTGTGGCCACAGCTCTCTTCTCGAATGATGCAGCTCTAGCCATTGTCCGAACACCCGCTTCGTGTCCTGACTACCGTAAATCACCGTATTGCCTTCAGTTGACGCCCAAAGCAAAGCTTAACCCCGCATGACTCCCGAATGGCGCTAACGCCATAAATGACACTTAAGACAAAAATAGACTTGATATCATTAATGAAGTTAGTTGCAAAAATGAAACTATAGTGGCACTCTAAAAGGGTCTGCTAGCTATCTAGCTGGTTTGTTTTCCTAGCAAGGACTCAAGAGAGCTACTGAATGATTTCTTCTCGTGAATTTTCTAACCCAGACGCGATCGCCCCCAAACCGATCGCCCAAAACCCACCGCACATCAGCTCAGCAAAACCTACCGCCTACAACACAAGCTGAGCGCGTTGGTCAGTTCACACACAAGAAAGCAATTGCATAAAATCTGACTCGACCACTCACTCTTTGAGGATCAGGTGTACGTGGCTAATATCAGACATTTCAAGCAGCTATCAACCTTGATTCTCTGTCGTGTTTTTCTCTAATGTCGTCGATGATTGCAAATCGCCTGACGCCTTTAGACGTTCCAAATAAAGCTCTATTGCAATAGCAGCAACGGTTGCAAGAGGCTGATCCCTTCTCTCCGCCCAGATCTGCAGATCATCTGCAACGGTATCGGGCAAGGTCACATAAACACGCTTAGCCACAGGTTCAGAACTCATAGAAATCTCCCTAAATATACTGCCAGCGTGACGTTTTAGCATCTCTGGAGTGGCTTGTTTCAAATTAGATGTTTTTTAGTTACTCAAAACTAACTAATTTGATGCTAGCATCTTTTTAACAGAGAGACCTCATCCCTTCCAAACGGTGGAAGCAGCTCGCGATATTTATGCGCAGCTTCCTTGATAGACACTTCTTCTACAGCACACAGTTTTTTCTCAATTTCAGAAAGCGTTCATAGGAATCACACACCTACACGCCTCAGTTGACCCTTCACTATGGCAATGCCATGAATAACCCACCACTGCCCGACCTGAGCGCGATTCCCTTGGAAGGCTTCGCCATCGCCCTCAACCCAATCGCATTCAACACAAGCTAATCACGTTGGCAAAACCCACCCAACGCAACATCACTAACCGCTCAGCCTTCCGTACACCAAAAGCTCATTCTGCTAAAGGCTCTACGCGCTCGCTAAGTCATCTTTAGCTAATGGCAGCAAACAGCCCAGAACCCTTGCTGCCATCTCTCTCTCGATTACGATTGCTGCCTCAATTGGCCTTTGTATTTTCCTTCTTGTCTAAATACTCTTTCAGCGCTTCTTCCACCAGCTCGCTCATGGTCTTGCCTACCTTGACAGACTGAAGCTTAAGCCGAGTTTTTACTTCTTCACTAACGTCCACTTGCAACCGCATGTCTTCTGGCTCTGGATGTGCAGTCACGATTTTACCTCTCTATTCCAAAAATACTAAATGTGCTACTACTATTAGTAGTATTAGTATTAATAGTAGTCAAGCTCCAAATCGTCTTTGACTCACAGCCCTAACGTCAGCACATGTTTTCCCTTTGGAGAAATATCTGATGCAAACAACCTTTCAGCATTCACCCGACCTAGACGCGATCGCCCGCAACCTGATCGCCCTAGACCTTGCCCACATCAGCCCCGAAGAATCTGCCGCCTACGAGCATGAGCTGAGTGCGATCGCCTCTCTGAACGAAGCCCTAGAAACTGCCACCGAAGCGCTCAAAGGCAATCATCCTCAGTTCTGGCACCGCCTCTACCCCATGCTCTCAGATGCCGCTGCCCTCCTCAGCAGCCAGCTCGCGCCCCTGCTCGACCTCAACGCCGAACGCAGTTTTCTCATTAGCGAATGCCCCATAGAAAGGCCGCTAGCACTCACGGCTCAAGCATTTACCCACTGACTGCTTTTTTATTTCCTGATTGAGATCCACGCACAGGACATGGCTTTACTGCCATCCACTGTCCAACCACCGTTACTAACTTCACCTATGAATTCCACTGCAACGACTCCCCAGATTCGACAGTCACACCAAAATCACAGAGGTCGCCGTCGCCCTCAAAAATCACGATCACATCATCCGCTGAATTGTTCTCAGTGCTTGCCGCCAAGTATCCAGAGCGTACGTCGAAGCGGGCTTGCTTTCAGAAAACTAGTGCTGATGACCCAAATATTTACCGCAATCCTAGCTGATGTGTTCCATATCAGGATTTAGCGTGTGCTGTGCGTCGGCTTCAATCTGGGATAAGTAGGCGTTGCCCCAATAATTCGTATAGTACCAGCGCAGTATTTTGGTCATCAGCACTTGTACATTAGTGCGATCCACAATCATCGCCATGCGTAAAACGGCTGCATTCCTGCCGCTGCACTTGAAACGGGTGAATGACTTTCGCTCAAGACTCATATCCGGATCAGGCATTAGCTGTAGTGGCGACTTATCGAAATCTGGTAGCTCACCTTTATAAACTGGTAGCTCATCCCAATTTCTTAAAAGGTCATAGTGATCGCCCTGATGGCAAGCATATCCTCTGGCTACAGCATCAAGCTCAGCAGCCTTTTGATAGTAAGTCAAATGGACTTTGCCGAAGGTATGCGCCAGCTGCGTAAGCATTGTCGCCTTACTCCATCCTGAAGCTTCGCGAGCTGTTTCGTAACGTTCCCAATAGATGGGCTCTGCATAGATATAGCTAATCGGGATTGTCTTGAAAGCCATCTTAGTAACTTGATTTAAGTGGTTATTCATCATTGCCACGATACAGCCGAACGATCCATTTATCGTGCTTTCGTAGCAACTTATAACCATTCCGTAGCCATAAAATGGTCAACGGTAAATCTAAATTTAGACACCATAGCTGTTTTTGTGCTACAAGTATTTCAAGCAGCGGCTGTGCTCAGTACCTCGTCCCGAGACTATCTCTACCCCATGCTTTCCGATACCGCTCCGTCTCGGCACTAACCCCTTTTTTATTTCCTGCATTAGATCCACGGGTACTACCCGGCCCCCTAACTGCCCACCTCATGCCATGACGCAAACTGACCTACACCCAGCGCCTAGCGCCACCTGCATTAATGACGGCTACGCCGAAGTCTCAGAAGTTGCCGCCGCCTTATCGCGCCATGAGCGCATGGTGCGCCAATACATCCATCTGCTGCGTGAAGACTTCGGCCATCCTGGTTTTCTCCAAAAGCGCAACGGGCGATTCTCCGGTGGAGACGCTACGAGATCGCTCAATCATCAACAGCTTTTACCATTGCCTCGCCAAGTTTCTGCGCGGTGTATTCCTTTCTCCAATTTGCCGCCGCCCTGCAAGCTTCAGCTACGAGCACCGCCAAAACAGATTAAGGCTCGAATCAGGCTGACAGTTTACATGAGAGGTAACTATTGTTCTCACTTTGTTATGGCCATTGAAGCTTTAGCCTGCCTGTCGCTGGTGGGAAAACCTAGATCTTCTTTGACGGCTGAAATAATTTTTCGTGAACAGATTGACAGTCAACAAATTGAATCGCTGTGATTATGATTTCACCTTGGACAGATCAAAAGTTTTTTGCTCGTGCATTTGAATTTGCGGTAGATAACCGCTTTTCCAGTAGCGCTCAAAGTGGTCTTTAACAATCCGGCTTACAAGGACAGTAAGGGGTACCTCGTGAACGATCTGAGCCACTTTTAAGCAAACTGCATTGTGATCGCTCAGGCTGATTGTGTTGTACCGGTAGCGATTGGCTTGAGTAGTAGGCGGAGCCGGTACTTTAGACAAAGGTGTTTCAGCCCAATTCGGCTTTCCTTTTTTGTACTCCGGTAAGTCGCCGCTTGACTCAAGGATTTCGTAATAGCTTTTCTCTGTCAGCTCTCTAGCTATGTAGTCTTCATGAGCTGCCAAGGCGTAGAAAGCTCTGTACTCCTCTAAAAAAACGTGAATACAATGCTGAGCCAAAGAGCGATAGGCCCAACCCAAAGTGGTAGAGGCAGTCTTAAATCTCTCGGCGGTTTGAGCCTCCATGTATATGTAGTTGATTCGTAGCTCAATGCTCAAGGACGGCAACCTTATGAACTGCCATGATTTTGCCATAAAAGCACAACTTGACCTAAGCGTCAGGAAAGGATGATTCAGAACATAGCACAATAATAACTTTGTCAATGCTAAATCTGTGCTATATTTCCCGCATTAGATCCACGGGTACTACCCGGCACCCCCTATCTACCTGCCCACCTCACGCCATGAACCCCAACGATATTCCCTCTAGCATTCCATCCGCCTCTAACGACAGCTACGCCAAAGTCACAGAGGTCGCCGCTGCTCTAAACCGCCACGAGCGCACCATCCGCAGCTACATCCGCCTGCTGCGTGAAGACTTCGGCCATCCCGACTTCCTCGAAAAGCTCGACGGCAGAGCGCTCAACCGCCGACAGCAACAGGTACTCACCGAACTTGCTCAGTACAAAACCCAACGCACACCCAAAGCCCAAATCCGCGACTTCCTCATGGCCGACTGTAGCTTACGCCTCACCTTGAGCGAAGCCTGCGATTGGCTCGCCCCTCGCATTTCCCCCAGCCTGCTCACCCAATTCCAGGAGCACTTTTCATGAAACTCAACCAGCTCGCCGACCAGATTCACGCTAAGACGATTGCCCTGATCGCCATTGCCAAAGCGCTGGAGTTCAGTGACCTGCCCAATCCCCATGGAGGCACTCCCTTAAGCCAATCGCAAGCGCAGCAAATCACAGCTGTCTTCCGCTACATGCGAGATCGGCAGATCGTAGAGCCCAAAGCCGCGATCGCCCAAATGCAAATGTCAGATCCTGCTGCGACAGAAGAAATCGCCATCAGCCTGCGCACATCAGTCGCCGATGAACTCTGTCGCCGCTATCCCAATGGCTCTATGTCAGATCGCATCCTGCGGCTACTAGGCGCAGTGCAATCGCTAGAGCAACTGTATGTCCTCTCCATTCAACCGCAAGCGAGCCAAGCGTCCGTTAAGCCCACGCTTAGCCAGTAGGAGCCAGCTAATGTTCAAACGCATCCGACCTCTGTTCATTGGGCTGCTGTGCCTTGGTCTGATCGCGAGCGCGATCTCTTTTGTTCTCTTCAAACGCCAATCCGAGAGTACAAGCAATAGCGCTTTTGGGCCTGACGTTTTTGAGCCTGACGTTTTTAAGCCTGAGACTTTGATGCCCAAGCCAGATCGCGCCATCGTCACCGACCCAACGACAAACGCTATCACGCTCGAAGCCATCGACCGCTATCCCGATAGCGAATAGCGCCAGCCAAGTTTTACCTCAAGTTTCATACCTCAAGTTTCACGACAGTTTCACCACAACCGAATAGCCAAAAGACTGAAGGGCTAGGGAACAGACGCGCCGTGTGTCGCCGCTGCCCCGTGCGGACAAGGGGATAAACATCTACCTGCACAACGCTAACAGTCCTCGGCAGCACTGCCGAGCGCACGTTAAATCCACCGTCATCACCGACAACAACAAAGCCACTCGCGCCTCAAGTCCGCAATGACAAAAAACTATGCAAACCCAAATTAAGGAAGCCCCAAGTTATGGCTAACAAAAGGATTGCCACCCTGATTAAACAGGAAGTTCAATCACCTACTGAAAGCACTGACGACAGCCGTGCGATTGCCACCACCCAAAACACTCCGCTCGCCGAACTCCAGCTTGCGAGCCAAGGACTCTTCGACGAATCCAAAGCCCTCTGGCAGGAGTTCATCGCCTTCGACAAAGAGCATCAGTTAACCCAACGGGTCGGCGCACAGCTCTGGCGGTTGACCAAAGCAGTGGGCAAGCCTGCCCTCATCCTCTCGCTCAAGGGCATTCAAACCGCTGTCGTCACCGTCGCAGATGCTGACAAGCGAGCAGCATTGGTGGAACGCTTCAGCCGCTTTTCTGCTGACCGAACAACCGATGCCTCATTGGAAACTGCGGAGGATTAAGGGCATCTGTCCCCACCTGTGCCCCTCCCCTGGGTGTCCTCTGTCCCTGGGTCACCGATGTACCAGGGGTCACCGATGTACCAGGGGTCACCTGATTTTTTTAGTCTCCTTAAAATCGTCCTCTCACTAATTAAGCGCACAACGGCAGATCAATGGTTTACGGTACTCAGTCGCTTTCACCCTCCACTATCACCGTGCTTTATCAGGAATGCCGGGGTCAGATTAGTCTGCGTCAGCTCGCCAGAGATCTCAGTGCAACCCGCACCAGTCTCAAAAGGGCTAAAAACTGGCTGGTTGAAAACAGACATCCTGCCTTCACAAATTACCTTCCTGATTCACCACTCAACGCACAACAAGCAGAAGCCATCATCCTTTACCGCAGCTATACAACCCAAGGCATCAAAGGCGATGCCCTGACCGAAAAGATGTTTCCTGATGTCGTCACTGCTCACGCCAAAAAAGACGCGCTCAGAGATCTCTTTGAGCAACATCACATTCCCCCTGAACAAGCCGCCCAACTCACCCATTCCATCTTGGAGATTTTTAACCGATGAAATTCAACAAACTCGCCAAAGAGCTAAACCTATCCGTCAATGAACTCGCTGAACAAGTCGCTGACATCTTGCCCAATGCCAATGGCGGCACAGAAGTCAGCGAAGAACAAAAGACGCAAATCATTACCCTTCTACAAGCCCCTACTGCCGACAGCACTTTCTCTTTACTCACAGGAGGATTCACCCCAGACGGCACTGACCCTATTCTCTCTGTCCTCATCGAACGCATTGAGCAAGAGGCAGAACTCGAAACACCCGAACAGCTCGTAGACCAGATGATTGCCCGCTACATCGCCAACCCTGACGACCTCCCTGCCGATGCCGAATACCGAGAAGCCATCATCACCTATGTCGCACTCGTAAAAAAGCGCCAGAAGCGCAGGCAGCAGCAGTCCTCAAAGCTGCGCTCGCTCTTAAGCAGTCGCGCTCGCGAGGGCTCAACACCTTTGGCCCTAGAGACCTTCTACAGCGCAGAGCCGAACGACACCAACACCAACGCCGCATTCAGCAGCAACAGTCCCTCACCACAGCTTGCCGCTGCCGGTTCCTAAGCCATCGCCTTTGGGCAATCGACCAATTTCGCGTATGTCTCACCATCTCCGTATCGACTCACCACTTGTCTCATTTTGGGAGACTCCCTGCCATGACCCTCACTGATTCACTGCCCATTACCGACAGCCTTCAGCCACAGCCAACACCACAGCCACAGCCGAAGACACAACTACAGCGACAACTACCGATAAGACTCAATGGCACACATGACCTGCTGCATTACGCCGCCTACTTTGTCGGTGTCGCCAGCTTGGTCTTTGTCGCGCAAACCAACGAACCCAAGCAGGTTGAAAATGCCCTGCTAGCCGGGGCGATTTCTGCGGCTTCTGTCGTCTCTCGCGACTGGTACAAAGCTCGCCTAGATCCCAATATGGCCGCAGACCCCAATGCGTTCATCGGCCTCTTTAACGAAATGCTCCAAGCCGGTCGCAATCAAGCCAACAGCAACACCGCTCAGCTCCAGCGCGTGGAATTTTTGCAAACCGATCTGGTTGAAGCGATGCGCGAACTCAATGACCAGCTTCGGCTAGAGCCTGCCGAAGTAGAGCAACGGCTAAAGGCCATCCAAACGGCCCATCTAACCAACGCCCTGCCATCGCTCAACTTGAGTACTCCCCTCGGCAGCAGCAATGGCAGTGCAAATGGCGGCACCAATGGCAGCACAGCAGCAGGCGTCACGCACATACCCGATAGCACCACCTTGCGCCAAAGCGAACCCATCCGTCGCCCTGGCTTTGATGCCTAATGCCTAATGCCTAATGCCTAATCTCTCTCGTTGAGATCTCAGGAGATCTCTGTTGCCATGAGCTTTAAAATCACGGTTGAAGTCGATGGCCAAACCGAGCAGCAGCTGACGCCGCTCATCGCTCAGTTTGTCGCCGCTTATCCTCAGTTATTAGGCAGTCAAACACTCGGAACTCAAGGGCAAGCAACTCAAGCCAACGCCCCTGATCTGCCCCATTCGCCAGACTTCTACCACGACAACTCAGCGCTCTTGCAGCAGCATATCCAGCAGCTCATGGCGCAGAACCAGCTCCTCCAACAGCAGGTCGCCAGCACTCAGCAGCTGCTAGCGGGCACACCTCCCGCCAAAGCACTCTCGCCTTCACCGGCAGAGGCTTCCCAGCAGCCGGTGACAGCTTCAGCCGTCACGGTTGCTTCTGGGGTTTCTTCTGGCGCTACTGGCCCAAGCAGTGCCCCATTGCTGCCAGTGCAGTACCGAACCCGGCGCAGCAGCCTTGGGCTCTACCGCATCAAGCATTCCGTTGTGACCTTATCTGCCCGACTCTGGCAAGCCCTCATCTGGCTCGCCTGGGGCAAAGAATGGCTGCTGTTGTTTGTCCTCCTCTGTGGCGGCTTTTACGGCACCCTGACGCTCGCGCCCTGGCTGGCTGAACGGGCGTGGCCACCGGCTGAGTTTGTTGATTCAGCAGGCGATGCCCCTGGGAAAGCGATTGAGCCTGAGCCTGAGCCTGAAACGCCCGCCCCTGAGCAGCCGCAGGAAACCCCCATGCCTGCTCAGCCAACCACACCGGCCAGTAAAGCCGGAAGCCATCCGCCGCCGCCCCCTGCTTTTCAACAACCGTGATTCAACAACCGTGATCTAGCAACCGTGATTCAACAACCGTGACTCAACAACTGTGACTCTGAGGAAATCCGCTCATGGCCTACGACCGCAAAACCTATGGCAACTCGCCCTTCGGTAATTCTGTTGCCACCTCCCACCGGAGAACGCCCGTGAGCCGTCGCAGGGGTTCCTCGCGCACCCTCTCTGACGCCGAAGCGCTCAGTGATCAGATGGGTGATCCGATGAGCGAGCAGATGGATGAGCAAACGGGCGATCAGCGATTGGATCAGACAGACGCTCAGACGAATGCAAAAGAAGACACTAACGGCACGGCCCCTGCCCTACCGCCTGACTATGCTGCTGCCGTCCGGCCCACGGGTGTTTCTTTCTTCTACCTACCCAAGGGCCGCGTCACTGGCCTCAACCTGCTCGGTGAAGCCTTGGGCTGGCTCATGGCTTGGGGGACGGTCGGATTCTTTAGAGCTTATGTGCCCCCTACCGTGCTGATGATTTTCGATGGCCTCTTCAATCCCTATGGCATGGCCGCTATCACTTTCATGAGCGCCATTGCATTGAGTCATCTGCTCAGGCGCTACCAGCTCAGGATTATGGCACTGCGACAGTTAGCCACCACCGCCATTGAATATGGCGAAACGCACCACCGCGCCGATACCCAAAACCAGATTGATGAACTGCTCAGCGCCGCTGCCGAGAAGAGCGAGAATGCCAGCCGCTGGCTTGTCAGCTGGCTCACCGCATTGGGCGCTCTGTTCATCATCGGCGCGTTCTACTAAAGGCTTTTTTCTTGCTATTTTTTTGCACTTTTTTTTCCTTTCTCCTTTCTCCTTTTTCCTTTTTCTCTAACGCTTTCCTCCCATGCGAATTCCTCAAGCCACCGTCCTCTCTCAACCCACCGATACCAATACCGATACCGATCCGCACCCCCCAATTGACCCGCTGCTGCGCGTTCGCATCCTGATTGAAACCGCCATGGAACAGGCCCAGTTTGCCGGGAGCGACCCTGACCTCATCGCCCGACAGCTCGCCGCTGAACTCTGCAAGCATCAGGCCAAACTCTCGGATGTGCGTGTGGCAGTCCAAGAACTCTATCAGGGAGACCGAGCAGGCGCTCAAGCCTACCTGACCTATCTGGCACAACACGGCTTTCCCAAAGCTGCCCCTGACACGCACCCGCAGGTCACGACTGGACGCACGCTGGCAGAACAGACTCAGGCGATCGCTCAATACCAACCCGATGCTTATGGTCAAATTACAGGCCAAATTACAGCGGCTCAAGCACCTGCCGATTCTGCTCGCATCCCCTTCTACAGCGGCAACCTGATTGCCGAACTGGTCGCCAACAGCGCCTTCTCTGCTGTCGTCTGTGGCGAACGTCGCAGCGGCACGAGTGCCCTCTTGAGAGCGATCGCCTACGACCAAATTGCCAAGTCCGCCCACACCATTCTCGATATTCTCGATCTCCATGACGGCACCTGGGGCGGTCTCGAAGATATCCAGCTCCCAGATGGCGCTCGCATGGTCACCTACCAGCGCCTCAGCACCCAGCTCGATATTGAAGCGCTCTCCCAAAAGCTCGCCACCCTCGCCGCTGAAGTCAGACGCAGGCAACGGCAGCAGCAGCAAAACCCACCCCTGGCCCTATCGGCCAACAAGTCACCGCCGCCCTATCTATTCCTCATCGATGGCCTCAGCGAAATTCATGGGGCCTTCCCTGGTTGGAGCGCAGATCGCCGCAGTAAGGATGCCGCCTTTAGCCGTGCCGCTAGCAGTCTGCGCGTGGTGCTCTGCCATGGCCCTGCCGTCGGTATCTCCTGTGTGGCTACGGCTCGTGACCACAGCACCTGCCTCTGTGATGCCATTGCCTTGGCCGAAACCCGGCTCCTGTTCTTAGGCAGAGTCAGCAGCGGCAGAAACGGTGGCTACCGCGCCATTGACCGCGCTATTGAAGACAAAGAGCTGCTGCCTGCTCCCCATGAGCGCAGTCGCTTTCGGGAGGCTTTAGCGCTCGTCAAGCAGCTGGCACAGCCTGTTGTCTTTACCCCCAACGGCATTCCTCGGCTCGGCAGCTTAGGCGACTTTGGCGGCTATCTCTCGGCAGATTTGCTCATCCACTATCAGCAGGCGCTGGAGGCCCAAGCATGATGCGACGCAGACACTTTCTCCACACCACTGCCGCTGCCGCACTCACGGCTGTGCTCACACCCTCAGCCATTCAGCTGGCGCGGCGCTGGCGCGGTGACCCGGTGCCCGATATTCTCGCCTACATCGACCGGCAGATGGTTCCAGCGGCAGCTGCGCAGGCGGCTGCGGCTAATGCAGACGAGCTGGGGAAACTGGGCGATGGCGATATCTTCTGGTCAGTGATGTGGCCTTACATGTACGCGGTGGGTAAGGCCGAAGGCACCGTCGAGAATGCCTTGGGCATTGACCCTTACCAAGTCATCTACACCTACGACAGCTTTAGCGATTTCTCTGACCATCCCCGCCGCGCTCATCCCATCTTGGATGCTCACGGCAGGCCCACCGGCAAGGTCAGTGATGCTGCTGGATGGCCCCAGTTCATCAGCACCACTTGGGATCTCACCGTACAGGCCAATGACTTTTGGTATGACGGCCCTGCCTTTGGCCCCGCCAACCAGGACTTGGGATTCTTGTATCTCCACCGTGATACCGGCGCTCACGCAGCCCTCATGGCAGGCGTGACGGTTGATCCACTCACGCAGCACCTCACCGTGGCTCACAGCGCATTCGTTCAGGCGATTGCGCTGGACAGTCGGGAGTGGGCCAGCTTGCCCGGTGCCAATATCGGCGCGGCAACCGGACAGCACACCAGGCCCCAATGGTGGCTCTGGACGCAGTTTCAGTGGGGCCTCTGGAAGCAGATGGGCTATCGGCGGCAGATTGTTCATCCCATTGGCGCTGACCATCCGCTTACTTCCCCCATTGGCTATCAGGCATGGCGCGGCACCACCCATTGGGGACAGGACTTTGGCTGTGACATCGGCACCCCGATTGTCGCGCCAGAAGAGGGGCGCGTGACCCTCACCGGCTATGAGCCCAAGGGCGGCTTCTTCCTCAGCTTTAGACCGACTGTGCAGCCTGAGCTGGAGATTATCTTTCGGCATTGCTCAGGACTCAGTGCTGTGGCTGTTGACACCGCTGTCAAAGCCGGAGCGGTGATCGGTCGCACCGGCAACAGTGGCACTTCGACTACTGCGCCTCATGCCCACATTGAGGTCACCGTTGATGGCCAGCATATTGACCCGCACTACTACCTGGGGATGAGCCAATGGTTTTAAGAACAGGTTTGAAAGCCGGTTTGAAACCGATTTATCTCGCTTTATTTTCGCTTACTCTGCTGGCTGTAATGGCCGCCAGTGGCGCACTCATGGTGCTCGCGGGCAAAGGCCGAGATGTCTTTCTCTTTGGCGCAGGGGTCGCAGTGGGCATGTCGTTGGTATCAGCCTTGAGTTTAGAACTAGGGCAGCAGTGGCGGGAGCCGTTAGCCCGAATGCCGTTAGCCTGTATGCCGTTAGCCAACAGGCAGGCTGCTGTGGTCAGGGCGATGGCGGCTATTCAGCTGGCAGAGCATCACCCGCAGCTGCTGTTGAACCACTACCGCACACCCCAAAAGGCCAGTGATATTCACCTAGAGCTGGAGTGCAGACGATTGTTAGACCGACTCCATCTGCTCTTAGCAGGCGCTGTCACTGACGAGGGCTACTGCCATTACTGTGCAGAACTCAATGCCCATTCTGACGATTGCCCCGTGCCTGCTGCCCAGCGGCTCTACTGGCAGGGCAAAGACAGACGGGTGCCCTGGCGTGAGTTCAAGAAGTCCCTGCCGCTTGATGTCATTCAGTAGCTGGCATTCAGTAGCTGTCATTCAGTAGCGGCTCAAACAACTGTTCAAATAACTGTTCTTAATTCTCAGGAGATTTTCCAGCATGGTGGCCACTTTCCCTGATTCCAACTCTACTCGCACTTCCACTCGCACTACACCCCAATTGCCCTATCTCAAGCCCTGCTCACCAGCCCCAGGAATTGCCAGAGGCATGACAACCGACAATACAACGGCTACGACGACAGATTCACTCAACTTTCCCCCTCGCCTCAACAAACGCCGCCAACGCCTGCTCGCACTGCTGTGGGGCACTGCCCAAGCCGCCGCCATTTCTCTCGGGCTATGGGCATCGGCGCTGCCCCAGAAGCAGCCAGTGGCGGTTGAAGCTGCCGCTACTCACAAAACCGATGACCTGTGGGAAGCCCTCGGCTCTGAGACCCTCGCTCAAGTCCTCCTAACGGCCAAAGAACAACAGACCGACGCCGCCCTGGCTGAGGCCAAGCAGGCACGATTGCAGGCGCAGCAGCTCCGACTCGACGCTGAAGCCAGGGCACAAACGCTCACCACGCAGGCGGCTCAGCGGGCTAGAGAGAAAACCAAAGACGCGGTTCGACAGGCCGATCTCATTGCTTTAGATGCCACCTACATCGGCGCAGAGCAGGTGCTCTATGCCCAGGCTGGCGCTGATGTCTCCCTCAAGTTTGCCGCGCGCATTCAGTGCAAAGATGGCCGCTTTGGCGAAACGGCGATCGCCGCACCCCTGGACTCTCGCATTTCCCCAAGGGAGGTGCGCAATCTCGCTGCTTGTTTTCCCAGTGTGGAAACCCCTGCTGGTAAACCCATTGGCCAAGCCGGGGAGTGGGGCATTGCTTTCTTCCAACTGAAATAGTCACACTCTGACAGACGCCAGCACCAGAGCGCTTGGCTCTGACTGCTGTCCTCTTGTTTTAGAGCACAGAACTCGTCACCTGAAATCCCTTTAGCGCTTTCCACGCTTCCCAGACGCCGCTCTCTCGGTGCCTGAGAGTCCCTGATGCCGTTTTTTATCTATCCCCATTCTTCATGAGGTCATTTACCGATGATGCTTTCTGCTCTCGCTGAGCTGCCAGCGCCCCTCTCGCAGCACTTACAGACCTTCGTTGAACAGCGCCCTGACTGGACGCAGGAGCGTATTCTCAGCAGTGCTCTCGCTTTGTTTCTCTTGCAAAATGGCGTGAGCGACCGCGCGGTTTCTCAGGTCTATTTGCAGGCTATGTTCGGCGATCTCTTTGTCCCTGCTAATCAACCCGGTGAACGCGCATGACCCGTGAATCTTGTATTGCCCATCCCCCTCAGCAACTGCTTGCTATCATCCGGCAGGACTACTACCTCCTCACCGGGCGCGATACCTGCGCTGCCGCCCTACTCAATATCTTTGAGTACTGGGCCAATGCCGCCATTGCCCATGACCCCACTCTCGAAAGACCCTGGCTCGGCGAACGACCCATTCGGGAGTTTGAGCAAATGCTCCTCGGCATTGCCACCGACAAGCAGATCCGTAAGCGCCTCCTATGGCTTGAAGAACTCGGGTTTATTGAAACCAGGGCTCCAGCTAAACGCGGTGCGGCTAAAGCCTACCGACTGCGACTGCCTGAGCTACAGACGGCCCTCTCTCGCCAAGCCGCTGAAGCAGAACAAACGCTCGGGGCAAACAACCGAACATCCTTCGGTCAAATGACCGACGCAGACAACACCCTTCGGTTAAATGACCCAACTGCCGTCGGTCAAATGACCGACACTCCGTCGGTCAAACAACCGATGCCCCCTCGGTCAAATGACCGAGCTTTAAAGAAGATCTCTCTAGAATTTAAACCAGAAGAAAAGCTAGAAAAGAAAAAAGAAATCTTTTCTGTTTTGGATTCAAAGCTCGCTTTGCCTGCTGCGCAGACTTCAGCCACAGCAAGTGCGCCCATCCAGATCGGCACTGTCGCCTACGCGCAGCCACCGGAGACGATCGATCTCGCTGAGCTGTGGGAGCAAAACACTGGCATGGCCAAACAGCAGGTGCGTTTTCTCGCACCACTGCACAAGCGCCCTGAGATGGTCGCCAATGGCGTTGGCCATTGGTGGATTGGGCCTGGGCTCAATGACTTTGATCCGCATCTCATCCAAGCTTGCCAGAACCGCAAACGCAAGTTTCAGCAAGCGGATACCGTTGCCGATGCCAAGACCTTCATCAACAACATGATTCGCAATGGCGATTGGGCGAATTTTGCCCTCCGCTGTGACGAGGCGCTGGCACTGCGACAGCGCGATGCACGGCTGTCGGTGGCCAGTGCTGAAGGCGTGCCACCAGTGTCTGGCCGCAGTCCTTTCGAGCGCTCTTTCGCTGAGAGGCGAGAGTCTGCGCTGGGGCTGGCGCGGTTCAAGCTGTCGCAGGGGCTCACGGAGCAGGCAAGGGCACTTGCGCAGCAGTTTGGGCTGGCGGCTGCGGAGGTGGGGCTGACGGACAGAGGTGCAGACGCTTGCCACTGGCCACAGGCTGCATAAATTATCCAATGTTGCACCTCTCAAATTCTCTGATAAGATCCCATGTACTACTCAAAAAACAGAAAATGAAGCGAGATTCTATTTTCTACAAACTTTTTCGCCAATCTCCGACACTCTTATTCGAACTGCTGCCTGACGTGCCAGATGAAGCCAGCCGCTATCGCTTTGATTCGGTCGCTGTCAAGGAACCCAAGTTTGAGATCGATGGCGTTTTGCTGCCGCCTGAGGGCAGCAACGGCACAGTCTTTTTCGTCGAAGTCCAATTCCAAAGGGTGGAAACGCTATACGAGCGTATCTTTGCTGAAACTGCACTGTATTTTTATCGCAACTGTGAAAAGTTCAGCGACTGGCAAGCTGTTGTCATCTATCCCTCACGCGGTATTGAGCAAAATAAACGCCATCCCCACCGCAGCTTGCTCAACGGCGAGCAGGTGCATCGGGTATTTCTCAATGAGCTGGGCAATATCAGAGAGCTACCACTTTGGGTCGCGCTGATGGTGCTCACTACCGTCAATGAAGCTGACGCACCTGAAGAAGCCCGTTGCCTGATAGGGCGAACCGAGCAGGTCGCTTCAGCAGACGAAACTCGTGCCATCATAGAAATGATCACCACCATCATTTCCTATAAATTTAAGGAACTTTCGACACAAGAGGTTGAGGCAATGCTTGATATCACGTTTGAAGAAACGCGGGTCTACCGAGAAATTAAGGCAGAAGCGGAGCAGAAGGGACTTGAGCAAGGGCGTCAGGAAGGCCGTCAGGAAGAAGCTGCCAGTCTTATCCTCAGGATGCTAACGAAGCGCTTTGGCTCGCTTGAGGATGATGCTCAAAGTTCTGTCAGGGCTCTCTCTCTCGAAAACTTAGAGGCACTCAGCGAAGCACTGCTGGATTTCGACAGCATGAGTGAGCTGAATACTTGGATTGCCCAACGCAGTGAATGAGGGGTTTAAGCTCTAAAGCATGTCAGATCTTGATCGTTTACAGGAAGATGTGATATCGCTGCCAAAAGAAGCTCAGCAAACAATTATCGATTTGGTTAGTTTTTTGAAGCAGCAGCAGCAGCAGCCCAACCAGGATAAATTGCCTCAGCCCATCATCTTCGATAACCAGCCGGTTGTTGGGATGTGGAGCGACCGCACAGACATGACAAACAGCGGTGCCTGGGTGCGTCAAACAAGAACGCAGCAGTGGCAGAGATGAAAAATAGGCTATATGTATATGAGGAAGCAATGATCTCAAATCACTCTAAGGCAATCATTAGACAATCTGCCATTTTTGAAATCTCTATGCTGGCAGGGCCTCGCTGCTTCAGGTGCTGGGCTGTCTGACGATGAAATCTTACAACTATATGAGCGCAATTGGCGCTATCAAAGCGTGATAGCTGACTTGGGCGAGGATGAAAAAATCATGCTTCTACAGCTTGCTACCAAACATCATTCCTGGATAGCAAACGAAATTTAGAACTGCTGTTTTCTTGGGTAGTGAACAAGCCCGACAGCAGGGATCAGCCTCGTGAGCGAGCAATCTGCTGAATACCCACCGGTCTTCAATGCCTTTGCAGCACACTTCTGAACATGCCACAATCATCGCAATACATTGCAAGCAGAGACTTATCATGCAACTTATACTTGATATACCAGAAAAATATTTGATGTATCAATCCCCTGACCAATTTGCGCGGTTGCTCAAACTCAACACCGCAATCGATCTGTATCGCCAAGGACGGTTTTCTGCCAGGGCCGCCGCCGAATTTGTCGGTGACCTTGACCGCTACGAATTTCTTTATGAATGCCGTCAACGGGGTGTAGAACCCCAAACCTACGAAAATAGCGACGAGCTACAGACAGAAATCGATATGTTGGCAAAGGAATTAGCATGATTGTTGTGGCAGATGCATCGCCTTTGGTGACATTGGCCATTTGTGATTGCCTGAATGTCCTCGAAACACTGTTCGGTGAAGTGCGGGTATCCCAAACCGTCTTTGATGAGGTGGCCTTCGGCCATAAACCAGGGGCGGATAAACTAGCGATTTATTTGCAGAATAAATTTATTAGCATAAACCTGGAGAGCTATATCATTGGTGCCGAAATGCTTGACAAAGGCGAGTTGACTTCGATTGCCTTGTATAAGCACCTTCAAGCTGACTACTTGCTCATTGATGAAAAAGCAGGCCGTAAGGTGGCAAAAATCAATCACATAAAAATCATTGGCAGCCTGGGTGTTTTGATTGAAGCCAAACGTAAAGGCATCATTCCTTTGCTCAAACCTTATGTTGAGCTCTTGCGTCAATCCAAAACACATTTCGGCGAAGACTTGCTGACTTACGCGCTAACTGCTGTGGGGGAATAAGATTATTCAACCCGTAACCAAACGCTTACCCTTGAAGCGCTCCCTTTCAGCTGAGGAGCAAGGTGCTCTCACGGTGCTCTCTCGAAAACTTAAAGATTCTGAGCACTGCTCTTCTGGATTTTGATAGTTTGAGCGAGCTGAGTGAATGGATTAGGCAACGCCGTCAATGATGCGTTTTGCATCACCACCTCCTGCAAAGAATAAATATTTCCTTTTGTTGTATTTTTGGAGAATATCAGGGTAACATTGTTGACCGTAAAGACTTTTAGCAAATTATTTCTATGTCAACCACTGTATTGCCTCACCTCCAGAGCATTGAGGCTGAACTCGCTGCGCAAGCAACTCAGCTCGAAGCTCAAATCGCCTCAGTTCAGGAGAAACTCGCTGGCATCCGCGCTGTCATGCCCATGTTCTCACAGACCAGTGACACCAGCGCTTCAGTCGGTACAGCAACAGCTTCAACTAGCGAATCGTCTATCGCAGAAGATGACACTGTAGAAGATGAGCCAGAAGAAGAAACCACTGTCGTAGCAGAAGCACCCGCACCCGCAAAGGCAACAAAGCAGAAGAAAACTGCGCAAAAGAAAGCCGCTACGCCCAAGAAAGCTGCGGCTAAAGCACCTGCGAGCAAGAAAGCACCTGCTAAAACAACGACTGCTGCAAAAGCACCTGCAAAGGCACCTGCGAAGAAAGCGACTGCTAAAAAGAAAGATGGTCGCGCTGCTTCCTGGCAGAAGTACACTCGCCCAGGCGTCAAAAACGAGTCAATTCCTGATGCCGTCAAGCTGATTCTGGAAACGCAGCCAGAGAATGACTTCAAGATTGCTGATGTCATGACCGCACTCTTTAAGGACGATATGCCCAAGTCTCAGTACTTGAAGGCTCGCAACCGTATCTCCAATGTCCTCTCAGGCGGCGTTCGAGCCGGTGATTGGTATAAGGGCGAGCGCGGCACCTACCGCATGACCGCTGCTTAAGCCGTCGGGCTTAATGGGCTAACAATCTCTCCGTGATAAAACCACTCCATTCCAAGTCTTTAAAAGGTGACTCATGAACAAAGGTGAATTAATCGACGCGGTTGCCGCTAAAGCTGAGGTCTCCCAAAGGGATGCTAATGCCATTGTAACGGCGGCTATTGAGGCGATCATGGAAACTGTCGCCAGTGGCGATAAAGTTACCCTAGTGGGCTTCGGTAGCTTTGAGCCTCGTGAACGCAAAGCTAGAGAGGGACGCAATCCTAAAACCGGCGACACCCTCAAGATACCAGCAACCACCGTGCCTGCCTTCTCTGCGGGCAAAGGATTTAAGCAGCTGGTGGCGGCTTCGGCCTAGCGCTTCGTTGCGCTTGTGCAGATGCAGATGGACAGCGGGTTACCGGTAGTGGTGGCTCGCTGTTGTGAGATTGGGTGATAGCTTGAGAGCGGCTGCACAAGGCTGTGGAGTGAACCGCTCTGGGGCTGTCACGATAGGGATGTAGCAAAAGCTGAAAGCGATGGCAAATCCTGTTGAAGGCAATCTCGCAGCAGAATGGCCTCGTCTTTTGGTCACAGGCTAATCCGGTCATGCCTTGGGATTTCAGGCGGAGGTGAGCAACGGAGATTAGTTTGCTCTGGCGCTATTCTGCGCTGGACAGCCTCTTCTTGTTTGCCTGTCTGTAGTGGGATGCCAGCAGCCAGCGTGATACAGAGCAGCCGAGTAGCGCGGCTGAATCCACGGGTGGGCAGAGGTCATCTAGGCAGGACTGGCAGCAGCAAGAGCCAGAGGGCACAAAGGCGGTAGGAAGAAAAGTATCATTGAAGGACAGAAGTTAGAAGCAAAGTGCCTTGCCGAAGCAGGTGAGCTAAGCATTACAGACATCTGCATGAAGGGCGGCATCAGTCGCACTAGCTACTATCGCCTAGTCGCTCCCGAGACAGCTTACCAAGGTGTCTAATACTTACACTGTGCGACTCTCCATGCCAATAACGCGCTGAATTTTGAAGCAGGCAACGAAACGCTGCACAGACTCCCGATTTGACTTGACGCGCTTTTTCATGACTTTGTAGCGTTTGAGCAGGGCTCGGTCGCCAACCGGTTCAAAAACAGCAAACATACCAGAAAACCCATTGAATTGAGTGTATGGCAGCAAGCGGGTAAAAATAACATAACCAGGCTTGGCTGTCTTGCTCAAGTTGATATTGAGCACAGTCAGGGTTTCGTTAGAGGGGTTGAGCAAGTCGCTGAGTGTAAGCGACATTTCTTCGGGCTGTGTGGCAATTACCTTAAAGAGCGACGTGTAAGAGTTTTTCCCGGCGTCAAGGTATTCGATAATTAGCGAATCGGCATCCGGGTGATCTTCTCGATAGCGCTCCAACAGCGTTTGGCCATTTTCTTCATACTCATGGAAGAGAAAATCCATGATGAAATTAAGTTCTTCATCTGATTCCATCACGATGTTTTTACCCTGCCTAATACCTAAGACCCGAGTGATTTCTGGGATAGCTTTCTCTAAACCGTAGGCTTGTGGAATCTCTTCACTGAGCCGCTTGCCAAGATCACGCAGTTGAGTGTAGTGCTTATAAAAGGGGCTTTTCTTCTCGGGTTGACGACTAAGTCTAAACATTGATAATGGATGCGATCACATCTAATTGACGTCTATAACCGCCATTCTAAAATACGTTTCTGGTTTTCCTAACTGGACAGTGGGAAGTTTTTCTTTTTATTGAGCACAAGCGTTAAGGGTAACGAACATTCCCATACCCAAAGGGCAAGGAATGTTCGAAACTGGTTGAATCACAACAAACAACCCGTTCAATTATGGAACTTTACGCCCGCATTGAGCAAATTCTAAAAGGACTACGCCCCGCTTTCAGCCGAGAAGTCCCATTTGAATGATTTGTGCTGTTGATGTGGGGTTTGCTATTGAGCCATCAACCAGCAGCAGTGACGAGCTATGTGAATGTCCCAGACAGATCGGAATTTAGTGCCTCTCTCCTGGCAAGGGTTTGAGGCATATCTTTAGTGTTAAGAGCCCAGCAAAAGGGGTTCGATTTCGCACTTGTGGGTCAACCGAGGCGATCCACTATCTTTTTAGCTCATCCAAAAGGGCTAACCCCCTTGATTTATATAAGGCACTAATTTTAGATCTATCAAACCATCCCCACCAAAGCAAGCCAAGGCGAAAAGCTATTGTTTGACCTGCTCAAAGCGCGATTGCTTGATAGCTCACGCCTCAAAGGTTAGCTGCTTGAGATGAGCTAGGGAAACACTGCGGATAAGGTTGTGCTGTTTGAGCAACAGTTCAGTATCTTCAATCATTTCTTCAACGAGATAGCGATCGCGCAACACATCCAACGCCATCATTGATTGATTGTCATCCTGCTGCCAGTCTTCTAAATGACTAAGCCACCAAGCTTCAGGAACCGGACACCGGTAAACGGCAGTCTCGCACAGCAAAATATAGGCATAGCGAGCATCCTGGTGCAAACGTTCAAACGTTTTTTCTAGCCTGTGCTGTACGTTTCGGCGTAGCGCTCGGGTAAAGCGTTCAAGTTGCCATTTATCGTCTGCACCTGCGGTATTGCCTGCGGCGGCTTCGGCAATTGATTGCTCAACCGATTCAATTTCTTGGCCATAGCGTTTCCAATAGGCCCGAACATTACCAAAGAAAGGGCGATCGCCGATCTCGCCCAAAATCGTCCGCAAGGCCAATGGATGACCTTCGTATGCCTTACCAATCCTGGCTAAATCGTGGTCAGCAGCAAACCCTGTTTTTTCAAAGAGTGCCTGTTGCTCTGCTGTGCTCAGACCACCAATAGGCTGACGGTGCCAGAGATTGAGATATCTAGAACCCGCTTCTACCAGTTGTGCGGGTAGCTCTTGCGACGTCAGAACAAACCGGCTTTGAAAGGTTTCACTGGCCAAAACAGCCTGAAAGAACGTGACAAAATTTGGATCTATGAACTCACTCCAGCCAGTTTGTTCATCGCCCTGCAAAATTTGTTCAAGAGAATCTATCAGAATGAGCGTGGGCGTTGTTTGCAAATGGGCCACCAAGCGACGGGTGAGCTGACCGCTTTGGCTGCGCTCTTCGGGTAATACCGGTTGACCGCAGCCTTCTAGCAAACGCACTGCAAAGCTACCAAAGTCTGCGGATAGTTCTTGATTGTCGAAGTTTTCTCGCAGCAGTCGGTAGCGATTGTGAATTTGTAGCTCTGTGCTTAAACGCTCTGAGAGTGCTGTTTTACCGATGCCAGCAAGACCCGTGAGCAGCAGTAGACGACAGTTTTGGGCGAGTTTTTGAGTGAGCGTCGCAATGAGTGAATCGCGTCCGACCCATAAGGGATCGTAAGCAAAAAACTGGATGCTCTCAGGCGCATCAAAAGGCAGAGCGTTAGCAGAGGGGCTTGCACTGGCATTTTCGCTAGTTTCATCCGGTAGCGACAGCATCACTGCTTTGGGTTCTAGGTCGAGAGCCTCACAGAGTTGCTCAAAGTTGGCAATAGAAATGCGAATGCCTCGAAAAAAGCGGCTGACGGTAGAGAGCGCAATCAGCGTATTGGCGGCCAAATCGCCCTGGGTCAGAAAACCTTGGCGTGCTAAGGCCGAAGTGACGGTAGCGCGATGGTCAGGATGGACGCAAATAGAACGAGGCATAAGCGGAGCGCAGCCAATGAATCGACTTAATTTTATAACGCACTGGGCTGTCATCTGAACTGATGTATGAACTGACTTACCAACTGACTTACCAACTGACGCAAGTGACGCATGAGCTGACATAGGCGCTTGAGAGTATGAATTTGTCAACGAAACAGGTTCTACTCAAGGAGACATCACGAATGCAAGTTTATCCAGAACACTTACAAGCCGCCTGGGCGCTGGTGCAGCGGGGAAGTCCGGCAGCGGGGGTAGATGGCATTACCACTGACTTATTTGTAGGGGTAGCGAATGAACAACTGGCGCAAATGCATAGGCAGCTGCGCCGTGAGGTGTATGAAGCCAGCCCAGCAAAGGGGTTTTATGTACCCAAAAAGAACGGCGGGCAGCGATTGATTGCGCTTTCTACGGTACGAGATCGGATTCTTCAGCGCTACTTACTTCAGTCTATTTATCCTCGGCTGGAAAAAGCATTTACCGACAGTACTTTTGCCTACCGCCCTGGCCTTTCTATTTATGGCGCAGTAGATCGGGTGATGGCAATTTATGCGCCGCAGCCTACCTGGGTGATTAAGGCGGATATTCAACAGTTTTTCGACAACCTTTCTTGGGGGGTGCTGCTCAGCCAACTAGAGCGGCTGAAGGTTGCGCCCGCGCAAGTGCGGCTAATTGAGCAGCAGCTTAAGGCCGGGTTGATTCTTCAGGGGCAATTTTATCGGCCTAACAAGGGGGTATTGCAGGGCGGCATTTTGTCGGGGGCGCTGGCGAATCTGTACCTGAGTGAGTTTGACCGGCTGTGCCAGGAGGCTGAGATTCCACTCGTGCGCTATGGGGATGACTGCGTGGCGGTGTGCCATAGCTACCTTCAAGCGAATCGTTTTTTGGCGATGATGCAGGGCTGGCTAGAAGACATTTACCTGACGCTAAATCCTGACAAGACTCGGATTGTGGGGCCGGATGAGGGGTTTGTGTTTTTGGGGCATATGTTTGCCAAGCAGCGGGTAATTGCGCCGGAGCGGAAGTGGGTGCAAGCGGGCAAAAAGCCAAAGGTGGCAAGGCCAATGTACGGGCCACCGAAGGCTTGCAGCATTGTGCCACTGCCAAAGGTGAAGACAAAAAAATCAACTGATGAATATTGGAGAGATGGCATGACGACATTGTATGTGACGGAGCAGGGTGCGTATTTACGGGTGCGGCATAGTCAGTTTCAGGTGTTTCACGAGCAGGAACTGCGCATTAGCATTCCGGCCAACAACATTACCTTTGTGGTGATGTTTGGGGCTTGCACCGTGAGCCACGGGGCCGTGCGGCTGGCGCTGCAACGGCGAATTCCGTTGCTGTACTTGTCCAATAAGGGACGTTACTTTGGGCGGCTGCAAACGACGGGCCAAGCGAAGATTGAATATCTGGTGGCGCAGGTAACGAAGTCGCAAGATGAAGACTTTGTGCGGCGACAGGCGATGAATGTGATTGTAGGGAAGCTACATAATTCTCGCAAGCTATTGATGCGGCTGAATCGAAGGCGTAAAACAGATCTGGCGACAAAAGCCGTAAAAGAAATTGCGGTACTGATTAAACAGGTACAGCAGGCCGAAACGGTGGAGTCAATGCTGGGCTACGAAGGCCAAGGAGCAAGCCTGTATTTTCGGGCATATGGCTCGCTACTAAAAGGTGAGTTTGGGTTTGATAAACGGACGCGCCGCCCACCCACCGATCCGACCAATAGCTTGCTGAGTCTGGGCTATACCCTGCTGTCGCAGAATGTACATGCGATGACGGAGGCGGCAGGCTTGCATACGCACTTTGGCAATTTACATGTGCCACAGTCGCATAGACCCTCACTGGTGTGTGACCTGGTGGAAGAGTTTCGGGCGATGGTCGTTGATTCGCTGGTGGCCTATTTGATCAATTCCAACATTTATACCCCAGAGGACTTTACCCCACCGGATGGGCGCGGCGGTGTGTATTTGCATACGGATGCGATGAAGCGATTTTTGAAGCACTGGGAAGAAAAGCTGCAATCCGAAACGGTGCATCCGCATACGGGATACAAGGTTAGCCTGCGGCGATGCTTTGAGCTGCAAGTGTGGGAGTATGCGGCCTGCATTAGTGGTGAGCGAGAAGAGTATAGGCCAATGGTGTGGCAGAAATAGGCTGATTGATTAGGAAGGATGGGGGGATGGGGGATGGGGTGGCTGGGATATTTTCTTGTTCTTTTTTAGAGGAAGGTAATGTTTTATCTCGTTTGTTACGACGTAGTGGTGGACAAACGCCGCACTAAGGTTGCTCACATTCTTGAAGGGTATGGTTTGCGGGTGCAAAAGTCTGTTTTTGAATGTGTGCTGACACCCGATCAGCGAGAAATGTTGAACAAGAAGCTGGCGAAGTTTATTAACGACGAAGAGGATCAGGTGCGATTTTATCCGATGTCGCCACGCTATCGAAAGAGGGTGGCGGTGATGGGGATGCAGCCGGAGCGAGAGGTGGATGATGTGGCGTTTATTGTTTGACGCACGAAAAAGACGACAAGTTTACAAACAACAAGTTTAGAGACAGCAAGTTTTTTAGGAGAATAACAATCATGGGACAGAATTTTGCGACTGCTTATGCCATGAACTATCAGCCGGAGGGCTACAAGGATCTGATTGCATATCAGCTGGCTTTTAATGAGTCGATGCGGCTGTATTGGGTGCTGCCTATGTTGCCGGACGAGGAAGATAGCCTGCTGGCCGCGAAGCTAGTAGAGGGTTCTCGGTTGGTATGCAGCTATCTGGCAGAGGCTTGGGAGAATCGACGAAGCCGGGAGCTGTTTGTCGCGAAGCTGAATACGGCTGAGGCTAAGGTGGCGGCGATGCAAACCTGGATTGCGTTTGCGGTGGAATGCGGATATTTGCCTGTGGAAGATGGACAGATGCATTGCGACTTGTATGGCGATGTGTTGGTGGAAATTGGTCGGCTGGTGCAGACGGCGGCGGTTGTTGTTAATTTGGCGGGGTAGGGCTGATGAATCGATTGCAACAGATTAGCTGGAGGCGTTTGTTAAGTGGGCTTTTTCGGCGGGCGCGAAAGGAAAATGATGCGCTGGTACAGCGGTTGGCGATGTTGCGGGCTGATTATAACCAGCTACGGCAGGATACGCATGTGCTGCTGAACCAGGCGGATCGGGATATGGAGGCACTAAGGGAGACGAATGCGGGGCTGGCAAAGGAGTTTGATGATTTGCAGCTACGGGTGTGGGAGCTAGAGCAGCAGGTGAAGGAGCTGTTGCTCTATATCGCGAGGGTGATGGGCACCGCTGATTCAAATGAGGCGGCGGGTGAAGCAGTGCCTAACCTGTCTTGGGTGAGGCTGGCGCTGGTCGGCGGACATCCGGCGACACAGCGGGAGGTGATTAATGAGCTGGCACTGATACATGGGTTGCAGCGGTGGGTTATAGTACCGCCCTCGCGGGAGTGTAGCTTTAAGAAGGCGGTGCTGAAAGGAAAGCTAGAGGGGTGCGATTTGATTGTGATTATTACGGGGTATATGAACCATTCGCTGACGCAGGCGGTATTTGGGCTAAAGAATTCGGGGGCACTGAAGGGCAAGGTGGTGCTGTTGAACTTTAGGGGGAAGACCGGTGTAGTGAGGGAGGTGTTAAGGCAGGTGGCTCTGCTAAAGTAGGGCTGACGCACTAAATATCGCTGAAACTATTGTGAAAAGGTAGTTTCAGCGATATTTAATTCTTTTTTCAATCATTTGAGTTGCGACATTGTGTCAAAAAGAATGAAGATAGTGCTTTATCCATCGACATCCATTAATATTAACGGTAGTATTAGCTAAAGCTTCCAAATTCATGGGGGTTTACGGAACCTTGAAAACCTCATTATTTCGTTGACCCTAGAGAATCAATTGCTGTGCAAGGCGTTCAGCCCCTTTAGCACTATCTCTATCGAGATTTATTCTCAATTACAGGGTCGCATTTTAGACCCCCGCGAATTTGGCCTCCAGGAGCCCCTTTCCGCATGGCTTCCAGAGGCTGGGGGTTCAAATTCCATTACCCCGCAAGGGGACGGAAACAAGAGAACTTGTCTAGTTTGGCAAGCTTGCCACCCTATGTTCAAATTCCATTACCCCGCAAGGGGACGGAAACAAGGATAATGTGGGTCTTTCCGTTCTCACAAATTGGTTCAAATTCCATTACCCCGCAAGGGGACGGAAACCAGGCGCCAGATCTCTCCGTGGGGCGTCCGTCCCCGTTCAAATTCCATTACCCCGCAAGGGGACGGAAACACATCCCAAATACCGAGTGGAAAGGTTGCATGATTGGTTCAAATTCCATTACCCCGCAAGGGGACGGAAACTAGGATATTGGCCATTTCAGGCATTTTTCCATAGGTTCAAATTCCATTACCCCGCAAGGGGACGGAAACGGTCCCCTCTGGAACCAATCACACAGAAGCAGCTAGTAAGTTCAAATTCCATTACCCCGCAAGGGGACGGAAACCTCCGGCAAGACTTCTGCCAGAAGACAGAACCACCCGTTCAAATTCCATTACCCCGCAAGGGGACGGAAACTTCCCTTCTTTATGTGCATCTTCTACAGTCTCTTTGGTTCAAATTCCATTACCCCGCAAGGGGACGGAAACAGTGATTTATCTCCAAACCACTGCCACTTGCCTCTGGTTCAAATTCCATTACCCCGCAAGGGGACGGAAACGACTCCGTTCATCTTGAGTGACTTGGTCACCCATCTCTAAGTTCAAATTCCATTACCCCGCAAGGGGACGGAAACCGCAGGCTGCGACCCCCATAAACATCAATGGAGCGAGTTCAAATTCCATTACCCCGCAAGGGGACGGAAACAGGGACTCCCCTGGACAAACCCTGTCTACCCAGGGTTCAAATTCCATTACCCCGCAAGGGGACGGAAACAGTAAATACGCCGCATAGGTGCGATGATCATGACCGGTTCAAATTCCATTACCCCGCAAGGGGACGGAAACCTCGCGTACTTAGGGGAAAACCCCTGAGTATCGGTTCAAATTCCATTACCCCGCAAGGGGACGGAAACGCTCGGGCTGGGGCCCGCAACCCCACATCATCAGGATCGTTCAAATTCCATTACCCCGCAAGGGGACGGAAACACGTATGCCACAGCCGGGCTCCAACCCTCTGACAGAATCGTTCAAATTCCATTACCCCGCAAGGGGACGGAAACTTTGTCTCCTCGCCCTACTTGCAGGTAGGTTTGATCGCCGTTCAAATTCCATTACCCCGCAAGGGGACGGAAACCTCCTCCTTGCTCCTAGGAGTGAGTTTTTTTTCGACTAGGTTCAAATTCCATTACCCCGCAAGGGGACGGAAACTCGTTGGGTTCGAGGGTGTAGCCCAAAGGGCTACGAGCGTTCAAATTCCATTACCCCGCAAGGGGACGGAAACCTTCTCATCTGGAAGGAGTACTGCTGCCTTTGGAGAGATTGTTCAAATTCCATTACCCCGCAAGGGGACGGAAACACCCGAGTTGACCCTTGGGGTCTCCACCCTTCCACCTTGTTCAAATTCCATTACCCCGCAAGGGGACGGAAACAGCTTCGAGAGCGGCGACAGTGTTGTTATCACCCGTTCAAATTCCATTACCCCGCAAGGGGACGGAAACTCACCTCCACACTTACCGACAGACTTCATAGCAGCAGTTCAAATTCCATTACCCCGCAAGGGGACGGAAACCAACCTTCCACCTTAGGAGGAGAAACGGGAGTGGCAGTTCAAATTCCATTACCCCGCAAGGGGACGGAAACTTCCAGGTCATCTCGACTCCGCACGCATTGTTTTCAGCAATGTTCAAATTCCATTACCCCGCAAGGGGACGGAAACCTAACGCCTGATGTGTTTCTGGCGAGTGCAACTGGGTTCAAATTCCATTACCCCGCAAGGGGACGGAAACTATCCGTGTAGATGTACTTGAATACAGTTTCCAGTTCAAATTCCATTACCCCGCAAGGGGACGGAAACCTTGGCCGTTGAGCAGGGTAACGCAGAGATCCAGAGTTCAAATTCCATTACCCCGCAAGGGGACGGAAACACGCTTCTACATCTTCCTCAACCGCAACTTCAGTAAGCGTTCAAATTCCATTACCCCGCAAGGGGACGGAAACTAAGGTTACGCTCTAAAAAGCGAGTATTGCCCATTGTTCAAATTCCATTACCCCGCAAGGGGACGGAAACCCTTAGCAGTTTCAGAAGGCAGTACATACGTCGAGATTCAAATTCCATTACCCCGCAAGGGGACGGAAACCCAAGCTGACGGTATTCATCTCCTGCAGCTTTTGGTTCAAATTCCATTACCCCGCAAGGGGACGGAAACGACTTGACGTCTGTGCTGTCCACAATAGTGCCGTCGTGTTCAAATTCCATTACCCCGCAAGGGGACGGAAACTGAATTTTTCTCTTTCTGCGGACACATGTAGAAAAGGCATGAACGAAGAATATCTGTGAAAATTGCTTAGAATGTAGTAATACTACTCCCGACACAGCCAAAGTAACTACCCTGTTTGCTGCCGCAAAATCAATGACCTTAAACGACTATCTCAACCATAGAAATTCAAACTGTATCAATCCAACACCACGATAATCGCACCTTGCCGATAACAGCCGCCATAGTATGGATCGCAGGACGGTAGCAAAATTGACTCAACCACTCACGCCCCCACCCTTGCCCCTCTTAAATCAACTCGGCATCGCACCCTCGCGAATTTGCCACATACAACCCAGCTTGCGTCGAACCCACAGCCGTGCCATCGTAAACTGGCTAACCAGATACCGCCCAACACCTAAAGCAACAAACCTAGAACAAGTAAAAGGCTACATAGAAGCCTTTTATCACCTTTGTGAAATAGAAGAATGGGAGCGAGCATTCACCCTGATTTCTACCCAACTCAATACACCCACAAACGAAACCCTACACTACCAGCTTAGAATCTGGGGCTATTTTCAAGAACGTACAGACTTGTACAACGCCTTAGCCAATAAAGTCAACCATCGAGGCAACGAAAACTGGAACGCGAGAGTACTTCAGTTCTTAGGAGAAAGCCACTACAGCCAAGGCAACTACGCTCAGGCCAAAGCCTGCTACGAAAGCAGCCTAGCCTTGTTTAGGAATATCGGCACCGCTGCTGATGTCGGCATGTTGCTCAGCGCTATCGGCGAGCTTTACTACGCCCTAGGCGACTACAACAAAGCCATTGATTATCAAACACAATGGTTAGAAATTGCTAGAAAATCAGCGCTTGTATATGGAGAAGGTGTCGCCCTCGGTAGCCTCGGCAACATCTACGAATCCAAAGGCGACTATCCCAAAGCCAAAGACTATCATCATCAGCATTTAGAGATCGCCCGCCAACTTAACGACCTCGAAATGGAAGGCTCTGCCCTCGGCAACCTAGGCTGCTGCTGCCATGCCATGGGCGAGTACCTCCAAGCCAAAACCTATCACGAGCAGCATTTAGAGATCGCCCAAAAAATCGGTAGCCGTCAGGGTGAAGGCAACGCCTTAGGCGGACTAGGCAGCGTCTGCTATAGCCTAGGCGACTACGCCACCGCACAACAGTATTTTGAACAACAGCAAGCCATCGCCAAAGACATCGGCGACCTGCTCGGCGAAGGCAACGCCCTCGGCGCCCTTGGCAACGTCTGTCTGAGCATCGGCGACTATGCCGGTGCTAAAGCCTGCCACCAGCAACACCTTGCCATCGCCCAAACCCTCGATAACAAACAAGGCATCCTCCACGCCCTCGGCAACCTGGGCAACGTTTACAACAGCACTGCCGACCCAACCCAAGCCACCCACTACTATCAGCAGCAACTGAGCCTCGCCCAAACCATTGGCGATCGCCTAGGCGAAGGACTCGCCTATGGCAACCTAGGGGTGATCGCTCATTTTTTAGGCAACTACGACGACGCTTTAGACAAGCTGAACCGTCAGCGAGCCATCCTACAACAAATTGGCGATGGCGAAGCCTTCCAAGGGAATCGCACCCGAGAAGGCCAAACTCTTAGCAACCTTGGCAACGTACACCACTCCATCGGCAATCTCGCCCAAGCCAAGCAGCTCTTTCATCAAGCCTTATCCATCGCCCAAGAAACCGGCGACCAACAGACAGAATCCAACACTCTTGGCTATTTGGGAGACCTTTACGACTCACTCAGCGAGTTTCAGCTAGCACTGAACTATCAACAACAGCATTTAGCACTTAGCCAAAAACTCGGCGACATTCCTGGCGAAAGCAGAGCCCTGCAAGCACTCGGCAATACGCACTTGACCCTTGGCAACTACGATACAGCCCTCGACTATTATCAGCAGACCCTAGCGCAAGTGAAACAACTCGGCGACATTGCGGGTGAAGGCGCTGTGCTAGGCAGCATTGGCAACCTGTACGACAACCTGCACGACTATGCAAAAGCCGTGACCTACCACCAGCAAGATTTAGCGATCGCCCGCCAAACCCAACAAAAATCCGCTGAAGAAGCGGCCTTAGTGAATTTAGCCAACGCCCAAAGCGAGCTAGGCGATTACGATACCGCCGTGGGTCATTATCGGCAGGCACTTGCGATCGCCCAACACATCGGCGATCGCCGAGGCGAAAGCCTAACCCTCGCTAACTTGGGTGAAACCCTCACAAAACTCGGGCAATACGAGGATGCCTTAGCCATGCTAAACGCCGCCCTCAATAGTCTGAAAGCACAAGCCGCACCTACCACTGAAACCTCAATCTATAAGTATTTAGGAATGCTACATCAAGCCATCGGAGAGCTGAACTTGGCAGATCAATATTTTGAAAAGGCCATTGATTTGGCAACAGCGCTAGGTACGCCGCTAGCCGCAGAATGTGCTCACTTGAGATCGCAGCTATGGGGTTCAGGAAATAGCCCTCAAAGCTGAACCTTATCTACGGTCAAAACAGTTGTAATGGCTCAACTCCGCCTCAGATTCTTGATGCATTTGTTGCCGTAATGCTAGCGGTGCAATCACTTCTCCAGCGGGTCTCCAATCGCGTAACCGCATTACGATATTAATATCTCCAACCCTAATCCAAGCTCGATAGTAAGCATCGTTCGGATCTCGGCTAGAGAGAATATGGAGCACAGCTTTCCTCGCTTTAGCGTCGGTTATTTCCTGCTTTATCAACGCTGGCAACTGTTTATAAGCAATCGGTTGAAAGGTCGCATGGCGATCGCTCTGATGCACATACCACTGCGCAAAGTCGGGTGGAAATCGCATTATGAGCAACGCACGAGGCAAATAAAAGTTAAATCCCCAGGCTTCTGTTAACGCCTCACTCACCGCTGCTGACGTGGGTAGCTTGCCCGCTTTGTACTGATTTTTCAAGGGCTTTGGCACTTGCGAGTCGGCCCAATCAACCATCGTTAGCCGCTCAGAAACAATGCGATCTAAGCGATAGTTGTGCCAGCCCAAAGCGCCTTCTGGGTCAGGGCCATAGGCGCTGAGATATTTAGCACGTCGGGCATAGTGCAAGCAAACGGGATAAACCGTCATACGCTTTTCGCTGGTCTTGAGAGAATAGTCAAACTGAATAATGCCGCTGCCGTCACGCCACAACTGCTCGACTTGTTCTTGCAAGGTATCAACATGCTCTTGCATAGACTCCGACAAAATATAGTCTAAATGAACAAAGATGCGTCTTTCAGGCTCTGCATAAGCATTCTTTTGGAGTGGAACAGCGAGCTGATCCCATAGAGATTGAATAATTACTTCTAGGTTGGGCTGAACAAAAGCAATCGATTCGAGCGCGCGCAACACTTCCCAGGTTTGAGAAACCGATAGGCTGCTCAAGGGTGCCTGCGATCGCCCTGACAATGGCTCTGATAATGGCGGCCAATCTTGAGATCGCACCGTACAAAACCGACCCGATCCTTCCCGATTGAGCCAGCCCAACTCAGCAAGATGAGCTAAATCATCTCGAATAGAGCGATGTACCGTAGCAAAAGGAGATTGCTTGAGCATCCGGCTCAATGCCTGGGGCTCAATATGGGTGAGCTTTATAACTTGCTGTTGCCAGTCCGCGACAGAATAAGGCAGAGCGCTTTCTGTAAGCCAAGTTTCTAGTGATCGCTGACAAATGCAGGTGCGATCGCAATTGGCTGACAAGACTTCAACGCCTGCTGTTTCAGTGCGACCATGAGTAGTGGCAAAGAGGCGATCGCGCACATGTGCATAGCGAAAAGGCTGCGGCAACCCGTGTGCCCAATGAGTCTCCCCGTACAGTCGATGTAACAAAACCCACAACCGTACGCAGCGCTGTAGCCGATCGGCCAAGCGTCCTTTCGCGAGGCTGTTGAGTACCTCGGGTGAAGGCAATTGGTTAAACATCACCAAAACTTTAATAAAGGAATATTGAATTGAAGCCCCCTCTTCTAAATGATATGCATAATGAGTAAAGCTTTATGCGAAAGCCTCACACTGTTTCATATTTTGCGATCTAGCCTGCTGGGAGAATTACCTGTGGCCAATGCCCCAATTCAATTGACCCTTAGCCATCATGAAACCACCGAGGGATTGACCTATCAGCAGTTAACCATTGCGCTGATGAGCCGCGATCGCATTATCTCTCCTCAGGATTTAGCCAACCTACGCTTGCCCGCTGGACTAGACCCTCGCAAAGGGGTTGTGATCTCAGGCCGCGCACCGGTATGGCTATATGTGTATCTTGCACATGAATGTCACCCTACGCTGTGGGTGGCCTGCTTCGATCCGCGTTTGGGCGCTGTCGTGACCCTGACGCACTCCCATGCGTTCCAGGTAGGCCAAGTGATCTCCTTGGAAGAACTCAATTTAGAGATGCCTTCAATTCAGCCTGCTAAGCTAGGCTCAGCGCTGCTGGTTGTCGGCCCACCCGACAGCGGCAAAAGTGTTTTTTCGCATCTGCTCTTTAGCACCCTAATCCAAGACTATCCGGATATCTATTTACAAAGAGCGCATTGGGATGGGGAGGGCAACTGGATTTTAGAACTGCCTGAGGGGGCTAGCAATGATGAACGTGAAGCCTTTAAGCTCGCCAACAAAGGCACCCTAACCGAACACTTTTTTCCTTATCAAAAGGAAGCAATCCTTAATTTAAGACAACAGAAAGCCTTAGTCATCGTCGATGCAGGCGGCATGGTACAACCCGAGAAGCAATCTATTCTAGAGGCTTGCACCCACTATGTAATCATCAGCTCAAACCCAGAAGAAGTCGAACCCTGGCACGACTTCTGTGGAAAACAAGGAAATTTGCAGCCCATTGCAGTCATTCATAGTACGTTAGAAAATACATTGGAGATTTTGCCGCATGAACCGCTTTTGGAGATTCGCTGTGGGCCATGGATACAGGAACAGGTAGAAGAGATGCCACCTGCACTGCTCGAAAAAACAAAGCTATTGCTCAATTCAATAAACTAGCGCAACAGTCCGCTCTGGTATTTGATTGCCTCGCTTATAGCTGATATACCTCTAGTCATACATATTGTTAAAAAGGTTAGCTGCTTAGCTAAGATTATTTGTAATGTCTAATCTGCTGGATAATTCATCATTTCAGAGTGCGATCGCCTGGTGCTTAGCTTGGGGCAGTAACCTCGAACCGCAATACTCTATTGAGAAGTTCAAGAACTGGCGCGAAACAATCTCCCAAGGGCAAACGCCTCTCGATCCCGAATGGCAGCAAGCTTTAAAGCAAGCAGAAACCTTAACCCAGTTCTCAGAAAAAGCGGCAGATTCTGCTATCTCTGACATTGCCGCGTTCGTTGCGAAGCATCCCCTACTTTGGGAATCTCAGGTTGGTCTGGTGTATGGGGGCGTTACCAAAGTCAAAAACTACGTTTTTGAATCAGCAGACTTGCAGGAAATCCGAGGCGCTTCTGCCCTGCTAGATCGAATTAACTTAGTTGATTTGCCAGCGTTTTTTCATGCTGAAGACTCCGAGCGCTATCCCTTATGTCAGCAGGCATCGCAATACTGCAAACAAGTCCGAAGCCGTGCGTTTAAATTGGCAACCTCACCCGATAAAGAATTCCTACTTTCAAATGCCCTTATCCCAAACCTGATTGTTTACGCAACTGGCGGCAAAATTTTGGCGTTTTGCCCAGCGGCTTTCACCGACCAGCTGGCTAACGCAATAGAAAGGCGCTACACCTTAGAAACTCTGACAGCCAATTCCTGTGCGGTTGGCTCCAGCTTTCGACCTTTAGAAATCTATTTAGGACTGCTAAAAGACCCGATTGAAAAAACGATTTGGCATGACGCGATTTTCACCAATCATAAAGGCAATCAGGCTCTCCAGGCTTACTTTGGCTTTGCCGCCGATGCTTCTCAGCAAGCGATTAAAACCGCCTTTAGCAATAGAAAGAACTTTGGGGAGCTCGTGGGTAGGCTCGCCAATATGTTTGAGCAGCGACGCAGTGGATGTGATATTGCCTCTGTGGCGATGACTGCGCCTAATCGCCCTAGTCGTCGCTACCCGCCCATGTTTGAAACGCATCCTTATCTACAGCGCGACGATAGTGATGTGCGTTCTACCGTAGTAAAAGTAACGGCTGACAGACTTCCTGATGAGCCAAAGCTTTCGGAGCCAACAGCTCGTAAGCGGCGAGTAGGGCAAATTACTAAAAGAGACCATGCGGGCGGCACCTGGTATAAGGATTGCGGGTTTCAAGATCTGTGGAATCCACACCCTCAGGACAAAGATGAAGTCACTTTTCAAAGTTGGGTTGATAAGTTTGAAAAGTTCTTGAAAAAAGCAGATCGGGTAGACGACTACGACGCAAATAGGGTGCTATTTAATAGCCAAGGTAATATTAAAGACCCATTTAAACGAGAAGCCAGGTCGCTGCATGAAATAGGCGATAGCAGCAATGGCTATGTTGCCTACATCTATGCTGATGGCAACAGCATGGGACAACACATTCGCGAGCAAATTAAAACACCTGCGGAGTATCAGCAGTTTAGCGAAGATGTTTTTAAAGCAACGCAGGAGTCTGTGTATCATGCGATCGCTGATCACATCGTGCCATGCTGCTATAAACCCGATGCAAAATCATCCCGGCAGGACAAAGAAGCAGTATGGATTCACCCTTTTGAGATTATTACCATTGGTGGCGATGATGTACTGCTCATAGTGCCTGCCAACAAAGCGATGGAAGTGGCTCAGGCAATTGGAACACACTTTGAGGCGCTGCTTGTCAAAACAGGTCGGTATGCTATCCCAAATCCAACTTCTGTAGCCGAACAGCAGCAAGCGCATCGCTACCACTCGGCATCTTTAGCAGAATCGCAGTGCTGCTTAAGTACATCTAGTGGAGTATTAATTACCGCTGCCGATACACCTATTTACTATGCTGATAAGCTGGTTACTCAACTGTTGAAGTCTGCTAAGCAGCATCTTAAAACGCTTCAACAGTACGGCTATTATGGCGGCACTGTTGACTTTTTGGTACTAAAAGCGGTCACTATGATCACCTCAAACATTGCAGCTTTTCGAAAAGAAGGGCTGACCACTTCGCCGCCAAAGCGTCAGCATACTCTCCAGCTATATGCGGCCCCCTATACGCTTTACGAATTAGCCGGACTCATAGGAACCGTAAGAGCCTTCAAACGCTCTGGATTTCCAAAGTCTCAGCTATACCAAATCCGCAGCCTGCTAGAGCGAGGCAAAAGAACCGCGATTCTTAACTATCGCTACTTCCGTGTGCGGCTAGCTACCGATAAACGCGCCCTTATCGAAACTCATTTTGAACAAGCCTGGTGCAACGCGGCTACCAACAGTGGCAACATAGCACCGTGGCTAACGACCCAACAATCAGATGTAACAGATGGAAGCGACACACCAACAGTGTATGAAACAATCTGGCGAGAGTTGGTAGATCTAGAACCGTTTATTGAGGAAGCCAATGAACCTTCTGAACCCAGTAACCCGTCTAAGTCCGCTTTGGGCTCATCTCAGACACAACCGCAGCGGAGGCCTTCATGATTAGACTCGCAGACATTGTTCAACCCACTGTTTCACAACCACAAACAGAGCGCATTGCGTTAACAGCCATTGTTAATACGGCTTTGTGCGTAGGGGCTGGTGGTTCGTCAGGCTCATTGGCCGATAAGCCCATCTTGAAAAATGCAGAGGGGCGTTTAGTAATCCCCGCCTCACAGCTCAAAGGTCGGCTCAGGCATGAATGCGAGAAGCTAGTAAGGGCTTTAGGATGGCCTGTGTGCGAGTCGCCATCGGCTCAAAAAATGTGCCCTCAGCGAGCCGGACTTTCGGAGACAGAAGAAAACGAATTTCATCGAGCTAGCTACCAGCTAAGGCCAGGACCGGGGCAGTCTCATGGTGACTATCAGCACCATTGCTTGGTCTGTCAGCTATTTGGCAACCCTTCGCTTCCGGCTCGGCTACAGTTCAGCGATTTGGTCTGCACTGAACCTGAAGAGAGCATTCCTGAAGTGTTGCGCCCTGGGGTGAGCATTAACCGACGACGGCGGACAGCAGAAGAACAAAAGCTTTACTTTTTAGAGACTTCTCCGGCTAACGCTGGGCTTAGGTTTGAAGGGGCTCTCCAGCTACAGCCGCCATGGGCCACTATAAATGAAGCAAATGAAGCACCGAATGAAGCCGCTTTCCCTTTTGAGAAGGCGCTGATATTGACCGGGCTAAAACATATTTACGCGCTAGGAGGAGGGAAATCGGCAGGCTTGGGCTGGCTAACCTGGGAGATTAGGCATGACGAAACGACTGTGCCGGAAGAGGCTTGGGCTAGGTTAGGTAACGGTGCAAAATCGCCCGATAAAACCGAGTCAGGCAACCCCAAGGAAGGCACCTTATGAAAAAGATTGATCTAACCATTACAGCGCTTTCTCCTTTGGCAATTGGGCAGCGAAAACCCGGTGGGTCGGTGAGTGAAGCGCTTAGTTATATTCCAGGAAGTGTGATTCGAGGTGCGATCGCTAAGGAAATTCTCAATTATGCTGAGGAAGAGCCTTCGGGAGACGACGACTTTTACAAGCTGTTTTTAGCTGAACGAGCAGCTGTTTTTTGCAATGCCTATCCTGCGATCGCCCAGCCCAGTCCAGGGCAATATTTTGCCAGTGAGAGCGATATCCGAGTATTACCCATGAGTGCTCTAAGCTCCAAAGCTAAGCCCGGATTCAAACCTGAAAAGGCAGGCGTTTTTGATAGCCTAATTGATAGCTTTTGCGCTAGGGAGCAAGGTCATTTTTATGTGCCAAACAATATTGCTGATGGCGAGCTAGTCGAACCCTGTCGTGGATTTTATAGCCAAAGTCAGCAGCGCTACTACACTCATGCTGTTAGTAAAAGATTGCTGACACGAGTGGGCATTAATCGCAGACGGGCGACCGCTCAAGATGAGATTCTGTACAGCATTGAGGTAATCAACGAATCTCAGGGTAAGCCGGAGCGGGTGCCAACGGTTTTTAAAGGAAGTATTTTAGTGCAAGATTCTGATGGGCTGGCCGGTCAGTTGTATGCGTTTTTGAGCCAGCAATGCAGGCAAATTCGGATCGGCGGATCGGCTTCTCGGGGTTTAGGCAAGATATGCCTAGAAGCTGCTAAGCCCTCAGAAGATAAAACCAATCAGCGGGTGAATTCTATTGAGCAACGCATCAACAAGTTTAACGAACAACTTAAGGATCGCTGGGGCTGGTGGAGTGTATTAGGTGATGCCGACGAAAATCCGACTGATCGTCGGTCTTTTTTCTCGTTAGGGCTACAGTCTGACGCTATTTTGACTGAAAACTGGCGCCGAACCACGGTGGTTTCTCCCGAAATACTAGCGCCGCGCATTGGGATAGAAGCTGCTGATATTACCTTGCATATGGCTTACACCAGTCATGACTATCGGTCGGGATGGAATGCGGCTTGGGGTTTGCCCAAGGATACGGAGCTGATAACCAATATGGGAAGTGTGATGCTGTTTAGCATTCCAAAGGGTGTGCAGAGTAAGTGCTATAAATCACTCGCTGAGCTGGAGGCAGTAGGGATAGGGAGCAGATGTTCAGAAGGGTACGGTCAGGTAAAGGTGTGTGATGAGTTTCATCAGGTAGTTAGGGAGTGCTCGGTATGAGTGAGGCAGTGAGTGTAATGGCCGTGAATAAGAATGCAAATGAGAACGCAAGTGAGAAGGAAAATGAACCCAATAAGCAAAAAATTGAGCTGTTGATTCAAAAGGGCATCAGACAGGTTGAAGATGATATCGTTATTGCTATTGAAGATGCGTTAGATAAATGCGACTATCCACGAAATGGCCGCGATAAGCTAGAAGCCTCCCAGTTTAGAAATTTGGTGCGAGTTGCCGATACGACAGAAAGTGCAGAAGTCGTCAAAAACTTTTTGCGCTATCAAGTGGGTAGAGAGAAAAAGTGGGGACGTGGTAAGAACTCACTTGCAGAGCGCATTGTTGGAGATATTGACGGTCAGCTAAAAACCTACGCTAGCGAGATTTCAAAAATGGCAGGGGGCGCGGATGTTAAGCGCGTCAGAATGGAGCTAATTCGTCGATATCTAGGCTATGGGTCTCGTCGCCTGAGATTTTTAAGTTCTTTGCAGGAGGGATAGGCCATGTTTGATGTATTTAAAAATCGCCTTGAGCTAACCGGGACACTGACCACGGTGACTGCTTTGCGCATTAGCCAGGGACGCTCTACTGAACCCATCGGGTCGGACTTGCCGGTGATGAAAGATGCGCTAGGTCAGCCATTGATTCCAGGGAGCAGCTTTAAGGGGGCATTGAGATCGCGTTTGGAAAGCTTTCTTCGGGGCATTGATCCTGCTCTGGCGTTAGACCCTTCAGAGCTAGTTAGCACTCACATGAATGAGCGTGTTGCAGCAATTAAAAAGCAGTATAAAGACAACGATGAACAACTCACTGCTGAGCTTAATAAAATTACAGACGCAGTCTCTAAAGTGTTTGGGACGCCCTGGCAGGCCAGCAAATTTCAGGTACGTGACTTAACCGTGAAACCGGATAGCTGGTTTGGTCAGTATCAAGAGCGAGATGGCGTTTCGATTGATAGAGACACAGAAACTGCGGTAGATGGTCGCCTATATGACTTCCAGGTGGTTCCGGCAGGTGTGGAGTTTGAGTTTAAGGCTATTTTTGAGAATGCCGAAACGACACAGACCGAAAACTCAGAGAGCGGTTACTGGGAGCTAGGTTTGCTGGTGATGGGTTTGCAGCAGTTTAAGATGCAGCAGATTCCTTTGGGGGGTGCCAACTCAAGAGGCTTGGGCGTAGTACAGCTAGATATCGACAAGGTCATGTGGGTAGATCCAGAAGGCGACCCTTCTGCATTACTCACCTACATGCAGCGCCTAGCTAACGATGACCTCAGTCACTATGAGCGCGATGTTAGCCATTTTGAAGCGCTAAAAGAAGAATGGACGAGCGCCTTAGTGTATTACCTTTCTTCAACGATGCGTGTGACCGCAGGTTCATCAGCGGCTGTGGAGGCTTAAAAAGAGTTGTTCTTATGCATAAACGATTTGTTAATCAATGTACGCTCGATATTCGCCTTGCGCCCAAAGGGCCGGTGCTAATTAAGTCAGGCAGAGAGGGTGCTGACCCAACTAAGCCTGATATGGAATTTGTAGAAACCTACCATGCGGGTGGTCGCTCTATTTACTTTCCAGGTAGCTCGCTTAAGGGCGCTATTCGTGCCCATGCCGAACGGATTGTACGCACGATTGGTTCTGATCAGCGCCCGGATAATTTAGATTTCTCGGAAGGGGAATCTAGTCCGCTATGGGCAAGCGATCCGTTGAACCGAGACAGCTTTAGATATATCGAGAAAGAGAAAGATTCTCAAAAGGTTTATCGCTGGTCATCGTTTACCGATCAGCTCTTTGGCAGTGTGGCGATCGCCAGCCGCCTGAGAATTGAAGATGCCTATCCGGTAGATGTAAAACAGGTGAAAACGGAAGAACGGAACGGCGTCGCAATTGATCGAGTATTTGGCTCGGTTGCGGTCGGCCCTTTTAACTATCAGGTATGTACTGCTGGGGAGTTTCATACCAAAATTCACCTAAAGAACTTTACCCTGGCGCAGCTTGGACTATTGGGCCTGGTGCTACGCGATTTGAACGATGGCTGGTTTGGCTTGGGCTTTGCCAAGTCTCGCGGAATGGGGCTCGTAGAAGTAAAGCTGACTCAAGCAACCGTTGACTATCCGGGATGCGTGCTGAAAGATAATCGTATTGTTGCGCTTGGGAGCGATCGCCAATGGCCCCATACCGAACTCATTGGTGCAGGGGCTTTTCTTGCTGACGACGAGCGACAAGGCTATGGTTTCCCGGCAAACGATACGCAGTCTACACCAGTTGCAGGCCAAGAAATGGCTTACGGCTTAGGGGTGCAGCTAGTGTGGAATGAAGGGCAAGTAGACGATCTCTTTACTAGAGCTGTGCGGTCATGGCGATCGCGATTGATGGAGGGCGTTGCGACATGAGTGAAGCGTTTGTAGGCGTTACGTTAGCCCCGATTGACTTAGATGCGTTGAAGGCTACTATCAAGCGCTGCGTAAGCGGTAGCGGGTGGCAGTTTTTGCGATGGCCTCATCGGGTTAAACTACTGCCGGTGAATGCCCCGTGCGAGGGTTTTGACACTTGCCCGGAGGGGCAGGCTTTTGATGAGAATCGAGAGCTGCGTTGGAAACGAAAAGGCAGTGGTTACGAGGTGCTGTTGCTCTCTAATACGGGCGGCGATACGGAACTCTCTGCGATTGGGCAGGAGTGGGAGACTAAGGCTTTGGCGGCTAAAGCCTTTTCTAAAACAGAAACTCGGTTTCCTAGAAAAATTGAGATTCCAGGTGATCTTGACTTGGGACAGCGATATTTTATTGATGCTGAAACAGCAAGCGTACAGTTCATAGCTTTGAGGGTGATGCAGCATGGCTCCTAGTAGACCCACTCGACCCATAGGGCGCTCGGCCAGTACCGAGGATCTACCTGATAAGCCTTACGAGCTGGTTTCTTTCCCGAGGAAGAGACCTGCTTTAAAAGCGCCTGTAGGGCATCATCGCTATACCAAAACGGACTATCACGGCAAGCTGTATCTTTCGCTGCGGGTGAAAACAGCGCTACATGTTTCAACCGGGATTACGGCGATGGGCAGCGATGTTGCCAGTCGGGTGCCGTTGATTAAAACCATGACTCAAGGACACAGCAACCAGCTTGTGATTCAGGGCAGCTCTCTTAAAGGCTGTGTGCGAGCCATCTATGAGGCGATTACCAATAGCACCCTAGCAGTAGTGAGTAATCGCTACCGTCAGCAAATGCCGAGCGACCGATTGCCCTGCCGAAAAAAAGACAGTTTGTGTCCGGCGAGTCAGGTGTTTGGTGCTTTGGACTGGCAAGGGCTGGTTCACTTTACAGATGCTCGCTGTATGCAGGCTAAGTCGGCGACGGGATTCATGCCTTCGCTGTATCAGCCAAGGCCAGAGCGGAAAGCCTATTTTGAAGAAAATGGTAAGGCCGCAGGTCGCAAGTTTTATCACCATGCCAGAGAAGCGATAGATGGTGGAAACCGAGGAACGCCTGTTCAGCAAGCGGGGACTGAGTATGGGTTCAAAACTGAGCTACAGTTTTTGAATTTGTCTCAGGCTCAGCTGGGTACTTTGTTGATTTCGCTGGGTCAGGATGCAGATTATCCCATGGCATTGAAGCTAGGGGGGGGAAAGCCAGTGGGCTTGGGGACAGTAGAGGTCACCGTTACTGAAGCTGAAGTATCGCAGAATGTGCGCGATCGCTACACTCAATATGAAATCCCTGAAGCTGCAAAACTTAAAGGTGATGCTTTGGCTGCTTTTATTCAGGACGGTGTAAAAGCGGCGCACCGTGAAAAGCTAGTAGAAGAAGATCAGCTTTCGCAGTTGCATGATGTATTGAAATGGCCGACCAGTCGTGAAGCGCCCACAGGAATGTACTGATGATAGCAACGAACACACTCACCGATAGACAGCTTGATGGACAACTTACGGATGCGCAATGGCAAATTGCTGATGCGATCGCCCGACAGATGGTGTTGGATGGCGCTGATATCAATGAATTGCGAAAGGCAATGGCCTACTTACGAGAGACCGTAAATAGAGAAGATGCTGGCAAGAAGTTTTTTGACTATCTCAAAACGCTGGTGCGGCATGGCAACACAATTGGCCATAGTAAGCGAACGGTTGAATACTATCGCAGCCTAGATGTGATATGCAGCCAGTATCTGACAGATTATCAGGACGATGCACCGAGGATGTTGTTTTTGCTCGGTTGGGCTGCTCGGCTGGTGAAGTACTACAAAGATGGTTCGCCAACAGGTGAGCTAACAGTTCCTGAAATTAAGTCAGAGCGCGAAACTGAGCTTAAGGCTGTCGCCGAGGAGAATGCTTTTGAAATAGGCCAAGTCTTAGATGCGAAAATCACCTCCATAAAAGGGAACAAGGTGACCTATGAGATTTTAGATACAATTAGATTGACTCAAAAAGAACCAAAGCTTTTAAAAACATATACTTTGGCAGAAGGTCAAGTAGTGAAGATTGAGATTTCTACATTGAAAGATGATGGTTCGATCAAAAAGCTTAGAGCCTTCTTGTGAGGCACCCCCATTAAAAATTATCTACCGCTAAGTAGATAAGTCTGAAAGGCTGCACGAAAGTAACAAAAATTTAAGTTTTGCTGACAAGTACCAAAAAGATGTATATTATTTGACTCAGTTCTCGAAAGGGAATAGAAACGTTAGCTTCTTAGCGATGACTGAAACTTTTACTAGTTTCCAAAGTCTTCGTTCTTCCCCGTAAGGGGACACAATGATGCCTGTACAAGTGCTAATTTTTGCGAGCTAAAAGCTTAGCTGTCGAGACGTGAGGCTGTTTAGGGTCAGCCACTAGCGTCTTTTTCTTTTTCTTCTTTTTTTTCGGTTGTTTGAGAAAACGTCTTAAGTCGACCTGCGCCGCCCAGTCCGTCAGTAGCGTGGCTAAGTCGGGCAACGCCATCTCTCTAAAAATGTGCCACTCAGTGGGGGGAATGGCAATCATCATGCCGCGATACGTGCCTTGTAATTCATCGACCACATAGAAGTCAGAGAGCGCCGCTTCAATCTTGCCAACACCATGAACGCTGGCCAAGGCCGCTCTCAGTGTGGCTAAGATGTTGTAAGACATCAGCGCCAACGTAAAGCTGAATAGCGCCGCTTTGGGATAGGCCAGCGTGTCAATTTCCCCTTCAAAGTTCTGTGTCACTGTCAAAAATAACTTTTCAATTTGCCAACGCTGCCGATACATCTGCACAACCCGTACCGCATCGGCAGCCGTCGTCGGCAGATTAGTCAGTACGACGATTTCGTTATCTCCGTGGCGTGTGGGTTTAGCCAAGCGCAGCACCGCTCGGCGTAAGCGTAAGGGCGTGCCATCGAATTGAATCTCAATGGTTTGCTCAAACACTTCACCCGCCTCGACTTGGCCGACTTTTTGTAGCTCACTCACAGCCTGCCAGAGTAAATTCTGGTGTGCTCGAATGAGGAAGGTTGACTGCCGCTTAGCAATACCACAGAGAAATCCCAACGTACACATGTTGCGGTCTGCTATCCACAGCTCTTGGGGCTGGACTGTCGCTAGTACCTGCTCAAAAAAGCGTCGTTCTTGGGCATGGCCATCTTCACAGGGAAAGATGTCAACCGCTAGCCGCAGCGCCGGATCTAAAACCACCAGGGACTTTCCTGGCAGGGGCGCTGAGGCGACTGAGCGCAGCACCTTCAGCCGTCGTTCAGTCGCGGCTAAAGCGTTACCGTCAAGAATTCGCACTTGATAGCCTTCGAGCAACGGCGGTTGACCGCCGCCCATCTGAGCAACCAGCTCTCCCAACTCAGCCGTCGTGGTTCTGAGCAACGCAGCGCTCACTGCTGGTTCGACCCCATTGAGTTTGGCGTAGATCGCGTTACGAGTCACATTCAGGTCTTCGGCTTTGGCTTTGTAGGCCGCATTCACCGATGGATGGATGCCGCAAACGACCAGACTAAGCAGGTCTACTAAGCTCGAAAATAGGAGCTCTCGGGTGTACTGTTCCTGCGCATTATGCTCGAATATCTCATCTAGCCGCTCAGGCCGAAACACTCGCTCCATCACGCCTCGAAGCATCACGCTAACGGGACTCGCTGCGATGAATGCATTGAAGATATTCGCTAACATTAGGTGGTCTCCTTTGCTGAGATGACGACCTTTTAAACTTAGCGCTCATGGCCTATAGCGATCGCTTTTCCTAGACTCGCACGCTCACTTGTACAGGGATCGGGGACACAATAAAAAGCACCTTTACTTTAGCAAAGGTGCTTTTTGTGATTAGCTTTTACTGATGCTGAGATTCAATTTTCTACAGTCGTGTGAGCACTGTAAGTAGAGTTTCAACAATATCTAGGAAAAATATCCACCTACGATAGACGAATTTTAGAAGCGATGAAATGACTTCTAAAATTGTCGGCCAGGAGCGGTAAATCATTTTAGCAAGCTGGAAGCTTGTATATATGGTTTTGACAATGCCCCAATAATTGACCTTAGTTTGTTTTAGCCTCCTAACGACTTTTTTGAACCTATTGAAACCGTAGTTTTTTAGCGATCGCGTAACTTTAACTATGAGTTGGGCCTTTTTCCTAGATGGTTCTCGGCCCTTGGCTTTATGATGTATCATTTTTCTTCTTCAAGAAAGACATTTATTCTGCACCCTCTATAAAATACATACTCGCTCTACCTGTGTAATAAAGGAGTAATCCTCAAATAGTGGCATAGATGCAGCGTAGGCTAGTGTACGGAAGCCCGATCACTGAGTATGGCGGTTATTACGGAGCTTTGTTTGCAAAAAGGGGTAGAGTCCTTCAATTGACCTTCATTGGAAGATGGATCGAGTTAATTTGATCTGTGATCGCTATAAGCAACAGAAGAGAGCCGAAATTAAGTAACCTACCGATGTAGGGGCTTAGCAGTCTTGTGCCCAGTGCAATAAGCTTTACTGTCAATGGTATCTTTATTAAATGCACCTCTCTAAGCAGAATCTATCACCGCATCCATCAAGCTAACGGATTCATTTTCTGGGTCATAGTAAAAGTTCAAAGGAACCTAAGCTTTGTAGGATTGAGGAATCAAGATGTTTTATGTTGATCTGCTTCTCGGGCTCCTTTTGCGACGTAAGCGCCATCCGCAGTATTGCCGACGACTGTGATAGGGCTGTTCGCAGCAAGAATATATCGATTGTCAGAGTCTATACCACCTAAGAAAGGCTGACTATTGACGTATACAATCAAAACTGATGATTTCGGAAAGTTCTTTAATATTTCATCTAATATGGGTTTCGCTATTCTGTCCCGGTCTTGTTTAGAAAGTTCTTTAAACTTTTCTCCTGTTTCTGTTGAAAAGTGTATAAGATCTAAGACTAAAACATCACTATTTTCTGGTATTAGATCACTTGTACCTATCTTGGTGAAATACTGAACATCCTTAAATTCTCTTGCTCTTAGGAGCTCAACTTCCTTCGGTTTTTCCGTAGAGTTTGACATTCCACCAGGGAGATAATAGTCAATGCTTGTAGAATTAATGACTTTTTCTCTCTGTAGAATTCTTTGTACGTTCTCAACTTCATTACGTACTATTCCTCTTACTTCACCATCAATTAAATAAGAGATATCTCTTTCTGCCTTTTGCCGAATTGATTCTATAGCTTTTTTGATTTCGGCTTCAGAAGACTCATGAATTCTCTCTATTTTTTCTTCAGAAGCTTTACTTATATCGCGAACGTTTTCTTTGGCAAAATCTTGAAATTCTTTAAAGCTTTTGCCAAAAAAGTAGGCAGCAATACTTCCCGAAATGCCTAAAAATCCTAAGAAGGCAGTGTTCATTTTAAGAACAAACTCTAGTTGTCTAGCGAGTAGTTCACTATTGACATTTGTAACTTGCCCTAAAGCAGGTGGTAAAGAGACTGAAAAATACAGCACGCCATTTATCAGGAAACCCAACAAAAACAAAGGGCCCCATCTGCCGAGTTGCTTTTTGGTTTGCGATCGCATATTTTCATAACTCCATCTAAAGTCAACCTACAGTTGAAAATCATACGACAATTGAGGTGGCAGGTGCATTCCGATAATTAGTCTGTCTGCCGTGCCTTCTTTTACGACTCTTCGCGCCAGTTTGGAGCAGGTTTTAGTAGTTTCGTCGCCTAAGTCCATGTCTTGCGCGATCGCATGATTGTGCTAAATCATAGGTTGGCTATATTGTCGATACGTTGCGCTTATAATTCGTTAAAATGAGCACATATTCTTCTCTTTTGAGTACAGCAGTCGATGTTTCCTTTCATCAATCCTAAAACTGACTTTGCTTTCAAGAAAATTTTTGGCTCACCTCAAAGCCAAAAAATCCTGATCAGCTTTCTTAATGCCCTTTTGTATGAGGGCGAATCTACCATTCAAGATCTGACCATCATTGACCCCTACCAAGCTCCTCGCATTGAAGGCATCAAAGACTCATACCTAGACGTAAAAGCCAAGCTAGTAGATGGTCAAACGGTGATTATCGAAATGCAGGTACTCAATGTGCTCGGCTTCAAAAAGCGGGTGCTTTACAACGCAGCCAAGGCATTTTCTACTCAGCTAGAAGTCGGTGACGACTACACATTGCTCAATCCAGTGATTGCCCTTACCATTACCGACTTTGAAATGTTTGAGCACAGCGAGCAGGTAGTCTCGCGCTATCGACTCAAGGAAAAGAGCACTTTTAGCGATTACAGCGACGATATTGAACTTGTCTTTGCAGAGCTACCCAAATTCACACTGGGTATTGATGAACTCACGACGCTAACCGACAAATGGCTGTACTTTTTAAAAGAAGCAAACCATTTACAATCTGTTCCTGCTAGCTTAGGTCAAGAAAGCGCCATTCACGATGCCTTTGAAGTCGCTCGTCAGAGCCATCTTACCCGTGAGGAAATGGAGACTTTGGATCGGCAGGCCATGTTCATTCACGATAGTCGAAACGCTGTGCTGCTAGGTGAGGCAAAGGGCATAGAAAAAGGCATAGAAAAAGGCATAGAAAAAGGCATAGCACTTGGCAAGCGGGAAGAAAAGCAATCAATCGCCCGTTCTCTTCTCAATCGACTATCTGTGGAAGAAATTAGTCAGATTACGGGGTTAAGTGCATCGGAGGTAGAGCAGTTACAGTCCGAACGCTAGAGGCGGCTATATGGAATTTTTTAGTCTGTTTTGCCTTCTCTCAAAGCTCTTCGCGCCAGTTTGGAGTAGGTTTTAGCAGTTTCATAGCCTAAGTCCATATCTTGCGCGATCGCCGCTAGCCCATCGCCTTGCTCTCGCCTTGCCAGTATCGTCGCCCATATTTCAGCCGTGTTTCTCGCCCGACTACCCCCCTGTCGTTTTTTCTGAGTCAAAAACAGCATCGTGAGTTCTTCTATCCGCTCCGCCAGCACTCGTTGCGCTGAAGGCACCTGAACCTCAGCCTGTGAGCCACGCCAACCCAGATGCGTTTCACCCAGGCCAAAAGTGGTTTTGTGGCCAGTGCCACAGTAGGGTGCCAGCTCACAGAGCACATAAAACATGGCTACATAGTCAGGACGCTCTGCCGCTAGGCGGTCGAGCGCGTAGGTGATAGAGCCAGTAAATCCCGTAACCGAACCTTGCTTGCCTGCCACCACTTTAAGCGAGGCGAGCTGATGGCTCTGAATAATCACATGATCATCTATCCAGTCGAGAAAGTCGGTGGGTTCTGTAGGGGTTCTGGCAAAGTGATTCCAGCGGCGCAAATAGCTGTGGAATACATTCTTGGGCCAGGGGAGAGGCAGGTGATGGCCTTTACGCCGAAAGCTGGTAGGGCTCGTAAAGCTAAGGCTAACTGCTTTAGCCTCTATTTGTTGGGCTTTGCCTTGATTTAGCAATTTTGTATAGGTCGTCGCCGGATGAGCGAGTTGAACAGCTTCAATCGTGAGGGGCGCACCTTGAAGCTCTAAGGTCTGGGGGAGTTGTTTTAGCCAGGTGGCAATACCCTGAGTAACACGCCCCGAAAGGCTGTTTAGTCGCCACTGATAGGCATTTTCAGCTTTAAGCTGGAGTGACTGGCTGTGGCTTGTAAACTGGCCATTGAGTCCGGTGAGGCTAAAAGGTTTTTCAGACTCGCCATTATGAAGATAGGCAGAGAGTTCAGGATCAAAGTCGCGAATTTGATGAAGGAACCAAGCGTGGAGCCCGATGGTGTATTGCGGGTAAAGCTGACAGTCGGCCAGGGGACGTAAGGAAAATTCTAGGCTGACCAGTTCTGTTGTTTTTGGCCAAAATGTTTTAGCTGAAAGGTTCAGGACATGACTTGTTTTTTGAACAGTATGCTTTTTCGGTGCCATCTGCTTACTGCCTTTTTGTTTAGGGATCGCCTTTTTAGTGACAGAAGATGCTTTAGCCAAAGTTGAATTTGTTGATTTTGCTTTTGTAGGGGCTGTTGCAGCTTTTGTTTTCGCCCGAGCCGCCGTTGTCGTTGGGGTCTTTTTTCTAACAGAAGACTGCGCTGGTTTTTTAGAACTTGTAGGCATGGATGAGGAAGGAAGAATGAGAGGCTAGGTAGACAATGAATTTGTGATTGGATGGTGATTATCACAGGATACATGAATCATTCTTTGACACGGGCGGTATTTTTTTTGAAAGGAATTTGGGGACTGTAGGGAAGACGTGATGAAGACGTGGCAATACTGAATTTCCCGAGGAAAAGCGGTATGGTTAGGGAGGTTTTGCGACTGATGGGGCGGCTAGCGTAGGTATTTCGCTGTAATCCTTGTCTTGAGAGGGTTTTGAGTACAGCGACTGAGCCAATGAAAGGGGGCGAGTTGCTGTATTTTGTCAAAAAAGGTTAAGAGAGTGCAAAATTGATCGCTATTCATTAATCTGAGGCTTATTATTAATAAAAGCTTCCAAATTCGTGGGGGTTTTTGGAACCTTGAAAACCTGATTCTTTCGTCAACCCTAGAGAATCGATTGCCCTGCAACGGTTTGAGCCTTGTCAGAGGGCAATTTATTAGGACTAATTCTCATTTTCAAAAGCGCTTTTTAGACCCCCGCGAATTTGGCTTCTGAAAGCCTCTTTCCGTATGGCTTCTAGAAGCCAGGGGTTCAAATTCCATTACCCCGAAAGGGGACGGAAACTTTCCTCTGTCAGGGAGTACTGTATAGTACCCTCCATGGTTCAAATTCCATTACCCCGAAAGGGGACGGAAACAACCATTGGTCAAGTTCCCCGCCCGCACCGAAGAGCGGCTGGTTCAAATTCCATTACCCCGAAAGGGGACGGAAACTACCCCTGTGGGGGGCATGGTCCAGACCTCTCCGTGTTCAAATTCCATTACCCCGAAAGGGGACGGAAACCTCCCATTTTTGGTACAGCTCTTGAGATGTCTCAGGAGTTCAAATTCCATTACCCCGAAAGGGGACGGAAACTTCAAGTGCAGCTCCGGCAGTAGACCAAGCAACGATGTTCAAATTCCATTACCCCGAAAGGGGACGGAAACCCGTCAATCGCACCACCAACATTCAAAGCGGACTGGCTAGCCGTTCAAATTCCATTACCCCGAAAGGGGACGGAAACCCACCGCCAGACATATGGTCGGCTGCCTTTTGAGCGGTTCAAATTCCATTACCCCGAAAGGGGACGGAAACGAAAAGGCTTAGGCCCTTCATGGTCGCCCTCTTGTAGTTCAAATTCCATTACCCCGAAAGGGGACGGAAACCGAAGCTCGCCCCCCCCTGGTAAGGGGATAACAGCCCCGTTCAAATTCCATTACCCCGAAAGGGGACGGAAACAATATTTTGAGGGCAATTAGCCCTCTCACTATTATTGTTCAAATTCCATTACCCCGAAAGGGGACGGAAACTGAAGAGGGAGGCACCCCTCTTCAATAAGATCCCTTTCCAGTTCAAATTCCATTACCCCGAAAGGGGACGGAAACCCCTCAGGCTGCGCAAGGGCTGAATGGGACCCGATAATGTTCAAATTCCATTACCCCGAAAGGGGACGGAAACTTCAAGAGGGTTGGATACCTCTGGGACTTCTTGAGCGAGTTCAAATTCCATTACCCCGAAAGGGGACGGAAACGATTCTTGGCAATAGCCAGAATCCATTGAGCAGCATTAGTTCAAATTCCATTACCCCGAAAGGGGACGGAAACCCAATATAGGCCTCCCCGGCGGTTCCTGTGTAGAGTTGTTCAAATTCCATTACCCCGAAAGGGGACGGAAACACGACTGAACCTGGGTACCAGTCGTTGCTACAGTGGTTCAAATTCCATTACCCCGAAAGGGGACGGAAACATCATGGCAAACACCACTACTACAATCAGAAAGGCAAGTTCAAATTCCATTACCCCGAAAGGGGACGGAAACCTGCCTGTGCCTTTGCCTCTAGCGGCGAAATCGTCTGTTCAAATTCCATTACCCCGAAAGGGGACGGAAACCTATTCTAGTATTTGTAAAACAACTACATTACCTTCACGTTCAAATTCCATTACCCCGAAAGGGGACGGAAACCCGACATCTCCCCAGCAATACCAGAGGGTATAAGCGTTCAAATTCCATTACCCCGAAAGGGGACGGAAACCTGAGCCGGAAGTAGAAACCACCACAGCTTGGCCATTGTTCAAATTCCATTACCCCGAAAGGGGACGGAAACCTTTTGCTATGTACAGGTCAGTTAGAACCTTTTCTGGTTCAAATTCCATTACCCCGAAAGGGGACGGAAACTCATTGAACATCCAAGTTGCGTCTTGGTTGTACCGCATGTTCAAATTCCATTACCCCGAAAGGGGACGGAAACTTTTTACAGCAAAAGAAAAACTTAATCAGTTGATTGTTCAAATTCCATTACCCCGAAAGGGGACGGAAACAGGGAACTACTTTCTCGTCCCCTGCTTGGATTGGCGTTCAAATTCCATTACCCCGAAAGGGGACGGAAACAGGAATAATTCCCTGAGCGGCATACCGGTTGTAGACCTGTTCAAATTCCATTACCCCGAAAGGGGACGGAAACGTCTTTCACAGAAAGCCCCTGAGCTACTAACTCCTGGTTCAAATTCCATTACCCCGAAAGGGGACGGAAACGTACCTATCCACGGGAGTACGTGGACGGATGCTACAAGTTCAAATTCCATTACCCCGAAAGGGGACGGAAACGTCATGCCCAGCAGCACAACTGCAGCATTCATGAGGTTCAAATTCCATTACCCCGAAAGGGGACGGAAACCCAGGTAGCGCACGGCCGGGGGCGAAGTTGATATCGTTCAAATTCCATTACCCCGAAAGGGGACGGAAACGAGTTGTGGCTCTTGTGCAGAAACCTGACCTGAAACGTTCAAATTCCATTACCCCGAAAGGGGACGGAAACTTTTGGTAACATCAGTCACATCAGTCACATCAGTGTTCAAATTCCATTACCCCGAAAGGGGACGGAAACGAAGACGAGATTGCCGAGGATGCAGTGGATGCATCGTTCAAATTCCATTACCCCGAAAGGGGACGGAAACCCAATTACGACATATGACTGTCGCCGCATCAGGGTGTTCAAATTCCATTACCCCGAAAGGGGACGGAAACAGCAGGGCCGTGGAGATCGCGATACTCTTTTCCAGCCTGTTCAAATTCCATTACCCCGAAAGGGGACGGAAACCGCGGTAGATGTACTGCTGGCGCAAGTGCGCCCCAGTTCAAATTCCATTACCCCGAAAGGGGACGGAAACACTTGGGATGACGTAAACATCTCTGAGCAGTATGGTGTTCAAATTCCATTACCCCGAAAGGGGACGGAAACGAAGGTTTAGGCCGGAAGTGAAACCGTCCTCATGTTCAAATTCCATTACCCCGAAAGGGGACGGAAACTTAAACTCGACATATCCGCCGTGGATGACTCCTGGGTGTTCAAATTCCATTACCCCGAAAGCGATTATGGTTGCTGCCAAGAGTAATGGCCTGAAAATAAAAGGATGTGATTGCGAAAATGCTTCACTGGCAAACACCGTCGCTGCCGGTTCTGTGACTTCACTATATGTGGCTAAGACAGACTTGACTTATCTTTTTCTTCATCCCTTCTCATTCGGCCTGCTCCCACGCCACCAAACACGCTACCATCGTCGTGACTATCTCCTGCCCATACTCTTCTGACATCTCAGCCAAAGGTACTTCCCATATCGACCAAATCCGATCAGCCGTTACGGGTTGATCTAAAAAAGTGCAATCTACCGCATGACAGAGGTACCCGAATAGCGCCCTCACCACAGTCTGCACCCGAGATTCTAGCTCAATTTCTGTAAACACCATCAAACTCCGCAGCCAACAGCCAAATACATCCTCTGTTTCACCCAAGGCCACCATTACCCCACCCAAATTAAACAACGCCAGTCCCAAATTTGGCTGATCGCCTATCGATTCAAACAGCGAAATCGCTTCAACTTCATACTCAATCGCCGCCTCGTAGTCTTGCAAAGAGACTGCTATCTGGGCCAATAACTGCACCATCTGCGCCTTCAGCCCCTCACTTTGCAACCCTTGCACTATCACCCAAGCTTCCTGAGCGACCCCTTGTGCCCGCTTGCTCAGGCCCATCGCATTATGCGCTAGCGCCAAGCCCATCAGCGCCACCGCTTCACTTCGTCGCTGCCCCATCTCCCGCGAGATCGTTAGGCAACTGTCATAGGCCACAATGGCTTCATCAAAATGCCCTAACAGCCTATACACATTACCGATTCCGCTTAAGGCACCACATACTCTGACGCGATCGCCCGCTTCCTCAGCCAATGCTTGAAGCTGCTGGTAAGTCGAGATCGCCCGGTCAAACCTGCCTAGTGCCTGATCAACATGCCCCAAACTCCCTAGTGCCGATCTCATTTGCATACCGTCATTGAGTTGGACACTCAATGCAAGTTGTTCTTCATGACAGGTTCTGGCTGTGGCATATTCACCTAAAGAATAGTACGCAACGCCCAGATCGCCCATTGCATAGGCCTGCTCTTTGCGATCGCCTACGCGCTGACTCAAAGCTAACCGCTGATGATGAAATTTAATCGCTTTGTCGAATGCGCCCATCGCATGATGCGTGATCCCTAGAAGACCCCATAATCGGCCCCATAGCCTATCGTCATCCAGCTGTTCCAACACTTTTTGGTAGCGATCACAATCTCTGAGCACTGCTGCATAGTCGCCTAACCCGTGATGCGTATGTCCCAGCCCATCAAGCAACCGCATTTCCTGGTTTAACGGTAACTTTCCTAACAATCCCTCATATAAAGCTAGTCGCTCAACCCAATGGCCCCAGAGTCCCAGCAGCTCATGCAAAGGCTCACTTCCAGCAATATTATTGGCTAACGGCGGCGACACCCATAAAATTTCGTAGGCCAGCCCATAATTTTCTAATGCTCGCAAGTGGTAAGCTGCCTCCAACCACCCTTTCACTTGCATAATGTTTGGGGAGTTGGGCTTAGCCCGGTATCGCCGTAACCAATTCACAGCAGCTAGATATTGCGATCGCTCAAACGGAGAAAGCTGCGCAGGCGACTTGGCCGATTCTAAGCAACGCGGTTGTTTTCCCAACGTATCTTTGATCGTCTGCACAATTTCAATTTCCCTCATCGCTCTTCTCGCAAAATGAACTATTTCAAAAACGCTAAAGAGTTTATAAAAATAACTTGAACTAATACTCGTTCTTCGAATTGTTCATCTAGGCTCAGCAGATACATCCGGTACGAATTTAGAGGAACTGCAACCGCTTAAAACAAGTTTTCTAAATGAAACAATCCCAAAAAGTATAACTTATTTACAGAATCCTACCGATGGGTTCTTTTTGATCAACGAACTAAACTCAACGCAAAAGTGGCAACACTATCCAGATATTCTAGTTGAGGCACTTTCCCAATCGGTGAAGGTAATCTCTCGCACTTTGGAGATGCCCATTCGATATGCTGGCCCTGGCGAATGAAGCATTTTCGATTTTTCGATAGGCCGCAAAGCTACAGCCTCATTTTCGGTAGCACGGTGGCCTTTCCTGGCATTCATGAATGGTGCCTGTTTACAGAACGCATTGCGAACGTTAACAGAGGAACTGTCTATTCACTGCTGACAGCTCGCTCAGATAACCGTCGCCCGCTCCTCTGAGAACGTAACCAGGTCGATATCCTGCTGATGGATAGCGTATAATGCTAACAACTGACTCGTTATCTATCTATGAACGACTCTCAAACTGAGCAACGGCTAAACGACATAGACCAGCGCCTTGATCGGCTCAGTGGAGCCGTCGATACCTTAGTGACGCAGTTCTTACGCCCGTTAGCTCAACAGTCCATAGAAAATCAGCAAGCTATTGCACGCTTGGTAGAGCGTAGCGAACAACACCAAGAATGGTTAGACGAAGATCGCCAAGATTTAGCCGAATGGCGACAAGTTCAGGCAGAGCAATCTCAGCAAATTCAATCACTACTAGACAGCGCTCGCGCTGACCGGATGAGCGCCAACATAAGGTTTGAGCACTATAGTCAGCGGTTTGAGGAAGTACAGTCTGAGATCCGACAAAATCAGCGATTGCTGCTGTCTGGTCAAGATCGACTAGATACTGTACTTACTGAAGTGCTATCGCTGTCGCGCCGGGTACAGACGATAGAAGATGCAGCTTAAAGCGCTCTTAATTTTCCAAAGCATCGAACAGGATTCCTCCGACTAGCTCGGCCATCAACTTTTGCAACAGAACTTAAATATGTTCATTGGCCTTAGCAAAGCAGAGTGCTGCTGCTATCAAACCCAAGAAGATAACCATGCCAAGCCAGTCATGCCCGTTGATGACACCTACTGCATCACTCCCACGACAGCCGACTGTCATCGCACCCTCTAACGGGTCAATGTTCTGCGATTCCCAATATTCAGCGCAACTCATCGCAGCTTCTCCTTTCGCTACAGCGTTCTCCAGTACGAAGGTCTCGCTCGTACCCAACAAAATAAGAGAGAACCGCCTGCCTCTCCAAGTACTTCAAAGGCTGGGCGAATTCCTATAGTGATAAGCCATCGTCATAGACCATCGTCACAGCCCATCGCCCACCCCATAGATCCCATCGCGGGTAAAGACAACCGCCTCTTCTTCTGACGACAATTCAGTGCAGCGCTCTCCTGACGCCTTGATCGTCTTTTGTAGGCGTTCGTTAACGATCACGCAGTAGGTCGTTGGCCGAGAAGAAACATACACCGAAAACGAGATCGCCATCAAGGCAACAGGTAGCATCATCGGCAGGATGCGTCGCCATCGAATACCCATTAGAATTCTCCTTTGAAAGACTCTAGCCATAGGTCGGCTCCGGCTTTGGGTAGCGGCACCGGCAGGGAATCTCGCTTACACCAGTCATGGCCAGGTAGCAGGCGAGCGAAGTAGAACCCCTGTTGCTCCTTACAGCAGACATAGAGGCCATCGCCACCTGCCAACACATCAACCGGCTCTGCCTGCATGAACGCATCCCGCACTCTGTATAGCAGTGTCGTTGCCTTCAGAAGCTGCTGGTAAGCTAACGGCGTAATCTCTCGCCATTGATGCTTGCCACTGTCCCAGTCCTGGTCAATCTGCGGGTGGGGCCACTCTAGAATCATGCGATCTCTAACATTCGACGGGCTTAGAATGCCCTAGCTATCAGCAATTGCTGCGGACGCCTCCCACGCGCAGTGCCCGCATTTCCATTGTCCTGCTTCTGATTCTGCTATCGGCATCTCGCAGTGGGGGCAGCGGCCTGTGAACTGCGGGTGTTCGTCCAAGAGCGTTAGCTGCTCTGCTGGGCTCAGCGTCGGGAATGGCTGGGGTATCCAGTCGCCTGCGTAGTAGCCGCCGCCTAGGGGTTGCCTTTCGGGTGCGGCCTCAGCGTTAGGGTTTGGGGCAAAGTCTTCGCAGGTTTCGCTCGCTGGCACACATGGGTTTATGGCGCAGATAAGGTACGGGCTTTGGAGGTAGTAGGAGCAGCGATTGCAGGCGGGAATCTGGCGCATTGGAGCAGGGGGTTGGTGCAGGGGGTTGGCGCGGGGGAGGCTAACGCTAAGCGGCAGACGTAACAGACTGAAGATAGCCTACCCGTCTAAGTTCGGATGTCATCCTAGCGACCGGTTAGATCAGGTTAGAAATTTCGATAGCTTTCGGCCCTCAGGTCAGTAAACTATCGAAATCTCCCACGCGTTCTGCCTGATAACACAAGCCTTTTCTGCCGCAGTTCCCTCAGCGCAATCTCACTGCTGATCGATTGCTCACTTAGCCTTGCAGCCCAGGCGCATCCTGGCCGAACGAATGCCGAGGGGTGCCACCCGACTTGGAAGCCCTTCAACAGCTCACGAGAGAAACCTTCAAGGCTGTCCATGATGACCATTGGAGAATTGAATGTTTTCATCGAGTCATCAAGCAAGTGTGTAACATCGAGCGATTTTATGTTCGAGACGAACAGGCGATTCGCAATCACTTCTTTTGTGCCTTGCAGGCTTTTTGCAAGCTGCAAACGATGTGTATCAACGGACTCCTCAACAACTGTTATGAGATATCGAGACAGCTCTTTGTGCCTGTCATCCGACAGTTTATTCTAAAAAATGTCACAGAATCTACTTTCGCTTGACCATAGTTTTGGTTCTCTGTCAATGCGTAACTCCTATTATTTTTAAACGCATAGCAATTCTTTTAGGATTTACGCGTTGACAGTAGACGCCACTTTTGGTGTGGTGACTACTCCCGACACTGACCGCTAGGCGGTACAGCGCGGGCTTCCTTGGTTCACACCAAAGAGTTTCTGCTTCACGCGGTCTTGTCTAGACTGAGCAAGCCCAGTCCCCGACAGATCCCATCCACAGACATTTTTGACACCCGATTGACCACGGGCATTTATAACTTGAGCAGCGGCAATATCACGCGGCTTGACTGATCCGCACTCACCACACTGGTGAGCACGAGCAGAAAGGTCTTTGCGTACCATTGCTCCACAATCAGGGCATTCCTGAGACGTGCCGTAAGCGTCCACCTTGCTGTAGTAGACACCCCGCTTGAAACATACCCAAGGGAGTATCTGATTCACAAACTGACCTAGTCCAGCATCAAGCGTGTGCTTACCCAAAAAGCCTTTAGCCATAATCCTGAAATCAAGATCTTCGACAAAGATGCTTTGAGCGTTGTCGCATAGCCGGTGAGCAAGCTTGAATTGCCAGTCTAGACGCGCTGCTGCAATCTGTTCGTGAACCCTGCCTATCTTCTTTCTGAGCTTTGCCAAGTTATTAGAGCGCGGTTGCTTATTCTTCAGTCTGCGTTGCAGCAATTCAAGCTTGCGTTGCAACTTACCAAAAAAGCGTGGACGTTCTACCTGCAATCCATCAGAAGTAGACAGAAAGTATTCAAGCCCTACATCTATTCCAAGGCTGCGACCATGCGGGGCAACATCAGGGATAGAGACATCAGCTTGAATACAAAGCGTGGCGTACCAGCCACTAGGCTTACGAATAATGCGAACCGTCTTGACAGCAAAGCCGTCTGGGATAGGACGGTGCAACACAATCGACATCAACCCCAGCTTTGGCAACTTGATCTGACTGCCAACAACAGGATTTTCCTTGAACTGAGGAAACAAGAAAGAGCGGTATTGCCCAAACTTTTTGAATCTTGGGAATCCGTGACCCCTTTCCTTTCTAGCTACAAACGCAGCGTCCACACGGCGCAAAGGTTCTTGAATCACCTGAGACTGAATATCTTTAAGCTGGGGCAGGGCCTTCTTAGCCGCTGTCAAAGCGTTTTGCTGTTTGTAGTAGTCGGGGTATGGCGTATCCGCCGCCACAATGTATTCACCAGACAAAGAACACGCATTGATAGCGCACTTCCTAGATTGAATCCAATCTTTCCGCTCACGCAACGCATAATTGAATACGCCACGCAACATCTCAAGCCAAGAATCCATGCGGGTTTCTTGCTCAATAGATGGATAAATTCTGTACTGGTAATTCATCGTAAACATGTATCTATTATACCGTTTTAAGTAAACTGGCTATCACGCTTAAATAATGATTGAGTCAAGATTGTTCGCAAAGCTCACCTGGCTTTCATCCCGACGCTCAATCAGAGATTTGAGCGCGGGACTTCCCGCCGATTGGTTAAGTCGATCCCCTTATCCTTAGTTCGTGTGTAATTTCCTGTCTTAATACTGCAATCGCGCCAGCAAAGGTAAATTTTACACACGAACTAAGCTGTAGTATCGCAAAGGAGATCCCGCCTCGGCAAGAGCTAATGTCCTCAGAGTACTTGCCACTCAAAGCATTTTTCTTGAAGCGCGTGTGTATAATAGTTTCGTGAACTCAATCATCGCCGGATTAATGGCTGACACAAACACAACTCAAGGGTTCAGTGAAATAGACCGCAGGCTAGATCGGCTTACTAGCGCTGTCGATTCTTTGGTGACCAGTTTTCTACACCCACTGGTGCATCAAGCTATAGAAAATCAGCGGACAATTGCGCATCTTATAGAACAAGGCGAGCGACACCAGGAATGGTTAGATGCTGACCGACAAGACATCAACCAGTTGCGAAAAGAAACCAGCCGTCAGATACAGGCTTTATTAGATAGTGCTAACGCTGATCGTCAAGCGGCTAATGAACGGTTCGATGCGATGCAGCAAGAAATCCGCCAGAATCAGCGATTGATATTGGCAGGACAGCAGAGAGCTGAAAGGAACGAGAATAGACTGTCGGAGCAAGCAGAGCGACTATCAGAGCAGGCAGAACGCAACGCGGCTTTACTAACTGAGGTGCTTTCGCTTTCGCGGCGCGTCACTGCTGTAGAGAACGCAGCCTAAGTACTGCAAAGCTTCGATAGACCCAGTGCAGAACGGCAATTCCTCGATTTTTGAGGAATTGCCTCTGAGTCAGAGTTGCTCGCAGCAAGGCTACACGATATTAGTGCTAAGCTCTCTTGATGGTGTCCCCCTATCCGAGCGTCTTCTATCAGAATGCTTATCCGATGCCTTCAGCTCGTAAACATTCTGTGTCTGCGTAGAAGCTAACTGCTTGTCAGCCTCTATACCTCTTTCTATCAAGTACAACAACATCTGAACAGGATTTCTACGCGAGCGAGCAGCAATGCGGGGAATCTGTTTGATCAAGTCGTCCTCAAGCAACTCTTTGACAGCTTTTATCTCATGCAGTATGGAGCGACTTCTGGTATGAGCAGTCAGCACAATAGGCCAGCTCGCCAAACACTCAAGTAACTCGTTTATAAATGAAGTCTTAGACTCACCGGTCTTATCTTTTTCTGAGGTTATAAAGCTAACAACTTTTTGCGTTTTGAGATTAAGACTAAATGTATTTCTCTCTTTAATAGGCATGATAGTGATCAATAGAAGTTGAGATGGTTAGAAGGTTTAAAGTTAGGAGTGAATCCGTCTACGTAAGAGCATTGAGGAGATATCAATACTTGATTAGCAATGAAAAGCCTCAGTAGAATATGCCCAAATAAGTATATGTTTATACGTAATGTTAGCGAGTACTATTCTTTCTCCAGTAATCCGGACTTCTTTAAGAAGTGAGTATCAGCACACAAAACATCCGTATTATTAATGATGCGCTCTGCTGTGAGAAGTTGCTTTAGCCTTCTATACTTACCTAACAACCTACTCGTCACATTCATGTAGCGTATTAAACAATAGGACTGGATTTATGCAGAAGTCAGAAAGTACTAATGCTTTTGCTGGTGTAAAGGAGTTACTAAGCCTAACTGTACTGTATTTCCGGAATGCTCAGACCCGCTACTTATAGACGCTATTCCTAATTCGACAAGATGAAGCAACATCTGATCGGTGCTCCGACGCTCCTTTTGAGCGATCGCAGGAATCCTGTTGAGTACATCGTCACTAAACAGCCTTGAGTGTGCCTTCAGTTCCTCCAAGGAAGTACCAGAGGTAAGCGGTTTAGGCATCTGAACGGCATTCTCCAGTAGCTTATTAATATATTGCGTTCGGCTTACGCCTGCTATCTTGGCTTCCCTACCAATGGCTTCTAGAACGTCAGAATTACAATTCAGCGCGAAGCTCACTCCACTAACTCCTTATCTCAAAACAGCAAGCTACTTCCAAGAATAGATCTCAATCCACGTAATTTACGCTGAGAAAAAGATTCTTTTTCAATTCTTTTTATGAGTTGTATCAGCAGTAGAAAAGAGCTTTTCCAAAGCATTTACGAGCATTTACATGTGCTTTCTTCTGCACTAAAACGTTTATCCTCTAATGCTGTTTCTCTGCGGTAGAAAGTACTGCTACTTTGCAGCACTTTTTTTAGTTTCTTGCTGTTCTGTTGCAATATTTACACTCTGAGAAAATATACATAAGATTGCAATTGAACAACCTGAGTAATTGCACCATGTCATCAGCAAATAGAATGAGTTTAAAGCGCTTCTGGATGGAAGTTCAAGATTGGGTGATCGTCACCGCTGTTGTCCTTCTTATGGTCAGAGAATGCATTTTAGTTTCCTTGCATCTTGGACAATTCTTTCATCTAGCAGGCATTGCAGCAGCCTCTCTTTTCATCGGCACAGGTTGCTATATGTTCTCGCAGGTCGGTCAGCGTCTACATCGCTGGCAGAAGATTCTAGCTTTCTCAGCCATCGGCGCAGCCATCTTCTCTGTCATAGGGAACGCAGGCTCAGCTAACGCCCAGTTTCTTCAGAACGCTGAAGACTTCTTCGTAGAAGGCGCAAACACATTTAACCTTGGCGCTTCCGTCACACTCCTCGTGACACTCATCTTCTGGATTATCAGAGGCGCTTTTGTAATTGGCGTCGCGATCGCACTTTTGCCCGCTATCCAGGCTGCGAGAGAAGGCGATGAGTGGAGATCGCTCGCTAAAACACCCATGCTCGTCGTCGGTATTGTGCTTGCGGGCGCAACCTCCGTTGACTTCCTGGTAGGTGCAGGCGGCGGGGGCGCAGGAGCGCCGTAATGCACTCTATCTACGAACCTATCCGCGTTCATAAAGCACTGGACGCGGAGGTCAATATCGGCCCTATCCCTGGTAGTCAAATCTGGTGGTGGTCTGGGGCCATGCTCATCACCATCATTTTGTGCAACATCTTGGGCAAGGGCTGGCCAGTCGGCTTTCCGCTCTTTGTATGGATGGCAGGAACCTCCTGGATACTCACAGGTAATCAATCCTGGAAGTTCTTGAACCGCTTCCATAAGCCCAGGCGCTACGTTTTCGCACAGCTACCCTACAGTCCACTTCTTCAATTTTCATCTCATGCCAACAAAAGTAAAAAACAAAAGGGTAAAGCTTCGCGGCGCTAGAAGTTCAAGAAGTGTAGATCTTGTTGCTTTCGAGAAAGAACTCGCACTAGAGACCTTTGTTGAAATTCAGCTAAAGGGTCGGCAGGTTGGCTGCGCGTGGTTACAGAAAGGAAGCAAAAAGTCTCGATTTGTCTTTGGCTTTGAGTGTCTCGCTATTCACGACAATCTAAAAGATGCGCAGGTGGAGAGAATTATCACTCCACTCCGTCAGGGAATGAAAGAGATGAAAGGCACAGCAACCTTTCATATGGAATCCTTCTCTGAGGATAAAAGCAGACAGCAATACCTAGATAGCATTATCAGCCAGTCGAAGTCTCCTGAAACCCAAGTCATTCTGCTATCAGAAAAGAAGCGGACGCAGGAGCTGACCCAGGACGGCATCCGGCAGGTCAAACGGCTGACTATCTACGTCGATATCACCGTCAGCCACGATACCGCAGAAGCAACTGAAGGCGACTGGGGCGAGAAGGCGATCGCACAGGTGATGGCCCTCTGGCAATCTACTAAGAAAAGCACATCTGGCACTGACACAAACGCGCTGAAGTACAAAAACCTGATCGAATCCGCGTTCAACAGCGGCTACCTGCGGTGGGAGCAGTTGCTATCTGTCCGTATGGGACTTGAGGTCAGACCGCTTTCTAAAGAAGAACTATGGCAACGGCTGTATCAGCGCTTCAATAAATACGAAGCACCCCCCATACCACAGTACGTCACCTGCACAGATAGAGGGCTGACAGAAACAGTCAACTCCAGACTACATCCTCGCTCTGCTCTGGTTCAAGGGGAAAGAGGACGCTCTCGTATTCCTATCTCCGACCACGAGTGGATTAAGGTCAAGGACAAGTACATCGGCGTCATGGCCTTCACCGAAAGACCAGAAGCCTTCTCTAACGTACGTCATCAACTTTCCTATCTATGGGATGTCATCTGTAGGCCGCAGGTACGAGATATCGAGATCGTCACGCAAGTCACCTCATCTAGCGTCAAGGCGATGCGCGAGAAAATGCAGGACGTTATCAAAACCTCTCAGCGCAAGGCAGATATTGCAACCGCTCAGTCTTCCATCGATGTAGGCGCAGACATCAAACTGAAGAAAGGATTAGAAGCGCAATATCAACTCTATGAAGGAGCCGCACCCGTCACAACTGCTACCGTTTTTCTGGTTCATAGGGATAGACCTTCTCAGCTAGAAGATGCCTGCAACCTGATCTCCGGCTGTTTCCCATTGCCCGCCCGATTAATCAGGGAACGAGACGTTGCCTGGATCTACTGGCTACAAACGCTACCTATCGTCTGGGACAGATTGCTGGACAAGCCCTACAAAAGAACCGTTCCCTACCTGACAAATGCAGCGCTCGGCGTTATTCCGCTTACCATGACCCGCCCGCTCCACAGCCAGGGATTCGAGCTAATTGCAGATGCAGGTGGCACGCCTATCAACATTGACTACATCGACCAGCATCAAAACATCGCTATGTGGGGGACGACTCGCGCAGGAAAGTCAATCGCCGTCAGTGGGATGCTGACGCTATTTCTCGCACATAGCTACCCAGTCGTCGCGCTTGACTATCCCAAAGCAGACGGCACCAGTACGTTCACCGACTATGCCGATTTCTTAGGTGATATAGCCGCTTACTTCGACATCGGCAAAGAAAGCTCCAATCTGATGGAGATTCCAGATCTCAGAGATTTAGATCCTGAAACTAGACAAGAGAGATTTAACGACTATACGTCTTTTCTTGAAAGCTCCTTGCTGATGCTGGTTCAGTCAACGGATCAGGGTATCAATCAGATGGCTCGCGCCATCATGGGTAAAGCGCTCAAGGGCTTTTTTGAAGATGATGAGATCAAGGCTCGCTACGAGAGGGCACTAGACGGCGGCTATAAGTCCTCTGCGTGGCAGCAGATGCCAACACTCATCGATCTCGAACCGTTCTACTCGCCTGCCTATCTCGGTTTTGATGAGGAGACGAGCGAATCGCTAAGAAATGCCAGAGAGCATATTGCCGTTCAACTGGAGTACTGGATTAACTCGAAAATTGGTAATGCGATCGCCAAGCCCAGCTCTTTTCCAATTGATGCTCAGTTCCTGGTCTTCGCCCTCAGAAACGTTGCCAATGATGATGAAGCCGCAGTCCTCGCACTCAGCGCTTATGCTGCTGCGCTGCGAGCTGCATATAGCGCACCCAAGTCAATCTTCTTTATCGACGAAAGCCCTATCCTCTTTGAGTACGACTCGATTGCAAAACTAATCGGACGGATTGCGGCTAATGGCGCGAAGCAAGGTATTCGACTGTTTCTTTCAGCGCAAGATCCGAACACCATCTGTGAATCTCCGGCTGGCTCCAAGATCATGCAAAACATGAGCGTGTTCTTGACGGGCCGAATCAAAGAAACCGCCATTGATTCATTCGTCAAATATCTGCGCTACGACGAGAAAATTATCTCTAAAAATGCTGGAAAGTCGTTCTTCCCCCAGCGCTCCGGTCTGTACTCTAACTGGCTAGTCGATGCAGGCGGAATGCTGACGCACTGCCGCTACTATCCTTCTGAAGTGCAGCTTGGCATCGTAGCCAACAACATGGAAGAACAGGCCGCACGAAGCCGTGTCTTGAAGCGCTTTCCAGGACAAAGACTCAGGGGCTACATCGAGTTTTCGCGTCAGTATGCGGAAGCGATTAGAAATGGTAAATCAGTGGAGGACATCCAATGAGAAAGAGATCCTGGTTTATACTTCCGATCTTCACCGTCGTTGTTGTACTTGCGCCTATTTGTGCGATCGCCAACGACGGTACTCTGGACGAGATGGCAGCTCAAATTGAGAGCACTGGCACTAGTACAGGAAACGGCTTCGCACCGGGAGCGCCTACCATCACACTAGATGATTTGAGACAGGCGCAGTCAGAGCAGGCCGTCGGCCAGACACCGACGAACGCTCAGCGGCCTTACTATGAGCGGTGGAATGATATCAATCCGCCTAACCCGATTGATACCGCTTCAGGTCGTATCAATTCCACGCTGGATACCAATCGGTTGATCGATCCAGTCACCGGCAGAATTGATGGCGTTATTGATGGCGTAACAGGCCGAGTTAACGGCGCGATCAACAGAACGCTGAATGGCTTACTCTCTCCTGTAGATGGTGCTATTGACGGAGCCTTTGATAAGGTCGATGACTACATCGACAAAACAATTGCCAGCATCATGGCTCCGGTCGATAACGCGATCAACGACGTGATGTCTAGCATCGACGGATGGATTGAGGACTGGATAGGTGACACCGTTGGCGGCGTTATTGACGAGGTAACCGGCGGACTCTTCGGCGGCATTTTTGGCAGTGGTTCAAAGATTGAGGTAGAACCGGCCTACGATCCGATATCTCCACTCTCTTCCATCATCACAGCCACATCATTTCAGGCTGAACTAGAGGGCATGTCAGCACCCTACACAGAAGCGATTCCCTTCGCGATGGGGAGTATGGGTTTACCTGACTACAGCAAGATCCTGCCTACTCTGGATGCTTTGGCAAAGGGAGAAAATGGCAATCCCAACGCCAGGTTGCAGGGTCTGGATCGCTTTAGCACCACACCAGAAACACTGAAGATATCTCTTTCCGGCGAGGTAGAGCGATTAGCATCTCGCTCGATTGCGCAAGCTACGCTTAGCGAAGCGGGCCAGAAAGACATGAAAGGTCGCTTAGAGGGTGCAGAAAAGACGCTCGAAACTATCATTGCGATTGGTGATAGTAGCCAGGATCTCGACGTTACTCAAGATGTAATGAAGAGTCTAGCCGCGCAGCTAGCAAACGATAGTGTTCTTAGAGCCGGTCAGTACGAGCAAGACTTACGCGCCAGACAACAGGCGGCAGCAGATGCAGTCGTCAACACTGAGATAGCAAGGCTACTCAGTGAACAGAACCGTGCCAGTCGCGCAGATGTAGCAGCCAACGCAGCCATGATGCACAACGTAGCGGGACAGCTACACCTACCCGGAGAGATGCCAGACGATGAATAATTTCTTTGCGCCTTATCTCGCCGTAGATGGGGCAACCCGCATGATGGAAACTGCGGTCAAGGTCAATCAGGATGCGATCCAATCCTGGGATGATAAGTGGAACAATATCTTCGATACTCAGCTATTTGCAATCATCGTCTATATGTCGACCTTTGCAGGTGTGGTCGCCATCTGCGTTTGGATGGCAGAAGAACTCAAAGACTTCGATGGCGATCAATATTTGTTCAAAAGGAGCTTCTACACGAATCTGTTCTGGTCGTTATTCATCATGGCTATGCTGGTTCCAAATGGCGACAGGCTAGAGGCACTCGTACAGGGTATCCATTCCTTTGGGCAGCAGTTTAATCAGCAGGCGCTTGAATTTCAGCTCAACGATATTGCCCTAGAAGATGCCATTAGAGCCACCATTGGTCGAGGAACACTACAAACAGATATACAGGCCCAAAGCAACCAGTGTACCGGATTGATAGGTGAGAGACAGTTTGCCTGCTTAGGTAATGCTCACCAGCAGGTCAAACAGATGATCGAGGCTTACGAAAACGAGTACTTAGTCGGTCTACCTCAGCCATTTTACGATCTGGAGAAAAGCCTGGGAGAAAACATCGCGCCTGAAAATGCAGCAGACATCATAGATGGGCAAAGAGGGAACCTTTCTCGAATTCGTGATGGTGCAGTACAAGGACAGGAAGACAGCTTACCTGGTATTGGTGGAGGTGGCTTCAGAGGCGCTCTGCTAGGGGCGATAGGAGGCTCTATACAGGCACTCGCACAGGCTCTGCTCTTCGCCGCGCAGTGGGCCTTTGTAAATCTCTTAGAGCTGGCTATGCTGCTAACTGCAATGGTATCTCCTTTCGCGCTGGCGCTCAGTTTTCTACCAGGGAAAGGACGACCTATCGTCGCCTGGGTTGTTGGCTATACCAGCATGGTCATGGTCCAGTTCTACTACAACATCATGATCGGCATCATGGCCAATGTTGTGCTTAATTCCAACGCTTACGACATCAACGGTTTCTTAATTGTCATGGCAATTCTCGGCCCGGTGCTGGCGATGAAGCTAGCGCAGGGAGGGGGCATGGCCATCTTTGATGTTCTAACGACTGGCTCCGTAGGGTTGGCGTTATCTGCCGCCGGGCCAGCGTTCAAGTCTTCTCCAAAGAAACAGAAAAAATAAATACAAAACGATATGGTTGCTCTAAACAAAGAGATCTTCAGAAAGAAGATTCTTCAACAATCAAACTTACTACCTTTACTTGTCTGGGCAAGCCTCGGTATGGGGGCTGCTGGTTTAGGACTGGGGTTTCTCAACTTAGTCTCTAACCTGTACATTGCAGGTAAAGATGTACCTACGCTGGTACAGCTACAGAATGGTCAGTCAGCGCTGGTAGAACCGGCTAACAGTCAATTTCGCTCCCCCGCTCTCATCAAATCCTTTGTAGAAGAGTCAATGTCTCAGCTCTTCACCTGGAATACCGTTAGTCAAAGCAGCGATGGCTCGCGCGGGCTATCAGATAAAGGTGTCTCCGTTGGCGATGGACAGAAGGTGCCAACTCGAACGTGGCAAGCCTCGTTTTCTCTTTCTAACGATTTTAGAGAAACGTTTATGCAGGAAATGGCCAGATCATTCATTCCAGCCGGTGTACTCACTGGGGAAGCGCAGAGCGCGTTGCTGGTGGAATCTTTAACTGAGCCTAGAGCCATCGGCAGTGGCATATGGGAGCTAGATATGGTTGCATTCATCGTTATTTTCGATGGTCGTAATCCACAGGGGAAAGCAACTTCTTTCAACAAAACGTTGGTTGTTAGAGCAGTTGAGCCATCTGTAGATCCGCTGCCAGAAGAAACGACACCCATTCAAAAGGCCGTCTACCAGACACGCGCTAAAGGTTTAGAAATCTACGAGATTTATGAACTTAGCGGCAACTAAAAGAATTCAGTAATCAGGATAAGTACATGCAGACATTACAAACAGCGCCCTTTTTCGATGGCGCAGATCAGACTTCTATAGAAGACACTCAAGTGCAAGACAGACCCTCTATCAACGAGATGAGAGATCTTGTCGGACTCGCCCCTATAGAAACTCCTTTTCAGGAGAATGAGACAAAAACTAAAGACAGCAAATCATCTGATGAATCGCTGGTTGATGATGAAGACTTCGCAGAAGAAACAAATCTTGCAACGAAAAGAAAGCTGTGGCAACAGGGCTGGCCGAAGCTCGCTATCATCGCTGTTCCTCTGGGTAGTGTCTGCTTAATACTTGCATTTCTTCTCAGTACAATAGGTGGAATAGAGCTGGCTAATGAAGATGGCACTACAGGTGAAGTGGCCATCATCGAGAATACTGACGAGAATACTGACGAGAACACTATACAGCAGCGTCAAGAAGCAGAGATAGCAAGGTTAAAGACATCTAACGCACTAGGTAATCAGGCTTCTATCCTGGATAGTCAGCCAGCTCGCAGAACTGAAATTAGACCTACTACCACACAACCGACGACTGTTAGGGTCAGCAAACCCCAACAACCAAAACAGGCAGCACAACCAGAGCCGACGACGCAGCCTCAATCACAGCCGACAACACCTAGCACTAGACCCGTTGCTGTTTCAAGAGCACCCATTACGCCAGCACCACGTTTACCTGTACGTAGTGCCGCGCCGACACCGGCACCTGCGACTCAAGTTGTCAGATCTCAACCTGTTCAAACTCAACTTGATACCAGGCAAGCCCCTGTTGATCCTTTTGCTCAATGGGAGAAGCTAGCAGCAGCTGGCAGTTACGGTCAAGTTAGTAATTCCATCAACACCTCTTTTGACTTTCCATCTGAAGAGCAATCCGATGTCCTAGCTGACTCATCTAGTAATACAACTATCCCTGTTCTGGTAAGCAATACAGGCATACGGCAAGATGCTCACAGACAAGAGGCAGAGGTTGCGGCAGAAAATGGCCCTCCTCGACCAATGGTAATGCAAGATGATTACCGTAACGAGAAGGCGATCACAAAACAGCCTGCTTATGAAGACTCTACTTATGGGAAAGTTCAACCGATCCAGGATGAGGCGCTCAGCATTCAAAGCCTTGAGGTAGAGCCTGTAGCACTACAGACACAGAGCGTCTCTTACCAGGCGCAGGAAAAAGTCCCTGTTGAAAGCCTGGAAATGATTGCGCAGGCAACGGAAACCACCCAGCAAGATAGCTACGAGGACGGTGTTAGCTACATCATGCGCAACGCTCAGCCAACTCCTGAACCTGAATTTACAAGGCGGGAAACGGTGATACTACCGGGGATTAGCGCAAGGGGTGAAATCGTTATGCCTGTGGCCTGGGCACAGGACATTCAAAGCACCGCTGGCTCTATCGAGCTGACTGAAGATCTAGTCTCAAACGGCAGCGTCATTATGCCTGCTGGCACTCAGCTCACCATTGCACTGAGCGAGATGAGTGCGAGCGGCATGATGCGGCTGATCGTCACTTCAATCATTCTGCCTGAAGCTGGTTACGAGCATATGCAGATTCCAGCAGAAGCGATCGCTATTCAAGGCGCAGGCGGTCAGGTCTTGATGGCGAAAGACATTTCTGGCGTCGATAGCGAGTTACGTAGACTTGATAGAAATCAGGCACTACTTGGCGCACTCGGCACGGTTGGTTCTGTTCTAAATCGACCAAGCAGTTCTATCAACACAGTCGGCGTAGGCGGCTCTGCCAACTCAACCACATACAGCTCTCCTAATATTCTGGGTGCCATTCTAGAAGGAAGCGCAAATACGATGATTGCTCAGCGAGCAGCGCGTAATCAACAAAGAGCTGCTGAACTACAGCAAAGGCCCGCTGTTTGGGTTTTAGAGCAGGGCACAGAGATTGAAATATTCATCAGCGCAGCCATCAACATCGGAGAATAAGATGCAACTGTTATTCAAGTCAACGCTCATCGCAGCAGTGATCTCACCGCTTTCTGCTTTGCCGTCTCAGGCATCTCTTATAAGAGATGCCTCAATAGGGTCTGCCTGTCGCGGTGAAGTGCCGGTTATCGTCCATTCTGGAATGGGCGCGGCTATCGATTTTACTCAGACAGGAAAAGTTGTTCAAAGAGCGTGGTTGGGAGATCCATCTAAGGTCACTTTAGATACGGATAGACCGTTGGAAGAAGGCAGCAGCGTCCTGTTTCTCAGACGGATTGAAGGGTTAGATTTTGACGGATTACCTGCTACATCGACGACTGTTCTAACTACGGTGATTGTAGATGCTGACGGCTCTGAAGTTTGTCAGTTTCCAGTTTCTTATAGTTCTGATACGCCCACGTTTACCAACCTGAGACTCCTTCCGGGGCAATCACCAGGAACAGGCTCTGACACAACACCACCCCAAAGGAATCGGCCATCACTGTCATTACTGCGCTCTGCTTCTCTGAATCTCGATCAGGTTGAAGCAGGCATTAACTTCAATGCGCAGACTCTAGGAGAAGACAGTCAGGTCGTCACTAGAGTCCGAGAATTTATTGCACGAGCGCGAGCGGGTGAGAATCAGCAGTCCATAGCAAGAGAGATGGAAATAGAATGGCCATTACTACTCGAATTACGCAGACAGGGAGAAGCTACAGAAAATGGCGCTACTTATGCCGAAACGTCAGTCTTTCTCTAGTACTGCTCGCGTCGTCAGGAGTCGTTTCACAGGCGATCGCACTTGAAGCAGATACGGTCACAGAAAAGCGCGCGATCTCAGGCGAATCATTAGTAGAAGAAAGCAGTGACAGTGCGCCACTTGATGAAACCAAAGAGCGCACTCTCAATACCTCGTCAAACGATCCGCCATCTGGTGAAGATGCGATCGCTAGAGATAATGAAGCAGATAAAGCCCTTAAAAAGACCGACACTGAAATGGGAGGGAAGATAGTCGCGGTTGATATGCCACTAGCTGAGGTCGCTATCGACGAAGCCACAGCCATCATTCCCGACGTTACTCAGCTAACGCTAGACGCTTTTAGCCTGGTAGAAGGTGAGAAAAGCGCAGCCGATGTACTCACCCTGGGCGACCTATCGGACATGCTCGACCTGCGCAATATGACAGTTGGCGCAGCGATAGTTGGTCGGCATCGAAACGAATTGCAAACGCTAACGCTCGACCAGTATGAATTCCTCGGTGATATGACCATTTCAGAAGTCGCAGATATGGCAGGGCTTCACTTCAAAACAGTCGGGGAGATTCCCATTGTTGAGACAGCGATTCTGACCTTTCTCAACCATCCTGTTCTAGTGCGCGAGCGGAAAGTCACACTATCTCGGTTCCTATCTCAATATCCAGAGATAGGTAGCATCAAGCTCAGCTTACTAGAGCTTCCCGAGTATCATTACTCTGCTATTCCTAAACTGCTATCGGTACCGATTACCTCAATTCCGAACTGGCGGCAATTGAAGGTCAGCAGCATCGTGGGACTTAAAGAGCTGCCAATCCATCAGAACTTACAGATAGACGGTGAAATCGTTACGCTCACCACCGCTCGCATGGGAAAGCGCACTGAGATACAGTTAATAAAAGAATCAGGACAAGGGTCAGGCTTTTCTGCTACCTGGTCTGAAGCGCTAGATGAGCGGGCGCTGCGACCCTTCGGCAGCTTTTTCTTGAAACCAATGATAGCGGGCGAAACTATTCGGATAGATGCTTACTTCAAGTCATGTACGGGCAGCGAGAGAAGCTGCGAGTTTATTGGCCCTTTTGCATACCCCAACTACAAAGTAGGCGATCACTTTTATGTATCTCAAGCCGACTGGAGAACAATAGTTGCTCAAGATCAGCAGGCGATTGAGTTCGTGAGAGAACCGGCACCGGCGGCTGAGGAACAAACAGCGACTCTTTTCGATGAACAACTCCTGAAGATAGTTGCAGCAGGTGTGTTAGCAGCTCTGACTGGTGGCATTTCTGTTCTGTTCTGGCTGCTTTCGAGAAACCGCAAGGAGGCAAAGTCATGAAAGTGATTGCGCAGACAGAGGTGAAAGAAGCGCCTGTTGACTTAGGGCTTTCTATTGATCCAGGGATGGTTAAGGCCGGTGGCGTGGTCTTACTTCTTTTTGCCGTTACCCTCTTTATGGGCGATGGCACCGGCAGCGAACGGCGAATGCTGGCGCACGGACGAAAAGGTGGACGCCCGGATGCAAAAGCTGCACAGAAGACCGCTTTTAAGCAAATGGCTGAGCGGAAGCATAACAAGGTGACGCTCTGTACACAGTCAGTGAAGAAAACCGAGAAGGGCTTTAAGACAAAACCAGGGGCGCTGTTCGTGACAGATGCGCAGCGGGCGATCGCAGCGATTGGTTCATCTAGTTCAGGGAAGACCTACAGTGCCATCGATCCGCTCGTGCGCTCATCGGTTGAGCAAGGCTTTCCCACTATCATTTATGACTTCAAATACCCTGAGCAGTCCTCGAAGATAGTCGCGTATGCAGCCAATCTAGGGTACGAGGTGAGTGTCTTTGCCCCTGGCTTTCCCGAGAGCGGCGTATGTAATGTTCTCGACTTTATGGAGGATGCCGACGATGGCTTGATGGCGCGGCAGATCGGCTCAGCATTAACAGCTAACCTGGCGGGCAAAGCAACGGCGCAGCGCGATGAGTTTTTTGGCGATGCAGGCGATCAGCTAATGCAGGCGCTGATGATGCTGGCAAAGAGCCTGCCGGAGCCGGATCTGATGACGGCGGCACTGTTATCGAGTTTGGATAAATTGCCCGAGCGGATTCTCAAGGCGAAGGAGCGCAGTGCAACAGCAGCAAAGGGAGATTGGAAGCTATCAACGCTAACGCATCTGGCATTCTCTCAGGTAATTCAGCTCAAAGACTCAGAGAAAACAGTAAGTGGCGTCATCGGTACTGCGCAGCGAATCTTCTCTCGTTTCTTAGTTAGAGAGCTAATCGCGACGCTATGTGGAAAGACAACGATTCCGCTGGAGATGGAGGGGAAAAAGCTGCTTGTCATCGGTATGGATCAAACACGGCGCGATGCGGTTTCACCGTTGCTGGCAACCGTTCTTCAGATGGTGGTAAATCACAATCTATATGGCAAGGAACGCAAAGATCCGCTGGTTGTATCGCTTGATGAAATTGACTCGCTCTATTTACCTGATTTGAAGCGATGGGTCACAGAAGGGCGATTCAAAGGTCTCTGTACGATCATTGGATTTCAAAACATCGGCCAACTTGAAGAAAGCTATGGCAAGGGTGTATTGCAAACAATTGTCGGCGGTTGCGGTACGAAGTTCATTCTCAACCCACAGGACAAGGCCAGTGCTGAATACTTCTCCAGTTACTTAGGAGAGGAGAATATGGACATTCGGCAGTTTAGCCGCAGCCGGGGGAAGCAATCTTCAACGACGTCTTCTAAGCAACTCAACAAGCGCCACCTGGTTGAACCGGCTTCTTTACTGAAATATCCCACAGGTAAAGCTATCTTCATCAATCCAGGCTATGCGTCCAGGCAGGAAGCCTATGTTCCTATCATCGGCAGGGTCAAGATTCCTAAGTCAGAAGCGGCTATCTCTGATAAATGCGAGGCGCTATGGCCGAAGGTGAGAGATCGAATTGTGAAAAGAACGCAGCAGCAGAGTTCAGATCCTGAAATCATCACACAGCGAAGAGCATTTCTTGAAAAACTGTTTGCTTTGGACGCTGCTCAGGCTGGAGCAAGAATCGATCACAGTCCCGTAGAGAAGGCAAAAATCTTAGATATGAAGATGAGGAAGGAACTGAAGGAGGTGTGGTAGATGGTACAGGTATCATCAAACAGTCAGCGAACAGCGGGTATTGAGGGCGGTGGTACTCAGTCATCGACACTCCATCTCATTAGAGAAGCTGGGGCATATGCGACCATGCTTGTCAGGGCAATCAGAGAACTGAAGTGGCGGCGTGAGAAGGAGGAGAAAGATAAAGAACAACCGGACGAAAATAATCCACAGATCTCTAAAGTTGATATTCGGCAGGAAAGCGATCAGCTTTTGATAAGTGAGCGATCGCAAGCTCAGATCGAAGGCACCCGGCAAAGGAAGCTGACACCTGGGCCAGATGAACCGGACGGGCGATCGCCAGGGCCACTATCGGCTGAAGAGGTTGGAATATCAGACAAAGGCAAGCTGACTATCGTGATTCAGGCAGGGGACTACCGCCTGGAAGATAGCTATACTAATTTGCCGAGTCGCTTTGATGAGATTCCTGCGCAGGCGCAGCAGGCAATCGCAACTGCCATGCGCGGAGGAACTCCCGACCGGGAAGTTTCCATCACAGTTGAAGACGAATTCGGTAATCGATCTGAGTTCTTCGCTGACGCAGAGCAGAACAGAGGCTGGATGGTGTCTGACGATCCAGCTGAAAATCTCTCAGCAGATGACATAGAAGAAGCTCTTCAGCAGCAGAAATTACCCGGCATTCAAAAAGTTAAGAGCACGATGCAGAAGCTCAAGCCAGAGGGCGGGCCGGATATGTTTCGCGGGCAAAATCTTACGGTTCTAACGGATGGCGACGAAGTAATCGTTGTCGATATCAGCACTGGCATCATCCGAGACGCTGAGAGGCTAGATGAGATCGGCAATCTTGGCGAGCAGGCTGTACGGAAGTCCGCGTTAGAAGCAGCAGGATCGTTTGGCATAAAGGGCGACGCGGCGAAGGGAATTGCATCACCTAGAACACAAAAGCAAAGGGAACTAACACCATGAAATTAAGACAGAAAAGACGGATTAGGCAGCGGCTTCAGACACTTTTGTTCGGCTCTATTCTGATCTGGATGGTAGCTAGCTTTATAGCTGCTGTTCCTGCGAGGGCACTACATAGGCAATCAGCGCCTGACATTCTTAGCGAGTATGCTCGCGTGGAAAGCTACAGAGGATATGTTTATGGATTAGAAGGGGCTGATGGGGCTGAGGCGATCGCGAAGGAAGAAAACGGCACCACCAAACTCCTCTGCAAAGCTGCTTCAGCGATGAGTGCGGTTGATTTAGTCCAAGCGTGCGGTGTGCCGATTGGAATTGCCAGACATCTAAGAGTGCTGAGTCATAAGGATATGGCACACGATATTGTTGTGACTAGCATGTAAGTCTTTGTGCTACTCACCGTAGATGAATAGGCGATTCAGCATTCAAAATGAGTTCGTGTGTAAAAATTATTTTATAAATCCTTTAAAAAAATATTTTACACACGAACCTTATTGCCAATTCTGAGACTATCAAGCCGAAGACGCTACACTCAATGTCCAAATAGAAAGCGGCACAGGAATCATAGAAGAGATTTGACTCTATCTCCAGAGAACTTATTGCATACCAGGAAACGAACCATACGAAGGTTGTGTTGTCGGGTAGGCTGGTATAGCTTGGGTTTGCGGGAATGATGGATATATCATTAAAGGCGCTGCATAGCTTACAGGTTGGTTAACAGGTTGGACAGGATTTGTATAAGCAGGTTGATTGATTGGCTGGACAGGAGCAGTGTAAATAGGTTGCGGTGCTGAATAGGTTTGAACAGGATAGGCATAGACGGGATATGTCTGCTGTACTGGAATGTAGGTCATGGGCTGAGGAGGGTAGGTTAAGGTTTGAGGAGAATAGACCACAGGCTGATTGATAGGGGCGCTAGCAGGTGCGCTGTAGATAGGCTGGGCACTCGGGTAGGTGACTGGAGAAGTATTGTAGATTGGTTGGCTTTGAGGCAAAGCCGCTTGTGGTACGGAATATGGGCTGGGAGAGGGAGCGTAGCTGTGTTGACTTACCCCGTATGAATTTGTTGTTGGTTGACTGTACTGTTGGTTTGACAAGTAAGAGGTCGGTGACGATCCATAGCTGCTTTGATTCGCTAAATAGGACTCATAGCCATATGCTGAGTGACTATCAGGATATGCAGAGTCTTGTTGCGAGATTTGTCCTTCCCAATAGCCGCTTGCGTCTATCGGAAAGTTGTCGTTTGAATTTGTATCGTCGTAGTTGCTGTTGTAATCATAGCTGTTGTCGTAATAGCTACTGTTGTTGTCGTTGAGTGAACTCAGATCATCGTAGATGGAGACAGCTCGGCCTAATGTCTCTAGCAAAGGAAGGATTTCGATGGCAGCACTCTCTTGGGCTGAAGCACCTATCATAATTAGAGAAGCTGAACCCACGCAAAGAAGTTTTCTTGTGGATAGAATTGATACAGTATTCATGCTTGTCAAAGTGAAAAATAAACAACTGGCAAAAATTCAGGAATGTTAATGAAAGAAAGAGTTGTCTCAGCAATAATCTTTACTATCCATTAATTTCTGGTAAATCTCTATGTATAAGCGACCTGTCTACGTCTAATCTATGAGCTATGAAAAACTTAAGCTGCGGATTAACGTAGACAGACCCTTATCAGATTTGGTGTGAACACAGCGCGAGTGAAATATTCACAGACATGCTTACCTAATTATGTTTCTGGCTCTTGCATTACCTAGTGTTACAAGTGGATTCTCACGGGAGCCGCTCGTACCGCGACCTACTTGCACGTGTAGATGAGTATGTCTACCATCTGACCAGCCGGTAGCTCCTTCTATCCCAATTACATCACCGGAATTTACACGCTGACCTGGTCTGACATTGATGCTAGAGAAATGTAAGTAAGTGAATGTACGATTGAGATCAGGGTTGTAAATAATGACCTCAGCATTATAGTCAGAGGCCTTGACCCAGCCTCGTGATGGATGGTATCCACTGTTGGAAGTATGACTAACCCTGCTTAGCTGAGTTCCTTGGCGAACGCTTAGAACTTCACCTCCTACCAGTGCTTTGACTTGTGTAGAACCAGTGGCATATGTATCAATAGCATTTGTATGGTTATGAGGGCCTCGACTCCAAGCACCTTGACCGTTTATGTACAGTTGATTGAGATATTCACGTTGATTAAAAGCTTGTCCTTGAGTTGTTGTAGAACCTCCTAGGGATGTCATTTTCCACTGGTGATAGGGGTTATGGCCCATTGGCGTTGGATGAGCATAGATATCGTTATTGGATCCGCCGCTATCTAACGCTCTACCTGTCGCCTTGCTGATAATCATATAGCGGTTACTGCCAACGCTTTCAATTCGCCATAGGTGAAAATCGTTATGAATGTTGGGTTGTGGGTGAGGATAAACCGTTCTACCACCATCACCACCAGCATCTAATGCTTTGCCAGTCGCCTTATTCTTCAACAGATAGTAGTTACCTGCTCTGTGCAGCTCCCACTGGTGCCAAGGGTTCGCTGTTGTCGGATTGGGATGGCCGTAAATATCAGTGTTGTTGGCTCCGCCTGAATCAAGTGCTAGATTATTTGCCCAGCTCGTTAACATTACAGTACTTGGAAGATTAGTCGCAGGGCCGTTGAAAATAGGGTTACGTTTCCAAAGATGATTGGCATTATTAGAATTGCATACATGTAGCTGGAGCAGTGATTGCCCTGTCGAACGGTGAGGTGCATCTACGCACAGGTTGGTGCCCTCTCTTCTAATTATTCCTCTACCTTGATTGTCCATTTCAAGATGAAATCTCTGATCGCCATCTGAATCAGAACAGGGCCAGAAGTTGAGTAAAGTTTCAATCCCGGGGCGATAGGCGTTTAAGCACTTATTTGTTGATCGATGCTTAATCATAACCGTTCCACGATCTTTCGGCACAACTTCAAGCTGTTGATTAGAGTTGTATACATCGCCTCGGTGTATTGTTGAACGTGGCTGCCCATGGATTGCAGGCAGGCTAGGATCAGGCCCTAGTGCATACCCAGAATCTAGCGTTAGGGTCTCTAAAGCTTTGGCTGAACCCGCAAAAGCAGTCATCGTTAAGCTTGCAGACATAAAGCAGAGCAGGGAAAGTGTCTTGCGAGACAAAAAATTAGGCTTAATTGTTTTCATGATTTAAACTTTGGTACTCCTGGAAAGAAAGAATTTTTTAAAAACAGAGCAGTCAAAGACAAAACCAGTTCTAATGTGTTGCTTCTGACATATTGCAGAGCCAGCTTTACTGGACATAACTTCTTAGAGTAGAGAAGGTGTATCGCCGCGCTCGTTGCACTTATTCTCACTTTTTCTTGGAGCATATTTGCTTCCACTCAAAAGCCATTTTCAATCCAGAATTAGGAATCAGCTTTGGCTTGAAAAGGCTCATAATCTCAAGTGATGTGCTAAGGATACTCAGACAGCTCTGACGGAATTATCAGTTTCTTAGCAGGAATTGATTGCTTATTCAGGCTTACGCAGTATTTGATCTGGGTACCTTATGAAAGCTTTCTGAAGCTTGGGCGATCGCTTTTATCCTGAAGTTTTCACTGAACCGTTAGATAAATCATGGTTGATATCAATATTGAAACGACGATACCGGATGAACTCAATCGCGATCTTAAGATTGCGAAAGGGTTCGTAAATCTATTTAAGTGGAAATACTACAGTGCTGAAGACAAGGTGATATGGAGAGATCTTCATAGAAGAAAAGCGCTGTCTGAAACTGAGCTGAAAGCCGTTACCTGCTTACTTAAAGGATTTTCTAAAAAAGAGATTAAGAAGCGGATTAATAATCTTGAAGGCCACGCCCTAGTGAAAAAGGTAGAGTCTTTTCGTAAGACCGTAGAGCGGGTTAAAAAGTACCTGGAATTTATCTGTGTGTATAAAGAGCCAATAGTTTCGCCCTGTACGGATCTGAGAAATGGGATGCAGCAGGCGCTAGATTCTGACAATATTATTGACTACCTCAGCTCCAAGGGATACGAGTTTTTACAGGCTGGTCAGAGTGCTCCCGTGATGGAAGAGAACCTATACGGTAGGGAGAAACTGGTTAACGCGATGCTGCGCAACATCTCAGAAAAGCGTACTCAAATGCTGCTATTGCAAGGGCCGCTAGGCATTGGCAAAAAGAGCATAGGCAGAGCGATCGCGCAAGCGCTGACTGGTCAGTTTGCACAGTCCATTCAACAAAGCGAAAACTCAGCCTTTTACAACATTGACTTCGGCGGCTTTGCTGCGGAAAACGGCAATGAAGCCTATCACCACTTGATTCATCAGCTCAGCAAGCTATCTTTTTCTATCGGTGACTTAGCGCTTGAGTCAGAGGCTACTAACAACAGCAAGAGTAGCTTTCTGCTAGAGAAAAAAAACAAAATCTTAGAAGAGCTGAAAAATACTCAGTATGCAGTTGTCCTAGAAGACTTTAAAGCATTTGAGCATGACGACGGCGATCCTTTCTATGTTTTCTTTTCAGATTTTCTCAGAAGTGCTAGTCAAAGTTTATTCATCTTCAGCAGTGTTGTTTCTATTCCCTTTATTAGAGATTTAGAAGAAAAAGGACTGGGTTCTATTTCTCAAAAAAGAATTAAAGGCATTGACTTTGATGCAGCTACGCAAATGCTACTCGATAGCGGACTCAAAAAGGAGCCTGGGCTAAACAAAATCATTGATACCTACAGCGGTAATCCAGGCGAGCTGAGAATTATTTCTAGGGTAATTAAGCGCTATTTTGAGGCATCACCAGATGCGTTTGTGGAGCAGGTGATTGACGATGGCTCTGTTTTTCTCTCTGAGCTTAACGGCTACGAAAAGATCCTAGCGCGCTGTCCAGATTCAGCCCTAGAGATTTTGCAAAAGCTAGGAAAAGAAAATATATCAACCTTCAGCTTTCGCAAGCTGCTGAGTCTTTTTGGCGCATCGGTGAATCAAGAATTTAAGCTGCTGCGTGAGCTATCGCTTATTGATGAGCAAGAAGACAGCATTGGCCAGTACACCATCAACCCAGTCGTTAGGCGATCGCTAGAAAAATACTTTAGTTATGCCTCATAGGCCAGGCTCAAATTGCACAATGGACAGTATTCAAACAGAGCAGGGAAACTTTTCAGTCATTGAGTATTTAAGAGAGAATGCTCATGGGGTAGAAACGCTTTTAGTAACGCGAGATAAGACTAACTGCAATCGATACTCAATCTTAAAGCGACTGACAAAGCACTCGGCAACGGGTTTGGCCAGTCTGCAAAGAGAGATGCACTGCTTAGCGCAGCTAAAGCATCCTCGCCTTCCGACGCTTAAATATTCTAATTTAAGCACTCATGAAAACCAGAAAAATACGGCCATGCTGGCAATGACGTATTTTCCTGGGTCAACCCTAGATAAAGTCATTGATTGCCAAGGTTCTATTTCGGCTTCATTACTTTATCTATGGCTAGAGCAAGCCTGTAAGCTACTGTGTTATCTGCATGAGAAAGGCATTATCCATCAAGACATCAAGCCCGAAAATATCATCATCAAAAACAATAAGGTTCATCTGGTTGATTTTGGTGGCGCTTTATTGGGGACACGTCCTTATGCGGCCCCAGAGCTGATGTATGAGAGTGAGGATGAAAGCTCAGCCGGACAGCATACCCCTCAAACTGATTTGTATGCTTTGGGTCGTACGTTTCAGCACGCTGTATTTGGGAGTCAGTGGAAAGATGCGAGTAATCACGAACGGCAAAAACTAAAGAAAACGGTCGCCCCTGAGCTAATAGATTTTGCTGAAGTTATCTACGGGCTGACCGCAGAGGCACCAGGCGATCGCCCCAGCAGCGCCCGACAAGTGTTAGCGGTATTGCAGCGCCGTAAATCTGTTTGGCAAAAAGCAAGAGATCATCGCTATTGGCTGTCAGGGGCGATCGCCCTGATAGCAGGCGCTAGCATAGTTGGTTTGCGTATGGTAGGTGCTCTGCAAACAGTAGAGCTGAGGGCATACGATCATCTCATTGGAACGAGTGCCCAGCTTGCCCCAGAGCCCAAAGACAATCGCTTGGCTATTATTACCATTGATAAAGCAGATTACGACTTTCAGTTCAATCACCCCGTTCCAGCCTTCAATCCTAAAGGGAAAACTGAGAGTGATGATTCTATTTCTGATGCAGCACTTGAGCAGCTCCTGAAAAGATTGCTGCAAGATACTACAGTACAGCCTAGTGCCATTGGTCTCGATCTAAGGCGAGATAAATCTGTTGCACCTGACTATCCATTCCTTAAACAGATCTTTAAGCGTACTAGCCAACAACAGCCGCTGCGTTTGGTCTGCCATTTGGCCGGGGACGGCGACGCGTCGGAACCATTTGGCCCGCCCACAGATACGTTATCTGATACAGAAATTTTGACCTTTAGCAATTTAATTACTGCTGAGGGTACGGTGGAAGGGGGCACCGTGCGGCGAGCTACACTCGCGGCGCTCCACGATAGCTCGGTGTGTCCGGCCTATACGTCTTTAGCGTTGGGGCTAATGACTCGCTATTTTGCAGCGAAAGGCATGACGGCTGACTGGAACGATAATCGCTTTGAAATAGCGACCGGTGATCGCACTGCTGCTGAGCGCCCCACGGCCCTACCGTTTCTGCCAGAGAAACTTCGTGTGGGTGGCTATCGTTTATCAGAAGACGATGGCGCAGGCAATCAGGTGTTAATCAACTATCGACGTAGGAGAGCTGGGCCAACCGATCTAGCCCCTACGTTTTCGCTAACTGAAGTTCTGCAAGGCAACTACGCGCCTGATGCTTTCGCTAATAAGGTAGTTCTAATTGGGGTAGATAGAATGGCCACCTCGCAGAAAGGTGACCAGCACCGTGTTCCTTACGGTGGTACGCCCGTACCCGGCGTATTTATTCATGCCCACATTGTTAGCCAGCTCATTTCCTACATAGAAGACGAGCGGCGGCTGATGTGGGCACTGCCCCAACAGACACACGATAACAGCTTAATTATGGTCATCTCTCTACTGGCTGGCGGTTCTTTGCTTGCATTAAAGCAATCACAAAAAGGGACGCTTTATGCGATCGCTTTTTGTGGAGGCGGCATCTTAGTCCTCTACGTGTCTTCCTTATGCGCATTTATCAAGCTCTCTCTTTGGTTCCCGCTCGTTCCTGTAGCACTAGCATGGAGCGTAACAAGCGTGGTTGTGTTCGCTGTCCACAAGTATCAAGATGAGAATCCTTATATGTACTGAGACAACAGATAGAATGGTAGATAGAGAAAAAACTAGGCGTTTACTAAGCTCGCGCGCCATTCATTTTTTCACTTAAACTGACTCACTTAACTTAATTCATTTGTAATTCACTCCATTGTTCATGATGCAGCTACTATCAGCCCACCTACTTCTGAGAATTGTCCGGTTTAGAACACTACTTTTAACAGTTTTTTTAGTAACCGCTGGACAGTGGACAGCAGCAGACAGCAGCGCTCACGCCTCTTTCTTCGAATCCGTTTTATCAAAGCCTCTGCCTGCTGCTGCAACTTCCCGTTACTTTGCTCAGTCTCGGCCTCCGGCATCTAGTCGTCTGCCTCGTGGCACGGTCTCAGGTGCAACTCGAACAGAAGAATGTAAGGTAGACGGGTTGCCTGTTTCTGAAACTTATATTCGTCATCTGTTTCCAGCTTCTAATAATCCTACATACAGCAGCTTTACTGAGCGTGAAAGCCCCATTCTTTGGATCTACAGCCCTTACGCGCTCGATGAAAATAGTCCGATACGAGTTCAAATTCAACGTGTAGATACTAGAAGCATTGTTTATGACAGCGGTGTCATAGCGGCGGGAAATGGAAGCGGCGGCCCGAGCGGGTTAGTAGGTTTGAATGCACCCGTAGATTTAGAGCCAGATGTTGGTTATCTCTGGCAGTTCATGGCTTATTGTAATGACAGTACCCAGACGCGATCTCCGCAGTCTCTCATGGGTGGATTGATGTATCTGCCTCAGAATGCGGTGCCTGACACAGAACACTGGTATGATACGCTTAACACGCTAATTGAAAGCTATCAGCAAAGTCCAATAGAAACGGTAGCTGATTGGGTTGAGATGATCGACTCTGTAGAACTAACAGATTTACCTCACACTTCTGTGACTACAATTATTGAGCTACCGGTGGAAGTAGAAAAATAGGTCTTCTATTTTTGCTTTTACCAAGGACTGCCAATCATTGTAAAACCTGCCCAATGAATGGGATGAGCGAGATTAATAGTGTCGATAGATTGTGATGTCAGATAGTTGTTTAGGGACTCTGGCAGCCGCATAGGCGCAGTTTTCTCACTGTAGTGTAAATAACCATCCTCAATACGCACTTTCCCGTCTAGCATAGCTAGCTGTGCCTGTCTTAAGGCCTCTGCCTTAATCACGGCCTTTTCATTGCCGCGAAGCTGATCGTAAAAGGTGCTCATCAGCGCGAACGTACCCGCATCGTTGACTGTCCATAAGCTGGCTAGCGCGGACTTGACACCCGTTTGCACAGCCAGACCACCAAAGCCGAGTTCAGCGTCGTAACCATTGCCATCAAGCGCTGTCTCACAAGCACTCAAGACCAAAAGCTCGATGGGTAAGCCAATATCTCTTAGTTGCGCCAGGGAGATTGTTTCATCATTGGCGAGCCGGATGTAGGAGCTTTCTGGTGTGTCGGTGTCAAATTTGGCATGGGTGGCTAAATGCAAAATGCCGGGGTCGCTACTGCTCTGCTGGCGGAGCGATCGCCAGGTTAAGTCTTCATTTAGAAGTGGGGGATGCGATCGCGGCCAAATATGAGAAACAGTTTCTACCTCAGCTTGGGCACTGGGTAAATTAGAAGCATCATCTTTAAAGTCTGAAATACCCATTGCTCGCAGTTGGGCATTACGAATATCTTGATAGCGTGTATCAGTCAGACTGAAACTAGGCATCAGTCCTATACTGTAGTCTCTAATCGTATAGTCTTCACCATCATGCATGGCTGATAGGGCTGCTAACGGCGCTGAGCGCAGCCCTGGCTCCATAATATAAACTAAATTATCTACGCCATTGGCTTCGATGGCAGGCTTCAGAGGCTCTAAAAACCACTGATAGAGTTTGTGGGCATGCCCGGCAAAATTTTCAATTGGATTAAATGGGCCGTCACCTAATAGAATGTCTTTTCTAAAATTCGAGATCGCATCCGGTGCATTTTCCCGCGTTGCATCTGAGGCGTTGGCTCGGCGCACCACCAAATTTCCCTCCGGTGGCACCAACACCAGATAGATTTCATCCTCATCACCCGGGGTTGCCCTGAGCCGCTCGCCTCGGTTCGCCAGCTCATTAATATCATCAGCCTCAGCCATTACGCTTTGCGGCTCAAAAATAACATAGATCAAAGCCGGGGTAATACCTGTTTCCTCTCTTGTTTTTTGTAGCGTCTGTTGAATTTCATCAAGGCTTTTAACCTCTATGCCATTCCCCACACCATTGCCTTGGCCCATGTAGTCCTCAAACTGCCGGGTGAAATACTCATCAAGCCAAAAAGGCTGCTCGCGTATCTCAGTCACTTCTTGAGATGGCGGAAATTCAGCCGTTTCAGGATCAAGAAAATCAGCGGTAATAATTTGAATATCGCCCTGAGTGTAAGACCCAATAAAACCACGGGTCGGCAGAATGCTGTTGTTAGCGCCTGTAGTAATTGCCCCTGCCGTGCCGTTGACGCTGGCATCGCCCACAATAAAAGGAATTGTTTGGTTGCCGCCATCATGCCGAATCACCACTTGTCCGTCGGTAGCGCCGCCCGCCGCAGAAATGCTCGCTAAGATGCCGTTGTTATCGGTGAAGGTATCGGTCGCTTGGAACAGCTGCTCGGTAATGACATCAACACTCCCACCGTTTACTCCACCTTGCGCATCAATGAGACCAACCTGAATATTATCCGGGCTAGTGAGGCGAACGCTGCCCCCCTGAATAGGAGAATTCACTTGAATATCTCCTAAGGTGAGAGCTTCATCAGACGTTAGGTCTATGGTGCCGCCCTGTTGCCCGCCTTGGGCACTGAGATTGTTGAGTTGGGGGCTTTGGCTGCTGTTGATCGAGATAGTGCCCCCGGTTCCGTTGGCCGAGCCAGCTTGAATCGTGTCTGCAGCAACGTTTGCAGCACTTAGGCTGACAGCGCCGCCGCCGAGTGCCCCTTGGGTATCGAGGGTGGTGACTTGGATGTTGGTGGGGCTGCTAAGGGCGATCGCGCCGCCGGTTTGAGTAGTAGAAGTGGTTTGAATGGTTGTGGCTGTAATGTCTCCAGTGGTGGTGACCAAGTTGACTTGGCCGCCATTGAGCGTGCCGCCAGTGTTGATGGCATCGCTTTGAATATTTCCGGTGACGGCGAGCTGTAAGCTGCCGCCGGTTTGCTGGGCGTCTAGCTGAATGTCTCCGGTGGTGATATTTGTTGCGGTAATGGCCACATCGCCACCGGCCAAATTACCTTGCGCGGTGACGGTTCCTATTTGTGTATTGCCGCTGCTGGTGAGGGTGATGGCACCGGCTGCGTCATTGGTGGAGCTAGTAGTGAGATTGTTGGTGGTGATATTGCCTGTGGCGCTCAGTTGAATATCGCCGCCGTTTTGTTGGGCGTTGAGCTGAATGTCACCTAGTGTCAAATCGCGTCCTGAAATGGTGAGATCGCTGCCCTGATTACCTTCGGCTATAATGGTGCTGGTTTGCACATCGCCAGCGGCAGAGAGGGTAATGCTTCCGGCAGTTGCATTGGTGGAGCTGGTATTGAGGTTAGTGGTAGTGATGTTGCCGGTGGCGGTGAGCTGCAAGGTGCCTGCGGTTTCTTGCGAGCTGAGTTGAATATCGCCAGTCGCAATATCGGTGCCGCTAATAGAGAGATTGCCGCCAGTGACGCTACCCTCCGAAGTGATGGAACCGGTTTGAACAGCGCCGTCGGCTGAAATATTAATAAGGCCACTGATGGTATTGTTGGCAGCGTTGACAGCTCCAGTATTTACATCACCTATGGTGACATCACCTGTGGCGATTAGCTGAATGTCACCGGCCAAATCATCAGAATCGAGATTGATATCGTCTGTTGTAATATTTGTACCTCTGATGGTTAAATCACCGCCTGTGGTATTGCCTTGCAAGTTAATGAGGCCGGTTTGCACGTTACCTGCGGTTCTAAGATCAATAGGCCCGGCATTGAGAATAAAGATGCTATCCCCTCGTCTATTAGAGCCTGTAACGACGTTGCCGGTCGTAATCCCGCTATTAGTGGCGTCATTAGAACTGGTTGTTAGCCGAACAGTACCGCTGTTATCTGATCTTGTTTCAATAAATCCTGTCTCAATAAAATTTGCGGCTGTAATCGTCACGTCACCACTTTCACCAGAACGAGTCAGTCCTGAAATTCCATCTTCGACAAAGACGTTACCGTTCGGTGCAGAAAGCGTAATATCGCCAGCCGTGAAGTTTAAGTCTGTACCGGAAAACAGTGAAATAATGCTACCTGGATCAGGAGTAACGCCAGGTCTATCAGAGCTTTGGATGCTTATAGAACCGTCTTGGCTGGTAATTGTAATATCAGCACCGTTTCCTCTAGGATCTACATTCTCAATACCGCCAGCAAAACTTGCTAGACAAGAATCTGTTGCGCAAGTGATATTAATATCATCTACAGCCGTTAGAGAAATCGCACCAGCATCGCCATTTGCAGAGAAAGAGGCCATGCCAGTTGCTCTATCTCCTAGCTCAGAATTGGGATCTAGTGGATCTGAAGGAATCTGAGCAGTCGTATTTTGATCTGCATTAATCGTTAAACTGCCAGCAGAATTTAGCGTAATACTTCCACCATTAAACATCGGGTCTGGTGGGAGATCAGTATTGGTGATAATAGCCCGTATTGAACCAACCGTTAAATCACCTGTTGTAGTGGTAAGAGTGACTGAACCTGCGCCAATTGTCGATCCAAAGCCGTCAGCAAGAATATTGCCAGCAACAATTTCTCCTGCTGTAATAGTGAGATCTCGACCGACACTGCTAATTGCATCTATCTCATCATCCATGATGAACGCATTGTTAGCAGTAAACGTGACACTGCCAGCACCCGGCGTTAGAGTTAGTTCATTATCAGATAAATCTCTAATCTCAATATTATTAGTTGCTTCTAAAACTAAGTTCCCATTCTGCGCTTCTAGGGTTGTTTCAGATATTGTGAAAGTACTTCCTGCGCTATCACCGAAGAGAATTTCATTGTCATCTATCTCAGTATCATTGGCACCTCCATTACCATCTACGATGACAATATTTTCAGGATCTAACAAGAGCGTTCCAATCTCTCCAACTGGACTGCCAACATCAGTCACTCCTCGGTAAACCAGCGTCTCCTTTCCTGAAACTTCAACAAAGCCCCCATCTCCCTGTGCTTGCCCGCCCCGAGCACTAATGCCACCGCCAAACTGAGTTGCATCATCAGCCCAAACAATCACTCGCCCTCCATCGCCAGCTACCAAAGCATCAGCCGCAATCACCGTATCCGCATCAATGCCTGTGCGCTCAGCTGTGGGCAAGCTCCCCTGCCCTTGAAACTCACCTCCAATCAGAACCGTGCCCCCACCATCGGTGCCGCTTGCATTAATTCCAGCCCCCACAAGCCCCACGCGATCGCCCAAAATCCCAACCGTTCCACCTCTGCCACCTTCTCGCTCCTCAGACACATCCAACAGTCCGGTCACAATCGCCGCGCTAGCCTGCTCACCCTGCTGTTCAGCAAGTTCGGCAACAACCCCACTACTCTGAATCGCATCTAATTGCAACAGATCAGAGAGCGCCGCCACCGGCAGCGTCCAGGCCGTCGGGCGACTAACCGCATCCGGCGTCAATCCCAAATCTAGGCCCAAGCTATAGCCCGGCAGCTTCACCCGCAACAGCCCCTCATCGGGCAGCGCCATTAGCAGTAGCTGCCCCTCAGACGCACGGAGCGAGCCAAAGTTCACTACATCAGTGCCGATTAAAGAGAGATGCTGACCCAGCCCCACCGCCAAATTACCCGAATTAATCACCGCACCGGAATTACCCAAATAGAACCCTGTAGGTGCCCCGTTGAGCTGCCCGTAATTATTTTCACCGATCGCCTGAAACCACTGACTTTCTCCAAACTCAATCCCCGTTGCCGTCGTTGCCGTAAAATCTGCAGGTACGTTGAGCTGTGCATGCGGCCCAAAAACTAACCCTGCCGGATTCATTAAAAACAGATTAGGCGCACCGCCTGATACTTGTAGCGTGCCGTCAATCACTGAAGGATCGCCGCCTGTCACCCGTCCTAGGATATTTTGTACATCCGGCTGCGCTAAAAAGTCGGCAATTTGTCCAGCTTCTAGCCCAAAGCTTTCAAAACTCTGAAAGAGATTTTGTCCATCAACTGACAGCGTGCCGCCATTGATGAAAAACTGATTTCCGTCTTGAAAAACGTTGGTGCCCGTGCCGTCTAGGGCTGGGGTGATTTGAGCGATCGCCCCCGACATTCCAAAGACACTGACCGCTAACCCGCTGGCCAAACCAACAGAAAGACTTATAGGATATACAACTTTTTCAGGCATGGGAAATGAGAAGAAGAAAAGAAAAAAATCAGAATAGCAAAACAAACAGAAGCTATAGCTCGTAGCCGAGAGAGAAGTGAATGCCAGAATCTTGTAGGCTATCGCCCCGATCCGATATTGATGTGAGGGGAACGCCATAGTCTAATCGGAGATTGAGATCAGGCAGCGTGAATGCGTTGTTCCATAGCAGGCCGATTCCCGTACCGACTAGGAAGCTCTGATTGGGTGGCGGGTTGGGATTGTTGTCTGAACGCCACACATTTCCAGCTTCTAAAAAAGGAGTCATGTACAGATTTGGTCGCCCTGCTGCATCACGACTGAGGGTAATTCTGTCTTCCACAGAGATCCGAAAACCGCTATCACCTGAGCGTAAGTTTTGTCGGTAGCCTCTTACTGACCCGGCTCCGCCAATCACGAACTGCTCTGAAGGCAATAGGCTTTGGGGAGTAAGCTGCATGTCAGCCTGCATGACAAACCAGTGATTTTCACCTACCTTCTGCGATCGCTGCACCTGGCCCAACCAACTGACAAACTGCCCATCGGGCACATTGCCTGCATTGCGCGTCGCCCCTAGCAAATCTAAGCCTAGCTTAACTTCTGAATTAATCAGCCACGCTCCGCGCTCATCTCGGCTTAAATAATGTTGACCAAAGCTTAAAGCCGAGACCCGGCTGCGCCCGTCTAAATCAGGGCCAATGCCGAAGGGTTGGGCTAAGTCATTGAACAGAAAGGTTTGACCAGTGGTGTGGGTAAAGCCAAAAGAAAGGGCAAATTCTTCGTCAATGCTGCGGATGAGCGGCTGGCGATATTGAGCGCTGTATTGGCGAGAATTGCCTTGCACCCCCAGGCGATCAAACGGTGCTTGGGTGACTTTGCTTTTGCTAGAGTCCACCCCAAAAGACAATGTGCCGTTGAGGGCATTCAGCGGCATTTGATAGCCAAAGCTGGTGCGCTCTAAGCCCCCAGTGGTTGAGCGACTGTAGGAACTATGGAGGCGATCGCCAAACCGAAAAAGGCTATTTTGCGCCATTGTCACCGCGCCCTGCTCCCCGCCAGTGCTGACCGGGGAGCCATTGTCCACTTGAACGCCGAGTTGAAAAGGCTGTGCCTGCGTAGCTCGCAAGCTCAAGCGCGGGCGACCGTTAATATCGGTTGAAAGAGATGTAAGGTTCGCTTCTAAATCCGAAAATAGTGGGTCTTCGCGCAGCAGTCTGAGCTGGTCTTCGAGCTGATCAAACTGAATCGGTTCATTGTTGTGCAGCGCGCGCCCTAGCCTTGCTCTAAGGAACTTAGAAACATTCTCGTCTAGAGGATTACCGTCTACATCGGTGACTGCAACGTCATCTAGCGTGATCGTATCTTCGCGGATGATGATAGCGGCACTCGCGTCTGGGCCAATGGTTAGAGGCGTATCAGCATCTCCAGCTAACAATGCTGAGTTGACAATGGCACCAGACGTTAAATAGCCCTGGGTTTGATATTGTTGAGAGATTTCTGCGGCTAATTGAGTGAGGGTTGCAACATTGAGAGGCATACCAATGTAGGGCTGCGCGATCAACCAAATCTCATTCGCGAACCGTGTGTTAGAAGAAATTTCAAGCACATTGATAGTAGGCGGTTCAAGATTGACTTCAACTTGCTGTGCTTTACTGGATGCTATAACAGCAAATAAACGACCACTGTCTAGTTGACTTTCGAGACTTGATGCATCAAGTCTAGTACGGCTATTGGCCATGCCGTGCGCTAAATATAGCGCTGTTTGTCGCTGTGCCTCAGGTAGTTCTACCGTAAAAACTTGTTCATCTTGAACCCAGACTACTGAAGCTAATGGAGATGGCGTGGAGGCTGATGGGGTGAACTGCAAGAAGCCTTGAATATCTGGCGTGAGGGTAATGGGATCTCCACTGTTTTCATAGCGCTCTAGCTTAGTCTGTGCTGCAGGCGTTAGCGATTCTGTCAATAGGCTAGCTGTCCAGCAATGGTCTGCTGATGGACAGGTTGAGAACTGTAGTCCCAGGCTTTCAGCCGTTGATTCTAATGAAAATTGGGGCGGGCCATGGTTTTCTATGTCATGGTTTTCTATCTGGCTTTGCAAGGCATGGAGCCACTCATCTGGCAACCGTAGATGCAGGCTAGTTTCAGGTTGTTGCAGTTGTGATAAATGTTGTAGGTGTTGTTGTGGTTGTTGCGGAGGAATAGGTTGTGAATTAATGTTTGAGGAAGGGGGTTCTATGGCGATCGCCTGATTATGCTGAGTCCATAAACCTAAACAAGAAAGCAGAAATAGGGTTTTCCGCATAAGGCACACTTGTACTTCCTCTAGTACTTTTATAAATCCAACAGGCGCTCGTTCGGAGGAGCGATCCATAACTTAAGAATTTAATCTCAAGATATTTTGATATTTCCCAGGTCTGACAGCACATTATCAAGCTTTTCGAGCAATTTCTTAATAGACTTTATCGGGAATTAGCACGGTAAAATAAAAACTGGCCAGAGCAATAGGAAGGCAGTGCGATGAGAATAACCTACTCAGAGCTAAAGAAAAAACCTCGAATATTGAAGAGCTTGACGGGGCTGACGGTTCCCGAATTTGAGGCATTGCTGCCGAGCTTTGGCCGGGCGTGGGCGCAATTCGTCGAAGCGGAGTTTGAGCAGAAAAAGCGCAAGCGAGCCTACGGAGCAGGGCGCAAACCCGAGCTGGGGCTGCTCAGCGACAAGCTGCTGTTTATTCTATTTTACTTCCGACAGTATCCGACGCAGGAAGTGCAAGGGTATCTGTTTGGCATCGGCCAAGCGCAGGCCAACGAATGGATCCATCGGCTCGCGGGTGTGCTCAATCAAGCGTTAGGGGCTGAGCAGCAATTGCCCGAGCGCCGACCAGCCAAGCTAGAAGCCGTGCTAGCGGCCTGCCCTGGCCTAACATTTCTCATCGACGGGACAGAGCGACCGATCAATCGGCCTAAGGATAAGGAGAAGCAGAAAAGTCACTACAGCGGCAAACAGAAAAAGCACACAGTGAAGAACAACGTCATCACCAGCCGAGGGGGCAGTATCGTGTACTTGAGCGGTACCTATGAAGGCAAGAAGCACGATAAGAAGATTGCCGACGAGGAAGATTACCGCTTTCCATCGGGTAGCAAGCTGTTGCAAGATACGGGCTTTCAAGGTTACAAGCCGGAGGGCGTGACCATCCTTCAGCCGAAGAAGAAGCCGCGCAATGGCGAACTGACGCCAGACGAGAAGGTCATTAATCGAGCCGTATCGAGCGTGAGAGTCGAAGTAGAACACCAGATTGGGGGTGCTAAACGCTGCCAGATTCTGGTACAGAAATTCCGCAATCGGGTAGAGAATTTCGTGGACGATGTAATGGAAACGGCCTGTGGATTACACAACTTTCGGATGAGTCATCGGCGAGGACAAGTCAATGCGATCGCATAGAGAAGAAAGTTCAGGCTAGGGAGTGTCTGTTCCTGTTGTTCACACTATTTCCGATGAAGTCTAATGTATAGAACCTATCTGACATCTCAATAACCGGCATCGCTTTTGCCGTTCTTGACTACGTTACTAGAGTGACAGGTGGGATAACAGAATGCTTCGAGAACCATAGGACAGTAATTAAAAAAGAGGCTTTTCTGCCACTATTATCAATACACAGGTCTATTGTTATGACTGTGCAGTTAGCTAAGCACAACCCCGTGAGAGGTTGTGCTTAGCTAACTATATAATCCCCGTACGGCAAGTATTTTGAAGCTAATAACGGAAGCCTGAGCCTATATCTACGGTTTAGAGATATACAAATTTAGCGTATTGATACGCTGATGTTCCCGGCTTAATGAGTCTTAGGTTGAACGCCATATCTCGACTATCCCAGTTCGATTCAGATATTAAGAATGAACCATCGTCGTAAACTTTTTCGACAAAAGCAACATGACCAACGCTGCCCGCACCAGCAGTGTTTGCTTCCCATACAACAAAGCTGTTATCTCTTGGTTGGGCGTGGGATGTTCCGGCTTGATTGTCCCACACACCTGCATGCCCTGAAATACGACTACCAAGTCCATGAGAAGCTGATATTAGCCCTTTCTCCAAAGCACGACCATATGCATAATCGGTACACCATAGATAATCTTCTCCTGTCCTATTGCTCCTAACAAATTTATTTCTTGCTGCAGAATAAAACCCGGAATTCTCATCTACACCTAAATAGCTACGTTGACTTTCGGCTGAAGAATTGAGAATATTATTGATGTCAGATGGAACGCTGATAGTATTTTGGTTCTCATTTCCATGGTATTCTAGTTGGCTTGTATCTATACCTTCAATATAATCGCCTGCAACCCAGTGGTCGGTACCTTCAATGCGGTACCACACGTCGGAACTGCCTCCATCTAACTTTGTATAGCTCTGGCCGTTCGTCCATCCGTCAAATCGATAAGATGCGCCAGATGGAGCATCGCCAACATCGCTGTAACCAGTGCCAGGGCCTGAGCGAATATTGAGGTGCCTTCCCATTTGAATCACCGAGCCTGTAACATCAGGCTCGGGAGTCCTCGCTGGTGGAACAAAGTCATCAGGCGTGATGGCATTTTGGTCGTAGTGCTCACGCATCCATGCCCTACTGGCGACATTGCCATCTGCATTGGTAGAGAATGTGTAAATTTGCCCCGAGGCACTGTGGTGAGTTTCAAAGACTTTGTTGCCAAAGGCTTCTAGTGAAACTTCTGATGTGGTTTGTCGTGCCTGTTTCTGCCAGCTTACGTGATTTCCTCCTGAATAAACACCGCTGTAAATAGTGCCATCCGACCCTGTGTGGGTGATATATAGCTGTCCATTAGCAGAGGCCAGGGCCATGCCTTTTTTCGTATTGCCGTTGATCTTTGCCCAGCCTTGAAAATCGCCCTGCGGGTTCAACTTACCGATGTACATGTCGCCGCGTTCACTGCGATGTGCGACAAACAGTTCCTCTTGGCCCCAGACGTTTCTGTGACTTTCAATAGCGATCGCGTCAGGCGTAGATGTGTGGCCGCCTGGTATATCTAAATGATTCCACCCACTGGTGTCATTCACATGATCATTACCTGAAGTCGAAGTACCAATGGTTTTGAAATAGATTTCATTATCAGTACCGCGATGAAACGCGTATAGAATATCGCCTTGAGCTTTCAAAGAAACCGCATCTGACGTAGCGCCCCCAATATGGCGATTACCCTTAACGGCAACATTACCTGCGCCATCAATTTCATTCGGATCAATTCTGCCGACGAAGATTTGGTCACCAAGTCCCCTATGGCTGATGTAGAGCTTGCCATCAAAGGCCTCGATTTCAGGTGCATTATGGGTTTGCCAGCCATCGTTTCCAATTTTTTGCCAGCCGCTCCAGTCCCGACCGTTCGTGCTAGCACGAATGTACATATTGTGGTTTGTGCCACGATGAGTCTGGTACAGCGTGCCGTTTAACTCAGTCATCGCGACCTGCGATTGCTCAACCAGATAGCTTTGGCCATCTAGCGAAATGCTCATGAAGTCATCTTCCGTCTTCAAGGCTGTTAGCATCTCATTAGAGAGAGCAATGCCCTGCGCATAAGCTGAAAAGATTGCCCCCTCATCTCCAGTAGAATCTTGGTCGCCGATTTGTTTATCTACGAAATGTCCCAGCTCTTCTATCAATACACTGGTAGCCACAGCAGACATATCACTGCCCTCAGCAAACAAATCATCTGCAAGGAAAATAGTATTGGTCACACTATCGTAGCTACCCAAGGCGCTACCTAGCACTGCATCAGAGCCTATTTGAATAGAAACCATCTCATTCAAATCGCCTTCAGCAATCTGTTGAATGACCGCTGCTGCAGCCTCGTAGCTGGCAGCTTGGTCAAAAGTTATGGCTAACTGTTCAGCGAACTCAGCCGAGCCTGCCCAGTTCAGCAATCGATCTTGAGCCGCATCTACCATATCTGACAGCATGCCTGAAACTGGTGTAGTCTGTCCGTCATAAGTAGTCCCTAGGGTGGCTAGTGCACCTAAGTCATAGGCAGTACTGGCGCTGAGTAAATAGTCTTCGATAGAAGCAGCTTGAAATGGGTCAACACTAGGGGCCGAGAATCCGACGCTGGCCGAATTCTGAGGCGTTAGTGTGTCTCCTATCAAACTTGCTGGATCGGGTAAAGCTGAAACCAAGCTCGATTCTGAATGCTGGTTCAGCGAAAGGCCAGAAGTGTTTGAATCAAGGTTAAACATAGTCTCTTCCAGTTAGGATAAAGGTGAAATTGCACGAGAGAAAAATGACGTTTCTCAGCATGTGTTTATATTGACTTGAGGCCAGATAGGTTTATGTTCCAAAATCAGGAAGGATTATGGAACGACTAAGGAAACAGAATTGAAAAAGTATCACAAATAAAAACCACCTGAGCTATGAACCCCAGGTGGCTGAAGAAAGCTCTTGTTCATCTATTGCCTTTACGCTGTTGCGGGGCGTAATCAAGAGGCTTTCTATGCTGGTTTTGTGTGTTAATACTACTTTGAAGATAAGTGACTTATGCCTTCAAAACGTTCAGATATTTATACGCAATATCGGCAATGGCATTAGCTCTGTCTGTTCCGTTGACGATTCTTCTAGCATTGTAAAAATCTGTTTTATGATCGTTGATATAACGGCTTAGCCCCACACCTGTGAATCGTCCATATTGCATACCATCAATTAGAATTTGCACTGCTATTTCAGGGTTTTCTACTAGCTCCGGATTGCCTGTCAGATCGAATCCTAAGATGCTTGAATACTTTTGATAATTGGTACGCCCTGTGATTTGAACGTATCCTCTTCCTTTAAATCGTACACCGTCACCCGGTTGCGTATTACCAAGATCAGAGCGTCCTTCATAGGCACTACCACTAGCAATCTCCTCCATCCAATAACCCATGCCAGACTCATGCTGCGCGGTTGCTAAAACATAGGCGGTTTGTGCTAGTGAAAGTCCGGCAGAAAATGCTCGCTCAGCAATCCTAAAAATATGATTACCTGTCAAAGCTGTTGTTGGAGCATTCTGAGAAACAATTCCAATCAAATCAGGAAGCTTAGCAGACAGTGACGATGAGCTATTGCTGGGACTTATGTAGTCTAGTTGGTTTGTATCTATACCTTCAATATAATCGCCTGCAACCCAGTGGTCGCTACCTTCAATGCGGTACCACACATCAGATCTACCTCCATCTAACTTTGTATAGCTATGGCCGTTCGTCCATCCGTCAAATCGATAAGATGCACCAGATGGAGCATCGCCAACATCGCTGTAACCGGTGCCGGGGCCTGATCGAATATTGAGTGGGCCTCCCATTTGAATCACTGAGCCTGTAACATCGGGCTCTGGAGTCATTGTAGATGGATCAAAATCGTTGGGCGTGATGGCATTTTGATCGTAGTGCTCACGTGTCCATGCTCCGCTGGTGACATTGCCATCCGCATTAGTAGAAAACGTATAAATTTGCCCCGATGCACTGTGGTGCGTTTCAATCACTTTGTTGCCAAAGGCTTCTAGTGAAACTTCAGAAGTGGTGGTTCGTGCCTGTTTCTGCCAGCTAACGTGATTTCCACCTTGATAAACACCGCTGTAAATGGTGCCATCTCCTCCTGTATGGGTGATATAGAGCTGTCCGTTAGCAGAGGCTAGGGCCATGCCTTTTTGGGTGCTACCGTTAAGCTTTGTCCAGCCCTGAAAGCTGCCCTGCGGGTTAAACTCTCCTATGTACATATCACCGCGTTCGCTGCGATGGGCAACATAGAGTTGCTGTCGCCCCGCGAGATCTGTGTGGCTTTCAACCGCAATCGCATCAGGCGTAGACGTACTTCCCGTCGGTGTATCTAAATGCTGCCATCCACCAATGTCATTAACCCAATCACTGCCCGGAGCCGAAGCACCAATGGTTTTGACATAGATTTCGTTATTCGTCCCACGTACAAAAGCATATAGCTGATCACCATGCGCCTTTAGGGCAACTGCATCTGATGTAGTGCCGTCAACATGGCGATTGCCTTGGACTGAGACATTACCCGACCCATCAATCTCACTTGGATCGATTCTTCCCACAAAAATTTGGTCACCAAGTCCTCGGTGGCTGATGTAAAGCTTACCGTCAAAGGCCTCAATTTCAGGGGCATTATGGGTTTGCCAGCCGTCATTCCCAATCTTTTGCCAGCCGCTCCAGTCCCGACCGTTCGTGCTAGCACGAATGTACATATTGTTGTTTGTGCCGCGATGAGTCTGGTACAGTGTGCCGTTTAGCTCAGTCATTGCCACCTGCGACTGCTCAACAAGATAACTTTGCCCATCTAGCGAAATACTCATGAAGTCGTCTTCTGCCTTCAAAGCTGTTAGCATCTCATTAGAGAGATCAATGCCTTGCGCATAGGCCGAAAAAATGGCCCCTTCATCTCCAGTAGAATCTTGATCGCCGATTTGCTTATCGACAAAATGCCCCAACTCTTCTAGCAATACGCTAGTGGCCACAGTAGACATATCACTGCTCTCAGCAAATAAATCATCCGCAAGGAAAACAGTATTAGTCACACTGTCATAACTTCCCAAGGCGATGCCTAGCATTTCATCAGAGCCTATTTGAATAGAAACCATCTCATTCAAATCACCTTCGGCAATCTGTTGAATAACCGCCGCAGCCGCTTCGTAACTAGCAGCCTGGTCAAAAGTTATGGCTAACTGCTCCGCAAACTCAGCCGAGCCTGCCCAGTTCAACAATAGATCTTGAGCTGCATCTACCGTATCTGACAGTATGTTTGAAACGACTGTAGTCTGGATATCATAAGTTCCTAGAGTAGTTGGTTCACCTAAATCATAAGCGATGCTTGGATTGAGTAAATAGTCTTCGATAGAAGCAGCCTGAAATGGGTCAACGCTAGGAGCCGAAAATCCGACGCTGGCCGAATTCTGAGGCGTTAATGTGCCTCCTATCAAACTCGCCGGATCGGATGAAGCTGAAGATAAGCACGATTCCCGAGGCTGGTTCAGCGAAAGGTCAGAAGTGTCTGGATCAAGGTTAAACATAGTCTCTTCCAGTTTGGATAAAGTCAAAATCGAAATAGAGAAAAATGACGTTTCTCAGCACATGTTTATATTGACTTGAAGCTATGTGAGTTTATAATCCAGAATCAGGAAGAGAAAAGGAACGGCATAGGAAATAGGTTTGAACAAGCGTAAAAAACAAAAACCATCTGATGGCTGCACATCAGATGGTCAGAGAAAGCGAATTTTGTCCGATTGCACTTAATTCATCGCCTTTGCACTACTGTGTGGCGTAAACAACTCTCCAAGCTGCCGTTGTTTCTGCCCCAATTTCGTTTGTGTGAGGTTCCCCAGAACCTTCAAAGTGAATCCGAGTCAAAGCTTTACCGGGGGGCGCTGCTGCTAAAGACCTTGCCAGCTCGGGTGTGACTTCAAAGTTACCATTAGTACTCGTTAAACGATGAACGTCATCACCGACTTTAATTTCTAGAGAAGTGGCTTCTTGTGCGGTGCGATTGTTCGCACAGAAAAGCGTTGGACAATGTTCTTCAATATAGGCGTACACACGGATGTAGCGTTCGCTCCAGTTGGTGACAATGCCTGACTTGACGCCCCATAAAAAGGTATTTCCTGAAAAGTTATGGTCAATCACTGCCAGATAATCACCGTCAAAGGGATCACTAATAACAACAGGTTGAGAATACGGAATATTTGCGGAAGTACGCCAATCGTGATCGCCAATCACTGGATAGTCAGATGCCGACTCAGCTAACTCTGAATTTGCTATTTCCACAGTGGGGCTAGCGTGAAAGCTTACTGAGCTTTGGCTTGCCGACTCGGATAGTACATTGGCTACAGCAGGGGGAGTAACAACTACCACGGCGGCGGAACAGGCAATTTGCACTAACAGATTTTGTTTCATTAATTTAGACGAATAAATTATTTCAGGTAAATAAATCTTTTACAAACTGAGCTGACTGAGACAGCAATTTCTAATTCCAATTTACAGACATGGTTTTCTGGTTATTGAGAACGAGGTTGATGGATTTCCAGGTCTGCCTATGACGTGATGACAATAAAAAACAAAGGATGTCTGGCGTCCAGAGTCTGGAACTTGAAATTGCTGTGACTGAGAACACATGCTAACAAACCTGAAGCGTAAGAACAATGAGGGAGATTACTTGCTTCACAGACTAAAGGCCATAACTTCCGATAATATGCTGACAGGCTCAGTTGTTTTAAGGAACCTATCGGGTCGTGAAAACAACCGATTCAGTAATAGTGTCATTGTACGTTTCAGCAGATGTATCTAAATTACTTTCTGATATGTGAGTACTTGTAAAGAAGGTAAATAGAACCGTTGCCAAGAGAAGAATTATAGGAAGATCTTGCTTTGAGGCAGATTGCTTCGATGGTCTATCTTCTTGTTTGTCTTGATTGGTACAGCTTTTGCCACAGCAGGCGCAGATACTATGACAGGAACAACGTTCTTTCTTCTCTTGATCAGTATGATGAGCCATCGAAATAAAGTGGTAGATGAATAGCTGTGAAAACGCATGAAACAACGTGTTTCACATTCGTTTTCCAGACATCCTCATATTGACGCATACTGCTAAGGAACATGATTCCCTATGCAGGAATGTGTTAGGAAGCGGTTAGGATTCTGCACTTCTAAGGCTACAGAGGATGTGCTCATGAGCTAGACAGGATTCATGGGGCGGAGGCGATCGCGAAGGAAGAAAACGGCACCACAAAACTCCTCTGCAAAGCACCTTCAGCGATGAGTGCGGTTGATTTAGTCCAAGCGTGCAGTGTGCCGGTTGGCATTGCCAGACACCTGAGAGTGCTGAGTCACAAGGATATGGCACATGACATCGTTGTGCCTAGCAGGTGAGTCCTTAGGGCTTGCTGAAACTTGCTGAGACGATAGTCTGGTAGCTCACTGAGAATGAAGCTTTGAATAAACCTTTTATTCAAAAAGTGCTGAGTTTTCATATCTTTGACAGAAAGACTCAGCGCGTTTGAACCGATGCTACTGCCTTCAATTTTTAGTAATCAGAAAAAAGAAGGTTTTGGAAAGGTTGAGTATTGTTCCAGCGGTAGACACTGAAATCTCGTCTATCGACGGTGAGGATGCGACCGTCCTTGAGTTCTTCAGCAAGTAGCACTAGAGAAGCATCTGCAAGATCCATTGGTAAGTCTGCATATTTTCTCATTAGTTCTGTCATACGTAGTAGATGCGAAGTCTGAAGCTGAAATATCTCGGCGACACCTGTGACAAGAGTTTGTAGAAAAAGCTGCTCAGCGTCTAAACCTACTGCGCGTTTTAGCAGGTGACAGGTTTCAGAGATGACTGGATAAGTTGTAATGAGCGGTTCTGATTTGATGGCAAAAGCTGATTGTGCGAAAGAATGATATTCGTCTCGACTGTTAATAATTGCCACAAATGCGCCTGTATCGGTGATAATCATTGCCGCTCTCTTTCGTGGCGCTCTTCTATTTCTTGATGAACCAAAGTTTTGTAATTAGTAGATAGTTTAGGATCACCGTCTTTAATGTAGCCAACCAGCCCTGCCTCCTGAAGAATCTCTAAAGGAGACTTTTTAGGAGATTGAGTTTCAGTTTCTTCTGAATGGCTTGATGGTTGCAACTGCTGGTCGTATAGCGTAAGAGCATGACCAATTATCTGAGCGACGTCTTGATTAGTCTGCTGTTGGATTCGTTTGAGCTTTTCGGTGCTGTCGCTATCTAGTTCGGTTTCTATATACATGGCCGTGATATGCAACTTAGTTGGGTATAAAGAGTCTAGCGGCTAGCGAGCATAGTTAGTCGCTCGTACTCAGTTTCTTCTTTTACATCATTTTCAATATAACGTTTGTCACTTGACTGAGGTGCAGTTTTGGGGCCAAGCGTGCGGTGTGCCGGTTGAGATTGCCAGACATTTGAGAGTGCTGAGTCATCAGGATATGGCCCATGACATCGTTGTGCCTGAAAGTGAACCCCTTACGCTGATCGCCGCAGATAGGCAGGCAGTTGGGAAGTCAGAATCAGTTCGTGTGTAAATTATATTTTTACTTCACTGTCTACATAAAATGAGTATTTACACACGAACTAACGGTAGCAGCATTGCGGCAACACAACAGTCTTTTACGCAATCGACTCAATCATGATTAATTAGGGACTTTGCTCGTCTACCTCTTTCAATATGGTGATAACGTGATTACACGTTATCACCACTGCCAAGGACTTAACAGATAGAAACAAGAGAGCAAAGCACAAGAGGGCAAGCAGGGAAAAGCGCTACGCAAGAGTCCTGGGCGCACTACAACTCACTCGAAAACCAGCATCGTCGTCGCGGGAACCGGGCGAATGGCCGACGCGGCAAGCGGAGCGGCAAAAAGCCGGATCGCTGAACCAAGAACCGCCACGGAGGACACGTCTAGCCTCTTCATCATCAGTCACGAAAGCACTGCCGTCGGTCGGGGTTTGACTGTAGCTGCCATAGTGATCCTGGCACCACTCCCACACATTGCCATCGCAATTCACCATTCTGGGGTGGGTCTGAAGCCCCGGACTTTTAGTCCGCAGCTTGCCTCTAATGCGGCCTTGCATGCTGTTCAATGTACTGCTGAACAACCTCAAGAGGAGCACCGCCAACAGAGGAAGCAAAATACGAAGGGCTCCAAAGAGCGTTGTCTGCTGGCTTGGGATACCCCGCTTTATTGTAGGCACGGCTAGAGACACCTTTAAGATGCTTTGTCAGAACAGAAACGCTGAGCTTGGGCGGGAATTCGAGCAACACATGAACGTGATCAGCTTCCCCGTTGAATTCCAAAATCCTGAAGTGCATTGAGTCTGCCACTGAGCGCATAGAGGTCTCAATGCATTTCAAGCTTTCATCCGTGGGGTGCATCCCACTTTTGCGATGAGTATAATTACTCATGCTGTCTAACGAGCTTTCATCCAGCAGCGTAAGTCGCTGTTGAGAATTGACCATTGAGATAAGCGCAACGCTGTTTCAATACTTGTTGTACATTCTGCTCTTCCCACTGGGCTCCCGTCAGCTTAACGCGAGCAGCAATTTGTTTAATCCCTGATTCAATCTCTCCAGAGCCAATAGAGATTCCTTCCCATTGATAGTATTGGTAATTCACAATGCGGTGTCGATGTTTTATCAGATACGCTACAAAGGTATCCGCATGTTCATCAGAACAATGCTCAAGTTCCTTGATCGCTGTATTCACTCGACCTTCCCAAAGGAACTCTTCTATCTCATCCAAAAAGTCTTGTGAACTGCCTACTTTGGCTAGATTCTCCATCAAGTGATACCAGTCGAGGATTTCTCGACGTTGGTCTTTACTGCCAATCTCACTCACAATGTTCCAGATACCATGGTGACCGCCCCCTAGACAGGTCAGCGTTTCTGCTAACGGTTGTTGGTTAGTCCACTCAATCAGCGACTCGTTGTCTCGATAACTTGCACCTATGAGTTGTTCATGGAGTTTTACTGCTTTATAATCTCGCCAATGACAGGGCTGCCCTAGCGGTGTCCTCAGTCGGATTTTTCCACCATCAACACTCAATTCCTCTACTAGGCTTTCTGCTTCTGGCAGTGCCAGTGGTTGACGATGGACTAACCGTTGCTGTGTGCTGTGACTCACTGACCTGCCTGTGAGCATTTCAATGTCTTGGGCCGCTCGCTCATACGACTCATTCGCACTCAACAGCAAGCAACATTTCTCCAGTAGGGGACTGAGCTGACTATGACTTTTGACGGCTAACTGTTGAGCTTGCTTTTCTGTGATTTTGATGTCGCCAACGAGGCTTTTGAGCGTACGGCTGCGCCCAGCTCGGTGGCCGCTTGCTGTTTGACAAAAAACTCCCCTATTTCTGGCCCGACATGATCCAAAATATGACCTCGTACTGCCTGCTCTATTCCTTCAAAGTTCTCTAGTTGCTCTGGCGTGGTTGCCGCTGTTTCGGTGTACAGCAATTCGGCGATCGCTCTCGCGTGGCTTTTGATTTGCTCTGCTTTGGATGCGTCCATGGTGGATACCAACGTTAAACATTCGGGTGATTGCTTTTAGCATAGCTGAAGGGCAATGACTCTAAATCTAAGTATTTATACTTACTGCAAAAGTGAGATGCACCCCATCCGTGAACAGTTTTCGCCTGTACTTAGTGATGCAGAACAAGTGAATTTTCAAATCAGTAACACTATGCCTCTCCCTTCTAAATTCAGGTATTTTCATCTCTTTTCGATATGCTATATTGATTGCAGGACAACTTTAGCACATCCATGAAAGCCCGTTATACATACCGTATCTATCCGAACTGCTTGCAGCAAAACAAACTTGCTCAAGTGTTTGGGTGTGTGCGTGTCGTGTATAACGATGCGCTAGCGATGGTGAAGGCTACGCCTGAAGGCGAAAAGTGGCCTAGTAACGCTGAGATTCAAAAGCTTGTGATTACGCAGGCCAAGCAGACTGAATCTAGGGAGTGGTTGTCGTTTGTATCTGTTGTTCCTTTGCAGCAATCGGTTCAAGATTTGGGTGTTGCCTTCAAGCACTGGTTTGCAGCGCTTAAGGGCCAAGGTAGGGCAAGGTTCCCTAGATTCAAAAAGCGCTCTCATACTCAGTCAGCTCGATTTACTCAGAGAGGTTTCAGCCTCAGTAATGGAAAGCTTGTACTGGCAAAGATGGGTGAGTTCAAAGTTCAGTGGTCGCGTCAGCTGCCGTCTGAGCCCAGCTCAGTAACCATTCTCAGAAACACAGCCGGTCAATACCATGCGAGCTTTGTAGTTGAGATTTGTCAAAAGAGCGTTGAGCCAATTCGTCCGTCAATCGGGGTTGATTTAGGGATTAAGGTGTTTGCTTTCCCAAGCTTTGGG